>Ga0247669_1000263_pt1 | contig 24594 bp, 19 predicted proteins | sample CNK10_metaG_FD_182734 | JGI IMG/M metagenome (GOLD analysis project Ga0247669, IMG submission 182734) | Soil microbial communities from Purdue University Martell Research Forest, Indiana, United States - CNK10 | ecosystem: Environmental > Terrestrial > Soil > Temperate forest > Bulk soil... | reverse complement strand
GATTATTTCTGTTACTGCGCCGGCTCCGACGGTGTGGCCGCCTTCGCGGATGGCGAATCGCAAACCCTTTTCGAGCGCTACCGGCGTGATCAGCGTCACTTCGCAGCTCACGTTGTCGCCCGGCATCACCATCTCGACGCCTGTCGGCAGCTTTACATCTCCGGTTACGTCCGTCGTGCGGAAATAAAACTGCGGCCGATAGCCCGTGAAAAACGGCGTGTGCCGTCCGCCTTCTTCCTTCGTCAGTACATACGCTTCCGCCTTGAACTTCGTGTGCGGCGTGATCGACCCCGGCTTGCACACCACTTGCCCGCGCTCGACATCGTCTTTTTCCGTGCCGCGCAAAAGCAAACCGACGTTGTCGCCCGCAAGTCCTTCATCCAGCAGCTTGCGGAACATCTCCACGCCCGTCACAACCTTTTTCTGCGTGGGGCGGAATCCCACGATCTCGATTTCTTCGCCAACCTTCACTTTGCCGCGTTCCACTCTTCCCGTGACCACCGTGCCGCGGCCGGAAATCGAAAAAATATCTTCAATCGGCATCGCAAACGGCTTATCAATCTCGCGCACCGGCTGCGGCACGTTCTTGTCCACCGCTTCCATCAACTCGTCGATCGACTTCTCCCACTTCGCGTCGCCGTTCAACGCTTGCAGCGCCGAACCTTTCACCACCGCAATGGTGTCGCCCGGAAACTGGTAGGTCTTCAGCAACTCGCGCACTTCCAGCTCCACCAGCTCGAGCAACTCCGCGTCTTCCACCATGTCGCACTTGTTCAAGAAAACCACGATCGCCGGAACGCCCACCTGGCGTGCCAGCAAAATGTGCTCGCGCGTTTGCGGCATCGGTCCATCCGTCGCCGCCACCACCAGAATCGCCCCGTCCATCTGCGCCGCCCCGGTGATCATGTTCTTGATGTAGTCCGCATGTCCGGGACAATCCATGTGCGCGTAGTGCCGGTTCGGCGTCTCGTACTCCACGTGCGAAACGGCAATGGTGATCCCGCGCTCGCGCTCTTCCGGCGCGTTGTCAATCGAATCAAACGCCCGGAACTGCACCTTGGGGTTGTGCTTGGACAACACTTTGGTAATCGCCGCCGTCAGCGTCGTCTTGCCATGGTCAATGTGACCAATCGTTCCAATGTTGCAATGCGGCTTACTGCGCTCGAATTTCTCCTTCGCCATCGCCTTCTGCTCCTCAGTCGAATTCGTAAACCGACAAAACCAATTTCTGCTTTACTTCTCGCCCTTCTGCTTCTTGATAACTTCCTCGGCCAACGCCGCAGGAAGCTCCGCATAGTGCGAAAAATGCATGGTGAACGTGGCGCGGCCCTGCGTGCGGCTGCGCAAATCCGTGGCGTAGCCGAACATTTGCGCCAACGGAACCTCCACGCGGATCACATTGCTGCCCGCGCGGTTTTCCGTGCCCTGGATCGCCGAGCGCCGCGCGTTCAAATCGCCGAACACGGGCGGCATATATTCTTCCGGAACGACGACTTCCACTTTCATGATGGGTTCGAGCAGCACGGGCTTGGCGCGCGCGCAAGCTTCCTTGAAGGCCATAGAGCCAGCGATCTTGAACGCCATTTCCGAGCTGTCCACGTCGTGGTAACTGCCGTCGACCAAAACCACGGCGACATCAACCATCGTAAAGCCCGCCAAAATGCCGTTGTCCAATGCTTCGCGAATGCCCGCTTCGATCGGGGCAATAAACTCGCGAGGAATCGAGCCGCCGACAACTTTGTCAATAAACAGAAACCGGTGTTCCTTGTCGAATTTCCATTTGCCGCCGGAACCGCCCGCGAATTCTTTTGCGATGGCGTCCAGTTCGTCGGTGGACATCTCGTGCATATTTTCATGCGCGGCGCTGGGCATCGGATGCAGGACGATCTCGCAATGGCCGTACTGTCCGCGGCCGCCGGTCTGCTTGATGTACTTACCTTCAGCTTCCGCTCTTTTGCGGATGGTCTCGCGGTACGCCACTTGCGGACGGCCCACGTTGGCCTGCACGTTGTATTCGCGCAGCATGCGGTCGACGATAATTTCGAGGTGGAGTTCGCCCATGCCGGAAATCAATGTTTGGCCGGTATCCGGCTCGGTGGAAACGCGGAACGTCGGATCTTCTTGCGCGAGCCTCTGCATGGCCACGCCCAGCTTGTCCTGGTCGGCTTTCGTTTTCGGCTCGATGGCTACGGAAATAACCGGGGCGGGAAAATCTATCGATTCAAGAATGACTTGTTTCTGTTCATCGCAGAGCGTATCGCCGGTCGTTACGCTCTTCAAGCCCACGCAAGCGCAAATGTCGCCGGCATACACGGCTTCAATTTCTTCTCGCTTGTTGGCATGCATTTGCAGCAGGCGGCTGATGCGTTCGCGCGTGCGCTTTCCGGGGTTGTAAACGTAGCTGCCGGATTGCAACACGCCGGAATAGACGCGGATGTAGGTGACGTGTCCGACGAACGGGTCGGACATAATCTTGAATGCCAGCGCGGAAAACGGAGCGTCATCCGAGGCGCGGCGCAATACGACTTCATCATTTTCAGGGTTCACACCCTCGAGCGGCGGCACATCTACCGGGGACGGCAGGTAGTCCACGACAGCGTCGAGCAGCGGCTGAATGCCTTTATTCTTGAAGGCCGAGCCCGCCAACACCGGAACGATCTTCAAGAGCAGCGTGGACTTGCGGACGGACTTGCGCATCTCTTCGACGGAGAGAGTGCCTTCGGTCAAATATTTGTCAATCACTTCGTCGTCGTGCTCCGCGATGTAGTCGACCATCTTGCTGCGATGCTCTTCGTAGAACTTCTTGTCGATGGCCGCGCCCTTGAGCGCTGCCGCTACATCAGGCCGCGAATCCACGAATGCCTTGTCCCAAAGCTTTGCGACATCGAAGATTTCGAATTTCGCGCCGAGCGTTTCCTCGAGCCAGACAATCACCTTTTCTTCTATGAAATCGATGATGCCGATAAAATTGTCTTCGCGGCCGAGGGGAAACTGGAGGGGAACGGGGTGGGCACCGAGGCGCTGGCGAATGGTGCGAATGACATGGTCGAAATCCGCGCCGGTACGGTCCATCTTATTCACGAAACAGATGCGCGGAACGCGGTACTTGTCCGCCTGACGCCAAACGGTTTCGGACTGCGGCTGCACGCCAGCAACGGAATCGAATACGCACACCGCGCCATCCAAAACGCGCAGAGAGCGTTCGACCTCTACAGTAAAGTCCACGTGACCGGGGGTATCGATAATGTTGACGCGGTATTTCTTACCGAAACGGTCCCAGGAAGCGGTCGTCGCGGCGCTGGTGATGGTGATGCCGCGCTCGCGCTCCTGCTCCATCCAGTCCATGGTGGCGGTGCCTTCATCCACGGAACCGATCTTGTAGGTCACACCGGTATAGAAAAGGATGCGCTCAGTCGACGTGGTTTTGCCCGCGTCAATGTGCGCCATGATACCGATATTCCGCGTGTCTTCGAGTTTGAAAGCTCGTCCCATGATCTGCTGCGCCGTCCCCTTGGTTTCCGTTGCCATTACCTTTTCTTTTCTCTAGTCCTTAACAGCGCCCTACCAACGATAGTGCGCGAAGGCCTTGTTAGCCTCGGCCATGCGGTGAACGTCTTCCTTCTTCTTGATGGCCCCGCCGCGAGCATTGGCCGCGTCAATCAATTCATCCGCAAGCTTGTCAATCATGGTCTTGCCTGCGCGCTCGCGCGAATACTGCAAAAGCCAGCGAATCGCCAGCGACTGCCGCCGGAACGGATTTACTTCCACCGGAACCTGATAGTTCGCGCCGCCGACGCGCCGTGTCTTTACTTCCAGCGTGGGCTTCACGTTCTCGATGGCCTTCTTAAAAATCTTCAGAGCATCGTCGTTCGTCTTCTTTGCGACCTGGTCCATCGCGCCGTAAAACACACGCTGTGCGGTCGATTTCTTGCCTTCCCACATCATCGAGCAGATGAACTTCTCCACGATGTCGCTGGCATAGACCGGGTCGGTCGCTTGTGATCGCCGGAAAACGAGTCCTTTGCGTGGCATTGCTGTTTATCGCTCCTTCAGAATCTCTTCACTCGCAATTTCTATGGCTGCTTTACTTCGCTTGCGCTGCCTTCGGCCTTTTCGCCCCATACTTCGAGCGTCCCTGCTTGCGATTCTCCACGCCGGCAGCGTCCAAAGTTCCGCGCACGATGTGATAGCGCACTCCAGGGAGATCCTTCACGCGGCCGCCGCGCACCAGCACGATCGAGTGCTCCTGCAGGTTATGGCCGATCCCCGGAATGTATGTGGTCACTTCGACGGAATTCGTCAGGCGCACGCGCGCAACCTTGCGCAGAGCAGAGTTCGGTTTCTTCGGCGTCTGTGTGTACACGCGAATGCACACACCGCGCTTCTCCGGGCAGCCCGCCAGCGCAGGCGACTTCGTCTTGACCAGAACCTTCTCACGTCCCATTCTTACCAGTTGCGAAAACGTCGGCACAGTCGTCCCTCAATTGCGCGCAAAATTTCTCGCGGCTCTCGCAAGGCGCGCAAACAAAAATGCGCGAGAGCACACATCAGTGCTGAAAGGTCTACTGCGAATCCGGAGATACAACCAGCAAGAAACTCCGTACGCACTCCAAGAGGGAGAACTACTCTCTTGGCTTCAGTTCGGAGAGGCTTACTCGGCTTTGCGGGGCTGGCGCCCCATTCCGGCCGCTCTTCTGTCCCATTCCGTCTTACATTGTTCCGGGACCGAAGATATTTCCCTTCCAACCCACTCAACCGCTTCAACAGCTTAGCGGTCGCCCTCGTCAGGGTAGAAACATCCCCAACAAAACGTAGAGTATAAGGAAAAGAACGTGCTCTGTCAAATTTCTTTCATCGGCCGCCGGTGGAAATCCCTGTGGAAATCAAGCACTTGGGAGCTACCACCGATCCATTGTGCACCAGAGTCAAACTCTCGCTGGGGAGAGGCCAACCGTCCACGTACTCTAACGAGGCGCAATAACGGCCGCTTACCGGAAGACCAGCCTCAAATTCCCATAAACTATTGGAAATAATAGCTTTAATTGGAAGGAGCTTCCCGCTTCTCAATGTCTGCAAAGGCTTTGGGCCACAAACCGAAGGCCTTAAGCATGGCATCTTGATGCTGTCCCACTAACATTTTGACCGTTTTTTCGGCAGACCAAGGCGAAGCGAAGCGTTCCGGGCGGTCGGCAATCCAGTATGCCGCTAGTGCCATGAGCGTGGCATCCTGGGCGAGCACGTCCGGCTTAACCGCTTCGAGCGCATCCGCCGCCGAGTGATGCGTGTATTTGTACTCCGGCGACTCTTGATCCATATTGATGCCCGGCAATCCAGCCACCGAAAAGGGCAGGGTGTCAGTGCCGTCTTCCACCTTGTCGTCTACCTTCACCTCGCGAATATCTGCTAGCGCAGCGGCGAACGGTTTGAAAATGTCCACCAGATCGTCGCGGCCTCCTAGTTGAAACGCCCTCACAGGTCCCTGGCCATTATCCAGAATCAAGCTGCCCAGATGATTCGCCATTTCCGCCTGGTGTTGCTTGACGTATGCGAAAGAGCCATCCAGCCCCTGCTCTTCTCCCGTGAACAAGACGAACCGTATGGTCCGTCGAGGTTTCATCCCGCTGCGCATGATCGCGTCCGCTGCTCCGAGCGCGCAGCTCGAACCCATTCCGTTGTCTGTCGTTCCCTCGGAAAGATCCCACGAATCCAGATGTCCACCCACAACCAACACCTGCTCCGGATTTTCGCGCCCGCGAATTTCGCCCACCACGTTGGCGCTCTCAACCGGACCGTTCGTAAATGTATTTTGTATGTTGAATCGCACCTTAGGCGTCAATCCACGTCCGATGTAACGTTCCAACTGGCTCTGATCTTCTGCGGTCATGGAAACCACGGGCACCGCAAAATCCGCATCGAAGCCAAGGATTCCTGTGTGAGTCAAGTTCATTCCCTGGGCCTTCCCGCCGCCTTGTCCTCCGATCACGGCGATCGCGCCCGCCTTGCCGGCTGCTTTTAGAAAATCACCAAATTGCGCGAACAATTGAACGAAGCTCTTGTTTGGCTCGCCGCGGGTCACCACGAGCGCCACCTTACCGTTCAGCTTCCTCACGTTCTTCAATTCATTGTCGAGGTCGAACATGTTTACCTCGACGACGTCGCCTTCGGCGCCTGCAGCGGGCGTCGAACCTGTCCAACCCATCGCATCAACGTGCAGCGGCCTGCGAATCGGCGTCAAGAGTTCCGCCTGCGCCGTGCCTCGCGTCCACCCGCGCCAGAGTTGCCATTTCTCCGCGTGAACATTTTCGAGCCCCATCGCACGCATTTTCGCCTGGCCCCACTCGACGGCCTTTTGCGCTTGCGGCGAGCCGGTCACACGCGCGCCGACATCATCGCTCAATTCGGTGAGATATTGGAACGCACGAGAATCCAGCATCCCTTCGCCTGCAATCTTGACGAGAGCGGGTTTCGTTCCGTCCTCGTCAGGCCCTTTGGCTGCTGTCTTGTCCTCGGCTCGCACGGCCAGCGCGGCCACCAACGAAATGACTGCAATCCCCCCGAAAATCTTTCGCATTCGCAGATCTCCTCAGGCGTTACACAATTTAGCGCACAAGACTCTACCATGCCTCAGACGGACAACGCGCAATCGGTTTCGGCAAGCCTACGGCACTTCTCCACCGGCCGTTTCTCTCTCGTGTATGGCCGGCAACGGCCGGGAAGCGATTGCTTTACGCGACTTGCCTCTCGCCCTAAACTGCCTGCGAGGCCATCGTGAAAGCCATTCGTGTCCTTCGCTTCTTGATTTTTATTGCTACCGCAGCCTTTTTTCTTGGCGCGCCCTCTGCCAGGTCATGGCTGACGCAAGGTGCGTCGGAAAAACGCGCTGAAAATGGCCTCGTCAAGGTCCAGGAGAAACTCAAGGAAAAGCCCGCAACAAAGGCCCCGGCCAAACTTCCCGCAGAAATTGAGCTGCTCGAAACGCGAATTCGTTTTGAAGCGGACGGCGGAAGCCGCAAAGAAGTCTACGCGCGCGTAAAAATCAACGACGAACTCGGTGTACGCCAATTCGCCCGCCTCAATTTCGACTTCAACCGCGCTTTCGAGCAAATCGAGATTCCGCTCGTTCGCATCACCCACGCCAGCGGCGGCACGGTAGACGTCCTGCCAAGCGCCATCACCGACACTCCCAATCCGGCTGTCGTCAACGCCCCCGCGTATCAGGATGTGCGCGTCAAGTCCGTCCGCATCCTCGGCCTTGCCCCCAACGACACGCTCGATTATCGCGTCATCACAACTGTCACTCATCATCCCCTCGCGCCCGATTTCTGGCTCGAGCACTCCTTCGACCGCACCGGCGTCGTCTCCCAGGAAATCCTCGAGCTCGATCTACCTTTATCCCCTAGTCCACGTATTCGGATTAGTCCCACGACTCCCGCCGACTCAACAGAAAAATCTGGAGAGGGAGAGGCCGCTCATACCATCTACAAATGGGACAAGGCGCAGCAGAATGCAGCTACGAAATCACCGGTTTCCGAGAACGATCCAACCACAGCCGAGCCCGACATTGTAGTCTCAACCGAACAGTGGGAAACGCTTTCGATCCGTTTGGACGAACGTCTCTCGTTTGCGGACCAACCACTGAAGAGCTTCGGCGACTACGAAAGCAACTTCGTTCCCACGACAACCCGCCCTGTTTCGCCAGATGTTGCCTCCAAGGCGTTTCAACTTACGAAAGGGATTGAAAAAAATCGAGCAAAACTGATAGCGCTTTACGATTTCGTCTCAAAAAAAATCAAGACGGTGGATCTTCCGTTGGGTTCGACCGGATTCGTCACGCGCTCAGCGGCCACCATCCTCGCTTCCGGTTACGCCACACAAGAGGACAAGTTTGTTCTGTTTAGAGACCTCGCGTCGGCTCTAAAACTCGGCGCTGAAGCGGCTTTGACGGGATATTGCGATAAAAAAGACTTAGCCAGGCCCTTGGATTTCAAACGCCTGCTGATTTCCGCGGGCGATGGCAAGAAGAGCTATTGGATTGATCCGAGCCTGGAAATCGCACCCTTCGGTCTTATTCCTCCGAACTCCGGGAATTGTGCGTTCGTGTTGAATCGCCTCTTTTTCTTGATGAATTCCACGGGCCATGAGTGGCAGAAATTGGAGGCACCTCTTCCCTTCCCAGCAAAGCAAAGCGTCACAATTGATGCTACGCTCTCCGTCGATGGCACACTCTCCGCTCGCGCAAAATATGTGATCCGTGGCGAGAACGAACTGCTATTGCGAACGGCGTTTCATCAAACGCCGCGTGACAAATGGGATGGAGTAGCGCAGTTACTTGCACTGTCCGATGGATTCCGCGGCAAGGTTGGCAAGGCTACCGCATCCGATCCTTACGAGACGCATAATCCTTTCACGGTCGAATACGAAATTACGCAACCAAAATTTGTGGACTGGTCGAATAAGGCGGTGCGAATCCCCGCGTTTTTACCGCTCCTTGGCCTGCCCGACCTGCCCGCAAAACCCGCGCATGCGGGAGCGACTTCGCGAATCGACCTGGGCACGCCCCTCGACGTCGAAGTGAGCGCGACCGTTCACCTGCCTGCGGGAACCACGGCTCACATCCCGACGGGCACATCCGTCGATCGCGATTTCGCAACCTACGCTTCGCGATACTCCGCGAAGGATTCGAAGCTCACTGCTTCCCGCCATCTCAATTTTATTCTGAAGGAAATCCCCGCCGGCCGCGCTGCTGATTACAACGCGTTTCTACGCGCGGTTCAAAACGATGAATCGCAAGTCTTCCAGCTGGAACGTGCTGAGGCGACTGCGGCCAAGCCACAACAACCCTGATCTGGAATTGAGCCCGCCGAAACAGGATGAATTGCTGTGGTTTGAGACTACTTGATCCCGAGAATTTCCTTTTCTTTCCCGGCGGAAAGATCTTCGACCTTCTTTGTCTCCGAGTGGGAGAGTTTTTCCAGCTCGTCCAGCGAGCGCTTCTTCTCATCTTCGCTGATCTTTTTTTCTTTCTCGAGTTTTTCGATCGCTTCTTTTATGTCCCGGCGAATATTTCGCACCGCCGTCCGGTGGTTCTCGAGCACCTTGTGAAGCTGCTTCACCAAATCCTTGCGCCGCTCCTCCGTCAGCGACGGAATCGGCACGCGCACGACTTTGCCGTCATTCGTGGGGTTCAATCCTATATCCGAAATGCGAATGGCTTTGTCGATCAGCGGCACCACGCTGGGGTCCCAGGGCGAAATCATGATCAGCGTCGGGTCCGGCACGGTCATGGTGCCGAGCTGATTCAGCGGCATCAGCGTTCCGTGATAGTCCACGCGGACGTTGTCGAGCAGCGATGCATTCGCCCGGCCCGTGCGTATCGTCGCCGCTTCCTTGCGGAAATCGTCCACGGCTTTTTCCATGCGCGTCCTTGCCGCAGCCATCGCGTCCTTCGTGTTGCCAATCGTCGTCATAGCGTCCTCGACTCAAATACCTCGTTCCGAGTCCTTCCGGATTTGATTCCCAGTTTCGCGTGGCAGTGAAAAAACCAGAAGCGGCGGCGTGCGCCAGCGTCTAAGCCGGTGTCACCGAAGACCCCACGCGCTCGCCCATCACCACCCGCTTGATGTTGCCGTGCTGGTTCATGTTGAACACCACGATGGGCATCCCGTTGTCCATGCACAGGGAAATTGCCGTCGCATCCATGACCTTTAAATTCTGGTTCAGCACGTCGCGGTAGGTGATCTCCGCAAAAAATTTCGCGCCGGAAACCTTCTCCGGATCGGCGTCGAAAATCCCGTCCACTCGCGTCGCTTTCAGGATCACGTCCGCCTTGATCTCCATGGCGCGCAGCGCCGCCGCCGTGTCCGTCGAAAAATAAGGATTGCCAGTCCCTGCGGCAAAAATCACGACGCGCCCCTTTTCCAAATGGCGCATCGCGCGGCGCCGAATAAACGGCTCCGAAACCTGCCGCATCTCGATCGCGCTCAACACGCGCGTAAATACGCCTTCTTTTTCGAGCGCATCCTGCAACGCCAGCGCATTGATCACCGTCGCAAGCATGCCCATGTAGTCGCCCGTTGAGCGGTCAATCTCGAACCCTTTCTGACGCCCGCCGCGGAAAATATTGCCTCCGCCGACCATGATGGCTATCTCCACGCCGAGGATGTGAACCTCTTTCAGCTCCTGCGCGATGGCCTGGATCGTTTCGCCATGAATGCCGAATCCCTGCGGCCCCTGGAGCGATTCTCCGGAAAGCTTCAGCAGGATGCGCCGGTAGGCCAACTGCCCGTTTCTCGCCGTCCTTTTCCCTGGCTTCCTAGCGGCCCTTTTCTTTGCGGTCATAATGCTCCGGTTAGCGCCCTATAAAATCCTCGGAATTGTAACAAACAATGCCTGCCCCGGCACCATGTACAAGCCTGTAAAAACAAAAAGAGCGCCCCGTTTTGGCGGAACGCTCCGGAATAGCGCTTCAAAAACTGCATCAAGGAGTGACGGGCGCCGGAACTGGCGCCGTTTCTGGTCCCCCGGCGGGCCCGCTATTTTCGCCGACCTTGAAGCGCACGAAGCGCCGGATGGAAATGTTCTCACCGAGATTCGCGATCGCCTGCGTGATCATCTCGCCGATCGTGACGCTCTCGTCCTTGATGTAGTGCTGCTCGTAAAGACAATTTTCCTCGTAGAATTTTTCCATCTTTCCCGCGGTGATTTTTTCTACGACGTTTTCTGGCTTGCCGGTGGCCAGCGCCTGCGCGCGGTAAATATCGCGCTCTGCCGCGAGCATTTCCGTCGTCACTTCCTCCCGCCGCACATAGCGCGGATCGAGCGCCGCGACGTGCATCGCGATGTCGTGGCAAAGGTTTTGAAAAGCCTCCGTGCGCGCCACGAAGTCCGACTCGCAGTTGATCTCCACGAGCACACCAATCTTCCCGCCCGCGTGGATATAACTTCCCACGAGCCCTTCGCTTGCCTCGCGCTGCGATTTCTTAGCCGCGGCCGCCTGTCCTTTTTTCCTGAGGATTTCGATGGCCTTTTCAATGATTCCGTTTGCTTCCACGAGCGCCGATCGGCAATCGCTGAACCCCGCACCGGTGCGCTCGCGTAGCTCTTTGACGAGTTGTGCCGGTATCTGCATAGCTGGCTGTTGTGTGCTCATCCTTTTCTCTCTGCGAACTCAGAATCTCCATGTTGTCGCTAATAGTTGCAAAAAGGCCCGCTCCGAGCCGCGTGGAGCGGGCCTCGTGAATCTCTGTTGCACCGCTCGCTTACCGCTCTTCCTCGTCCGGTGGCACAGTAGCTTCCGCGCCCGCCGCCGCTTCCAGCGCTGTATCCGCGGGAGTTGTTACGTCAGCTCCCTCGACGAAGTCGCCTTCTTGCTTCTCATACTGCTCATACGCGCTGGTATCCACGTACTCGACTCCATCCACCAGCGCCTGATCTTCAGCGGACTTCTGCTCCGCCACCTGCGATTGCTGGTACGCCGTATGCCCTTCGAGCACGGAATCAGCAATCTTCGTCGTGAACAGCCGAATCGCCCTCAACGCGTCATCATTCCCGGGGATAATCCAGTCCACCACGTCGGGATCGCAATTCGTATCGACCACGGAAACCACCGGCACGCCCATCCGCCGCGCTTCCTTCACGGCGATTTCTTCCGCGTTCGAATCGATCACGAACATGGCATCCGGAAGCTGGCTCATGTTTTCGATGCCTTCCAGGTTCTGGTTGAGGTGCTTCAGCTCGCGGCCCAGCCGCGCTTTTTCTTTCTTCGAAAGTTCGTTGATCCGGCCGTCTTCCGTCATGGCCTTCAGCAGCTTCAACCGCTTGATGGACTTTTGCAGCGTGGCCCAATTCGTCAGCGTCCCGCCCAGCCAGCGGTGGTTCACGAAGAACGCGCCGCAGCGCTTCGATTCTTCGGCGACCGCTTCCTGCGCCTGGCGCTTCGTGCCCACAAACAACACCGCTTTTCCTTGCGCGGAAAGATCGCTCACGAAGCGGCTCGCTTCGCGAAACATCTTGAGGGTTTTCTGAAGATCAATAATGTGGATCCCGTTGCGTTCTCCGAAAATATATTCCTTCATCTTCGGATTCCAGCGCCGCGTCTGGTGACCGAAGTGAACTCCGGCCTCCAGCAATTCTTTCATCGTAATTTCTACTGCCAAGTTTCCTCCTAGTAGGATAGCTGTTTGCGGTGGCGCTTTTTTTTACCTTTGTAAGTGCCGGGCTTTAGCCCGGCGTCTTAAGGCGAAATTTGCGCCACAGAACAGCCTATTGCCGGCTCCTTGCCGGCCGTGATCTCGGCGAGAACTCGCGCCCTCACCGGAGTCCGTCATGACCGTTTCTCTGGCTTTCGCCAGTCACTAGTCACCAGTCACCAATCACTTCCTTATCGCTTGGTGAACTGGAATCTCTTCCTCGCGCCCTTCTGCCCGTACTTCTTGCGTTCCTTCATACGGGAATCGCGCGTCAAAAATCCGTTCTTGCGCAACGCCGGCCGCAGCTCCGGATTGAACCGCGAGATCGCTCGCGACAATCCCATGCGCACCGCTCCAGCCTGCCCGCCAACACCGCCGCCATGCGCGGTCACCTTGACGTCCACCTGTTCTGCCAGGCTCGTGAACTTCAGCGGCTCCGTCGCATCATGCTTCCACGCATGATTTGGAAAATAATTTGCCACCTCGCGGCCATTGATCGTGAACTTGCCGCTCCCCGCGCGCAAAAACACACGCGCCACCGACTCTTTGCGCCGGCCAGTGCCGAGAAACCACGTTTGTGTGCCCGTTAGGGGCGTACCAGTAGAACTCAACGTTCCTCCTCAAACCATCTGACTCCAGACACCACGGAGTCATCAAACTCCACGCCGATTTGCTCCCTGCCTAAGGCACCACTTAGAAGGTGACCACTACGCGGCCACACTTTTCAAGGAACAGCAACGTGCGGAAACCTTGGCACAGACTTTAGTCTGTGCTCCCTGCTGCTTCTATGCCCCAACCGCCTGCGGCCTTTGCCCTGCGTGCCGCGCCAAACCCGCCGCATCCCGGTAAATTCGCAATTTCTTCGCTCGCCGCGCGCGCAGCTTGTTCTTCGGCAACATCCCCAGAACCGCCTCGCGAATCATCCATTCCGGCTTCGTTTCGCGCACGCGCTTCGCTGGAACCGCCTTCAATCCCCCCGGATACCCGCTATGTGAATAATAGATCTTCTGCTCGACCTTGTTCCCGGTCATGCGAACCTTGTCCGCATTGATCACCACTACGTGATCCCCCGAATCCAGGTACGGCGTAAAACTCGGCTTATCCTTGCCGATAAGCATCCGCGCCACTTTCGTCGCCAGACGCCCCAGCACCTGGTCCGTGGCATCCACCACAAACCAACTCGCACCCACCTTCAGCGCTTCCGCTTCTTCTCCCTTGGCCACGTACGTCCTCATTGCGCTCAGTCACACCTTTCCCAGTAGAGACAAACGCTAATCTTAAAGTACATCACGTATCCTGTCAACGCGATTCCCTGTACTGCATAGGTCGAGTCAGTGTGCGTACGAATCCACTCGTCCGACTCGTGCGTTGACCAGGAGCTGAAGGGGCCGCTAGACCCAGGCTCGAGAATCGCTACGCAATTTTGCGATGTCCTTGGTCGGCGCACTCTCGAAGAAGCGGCTGTATTCTCTGCTGAACTGCGAAGCGCTTAAATAGCCAACCCGCTGACCTGCACTACCCGCATCCATAATCGCGGACAACATGAGACGCCTCGCCTCTTGAAGACGAAGTACCTTTTGATAATGCAGCGGACTCATCGAAGTGACGGACTTGAAGTGCTCGTGGAACGAGGAAACACTCATGTGCACCAGTTCGGCGAGCTCTTCGACCTTCATGGGCTGGGAGAAATTCTCGCGGAGCCAGGAAATCGCCTTCGCAACTCGGTGCACGCTGGACTCGGCAAAGCCCATTTGCGCCACGCGAAGACCAATGGAGCTGCGGAGCAACCGGATCAAAATCTCATCCACCACAAGTGGGGCGAGCAGTTCCGTGTCCCCTTGCTGCGCTAGACATTCCATTAATCTTGTCGCGGCGTTGACGATACTCACATCGACCGGACTGATGTAAACCGCTTTCCGCTCTTGAACGGGAGGCACACCGCGGGGAAAGACCTTTAAAACGAGGTCGGCAATCTTGTTAGGGTCGAGGTCCAGCCTTAGCGAGAGGTAAGGCTCGGAAAAGCTGGCTTTTGTGACTTGCGCAGCAACAGGCAATGCGACGGAGTAAACGAGCATGCAGGAGGGGTCGTACTCGTAGACCTCCTGCCCCACGATGACGGTCTTGGCCCCGCGGGCGATGATGGATAAGCACGGCAACCGCACTGAATGTACACACTCGCTGTTGATTCGCGAAAGGCGGCTCACACCCAAACCGGGCACGCGCATCTCAAAAGTCCCATCGTGAGGCGCATACGCGGCAATCAGGCGCGCCAACTTAGCCGCATCTGCTTCGCTCGCGCACGTCCCGTTGTTGGTTCGCCGCAAAGACGCCACTTTGCCGTTGGTTTTCACGCCTTCGAGAATACCTCCTTTGTGATCAGGATGGCGTTCATTGCGTTAGGCCAGTCGGAGTAAAGCGCCAGATGTGTCATTGCTCCTCAGCGGCCGACCATCTTTTGCAGCTCCTCAGGGTAGCGAGCGCCTTGCGGCGCAATCTTTGAGGAGGCGTTCTCGATTTCGCGGAGATCGTCGGACGTGAGGTTCACAGAAACGGCTTCGATGTTTTCTTCAAGCCGGTGCAGCTTGGTCGTGCCCGGAATCGGCACGATCCACGATTTTTGCGCGAGCAGCCAGGCAAGGGCGATCTGAGCAGGAGTCGCCTTCTTCCGTGCCGCGATTCTCCCGACCAAATCAACGAAAGCCTGGTTCGCTTTGCGGTTCTCTGGCGTGAAGCGCGGGACGATGTTGCGGAAATCGGTTTTATCGAACTGCGTATCTTCGCTGATCTTTCCGGTGAGGAAGCCCTTGCCAAGAGGACTGAAGGGGACGAACCCGATTCCGAGTTCTTCGAGTGTGGAGATCACCTCGGCTTCAGGCTCTCGGAACCACAGCGAATATTCACTTTGCAGTGCGGCGACGGGCTGAACGGCGTGCGCGCGACGGATCGTCTTCACTCCTGCTTCCGAAAGGCCGAAGTGCTTCACCTTTCCTTGCTGAATCAGCTCTTTCACCGCTCCCGCCGTGTCTTCGATCGGCACGTTGGGGTCAACGCGGTGCTGATAGAACAAATCGATGACATCCGTCTTGAGGCGCTTCAGCGAGGCTTCGGCGACTTCCTTGATGCGCGCAGGACTGCTATCCAGCCCGGCCTGTTTGCCGGTGTTCGGATCAAGTTTGAACCCGAACTTAGTGGCGATCACCACCTGCTCGCGGACGGGAGCGAGGGCTTCGCCCACGAGTTCTTCGTTTGTGAATGGGCCGTAGACTTCCGCAGTATCAAAGAATGTGACGCCGCGTTCGACTGCCGCCCGAATCAGCGAAATGCCCTCCTGCTTGTCCATGGCGGGGCCGAAGCCAAAGCTCATTCCCATGCAGCCTAGCCCGAGAGCCGAAACTTCCAGGCTGCTTTTTCCAAGTTTGCGCTTTTGCATTGTTTCTCCTCGAGTCGTATTGAACCGTGAAGGTCGAATCGCTTCGTGCCGGTTCTCGTGAAAAATTACCAATTGCCAGAATCAACGAACAGAAGTGTAGTCTGGTTACCCTCGGGGCGCTTGCCTATTCCGCCAGAGTATTTGCCCGATTCTCCGAGACTCCGCCGCGCTTGGATGCAAGCCAATCACTGAGCAAATGCGAGGGAACTGACATCGCTATGCAATCAAGTGGTGTTGCTGCAATCGGCATTTATCCGGTTACCGGGCGTTCATCGGGCACCGAGATGTCCTTTGGCGTGGAAGAGGGCTTCAAGAAATCTCTGCTACTCCCAACGAAACACCTTCGCGGAAACCGCGGTGCAAACGACAAAAACTACTGCCAGCGCCGCTACGTCGCCGGCGTGCGCCGACCACGTGTCGCCGTTCCAGATTCCCTGGAGCAGAGGCACAGCGTAGCCTAGCGGCAGCACTCTGGCCACCGCATGAAGCACTGGCGGCAGCGATTCAATCGGCACGAAGAGTCCCGAAACAGCAATCATCGGGTACATAATCACGGCCCCGATCGGCTGCGCGAAGCGCGCCGTCGGAACGATGCTGGCAATGAGAAAGCCGATCGACAGAATGCTCCAGGTGCTTATGAGCAGCGCAATCGTGAACGAGAACAATGGAACATGAACGCCGATCGGATAGTAGCGCTTGCCTGCCAGGACCATCAAGGCCAGCGTGGCCGCCGTAAGTAACAGCTTGACGATCACGTGGGCGGTAAGGATGGTCTGCGGGCGCAGCGGTGTGGCGCGCAGTCGCTTGAGGATGCCGCCCTCGCGGTAGATCGAGATAATCGTCACCAGCGAGAGCACTGCGCTGATGGCGATCAGAACCGAAGCGAGCACCGGCAGGCCCACGCGGATGAAACTGCTGGCCGCCAGCGAAGCCGGCGTGAGTCTGCGGCCGGCCACTCGGCCTAACACGATGAAAACTAGAACCGGGAAACCGATCGTTCCGAACGCTCCAAGCGGCTCGCGAAGAAATATCTTGATCTCGATCCAAGTCAGTTTCCAAAGCCCACGCATCATCATATTAGCGCCTACTCGCGAATCGAGTGACCAGTCAGCTTGAGAAAGACGTCCTCAAGGTTGGGGAGAATCGTACGGAAATCCGTGACCCGTATCCTGTTCTCGGACAAACAATGAATCACCTCGGTCACTAGGTCGTCGCCCCGGCCGTGAATGGTGAATCGAAAGTCAGTGCAGTTCACTGCTGCAACTCCAGCGATCGCCCGAAAGCGCTCTTCAGCGACCGGGTCGTTCGTGGTGAGAACGACGGTTCGCTCAGGGCAGTGCCGGTCGACGAGCTTATCCGGCCTGTCGATGTCGATGATCCGTCCATGCTCGATGATTGCTACTCGGTCGCACAACCGTTCGGCTTCCTCCATCAGATGAGTGGTCAAAAACACTGTCTTGCCGCGCTCGCGGATGCCGCGCACCAGATCCCAAATTGCCCGCCGCGACTGCGGGTCCAGCCCGGTGGTCAGCTCGTCGAGAAACACGACTTCCGGATCGTTAATCAGCGCAAGGGCAATAAACAGCCGTTGCTTCTGGCCTCCAGAGAGGTTCATAAACCAGGCGCCCCGCTTATCGGCCAGGCCGAGCTGTTCGAGTAGGTGTTCGCCGTCTATAGCTTTCTTCTGGTAAAGCGAAGCCCAGAGGTCTACCGCCTCCCACACTTTGATCCGCTTCTGCAACTGCGCCTGCTGGAGCTGGACCCCGATGCGTTCCTGCAGCTTGTAAACTTGACGAAAGGGATCTAAGCCCAGAACCGAGATGCTGCCCCGGTCGGGTGTGCGCAGACCCTCGATGCACTCCATCGTGGTGGTCTTTCCCGCGCCGTTGGGCCCGATCAAACCAAATATCTCGCCGTCGTTGACCTCGAACGACACCTCGTCGACAGCTACCGTTGGGCCATAGGTCTTGCGCACTCCGGAAACCTGAATGACTGAAGACATGGTAGTCCGCAAGATCGCGGATTCTCTGAACCGAATCGAGAGTTTATATCACGGACTTAGGCTAAGTCCCGATTAGTCCTTAATCAGGGACTAGCCAGTCGAAACTAACGTAAACATGACTCGCACACTCGATGTGAATCCGTCTCGCGCTTCAAAGCGGCAGCGGGCAAAGGTGGGGCATCGGGCGGCAACAAACCAGCGCGGATTGTTTGACGATTTCCGGAATCCGCGCGGCAAATTCCCACGGTCGTGGCCTAAAGATGAAACGATTTGTTACTGACGTCGAATATTTCATTCTTGCGGACGGAGCGGAGGCGACCCACTCCTGCAGCCGGACAGAAAACGCCGCGCCATTTCGCTTAGTTTACGCAATGGAGACAAGGGGCTCCCGGGATAGCGCGTTCAAAATCTCCGGAGTTTTTCCATCACTTGGCCGACAACGAAATCTCCCACCTTTCGGGAGCGGCTGGCGACAAGGAAATATTCTTCGATTCAAGTACCAAGTGCAAGGGAATAGCTCCTCGGTCGCCCTTGCCGAGAGGGGCGTCACCCGTCGCGTGCACTGAAACCTGGACTGGCCAGTCCGAACGTTTGACTTCAACATCCAGCGATGTTTCTTCTGAGGTCAGCCGATTGATTCGTACGCTATTGGATTCCAGGATTTCAAGATGATCTTCGCGGGTTGGAATCGCCAGACGGAGACGATGAACCGTCAGACCCCTTGAGGAGGACAGCGTTTCCAGTCGATGCAGGGTATTTCCTCTTAGGGACCAAATAACTTCCGAAACGATGCCCGGATCCACAGTTTCACCAGCCTTAGTTCCCACGACTACCCAGCGCTTCCAAACAGCGGTGACACTCTTACCGTCGGCTGCCGGTCTGATCTCATCCGCGCCGTCGGCTGGGGCGATGGTCCGGCCGTCTTCCATTTCGAGAAATGTAACCAGACACGGATAGATTTGCTCGACGGGCACCGCGAAACCGGGAAATCCATGCGGCGCCGGCTCATAGTCGGATGTGGCTGCCCTCGGTCCCGTCACGAACGGCAATGCAAAATGGATGCTCCCCTGCCGAACGATCCAGACTCCAAATTTGCGGCCGGTTCCATTTCGGAAGTATTCGAAGCGCGCCACGTCGGAAAAGCTCGGAAGAGATGCAAAACTCTTCACTCCCTCTTGTTCAAGGGCTCTCACGAACAATTGGTGGGCGCTGATTACCTTTCCGAAGAATGTCGTAGTCTGCTGCCATTCGCGCTCTTTTGTTATGTAGCCGTAGTCGCCCCGACCAAAGGCGAAGATGGACAACAGGTGTGTTTGATCGTTGAAATCGCGCTGCAGCCAGGACCAGGCTGCAAAATAAGCGGAGGCAAGGTCGGAGAGTGGTGCCGGCCGGAATTCCAGGTGCTTCCCCAGGAAGGCCGCGATCTCCATAGTGTCCATGTAACTGATCGCGCCGAGGCTCCTGCCCCAGGAATAACCGTAGCCGTCGGGCGAAAGTAATTCCCACCACAGTTTCATCTGTTCCTTTAGCGATTGGGAGAGAGTCTTGGTGAGGTCTACACGCCCGGCGAGTTCGGCGGCATCGTAAAGGGCTCTCGCATATTCATTTGAATACCGGTCGTAACGACCGGTCGGCAATGCATCGTCGGCAAATAGCGCACCTGCGGTGAACTGTTTCGCAGCCTGATTCAACAAGTCGTCCAAGGAAGCGCGATCTTTGTTCAGGTCAAGTTCGTAGTTAATTGCAGCAATGCGCGCCGCGACGCCAAAATAATTTTCGGGGAGATGGATGAGTCTGTGATTCTTTGCATCATAGAATCGTCCAGGATCGAGCAGCGCGAGATAGGTCTTTCGTTCTTCGGAAGTTAATCCCTGCCACAAGGCATTGTGATTCAAGTCCCTCCCGAAGCTTTCGAGCGCCATCGCAGCATAAAGCTGGGCCCATGTTTTGCCTCCGTGATCCAACTCGATCTTTGCCATCTTTCCGATCATCGACGGAACGTCATGGCCCGCAATTGTTGTCGTTCCTGCAAAATCCGAATACGAACCAAGTGTCCGCATGAAAGTTCCCCAGGAAAACTCACCAATTGTCAGCGCGCCTACCACACGCTCGGGCGGAGGGTCGAGCGTCTTGATATCGGCGACGTGGGCTGTCACCTCCTTCTGGAGAAAATCTCGAATCTTATGATCAAGTTCGGCTGTTTGGATTTGCGATGCTTCAACTGGAGTTTGCGCAAACGAATCGCCAATCATACAAAGAAGAGCGGCAAGGACAAGTCCGACCAGTCGAACAACGGAGAGATTTAGTTTGTCCATTGTAGAGACTCTATTTATCTCCAGGGATAGTGGGGAGGCCTATGCGGTTCGCCGGGGTCGTTCGATTGAGCATATGATCCGCCCGCAAGTGGTTCATGCGTTCAAGCACCGAGCCCGAGCCCGTCACTTGAGGCGATCATCTTGCCGGCAGTGGCGTAGCCGATTTGTGCTGCTCTAGCCAAAGCAGGTCCTCCAGCAAGAAATATTGTCCGTAGATCAGCATCGCATCATTGGGTCGAACGCCGCTTCCGTGGCGCAACACTCCCGGCGGCGTGTGATCGTCGCCACCGACCGGTGTCAGGTAACGATCGATGAGCGATTGAACGATGCGCTCGCCGGCCTCGCGATATTTTTTGCCGCGCCCGGAGTCCGTTGTGATGGCAGAGAGACGGAAGAGTCCGCCGGCAATAATCACTGCCGCAGACGAGTCTCTGTTGCGATAGTGAACGCCTTCATCGTCGAAGTCGTACCACGGCACGGAATCACTTGGCAGATTTTCCATCGCGTAGTCCGCGATTCGTTCCGCAGTCGTGAGATACAGAGGCTCATGCGTCTCGGCGTACGCGCTGGAAAAACCATAGAGCGCCCAACCAAGGCCGCGCGACCAGGTTGTGTCCGCGGCATACCCTTGATGAGTGTGCGCGAAAACTCGCTCGCCGGCTGCCGCGCTATTCTCCAGCTTCAACTCCATATCTCGAGCGGAGCCCCCGTGCAACTGGAAATCCTGGAGATTGCTTCCGGGATTGTAGTGCAAGGATTGAAAAACGGAGCCGTCCGGTCGTACAAACCATTCCGCGGTCCGCAGTGCGTGTTTTTTGCCGATGTCCCGCCATTTTTCGTCTCCGCTCCTGTCGCTCGCCCACCAAAGCAGTTGCAGGTTCATCATGGTGTCAACAATCGTGTCGTCTCCATCGACATTCCAGGAGGCAATCAGTTGCGTCTTCGGATTGAACAACTGTTGCAGGCGCTCGGCTCCGCGCATGGCACTGGCCTTTAGCGCCTCATCATGCGTCAAGTCGTATCCAAGCGCCGCGGAGTAATAGTTCAAAAAACCCGCGTCATGATTCTCTTGCGATTCCTGGCCAATCAGTTTCGAACCCCAAAGCTCCGCCCACCTCCGATACTTCTCGTCGTGAGTCGCGGCATATAGCCGCCAAAGCTCTCCGACCCAAAAGCTGCCAGTCCAGAAGTAGCCATTCTGTTTTTGCCATTCCCCGGACTCATTGTCCGCCTCGGTAAAAAATCCCTGGCCGGTTTTCGAGGTGACGGGTTCCGGTGAAGAGCGAAGAACGGGTTCCCAAGTCGCCGCTGTGCGGTCAACTGCTTGACGCACCAGCGCCAGCGCCTGTTCTATCGACTTCGCGTTGTGCGGAACGAGAGTGTCGGAAGGGGCCTGCTCGGGGTTCGCTGAGCTCGACAAAATGTGAAATTGAGCAGGCAATTCTAAACGGCGGGATTGTTCCTCCACGGCTTGAAGGAATTGTTCGCGGCTCGTAATTCCATCGGGGGGAAGGACGAATGACTGACGCGCGTCAGCACCATTTTCATTTCCCGGGGCGATCTTACGATTTGAACCCTCCTGATCCCACGCCGCTATGGCGTACCACGCTGCTGAGACCCCGTTTAAGTTGAACTGAATGAGGTGATTCTGAGCGTCACTTTCGAATCGCGCTCCAGGGGTGGCGGTGAGAACTGCAAGGCCAAGATTTTGTCCAGGTAGCTCTTCCGTCGCCGTTGAGCCAGGAGCGACGACTTGATGGCCCCAGGTGGAAATCCACGTCACCCGTGAGGACTTTTCAGAATTCACTGGAGAAATGCCGGGCTTCGAAGGCAAGCCGGTCACGAAGGTAAAATTGTCGCCGCAGTCCGCCGAAATGACGTGTTCGAAGCCGCGCTCTCCGGCCCACATTGTGATTCGCGATTGAAGATGAATGATCCTCCCGGCGGCGTTCCAGCCGTCGTACTCGAGTTCGGCAATCGAGCGCACCGGTCCGCTGGCCAGAATTCGCCACTTCCGGTCTTTCACATCGGCCACCTTGATCAGCTTTCCGTCAACCATGGCCGCGACAGCTCCAATGCCGATGGCGCCGCCCACTTTGAAGATGTCCCGGCCTTCCGGCGATTCGTCGTGGTAAACGTAATCCGGAGATGCATACATAGAAAGCTGCAAAGTGGGACGGCGCTTTCCGTATATGTCGACGGCGTTTCTGGGATCAAAATAAATCCGAAACGCCACGCGTTCCGATTCCCAACCGAGTCCTTCGATCTTTCGGCTGAAAAGCGCCGCGGTCCTTTGTTTGTAATCGCTTCGCAAGCGCCAAATGCGGTTCTCGTCGCCATAGGAAATCGTAACGACCCGAGTCTGAAGGGGCGCAAGGTCAATTTGAAACGCCAGCTCCTCCGCCTTGCCGTCGCCATTTAGATCATCCAGTTGTGAAGGGAGTTCTTTCGTCTGCAGTACGGACGCATCCTGCTCCAAGGTGCTTGCATCACTCGCCGTCACGATCGCAGCACCGGGCTTGAAGTCAGGCGCCACTTTCCGGAGTTCCACAATGGGAATGACGATGTCGGCCGAGTTCCGAGCCGTCGAACTGGGGTTCGAGACGGCCAGTTTGATGTTTCTGATCTGCTGCGCTCCCCATGCCGGTCCAGCACAGAGAATCGGCAGCAGCCACAGCATCCGAAAATGGGCTTTGCGCATAGAGTTCCGATTTCGCAGAAAATTGAGGATGGAGTTTGCCGAAGGACGGCTCAAGTGATGTAGTCCTCCCGGCACGGCGTGAAGACATCGATCACCAGCGATTCTTCGATTGCGGATGCCCCATGTTCCACGCCGCCACGAACCACAAATGTGCCACCCGTATGGACGTCGAACGTCTTCCCCTGGCAGGTGACCCGAAGATGACCGTGTACGACGTACACGATTTGATCGTGCGGATGGCTGTGGACGGTCCCAACCCAGCCTCGAACCATTTCATGCTCGGCTAGAAAGAGTTTATCGTTGTAAGCGAGCACGCGTCGTTTCAGGCCGCGTTCCGGCTCGGACTCCTTGCCATTCTCGTGGGAAACCACTACGAGGTCCGGAAAGCTCTTTGTTTGTGTTTCCATTTGCTTTCTCCCATTCGCCTGGATTGCACAAAACTCAACGCTACACACTTATATGCGATCACGGTAAAACGGTCCTTTCAGCACGCCAGCCAACCCCCATCCACGGCAAGAACGTGGCCATGTACATAGTCACTTGCGGATGAGCATAAGAATATGGCGGCGCCCACGATGTCTTCTGGCTGACCCCAGCGCGCCGCAGGGATCCGATCCAAGATTTGCTTGCTGCGGACTGGATCGCTTCTCAGAGCAGCAGTGTTGTCCGTGGCCATATACCCCGGGGCGATTGCATTCACGTTGATTCCTTTCGCGGCCCATTCATTCGCCAGCGCTTTCGTTAGCTGCGCGACTCCGCCCTTCGCCGCGGCGTACGCGGGGACCAGGATTCCGCCTTGGAAGGAGAGAAGCGAAGCAATGTTCAAGATCTTGCCTCCTGCGCCTCTTTCCAGCATGTGTTGCGCGGCATGCTGCGACAAGCGGAACACAGCAGTCAGGTTTACGGCGATCAACTCGTCCCAGAATTCCGTGGGATATTCCGCGGCAGGAGCTCTTCGAATCGTTCCTGCATTGTTCACGAGAATATCGAGAGAGCCAAATTCCGAGATTGTTTTTTTGATTATTTCCGAACACGACTTGGAATCCGCCAAATCCGTCGAAATGTAGAATGTCTTGCGCCCCGCAGCACGTATTTCCTCACACGAGGGACCTGGGATTGGATCACGTCCATGGCATGCCACATTCGCGCCCGCGTTTGCCAAAGCCACGGCGATTGCGGAGCCGAGTCCCCGGTGCGAACCAGTCACCAATGCATTCTTGCCGATGATTTGAAAAGCTTCGAGATTCATCGACTCACGTGTGTCCAATTGCTGCGGGCTCCGGGCGGATTCTCCACGCGAATATGCTCCCTGCGGTTCAGTTCGGTCGGTTACTTGCGGCCAACATCCAGGCCAGATCCGCCTTGTTGAAAACCCGGCTGGATATTCACGATACCAAACTGCCTGTCTTCCACCTCGCGATGAGCAGCCATCGCCCAGAGGAAAGCAATCCGGTGGCCGGGAACAGAAACGTTCGGGTGATATCCACTCGGCATCAGGACTGCGTCGCCGTCGCGAACTGCCGTGATCAATTCCGGATATTCCGTGTTGTTGTAGACGAGCTGAATGCCGTAAGCGGGCTCCGGCATGTCGAAGAACACGTAGATTTCCTCGAGCATTTTCGCGTGCTCGTGCGGCGGCCAACTCGTCCAGTTGCCCGGATCGGAGTGCGTAAACCCGGCTACCAGACGCCCTGCCTCCACATTTTTTGCGATCACCATGTTCAACTCGCGCGAAGAACCCGGCCCGCCGGCGCTGAATTTCAGCCCTGGATCTCTCGAAGTTACCGCGGCACGCACCACTTGCAAAGGATATTTGCCCTCAACATCTGAAGAAAACTCCGCGATATCAACTTCACTTTTTGTGGATACCTCGATCTTCGAGTCCCGCGGGACGTAAATTGCATCGTACTGGCCAAGTCCGAATTCCTTTCCATCGGTATATACCGCGGCTTTTCCCG
>Ga0247669_1000262_pt1 | contig 24741 bp, 22 predicted proteins | sample CNK10_metaG_FD_182734 | JGI IMG/M metagenome (GOLD analysis project Ga0247669, IMG submission 182734) | Soil microbial communities from Purdue University Martell Research Forest, Indiana, United States - CNK10 | ecosystem: Environmental > Terrestrial > Soil > Temperate forest > Bulk soil... | reverse complement strand
GCCTCCATGGCAATCTGGACGGGGTGGCGCGTGTACGGAGAGATGATGCCCCAGCCGATGACAATTCGCTTTGTTTCACGCGCGGCAATGGCGGTGACTGCCGTAGAAGAACGCGCTTCCATGGAGTGCTTTCGCCACCAGGGGTAGGCCTCCGCAAGCCAGAAAGTGTCGAATCCGGCGGCGTCGCAAGCCTGCGCCATTTTCACGGTTTCGTCGAGCGGTTCCATGCTGAGCTGCAAGACTCCGATTTTGAACGGCATGCTCATCGTTTCATTACTCTCCCGCGGAGGATGGCCGGCGATGTCGTGTGCTAAGCCGGATCGGTCCAGGAATGTTCGAGACCTTTTGTGAGTTGCCAAAGCGCGCGATTGAGCGGCGTGGGAACGCCCATTTTCTCACCCCAGTCGGCAATTGCGCCGTTCATAAAATCCACTTCGGTCTGGCGTTTGGCGAGAATGTCCTGAAGCATGCTCGCTTTATGTTTGCCGGGAGCATTGGCGCCTTTTTGCACCAGGGCGCGCGGATCGCCATGCAGCTCGATTTCCAAAGCCTTTGCGACGGCTTCGCCTTCGGCAATGAGGGCACTAAAGAGCGCGCCGGTCGGCGGAAAGCGCGTGGCGGCACCATGATGCAGCAAGGTGAGGGCGCCGACAGGATTCGTCGAAGCGTTGAAAATAAGTTTGGTCCACTGTGCGCCGCGCGCATCATGCAACGGGATGACATGCAATCCGGCGCGGTTGAGAAGTTCCGCGAGCTGCTCGACCCGGGCGTAAGGCGTGTTCGTCGGTTCGAACGGGCCGATCCACGTATCGCCGTTGATGTCGAATCCGGCGTGGCCCGGCTCGGCGACGTGGCCAGCAGGAAAAGTGGTGCCGCGAACCACGTAGCGAACGTGCTGGGCGAGAATTTCTTCATTACCAATACCATTCTGGACGGAGCAGACGGCGCTGTCTTCACCGAAAATATGCGCGGTTTGTTCGATGGCGGCGCGCGTGTGCGTGCTTTTTGTGGCCACAATGCCGAGCTCGCAAGCTGGAATTTGGCGGGGATCGGAAGTCGCGTGCAGACGCGCGGTAAAATCGGCGGCGCCACTGATGCGCAGGCCCTGTTCGTTGATAGCGCGTGTGTGTTCTTTCCAGACGTCGTAGGCATGGACTTCAACGTCTTCAAGGCGGGCCAGATGCGCGCCAAAGATACTTCCGATGGCGCCGCAGCCGACAATGCAAATCTTCACGCTCATGCCGTCTTCAGCGCCTCGACGCCGGGATAGAATCGCCAGGGCACGTTTGCGAGGCATTCGCCTTCTTTCTTGCCAACGCGATAGGTGTCCTGCGTGTAGAGACAGACTTGGCCATCCTGATCGACGACTTGCGGGTGAAAACTGAAGACCATGTTTTCTTTCAGCTCGACGTGAGTATTCGCACCGATCGCGGGATACTCGATCATGGTCATGCCAATCGAGTGGCCGGTGAGGTGCCCTAGCTTAAAGCCCGCTTTGTCGAAGACATTTGTCGCCGCTTTGTGGACATCGCTGGCCAGGGCGCCTTCGTGCATTTTTTGGCGCGCGGCTTCCATGGCGTGCGGATAGACGTCGCTCATGGCTAAGGTTCGCGGGCTGACCTTTCCGCGGATGAGCGCGCGGGAAAATTCCACCCAGTATCCATCGGTGCCGGCGATCTCGAGAGAATAGAGCAGAAGATCGTCCGAACCGACTTTGCGAAGCGAAGGAACCTTAAAGTGGGCTTCCGCTTCACCTCCGGTGCCGCTGAGCACGATGTTCATCATGCGAGGCCCGGCGCCGCGCGCGAAAAATCGCTCGACGGCCGGAGCCATGATTTCCGCTTCGCTCTTGCCGGGTTCATAGGCGGCCAGCAAAGCGTGAAATCCATCCAGGATGATGTCCATGCTGTCGCGAAATCCAGCGAGCTCCTCTTCGCTTTTGACGGCCCGAGCCATGTCAAATTGAAAATCGAACGGCACAAGTTCGAAAGGACCATGCTGGAGCTCGCGGTAATCGCGGACGGCCATTACGAAATCCAGACCGTGGACCGCGACGCGCTTCCAATGATGTTTTTCAATTTCCTCGCGCAACCACTTTCCAGGAATTTCCGCCCAGATTTTTTCCTGGACCCAGGGCGCTTTCTTATCGCCGATCCAGCGCGCTTCGCGGGGAAAGACGAGGACAGGATCTCCTGCGAGCGGAATCAGCACGTAAACGTAGCGGTGGACGATTTCGAAACCAGATGTATAGCGTACGGCGCCTTCGAATCCCGTGTATTGATTGCCGCAGACAATCAGTGCGTCGATTTTTTCCGCGGCCATGGCAGCGCGAATATTGTTGTAACGGCGCTCGATCTCTTTTTGGCTGATCATCGACGTTGGGTTCAGCTCCCCTCAGCGCACACCGCAGATTTCCGCCGCGGCCAGCGCGTAGACCTTGGTTGTATTTACGAGAGTTTCGATCGCGACTTTCTCGCCTTCGGCGTCGCGGGGCCCGCTTGATGGCCCATAGTTTAGCGTCTCGATTCCATAACGCGTCATCACAGAGGCATCGGAATCCCACAAAACGGTTGCGTGTTTCGGAGCGCTGCCCAGGACGCGCTGGTGGCAGGCTTCGATCGTTTTGACGAGCGGATGATCTTTCGCAATTTCCGCGCCGGGCACGGATACGAAGGTTTCGTACTCGATGCCATAGTCTGGATGCTTTTTTCGCAGGTCGAGGACAAGCTGCTTGATCGAAACGCGCACTTCCTTGAGCGGCATCGTTGGCGGAACGCGCACATCCAGGAAAACATCCGCGCGCTCAGGCGTACGGCTGACACGCCAGGGATGGCCGCCGCGGAGGCAGCCGACGTTCACGACACCGGGCTGGCCGCCGTAGACGGCCTTCTTTTCCCACGCTGCGATCCATTCATAAATAGGCGGCAGAATTTCTTTCAGGCGGAAAATGGAGCTGTGGTCCTGCTTGCCTCGAGTAAAAGCGGTATGAACGTAGTGTCCGTGCGTGGAGAGGCGAACCCAGACTGTTCCGTAGTGTCCAAGCACGAGTTGCATGTCCGTCGGCTCACCCAAAATGCACATGTCCGGCAAAACGCCGTGATTGACGAGATGGCGCGTCCCGACGCCATAGCCGCGATACTCCTTGCCGACAAATTCATCGCTCCATTGCGTTTTTTCGATTTCGCCGGCAACGGCCGCGATGGTCACGTCGCCTTCGAGCTTTATTCCTGCGCGCATCAACGCTTTGACGGCCTGTGTGTAGCAGACTAATGCGCCTTTCATGTTGTAAATGCCAAGTCCGTAGATCATGCCGCCGCGGATGACTGCAGTTGGTTTGTAGCCGAGACCAGTTAGGAAAATTTCGCGACCGGAGTTCGACGTATCCATGTGCCCGTTAAACATCAGGCTCTTGCCGTTGCCAGTCCCCTCCCAAAGTCCCACGACATTTGCGCGCCCGTCTTCGACTTCCTGCCACGTCACGTCGAGCCCCGTTTCTTCGAGTGCGCGGCGCATGTAACGGCCCATTTCCAGCTCTTCGCCTGTGGGGCTCGGAATGTTCACGACGTCGCAGGCCATGGAGACAATTTCGTCCTCGCGAATTTGCGAGAGAATCGCATTGGCCAGGTCTTCCTTCATCGCGATAGAGACCTCCGTCTCCCGCCTTCGTTTTCTACTGAACGCTTACCTGCGAAAATCATCGGGATAGGAGCACAGTTTCTCGCATCCGCTTTCCGTTACCAAGAAATTGTCTTCGAGCCGCAATCCTCCCCCGCCTTCCCAATATATGCCGGGCTCGATGGCCAGCACCATGCCTGACCGCATTTCGCCCGGCACTATGCGATGAGAGTAAGGCGCTTCATGTGCGCGCGCGCCGACGCCGTGCGCTACGGGATGCGACGGCTGCCCCGGATAGCCAGCCGCATCTATCCCATCGCGAATGATGCAGTCGATTTCGCCCAGCGGAGCGCCATCGCGGATACTGCCGACGGCTTCGGCAAAAATTTTGAGCAACTGATCGAGCAAACGATTGTATTCGGGAGTCAATTTTCCGGGGCAAAGATTTTTTGTGAGATCGGTCCAATACCCGTCGGCGCAAACCCAAATTTCCACGAGAGTCGGCTCATTCTCAATCACGGGGCGGTGGCTCGTGGCGGTAAATGTGGCAATTCCTTGGCCGGACCAAACGAGCGTGAAGGCGCGCGCCATTTCCACTATGCGCTTGTAGCCAACGCCGACGGAGTGGATGTGGCCTTCGATCATCGCCGCCACTTCGCTCTCTTTCATACCCGGCTTGATGTTGTCTCGCGCATGTTCCATGCCGATAGCCGCGAGCTCGTTGGCCAGGCGCATGCGTTCGATTTCCTGCGGCGTTTTGATCATGCGGACTTCGGAGAGCAGCAGGGCGGCGTCCAGAATTTCGCGGCAAGCGGCGCGGAAGGCGTCGTAATAACCTTGCCAGTAGACCGTCGGCTCTCCAACCATGCGGTCGCAAATTTGCGATGTTTGCGAAAGTTCAATGCCGACTCGGCCATCCTGCTTGCGCTCGCGCAAGACCTCAACGGCCATTTCGACGGCGCGAATCATGGGAGGGCGCGGATCCCTGGGATGATAGAAAGGAAAGAAGCGCACGTCTTTGTTCCACGCGGTGCGCTGCGCCTCGCGGAATTGCGGCTCGATGACCAGCAGCGTGGGATCTCCCTCCCGAGGGAATATCGCGAGGTCGTAACCCTTCATGGTCCAGTAGTTCGTGAGGTAGAGAACATTGTCGGGCGCGCGAACGACAAGGGCATCGAGGTCGTGGCGCTCCATCATCAGGCGCACGCGCTGCCACTTTTCCTGATCGATTGCGTAAGCCATGCGTTGACCGCCTACTCCCCGGCGTTGCGCTCCTTGCCCTGATAAGTCCAGGAAGCTTCTTTGCCTTTGATGAGGCGATAGAGCGCGGTATGCAACGGCGCGGAAATGCCCGCGCGAAGAGCTTCGCGAGCGATGGCACCGCCGAGAAAGTCTACTTCGGTGCGCAGCTTATTGCGAATGTCGTAAAGCATGGAAGGAGGATGATCCGTCTGCGCGCCAAGTTTGTTCATTTCCCAGGGATCCTCGTAGAGCCGGATGCCGAGCCCAGCGGCCACATGCTTCCCTTCTTCGATCAAATCATGGAGCAGATGGCCGAGATCAGCGAACTGATTTTCCTGAGCGTAGTGAAGGGTGTGCGGCAGCTCCGTAAGCGCGGAAACGGCATTGACCGACGAGTTGAAAATCACTTTCGACCATTGCGCGGGGCGGGCATCCTCGAGCGCGACAGCTTTTAGACCCGAAGCAACGAGCAAATCGGCGGCTTCCTTCACCAGCGAGAACGGCGTATTCGTGGGTTCGAATGGGCCCATCCAGGTCGCCGTGTCGAGTTCGTATTGCACGTGAGCGTCGTCGTGCCGGGTTCCGCTCATAAAGGTTGTGCCGCGAATGACGTACGTCTTGGCAAGATCGGCGATGATTTCTTCAGCGCCGAGACCGTTTTGCGCCGAAAGAATCGCTCCGTTGTCGAAGAGGTGCGCGACGGGAGCGAGGGCGTCCGCGGTCTGTGTGCATTTACACGAGACAATGCCGAGATCGAACTTGGGTAACTCCGCGGGATTGTGACTGGCGCGAAAGTGAGAATGAAATTCATGGCCGCCCGTCACATGCAAACCGTGTTCGTTGAGGGCACGGGCATGCTCGGGCCGACGGACGAAAGCCCACACTTCCGCTACTCGTGCAAGATGCGCGGCGTAAAGACTACCGATCGAGCCACAGCCGATGATGCAGATGCGCTTCATTTGGGCGTGAGTCCCGCGATTGCGCAGCAGGACATTCTAGCGCGCGGAGCGGCGATGTTCGACTCGGACCATCCCGGCAAACTCGCCTTGGCGTGCGCGCTGCATCGCGCGAAAGATGGAATCGCCTGTATTGTGCGAGTCCTCAATGATGACTCCACTGGAATAAAGAGCGTCTTGCAGAGCCGCGCAAATCGTGTGAACCGGAGCCGCACCGCCTTCCCCCATGCCCTTGGCTCCGTTGAATGTAAACGGCGAAGGCGATTCCATGTGGCCATAGAGAAGGTCGGGCATATTCATCGCGGTGATTGGCGTGTAATCGCTGAATGTCGAGGCCAGCAGATTGCCGTCGGAATCATAAGCGCAATTCTCCATCAGCGCTGCGCCGATCCCGTGTGCGGTGCAGCCGTGCACTTGCCCCTCAACGATGCGGGGATTGATGGCACGTCCACAGTCGTCCACGCAGGCATAGGCGAGGATCTTCGGCTGATAGGTTTCGCGATCCACTTCCATTGCCGCGACGTGAATCTGCGCCGCGTAAGTAAGCGTGAGGTTGCCATACTTGCGCTTTACGTCCGGCAATTGGAAAGGAGCGTGATAGACGTGCCGGCAGTTCAGGGTGACATCCCACAAGTCTTCCGGCATGCCGGCGTTGTTTACATTGACGATATTTGCCAGCGCCCAATAGTTGATCGATTTCTGGGAGCCCCTGACACGAACTTCCGGCCCTTGGGCACCAATGCCAAATTCAAGCTGTTTTTCCTTCGCCTTGAGCGCCCACGCGGCCAGGCGGCTCATTTCCTTGCGAAGTTTCTCCGCGGCTCCATGAATCGCGGCAAGTCCGGTGACAGCGAACTGGCTGGCATACGTTCCCGTGTGACCGGTATAAGCATTCTGTTCGGTATCGAATCCGGGCTTGACCTTGACGAGGTCCGGAGAAATGCTGAGTACATCCGCGACGACTTGCGCCGCCGTGGTTTCGTGGCCTTGTCCTTGTGGGACAGAGCCCATGCTGATCACCACTTCGCCGTAGATGTCCAGCTTGGCGATGGCAGCCTTCGATTGTCCAGAAAAAGGAGCGCCAGGATTGATGATGCGCGCCTGCCCGAAATTATTTGTTCCAGAGTCGAGCGTGGAGCCGATGCCGAGACCAATCCAGCGGCCTGCTTTGCGAGCGGCGGACTGTTTTTTCTTCCACTCGTCCCAGCCAATCAGATTTTTCGCCATGGCAAGCATTCCCGCGTAATCGCCCGAATCATAGACACAACCGTTGGGCGTCGTGTAAGGCATCTCATTCTTGCGAATGTAATTCCGCCTGCGCATCTCGTCCGTGGGAATTCCGAGCGAGTGGCCACAAATGTCCAGAACGCGCTCCATGAACCAAAGCTGCTGCATTCGTGAGTAGCCGCGATTGGGGCCGACGGGACATTTGTTCGTAAGGACCTGGTTCATGTCGATCCGGATATTTTTCACGCGGTAGGACCCGGCAAGCACTTGTGCCCAAATGACGCAGCCGAGCGGCTCGTAGCGCGGATATGCGCCGCAATCGTCGACGTGACGGGAATCAATCGCCGCAATGACACCACTCTTATCGAGGGCCACGCGAGTATCGAGAAACGTCCGCTCATTTCCGTGCGCGCTGGCCTGCATGTGCTCGGTGCGAGTCTCCGCCCATTTTACGGGGCGGTCGCCTGCTTTTCGGGAAGCCAGCGCACAAAGGGCCATGTACGGATAGTTGGTGATCTTGATTCCAAAGCCGCCGCCGATATCGAAACTCTTCATCAAAATCTGATCGATCCGCACACCGAGCGCCGGAGAAAGAAATTGCGCCGCGAACGCAGGAAAAGAATTGTTCGACCAATACTCGATGCGCTCTGAGCGTGAGTCCCACACGGCGATCATGGCGTTGTTTTCGAGAGGCGTGCTGGAAAAACGGTGGAAATGCAGCCAGCCGATGTGGATCACGTGAGCCGCCTGCTTGAAAGTCTTCTCGACATCGCCGAACTCAAAGAGGCCGTGCCAATTACGATTTGTGCCCATTTCCGCATGAACGAGGCTTTCGTCTTTCAGCGCGTCTTCCGCGGTCATCACGGGCGGCAGCGGTTCGTAATCGACTTCCACGAGTTCTGCGGCGTCCTCAGCAATCATTCGCGTTTCAGCGACAACTGCGGCGATCGGCTCGCCCTGGTACACGACCTTGTCGACGGCCATCGGATAGTCCGCGATTTTCTGTCCGACGTCGGGGCCAATTTCAATGAAGGGATTCACCATGCCCTTCACTTCCGCACCCGTCAGCGTGCAGACGACTCCAGGCAGCGCAGCCGCCTTTGAAACATCTAGGCGCGTGATTTTTGCGTGCGCGAAGGAGGAACGAACGAAACGGATATGCAGCATGCCTGTGAGTTTCTGGTCATCGACGAAAATGCCTTTGCCGCGCACAAGGCGATCCTCTTCTTTGCGCCGAATCGGCTGCCCGACCCACTTACCAGCGGCCGGCACATCGTTGTGTCGAGCTGCCAGGGGCGATTTCACTTTCTTGCGTTTTGTGTTCGCTGCCTTTGGCATCGCTTGGTCTCGTGCCTAGCTCAGAGCTTTCTGCAATCCGTCGATCAGTTTCTGCACATTTTTTTTTGCAAGCGGTTCGAGCAGTCCGCCGGCCAGTGATGCGATGCGTCCCATCACGTTCGAGTGCCCACTCCAAATCACTTTTGTGCTTCCATTCGGTGCGGGCTCCAGGTCAAAACCCGCGCGCAACGTCGCCGAGCCACCGGGAACCTCGCCGTTTCCGTGATAGACCGCGTGCTTGTCCGGCAGAGTTTCCATCAGTGACATCTTCACCGCAGCCGTGCCGCGAATATGCGAAATCCCTACGCTCAACTTCACCAGAAAATTCTTGTCGTCCAACCGCTCCATGCTCTGATAGTCGGGCAGCAACGGACAGAATCGGTTCGGGTCAACCAAAAAAGTGTAGACCTCCTCCGGCTTTTTCTTGACGACGAATTCTCCACCAAACTTGATCTCCATTCTCAGCGCTTCTCCATATCGGCGGCTGCGGCGCGCACGGCCTTGAAAATGTTCTGGTAGCCAGTGCAGCGGCACGTGTTGCCCGCTATCGCTTTGCGAATTTGCTGGTCCGAGGGCTCGGGGGTTTTCGAAAGCAAATGAAGTGTGGACAGGAGAAGCCCCGGCGTGCAGTAGCCGCACTGTAAGCCGTGGCAATCCGCAAAGGCTTTCTGCACCGGGTGCAAATCGCCATTTGTCGAAAGTCCCTCGACGGTGGTGATTTCAGCGCCATCGGCCATGGGAGCGAACAACGTGCACGATTTCACCGTGCGCCCGTTCAGCAGCACGGTACATGCGCCACAGTAGCTGGTATCACATCCGATATGTGTACCCGTTAGATTCAGATGATCGCGCAGGAATTCCACGAGCAACGTGCGCGGCTCGACCGTCGCTTCGCGACGTTCGCCGTTCACACGAACACGAACAAGAATTTTGTCAGCGTCCGGCATATTCGTGTCCCGCCTCTGCCTTCTCGCCGCGGGCGCGTCGTGCGGCGATGCCGATGGCGCGCTTCACGAGGGCCGCGACCAGCACGCGTTTGTAATCCGCCGATCCGCGCATATCGCTATGCGGCTGCGCCGCCTCATGGGCTGCATCCGCGGCCGCTTGAACATTTTTCGCATCAAGGGGCTTCCCGCGCAGGGCCGCTTCCGCTTCTCTTGCACGAAGAGCCGTCAACCCGACGCACCCGAGGACGATGCGCGCGTCCTTGCAAATGTTCTTCGCGTCCAGAACAAACTGTACCGCCGCGCTCACCGTCGCGTATACCGGGGCGCATCTCTTGAACGCGATGTAGGCGCCACCGCTGCCCTTTGGCGGAACTTTGACAATCACTTCACGGACAAGTTCACCCGGTTTCAAGACTGTTGTGTAGGCGTCTTTGATGAACTCTTCAAGCGGCACGGTTCGCTCGCTCATCGACCCTGCGCAGCGCACGGATGTTTCGAGAGTGAGGAGAACGGCGCCCCAATCGCCACTCGGATCAGCCTCCGCGAGCGAGCCGCCGATGGTGCCCTGATTGCGTACTTGAACGTCGGCAATTCCCGCCGCGCAATCATGCAAAATTGGGATGGAGGCCGCGATTTCGGAGGCTTCCATTTCAGCATGGCGCACGAGCGCGCCAAATCGCAGTTCGCCGTTGTCGCGTTCAATGCTGCCCAAACCAGGGATGCCGTTGATGTCCACCAGAGCCGTTGGCCGAGCCAAGCGCATTTTCATCAGCGGGATCACGCTCTGCCCGCCGGCCAGCAGCCGCGCTTCCTCTCCTAATTGCAGAACCAGCTTGGAAGCCTCTTCGAGCGTTGCTGCGCGATGGTAAGAAAATGGATGAGAGTACACGGTGGTTTCCGCTCGGCCTCCGGCGGAGATTGCATCGCGACTCACACATGATTCGGCGCAGAACCGCAATGCCCGGCGCATTCTATTTCGAATGAATGTGGCTGGCAAGGCGAATCGAAATTTCGCTGGGTCGGAATACGAGGCGGGCCGAACGCGAGCGTTCCATCGGTGCTGGCTATTTGTAATGCTGTCGTTTATTCTGCCGCATCTTTCCGTATGACCAGGCACGCAAAGATTGTTCCGATAATTCTCGCTGCCGGCAGCTCAAGAAACTTGGGCATGCCTAAGCCCCTCGCGCAATTCGGATCTAAAACAGCGCTTCTCATGGCGGTCGAAAACTGTTTGGGCTTCGAACGACCCATGGTGGTGCTCGGATGCGATGCAGGGCGAGTGCGGCCTGCAGTGCCGCGCGCGGCGCGGGTGGTGGTCAATCGGCGGTGGCGTAAAGGGCAATTAAGTTCCCTCCTGTGCGGGCTCGTGCGCGTCCCCCGCTCCGCCGCCGTGCTCATTTATCCGGTGGACCATCCTCTGATTGAGAAGCGAATTGTCAAACAACTTGCGTGGGAATTCCAAAGGCGCAACGCACTGGAAGAAATCGTGATGCCCCGGCACGGGCGAAAGTATGGGCATCCCATCGTTATTTCGGCTGAACTGCGCCATGAACTTTCCCGTGCGGAAACAACGCGAGAGGTGGTCTATCGGATCCCGGAACGAATCCGAGTGCTTCAGGTAGACACGAACGCGATTTACGAGGACTTCGACACTCCGGAGACGTACCGCAAATGCGTCCGCAAATTTCAGGCGCAAAGTTGATCCGAGCTCATGCTGCGATATGAGCGGCACTTGAAAAAAACGCCCGGCCATTCTGAGCTTGGAATTCCTTCAGGAGCCGCTCGATTTGGTAGCGCTAACGGGATTCGAACCCGTGTTTCCGCCTTGAGAGGGCGATGTCCTAGACCCCTAGACGATAGCGCCGGAGAGCTGTACGGGTGAAAAACTGCTTCCGTACAAAACGGTCAGTGACGTCATTTTCGCATGGTCCACAGGCCTGAGCAAGTAACGGTCTTCCGCCGTCTCTCGGCTATCGTACAATAGAACGCACCATGGCCGACTACACAGCGGAGCACGCCCGCGCGGGCATCCAAACCAAATTGCCAAAGCTCGACACCTGGCCCAACCAGTTTCCCGGCTACGTCATCACCTCGCGCTTTCCCGAATACACTTCCGTCTGTCCAAAAACCGGCCTGCCCGACTACGGCACCATCATCATCCAATACATGCCGCGCAAGGAATGTCTCGAGCTCAAGGCCCTCAAAATGTATCTTCTCGCGTACCGCGATCTTGGCATTTTCTACGAAAACGCGGTGAACAAAATTCTTCGTGATATCGTCGAAGCAGTTCGTCCCGAGTGGTGTGTGGTGCGCGGCGAATTTACGCCCCGCGGCGGCTTGACCACTTCGATCTTCGCTCGCTGGCCGCAGGTCTCCGCAATCCGTAAATCGAGAGGCAAAGCTCACGCCCGGTAGAGCGGGTCGTGCTGACCATACCTAGACAAGGTGGGAATTGCGGGAGATAATTCCACAGGCATCCAGAGCCCGTGCTGGAGCCATGACCGAGGAGGGGGAATGAGCATTTCTCCAAATGTGCCGAGCCCGGAAGAGTCCTATCGTTACGAATCCACTGGGACGCCGCGCTGGATCGCCGTGCTATTTGTTGTTCTTTTTATCGTCCTTGCCGCGTTTGGCTATGTGGGTTACTCCGGGATTACCCGGCTCGAGCAAAACCTTGCCAAAGAGCAGGACCAGAGCAAAGTATTGACCGCGCAGCTCGAGCAAGCGAATTCGCGTCTCGCCGATTTGAAAGGCCACATCGAAGTTACAGAACAAAAGATGGGCATGACTGTCTCGGAACTGGCTCAAGCCAAGAGCCGCGCCGAATCCATCCGCAAGGAACAGGTTGCATCAGATCAAAAGCTGACCGCGCAATTGTCTCAGGTCAAAAAGGAAAGCCAGGAACAGATTGGCGCCGTAGCCACCGAAGTCGGCGGCGCGAAAAAAGATATCGAAGCCACGAAAACTGATCTCGAAGCCACCAAGGGAAAGCTCGAGCGCGCCACCGGCGACATGGGAGTCATGAGCGGTCTCATTGCCCGCAACCACGACGATCTCGAGGATCTAAAGCGCCGCGGCGACCGTAACTATTACGAATTCACTCTCACGAAATCGAAGAACGGGCAAAAAGTAGGACCGACCCAGCTCACTCTCAATAAGACCGATCCCAAAAAGTCCAAGTACACTCTGACTGTACTCGTAGACGACCGCACCATCGAAAAGAAGGACAAGACTGCCGGCGAGCCCGTGCAGTTTTATGTCAAAGGAGCATCTCGAATGTCTCCTTTCGAAATCGTGGTTTTCGACGTGAGTAAAAACCAGGCCACTGGCTACCTTTCTACTCCGAAGGACGCTGGCGCAACCGCCGCTCCGGCAGCCGCTGCTCCGGCGGCAACGCCAACGGCGGCTCCGACCAAGCCTTAGCCTTACCTTCGCCCAGCCTCGATTGAAATCGTAAGCTCTGTTCCGCTTTCTGGAAACATTCCGCGGGACAGGGCTTCTGTCTTTTCGCTCTCCGGTCTACCATGCAAATTCGGACCATGCTTCTTTCCAGTCGATGCCGTGCGGCCCTTTCGCTCGCTTTCTCTTTCTCGCTTGCCCCGGCCGTACTTCCTCAGCAAACGGCTCAGACCTCTCCCGACATTCATGTCAGCGTAGACCGCGTAAACGTAGGCGTCGTCGTCACCGACTCTCGTGGTCAGTTCGTCGGAGGCCTCAACCGTAAGGACTTCCATGTTTTCGACGACGGCACCGAGCAGCCCATCACCGATTTCCTAAGCGTGGACGGGCCTGCCCAGGTCCTTCTCCTCATCGAAGCCGGCCCAGCCGTTTACCTCCTCCAAGGCGCCCACCTTCAGGCGGTCCACGCACTTCTAGCAGGCCTCGCTCCCAGCGACCGTGTGGCCATCGCTCGCTACAATGAAGCCGCCGAACCTATCCTTAATTTCACGCCAGACAAACCAGTCGCCGAAGGCGCGCTGGACCAATTGCGCTTTAATCTCGGCTTCGGACAGTTGAACCTCGCCTCCAGCCTCGCCACCGCGCTTGATTGGCTGGGGCGCGTTCCCGGCAAGAAATCGCTCGTCTTGCTCTCCACTGGCATTGACACCTCACCCCCAACTGCCGTCCAAAACCTGCTGGCCCGCCTGAAATCTACCGACGTGTGTGTACTGGCCGTTTCGCTTGGCGGCGAACTGCGCGTTCCCCAGCCCGCCGAAAAAAAACGCTCTAAAAAAGTTCCCGCTAATCCGGAGAGAACGCAAGCCGTCAACGAGGCCTTGTCCCAAGCCGATGAGGAGTTAACGGCCATTGCCCAGGCCAATGGAGGGCGTGCCTACTTCCCCGTTACTAGCAAGGATTTTGCCGAAGTTTTTGCGCAGATCGCTCAACTCGTCCGTCACGAATACAATCTCGGTTTCGTCCCGCCCGCGCATGATGGAAAAATTCACTCCATCGATGTTCGTGTCACGGACTCTCCGGCCGCAAGTAGCTCGAGCGCCCTATCAGATGCTCCGCCCACCTCAGCTTTTCGAGTCGACCATCGGCAAGCCTACGTGGCCCCTCGATCCGAGCATCCGTAATAAATAAATTCGTCGGTGTTTTCGTTCCGTGAGGAATGTCCTGGGGGTTTGGAAATCCTGAGGAATTGCTATTCGAACTCTTTCAGCGTCTTGGCCATCTCCGTCAATTTCTCATTCATCAATCCAAAAACCGTGCCCGCCTCAAACGTGCCATCTCCATTGCGCCGGCCCGCCGCGGACTTTGTCAAAATCTCAATACCCTGCTCCACTCTTCCCACTGGCCAGATATGGAACTTCCCGGCCGCCACCGCGTCCATCACGTCTTCCCGCAGCATCAAGTCCTCGACGTTGGACTCCGGCATCAGCACGCCTTGTGTCCCCGTCAATCCCTTTATCCGGCACACGTCGAAAAACCCCTCGATCTTCTCGTTGATGCCGCCAATCGCCTGAATATCTCCCTGCTGGTTCATCGACCCCGTCACCGCAATATCCTGCCGCAGGGGAATTCCGGAAAGCGCCGATGCCAGCGCATAAATTTCCGTCGAGCTCGCGCTGTCTCCATCCACTCCCGAATAGGATTGTTCGAAGCAAATGCTCGCTGCCAGCGATAACGGTTTGTCCTGCGCAAACAGGCTCCGCAAATATCCCGCAATAATATGTACGCCTTTGTCGTGAAACCGCCCGCTCAAGTTTGATTCGCGCTCGATGTTGATAATCCCCGCTTTGCCCAACGCCGCGGAAGCCGTAATGCGAACCGGCTTCCCGAAGGAATAACCGCCAATTTCCAGCACGCTCAGCCCGTTTACCTGCCCCACGCGCTCGCCTGTCACATCGACGAGCAACGTTCCTTCTTCGATCATCTCGCGAATGCGCGTTTCGATCAGGTTGTGCCGCTCCATCTTCGAAGCCAGCGCGTCTCGAACATGAGCCGCGCGCACAACATTCTCTCCAGCCGCAGCCGCCGCGTAATGTGCCTCGCGCGCCAGGTCGGCGATATCCACAAAACGCGCCGTCACCTTGTTCCGCCGCCCCGCTTTACGAACTCCGTACTCCAGCATCGCCGCGAACGCCCCGCGGTCGAATGGGTAAAGCCCCTCTTTTTCGGACAGGGTGCGCAATCGCCCCGCATACTCCGCGATTACGCCGTCGCTCATTGGCATCTCTTCGTCAAACTCCACGCGCACTTTGAAAATCTTCTGAAAGTCCTCTTCATACTCGTACAGCATCTCGTAGAGCTGCCGGTCCCCGATCAAAATCACCTTGACGTTGATCTCCACCGCTTCCGGCTTCAATGCGCTTCCCCCGAACGGATAGAACATCTCGAGCGGCTGGATTTCCAGCCGGTTGTGATTCAGCGTTCTCTTTAGAGCGCGCCACACTCCAACCTCCGAGAGCGCTTCCAGCGAATACATAATTAAGAATCCGCCGTCCGCCCGCAGCAAGGAACCCCCGCGCAGGTCCATGAAGTCGCTCGTCCAGCCGCCTCGCGTGTCATAAGCCCGCTGGATCGTCCCAAATAAATTTGCGTACGTGGGTGTCGTCTCGAAAATTACCGGTGACTCCTCTTCGTCGCTGTGCGCCAAAATCACATTCACGCCATATAAACGGAACGGATCGCGCTCCGGCCCGTTCGCACCAGGCATTTTCGGCAGTCCATCGGGCGCCTCGCCCTCCTGTTCGCCTTCGCCTTCGCGCTCCTTGAATGGATCAAGATTGTCCAGCAAGTGGTGCCGGACCTCTTCGAGATACTCCGCAACATTCGTCCCGGGATATTTCTCCTTCAGCTCTTCGATCACTCCATCCACGAGCACCGAGGCCGCTTCCTGTTCCAGATAGCTCAGCTCGCTGGCCAATTCCCGCGAAAGAGTCAGCGTCTTCCGGTAGACAACCGTAAACTCCTGCCGGAACTGCTCGTACTTTCTCTCAATATCTTCCGCCACGGGCGATTCGAGCTTTCCTTCGTGCACCATTTTCGAAATATCTTCGATCGGCACCATCTGCCCCTCGAGCACGGGAAAAATCTCCGGGAGTGCCACCGCCCCCACTTGCATGTGCCCCAGCGCAAACTGCTCCCGCGCGATTCGCCGCGTGAAATCATCCATCAACTCTTTCTCACGCACGGTAAAGCGTTCGACGATTCGCCCCTTTTGCCTCTGGAAAGGCTCGCCTTCGAATACTTGCGGAATTCGCCGCCTTAGAAAATCAATTCCCGCTTGAATGTCTTTCTTAAAGGCGTTCGCCTGCCCCCGCGGCAATGAGAGCAGCCTCGGCCGGTCGGCAATCTTAAAATTGTTGACGTAGCAACGGTCCAGTGAGGGTTTCGTCGGCGGGTGCAAGTCCTCGATCATCTTGGCGATGGTTCCGCCGCGGCTCGTTCCTGCCAGCCCGCAAACAAACACGTTGTAACCTGGCGCCGATAATTCCACGCCCATCTTCAGCGCGCGCAGCGCGCGTTCTTGTCCGATGAACCCTTCGCGCAGTTCCGCCTGTGCCGTCGTTTCAAACGGTATGCGCGGCAGTTCGCAGCGCCACCGCAGCTTCGTCGGCGGCAGCTGTGTATGGGCCGGAGCGGTTTTTAGGTTATTGGAACTCATCCGAGCCGGGTACTCTAGCACACCCATGCGGCGCCGACCGTAGTTTCCCCGGCGCCGTTTCCCAGCGTGAAAGCCTGGCTCCCGCTAGGGCCGGGCGGCCTCTACTAAGGCGCAATTCTCTCTCACTCTCCGGAATCCCGCGACGGCTCTCACGCGCCCTTCACTGCCAGTTCGTCGCGATGCTCCATATAAACACGAAACACAGCCATCGCCGCCGCCACGATCGTCGGCCCTGCCACCAGCCCCAGCAGCCCGAATGCCTCCAAACCTCCCAGCACTCCTATAAACAGCAACAGCTCATTGAGCCGCGTCCGGTTCCTCAACAGCAGCGGCCGCACGATATTGTCCGCGACCGAAGACACCCCTCCGCAAATCGCCACTACCAGCAGAGCCTTCCCCCAGTGTCCCGTGAACCCAAGCCAAAGCGCTACAGGACCCCAAATCAGCGCCGAACCCACCACTGGCACAAGAGAAAAAAACGCGATCAGCACTCCCCAGAAAACCGGCGTCGAAATCCCCGTGAGCGCAAACGACACGCCTCCTAGTACCCCCTGAATCGTCGCCACCAGCAAGCCTACCGCCACGCTCGCGAAGATAAGTTGCTTCGATTCTTCCACCATGTCCGTTTGGATGTTTTCATCAAACGGTAAAAGATGCCGCAATGCACGCACGATTGCCTCGCCATCCCGGAACATGAAGAACAACGCAAAAATCATAATGAACAAATCCACGAAGAAGCTCACTAGATTTTTCAGCAACCCCGTAAATTTCGATCCCAGAAAGGCCGCAATTTTTTCTGCGGCTTGCTGCAAGGGAGCCGACACATCCAATGTTCGCCACGATTCGGGCAGCCTCGTGCGAACCCATTCCTCGGCTCTCATTGTCAGCCCTTCGCTCGGGCCCTGGCCGTGCACCGCCAGCGCGCTTTGCAGCCGGGCCGTGGCGTCAAGGGCTTCCCGCGCCGTAAAGACCAGCACCACCAGTGCCGGCACGATCAACAACAACGTTACCGCCAGCGTGCTCGTCAGCGCTGCCGGGGTGGCCTTCATTTTTTGCAACATCTTGTCGTGCAGCGGATAGAAGAAAATCGCCAGCACCGCCGACCACGCCAGCGGCACCAGAAACGGCTCCACAATCAGAAAGACGAAGTATCCTAAGAGCAGGATCGCTCCGTAGGAAAGTACAGTAGTTAACTGGCCACTCGTTGTAGTGTTCGGAGGCGTGACGGCTTTCATACGCGGTATATAATCTCTCAGACTCTTTCGAACCAGGTCTTTCTTAGCCAGTTGAGCACACCAACTATGGCGTCGAATCCCACTCCGCTATCTTCCTACCAACTTCGACTCCTTGCTGTACTTGCTTTGATAAATTTTGTCAACTTCGCCGATCGCCAGGTCGTCGTGCCTCTGCTTCCACTTCTACGGCAGCAAATGAGTTTAACCGACGCACAACTCGGCTCCCTGCAAACCTGGCTTCTGGTTGTTCTTGCCGTCGCCAGTATTCCCGGCGGCTTTCTCGCCGACCGCTTCAGCCGTACTCAAATCATCATCGCGGGTGTTGCCTTTTGGAGCCTGGCCACCATTGCGTGCGGCTTCGCCTCTTCTTTTATGCTCTTGCTCGTCGCCCGCGCCGCGATCGGCGTCGGGGAAGCTGCTTACGCTCCGGCCGCCCAGTCCATGATTTCCGATTCCTTCCCGTATGAACGCCGCGCCATGTCTCAGTCCATTTTTGCTTCTGGCATGCTCCTCGGCGGGGCCGCCGGTCTCGCCTTTGGCGGGATTATGGCTGAGGCCTATGGATGGAAATTCACCTTCATTATTGTCGGGCTGGTTTGCTTCATTCCTGGGCTTTTCCTGCTCAAGTTGTCCGACCCTCCGCGCAGGCCCCGCTCGGAAGTCGTGCCCTTGTCCAGTTTGCTCAGCGTCCCGGCATATCTTGCCATGATTGTCGCCGGCACTTTGATCACCTTCGCGAGCGTCTCGCTGCTCACCTGGGGCACCGATTTTGCCGTCAACTACAAAGAATTCAGTCTTCGTGAAGCCGCTCTCTCTCTCGCCCTCGTCGCTCTACTCTCTCTCTTGCTCGGTGTCCTTGCTGGCGGCCTTCTCGCCGACCGTCTGCAGCGAAAGTATCCCTATGGCCGCATTATCGTCATCGCGGCCGCCTTTCTGTTTGCCGCTCCATTTCTCCTGCTGGCCATTCAATCGGACGAAAAGTGGATCTTCCTCATCGCCCTTTTCATCGGCGGTTTCTTTATGTCCTGGTACCACGGCCCGGTTACCGCGGTCCTGTGCGATTTGACTCCGCAGCGCGCGCATGCCACGGCCATTGGCGTCTACATGTTCGTCACGCAACTCTTGGGCGCTTTAGGTCCGCAACTCGTCGGGAAAATCTCTGATGCCAGCGACCTTCAGCTTGGCTTGCAGGTTGCCGTCGCGGTAATGGTGTGTGGCTCGCTCTTAATGTTTCTCGTGATTTACTTTGTTCGCCGCGATGGCCTCCGCCATCCTCGCCTCGCCGCTTTCCACGTCGAACCTGGCGATTAGCGGCCTCGGCGGCCTTCCGCCGCCTGCAACTAGCAGCTACTTAATTCCCACCAATTCTATGAGCCTCAGCACGTCCGCTTCTGTTACGTCATAAAGTGGCCGCTCGTCCTCTTCTTCCAACCTCTCTCGCAAATACTCTGCCGCAACGAAGCTAGCCTCCCGGTCCGTCAGGTCGCGCCCTCGCCGCTCGCGGAATTTCACGAATGCCGTGTGCGCTAATCCCACCACCCGCGCCGCTCCGTCCACATAAAACTTTGTATCAATCGTGTCGCTGTGCCGCGTCGCCACTCCATTCCACATATGCGAAAACCGGCACTTATACACCTGCCCGCCCAACTTCGAAGTCACTTCAAACACTCCGACAAACTGGCTCATCGCTCCAGCATTCGCTAGTACCGGCCGCGTCGTCGTCACAATTCCTCTCTTTTCTTTTTACCTCATTGCTTCTTTGCTTCGAATCTGCTTATCTGCTGACCGATGCCGCCGTCTCCACATGCGAGTAACTCTGTATCGCCGCCGCCACTCCAGCCCCAGCCGGCGCACGGTAGCCTTGGTCCTGCAGCACCTTCTCCATCGCCGAAAGAAACAGCAGCACGAACGGTTTCTGGCTGCAATAACCCATCAACCCGACTCGCCAGATTTTCCCCTTCACCGGCCCAAATCCGCCCGCAATCTCTATATTGAATTCTTCCAGCAGTTGATTCCGTACCTTTACGTCGTCAATCCCATTCGGAATCATCACAGCCGTTACCGTCGGCAACCGGTCCGCCGGATTCTTCACCAGCAGTCCGAGCCCCATTGCCTCGACGCCAGCAATCAGTGCCAGTTGATTCACGCGGTGCCGTTCCCACCGCGCTTCCAGCCCCTCCTCCACTACGATCCGCATCGCTTCCCGCAACGCATATATCAAGGATATCGGCGGCGTGTGGTGGTACAGCCGTTCCTTGCCCCAATAATTCATGGCCGTCGTCAAATCGAAGTACCAGCTCTGCACCTTCGTCTTCCGCCTCCGGAAAACTTCCTCCGCCGCCGGGCTAACCGTGATCGGCGACATCCCCGGCGGCGCGCTAATCGCTTTCTGCGATCCGCTAAAGCAAATGTCAACTCGCTCGCGATCCACGTGCAACGGCACCGCCGCCAGCGATGCCACCGTATCCACCACCAGCAGCGCTCCCAATTCATCCGCAACTTTTCGGTACGCATCAATCTTCGTCACCACTCCCGACGAAGTCTCCCCATGCGCCAATCCAATCATCTTGATCTTCTTGCCCTTGCCGGCCCGCCGTACATCCTCTGCATCCACCGGCAATCCGTACGGCGCTTCCACCTTGATCACTTTCGTCGTAGCCCGCGACGCGATCTCGTACATTCGATCGGAGAAAACTCCGTTCACCGCCACAATCGCCTCGTCGCCGTCTTCCAGCACATTCAGCACCGACGCCTCAATCCCGCCCGAACCCGACGCCGAGAGCGGCATCGTCAAACGGTTCTCCGTCTGAAATATCTGCCGCAACAATACTTGCGTCTCGTCCATGCATACTTTGAACCACGGATCCAGGTGCCCCACCAGCGGCGTCGCCAGCGCCCGGTAAACTCGCGGGTCCACCGACGATGGGCCCGGCGTCAGCATCAGCCGGTAGGGGGGATTGAGTTCGCCAACCTGTTGCGTCATTGTCTTTTTCCTTCTTTTTCTCGCACTGGTATGCCGCGACTGCTTGCGGATGCACTCTTCAGGGGACGCACGAAAGCGCTGCGCGAATCCCAATTTTCCCGCAACGCCCCCACGACCGCAACCGACAAATTGGCCGTAGCCATCGTCCGTCAGCAGCACCAAACTCACGCCGCTTGTTTCGCCTGCATCAATCCGCCCACGAGAAACAACACGGCCACTACCGATGACACATAGACGGGAAATGATGGTCCCAAGAAGTAAAGAACTATTCCGGCATTCAAAAACATCGTCACTGCACAAATCAAAACAAACCGTCCTCCGTCCGCCATCGCGCTCGCCACCATCGCTATCACCGCCAGCGCCACCATCTCACCCGAAAACACCAGCCAGCAAGCCCGCATGATTCCGTCCAGCGGCGCCTTGATACTGCTCGCCTGAATCATTCCTTGCAATTGCGCAAATTTCGCCCCATGTCCAAGCCCCGTCAAGAATAAAACCACGCTCCCAATCCACGTCAACCAACGTCCCGTTTTCATCCGTTATCCTCTCCCTGCAAATCCTTAATCCTGAACCCCGCGACGCGCCGGATTGTACATCGTCCTCGGCTCCGTTCCCAGCGACCGGCAGGCAACTCTTCGCCTGCTTCCTACTCATCTCCTCATTCCATCCTCTCCGTCCTCGTAACCTCACGCGCCTGATCTAGCAACTTATCCACCCGCTCTAGAAACCGCACCGTATGCGCCAACTCCGCGTGCCTTTGAAACGCCGCCGCATCCACCCATCGCGAATGTATGTAAAACAGCCGCCGGTCCCGCACCGACCGGAACGTGTGAAAACTCAAGCACCCAGCCTCCTCCCTCGTAGGCCCCGCCACCTCCCGTAACGCCGCCTCCACGCCACTCTCTTCCCCCTCTCGCGCATGCAATCTCACAAACACATCTTGCTCCACGCTTCCCTCCCTCGGAGCTTACAACTCCGCCGTTAACTCTATTACGTCTTCCGCCAGCCAATCCTCGCCTTCGATTTTTGGTTGCCCGTTGCGACTTAAAGGAGTAGAGTCCCACCAATTGTGGAGGCCCCCCATGCACCCTTTTTGCTCGCCCTGGCGAAAACTGATTCTTGCGGCAGTGCTTTGTCTGACCTGCCAGCTCTTCGCGGTTGCTGCGGACGAGCCAACCCTGACCAAGGAGCAGATGAAGCAGTTCCTTCTCACCGCGAAAGTCGTGGAAAGTCGTCCGGCGAAGAAAGGCATCACCGGCACTTTGCGGCTTACTCTCTCCGATGGCACTGTGACTCACGACGCTTCTTTCCAATCTATTGATGAACACAAAGCCGTGATGCAGCTTGCTATGGGCCCCGAACTGAACTTTGTGGACTCCTACAAGTACAACATCGCTGCCTACGAACTGGCGGAGTTGCTCGGCCTGGACAACATAGTGCCGGTCTATGTCGAACGCAAATGGAATGGCAATCAGGGCTCGCTGAGTTGGTGGTTGCCGGTGAAGATGGATGAGGCAGAACGCCTCAAGCAGAAAATAGCGACTCCGGATGCGGACGCCTGGAACAATCAGATGTACAAGATTCGGGTCCTCGATCAATTGGTCTCCGATTCCGACCCCAACCTGACCAACGTGCTCATCGGTCAGAACTGGGAGATTTGGAGGATTGATTTCACCCGTGCTTTTCGCCCCAACAAGGATCTGAAAAGCCCTAAAGACTTGGTTCGCTGCGACCGGCAATTGTTGGAGAAACTGAAGGCGTTGGACGCCAACGCCCTCACAGAAAAAACCAGCCGCTATCTCTCCAAGGATCAGATCAAAGCGGTAATGGCCCGGCGGGACAAGATTGTGGCGCAGTTCCAACAGATGATTGCTGCAAAAGGTGAGAACGAAGTGCTGTACTGAATTATCTGGCTCCTTAACTAAACTGCACCGCTAACTCGGCGAGTGGCTCATCGGTGCTCAGGATCCCGCAGAGCTGACCGTTTGACGGATGCGGCGCAGGCGCAGGATGGACGGCCCAAGTTTAAGTGATTGCACAGTTTGTTTGGTCCCTAGGGTCAAGTGTTCGTGCTACATATCATGTCTCCCCGGTGATCCCGGGGATAAGGAGAAAAATATGCTGAAGAAGCACCTCACGTTGCTGGTTGCGTTGGTATTTACCTTCTCGCTTGCGGCGGCTACGTTCGCGCAGGAAGCCCCGGCCAAGAAGGAGAAAGCCGCGCGCTGGGAAGGTAGAATTGTAAACAGCAATAAGGCGGACTCTAGCCTGACTGTTCGTAAGGTCGGCTCGAGTTTGGAAAAGACTATTAAATACGACGCCTCGACGAAATGGGTCAGCCAGTATCACGCCGACAAAAAGATCAACGATATTACCCAAGACGACGTCAAGGACCAGGACTACGTGATTTGCACCGGCACTTGGGAGAGTGCCGGCTCACTCCACGCAACTATGATCTCTAAGCGGCTTTCCCACCCCTAGTACACGAGTGCGGGATTGTTACGCGCGTTGAAGCGTCCCGATCTCTCGCAAGGATCGAGGTTCACTTACTAACAAGGTCGCGGAGCCTTTGTGTGTCGGCTCCGCGATTGTTTCTTCTTCGCCTGGCGTTTAGAAGTACTTCATCAGTGCGGCACTCCGCCCCTATTCTTGAACTGACCGTGCCGACGTCTTGGCCTCGATTGCAGGTTCCGCTCTGGGTGTTGGGTTTGTTGACTTGTGCAACTCGGGCGGCCTAAGATGCACCGCAATCGAGGACGTCCTGCACAACTCAGTGATTTCGCTAAAATTCTACTGCTTGCCATTGGGAGACACCAAAATGATCCGCCCTCAGGCCTGTCTTGCTCCCCATCGCGCATGTATTGCCATCCTCCTGGGCTTGATGTCGGCGGTGCTGGCCTGCGCGGGACCGGCAAACGCCCCAGCGGAACCGCCGGAAACCGTAATCGCAATCGGCGATGTCCATGGCGATTTTGACGACTTCGTCGCGATTCTCCGGCGCACTGGTCTTATAGACAAGCAGAACCATTGGTCGGGCGGCAAGACAACTTTCGTCCAGAACGGTGATCTCCTGGATCGCGGGCCCAAGCCGCGCGAAGTCATGGACCTTATGATGGCCCTCGAGAAAGAATCTGCGCAAGCGGGCGGCCGGGTCGTAAGCTTGCTCGGCAACCACGAGATGATGAATATCATGGGCGACCTGCGCTACGTCACCCCCATGAACTTTGCCAGTTTTGCCGACGGCGATTCCGGGAAGCGGCAGAAGGCCGCGTATGACGAGTATGTGGGATGGAGAAATACTCACGCATCGTTGTTGGCCGAGCTTCTCCAGCCAATGGAGTTGACTGAGTCAGAGTGGATGGCGCGCCATCCGGCAGGGTTCCTTGAGCAGCGCCTGGCCTTTGCGCCAAACGGAAAATATGGCCAATGGCTTCGAGGACACGCCGCCTTGGCCGAAATCGACGGGATTATCTTTTTGCACGGCGGCATACATCCTGATCTGGCCAAGACAACACTCGATGCGATGAAAAGTCGTATCCACGCCGAAATCAAGGAATTTGATGACTTGAAACAGTCTCTGCAGAATCAAAAGTTGATTCTGCCATTCTTTAACTTACAGGAAATCCTTAGTGTGCTTCAGGCGGAAGTCATCGCTGAGCGCAAATCGCATGCGCCTGCCGACGAGGAACGCCAGGCTAAGATCGTGGAGTTCTTGAAGTTTCAAAATTGGCTGAGCGTGCGTGAGGATGGGCCGCTCTGGTTTCGCGGCTACGACCAGTGGAGCGAAGAAGTTGGCGCTCCTCAGGTGAGCAAGCTCTTGGAAGCTTACAAAGACGCGCACATTGTGGTTGGGCACACGGTACAGAAGACTGGCCGCATCCGTCCCCGGTTTGGCAACCAAGTGTTCCTGATCGACACCGGAATGCTCAGCACCTATTACCCGGGGGGAAGGCCGTCGGCCCTGGCAATCTGCGGAGGCCCTAAATTCATCGCCGTGTATCTGGACCAGCAGACCGTGCTTCTCAATTCCGCAGCTTCATCGCCACATATCGAAGGTCATGGGGAGCAACAAGCGGGGAAAGGG
>Ga0247669_1000261_pt1 | contig 24763 bp, 24 predicted proteins | sample CNK10_metaG_FD_182734 | JGI IMG/M metagenome (GOLD analysis project Ga0247669, IMG submission 182734) | Soil microbial communities from Purdue University Martell Research Forest, Indiana, United States - CNK10 | ecosystem: Environmental > Terrestrial > Soil > Temperate forest > Bulk soil... | reverse complement strand
AGGAAAACACGTTCGGGACTTGCGTCGGACGTGTGAAAGCCGGGGCGATGAGTTTTGCGCGATTTTCGACAGACGATATGAACGGGAAGATTCGCGGGTACGTGGGTGAAGGCGAGTTCACGAACGACTCGTTGGAGACGTTTGGCGGCGCGGGAGTAGTGAAGATTCCACAACTGCAGAAGCTGTTGCGGTACATTTGCGAAAACGGTTTCGAGCATCACGTGGCTGCAAATTTTTCGACAGTCGCCGGCGCGGTACACGAAGCGGCAACCCGGTATTTCGGCTGGGACGTTCACTGGCATAAAGCATGAGCACAGTCGTTGCAGGAGTCGATTTCGGGACGCTGAGCGTGCGCGTGTCGCTGGTGGACAGCGAGCGCGGGCCGATTGGCGCAGGAACGGCCGAATATCCACTTCATCGAAAGAAAGAAGACCCGGATTTTGCGACCCAGCGACATTTGGATCATATGGATGCGCTGGTGCTGGCGATGCGAAAGGCGCTGGCTGCTGCCGATGTAAAAGGTGAGAGAGTTGCCGCCGTCGCGTTGGATACGACTGGCTCAAGTGTTGTACCAGTTGGAGAAAAACTTCAACCGCTGGACGATTATTACTTGTGGTGCGACCACCGAGCTTGGAAGGAAGCGGCGCAGATAACGGAAGTGGCGCGGTCGCGAGGCGTGAAGGCGATTGATTGGTGCGGTGGCGTGTACTCGTCTGAATGGGGATTTGCGAAACTGTTGCACTGGTTGCGGAATAATCCGGACAAGCGGCAAAAGTTCGTTACCGCGCTGGAACACTGCGACATGGTGGCGGCGACGTTGACGGGAACAACCGAGGTGCAGAAGATTCCGCGCAGCGTTTGCGCGATGGGCCACAAATGGATGTGGAACCGGCTATGGGGAGGATTTCCAGACAACGAATTTCTGCGGGCTGTGGATCCATTGCTCGACAAAATTGCGGAGAAGATGCCCGGGCGTTACGAAACTTCGGACCACATTGCAGGAGAATTGAGTTCGGAATGGGCTGGAAAACTTGGCCTGCGCGCGGGATTGCCGATTCCGGTAGGAGCGTTTGACGCGCACTGGGACGCGCTTGGAGCTGGAGCGCGATTGCATGATCTGGTGAACGTGATTGGGACTTCGACGTGCATCGTCGGAATTTCTGACTCGACGGAGCTGGTGCCGGGCGTTTGCGGCGTTGTGCCGGGATCGGTGCATCCGAAATACACGGGCATTGAAGCAGGGCTTTCGGCGACGGGAGATATTTTTGAAGCGATTGCGCGACGTGCAGGAAGTTCTCTCGCAGAGCTCTCCAGCAGGATCCGAAACTACCGGGCAGGGCAAACGGGACTGTTGCGCATGACGTGGGACAATGGCGACCGGACGGTACTGGTGAATCCGGAGTTGGGCGGCGTGACGCTTGGCTGGAAGCTGACGCACGGCCCGGAAGACGAATTGTTTTCGGCAATCGAAGGAACAGGATTTCACACGCGCGTGATATTGGAGCGAATGGAACAGCACGGAGTGGCTATCCGGCGCGTGATTAATGGCGGCGGGATTCCGCAGAAGAACCGAGGGCTGAATCAGACGTACGCGGATATTCTGGACAAGCCGGTGTTGGTACCGGAAGGCGACGTAACGAGTCTGGGGTCGGCGATTTTTGCGTTTATGGCGGCGGGAACTTTTCCTTCTATCGAAAAAGCACAAGACGCGCTGTGCCGGAAGTTCACAGTATTCGAACCGAATGCGGCGAACGCGGCCGTCTATGCCGAATTGTTTGCGCTCTATCGCAAACTTTATTTCTCGATGGGGCAGAGGAACGCACCGGCTACGGCAATCGGAGACGTACTGCCTGAGTTGCGGCGAATTGCGGCGAAGGTCTGGGGCTCACAATGATGCTGACAGCCTTACGCGAGCAGGTGTTTGAAGCGAACCTGGAATTGGCGCGCCGAGGATTGGCTGTGGATACGTTTGGAAACGCGAGCGGCGTGGCGCGGGAAAAAGGGCTCATCGTGATCAAGCCCAGCGGTGTGGCGTACGCGAAGCTGCGAGCCAAGGATCTGGTTGTGGCCGATATGGAAGGAAACGTTGTGGAAGGTTCCTTACGGCCGTCCTCGGATTTGGCTACGCATGCGATTTTGTACAAGAAGTTTTCGCAGATTGGCGGCATCGCGCACACGCATTCGAGGTCCGCAACGATTTGGGCGCAGTCCGGGCGCGAAATTCCCTGCTTGGGCACGACCCACGCGGACTACTTTCGCGGGGCCGTTCCTGTGACGGATAACTTGACGGCCGAAGAGATTCAGAACGACTACGAACTCAACACAGGTCTGGTGATTGTCCGGCGGATGCGAGATATCGATCCGACAATGATGCCGGCCGTGCTGGTCGCGGGCCATGCGCCATTTTGTTGGGGTGCGTCGGCAACGGAAGCGGCGCACAATGCGTGGATGCTCGAACAGGTGGCGCAGATGGCGCTGGCGACCGTGGCATTAAATCCCGGCGTGAAACCTCTAGATCCGGTGCTGCTCGACAAACATTTCCTGCGCAAGCACGGCACAAACGCCTACTACGGCCAAAAAGAAGCCCCGGCCAAACCGCGCAAGAAGCGCTAGATCTTTAACCCGGCGTAACACCGCGGTCTGCGCCGAACCCTCGGTGCGCGCTGGAGCCGGCCACCCGTGCTGGTGTGGCAGCATCTCACTTTAATTTGGGCGTGGCAAAAGCCCTGCACGCTATACTGAAAAGACTGGCAAATAAATGCGGAAGACCCGCAGCTGATTATCTGGGTGCGCGTTTAACGGCGCCGCGGGAATAAATCTTAAGGAAGATTACAGACCCAATGACTTCTATTCACGTTGGTAACGTCTTGCCCGGAAAGACGGCACGAGTATGAACCGAAGCGTTTCGGGAATCCGGTTTTTCAGCATTGTTCCCCTTCTGTGCGGACTTTCCGTCTGTGCGCTGGCGCAACAGCCGGCGCCGGATACCCAGCAGCCCACAACCGAGAAACCCGCGCCGGCACAAGAACCGCAAAAACCCGACGAGCCGAAGCCCAAGACAAGCATTGAGCGCGAAACCGGCACGGTAAACGAGCGAATTTTTGAAGTGATGCCGAACTACGGGACAGTGGGAAAGAGCAAAGATCTGCCGCCTATGACTGCTGGCCAGAAATACCGTCTGGCAACGGCGCAAGTGACCGATTATTTTGCATTTCCGTTTAACGCGGCATTGGCGGGAATCGACCAGGCAAAGAATTCTCCGGAATCGTGGGGACAGGGTTGGGGCGCGTACGGAAAGCGCTTCGGGGCGACATTTGCCGACAACTCCATTGGAACCTACATGACGACGGCGATTTTTCCGAGCATGCTGAAAGAAGATCCGCGCTACTACCGGCTGGCGCAAGGAAAGACGTCAAAGCGGCTGTGGTATCCCATCGAGCGGCTATTCGTCACCCGTTTGGATAAGGGCGGCAACCGATTCAACATTTCGGAAACGGCTGGAAATGCGGTAGCGGCGGGTCTTTCGAACTTCTACCACGCGCGCGAGGACAGGACTGTCGAGCGAAATTTTCAGACTTTCGGAATGCTGATCATGTGGGACGGATTGTCCAACGAACTAAAAGAATTCTGGCCGGATATTCGGCGCAAGTTCAAACACAAGAACCCCGAAGAAGTTCACTAGCTAGAGTGAGTTCGGGTTAGTCCGGCAACTTAGCTTCGTTTACGAGATCGAACTCCACGCTGGCGCCACTTGGTTTTGGCGCACCAATCGTTGCGATAGGCTGGCCTCCGCCGATCCATGCTTGTACTTTTCCTTTAACAATTCGGTGTGTGCCAGATTGATCGACGATGCTCAGATCTCGGTCGTGGAGTACGAAACTAACCGTCTTGTTTTCTCCCGGTGCGAAGTGGAGTCGTTGAAAGCCTTTTAGCGCGCGCAGCGGTGCGCCAGAGATACCGGCGTGGATCAGGTACAGTTCCACGACTTCGTCGCCGGCCACAGGCCCGATGTTTTTCACCTCTACTGAAACGGTTACAGAGTTTTTGCGTGATAGCTGCGAGCTGTCGACCCTGGGCTTGTCGTAGGAAAACGATGTGTAACTGAGGCCGAAGCCGAAAGGATAGAGCGGTTCGCCGTCGAAATAGCGATAGGTACGCTTGGCCATGGAATAGTCTTCAAACGGCGGAAGCTGATCGACGGATTTGTAAAACGTGATGGGCAAGCGACCGGCGGGACTGAAATCGCCAGCGATGGCTTCCGCAACGGCAGCGCCGCCTTGTCCGCCCGGATACCAAGCTTCCAGAATTGCAGGCAGATTCGCATTCGCCCAATTGATTCCGGGCGCGCTGCCATTCATCAATACGAGGATCGTCGGTTTGCCGGTGGCGTGGATCCGTTCAAGCAGTTGTTCCTGCGGCGCGGGCAGGTCAAGGCTGGTGCGGTCTCCGCCGGAGAAGCCTTCGGCGTTCACCTTCATTTCTTCGCCCTCGATCCGTGCGGATAGCCCGAGAACCATCACGACCAGGTCTGCTGCGCGCGCGGCTTCAACGGCGCGCCGGCCTTCTTCATCGGGCAGGCTCCAAATCAGGCGGGCTTCGGAACTGCGCATGTCCTGGAAGTATTCGATTTTGACAGGATACGGATGATCTTTTTCGAGGTGGATTTTTTTCGTGAGGGTTGTGGCCGGATGATGGATGTTCCAGTCTTCTGCAATGAGATTTCCGTCAAGCCAGAGACGCCAGCCGTCCTGACCGGTGAAGCCGACCAGATAGTCCCCAGTTTCCGGCGGCATGAGAACGCCTGTCCAGCGCACAGAATAGTGATTTAAAAGTTGCGGAGAGATGCCGGTATCGCCCCAGGCAAAATCAACCCCGGCGTCGGTGTGCGAGGTGACCGGCGCGCCGTCGAGATTCATATTTGCGAAGTACTCGCCTTTCAAGCCGTGTTCGGAACAAGAAGCTTCGGTGCAGAGTGCGGAAGACGGAACCGGTTTTGAGACTGGTCCGACGAGGCCAGTTCCCTGGGCGTAAATTACTTTGGATTTCCTGAATCGCTGGCGGATTCCGGTGAGGATGGTGACGGGTTTAGATGGAGTGCCGTTGTAGTTGCCTTCGAGCGCATCCAGGTCGTCTGCGTTGGGGCCGATGACCGCAATGGTCGCGGGTGGATTCTTGAGCGGAAGAATTCCGTCTTTATTCTTGAGAAGGACCAGCGATTCGCGAGCCATGCGGAGGGCGATTTGATTGTGCTCATCGGTGTCGTTTTCCGCGGGCGTGATTTTGGAATAAGGAACCGAGGCCGGCGGGTCGAACATGCCGAGGCGGAAGCGCGCAGTGAAGAGCCGGCCAAGGGCAGTGTCCAAAACGGATTCAAGAAGCAATCCCTGGTGGACGGCGTTGACGATAGAGGCGCGTTCAGTGCTCATGTTATTGCGGTAGTCGCCGCAAATTAGATCCATGCCGGCTTTAAAGACGGCAGCGATGCCTTCTTCGGCAGTGGCGGCAAATTTGTGCCCGCGGAAAACGTCGCTCACAGCGCCACAATCAGATACGACGTAGCCTTTAAAGCCCCAATCTCTGCGCAACCGCTGGTCCAGGAGAAACGTATTGGCGCATGCGGGCTGGCCGTCCAAGGAGTTGTAAGCGCACATGACTGACTCGGCTTTACCTTCAGTGATCGTCGCGCGGAATGCGGGGAGATAGGTGTCTTCGAGATCATGGCGCGAAGGTTCGATATTGGCGGTGTGGCGCGTCGACTCCGGGCCGCTGTGAACAGCGAAGTGTTTCGAGGTGGCGACCGTTTTGAAATACTTTGCATCGTTGCCCTGCAAACCGGTAATGAAGGCGACGCCCATGCGAGAAGTTAGATATGGATCTTCGCCGTAGGTTTCCTGGCCGCGGCCCCAACGAGGATCGCGAAAAATATTGATATTGGGAGACCAGACGGTAAGGCCGCGATACCAGTCGGCGGAGCCGTCCGGATGCAGGGTGGCGTAATACTTTGCCCGAAATTCGGTACTGATAGCATCGGCGGCTTCGTGCATAAGCGGCTCATCGAAGGTTGCAGCCATGCCAATCGCCTGCGGAAATACGGTGGCGACGCCGGCGCGGGCGACGCCATGAAGGCCTTCGTTCCACCAGTTGTATTCCGGAACATGGAGCCGCGGGATGGAAGCCGCGGTGTGGCCGAGTTGCGAAGCCTTTTCTTCAAGCGTCATGCGAGAGATGAGATCGTCGACGCGTTGTTTTACTGGCAATTTTGGGTCGAGATAAACAGCGCCGGCGGGAGACTGTTGGGGCGATGCCGGGGCCGTTACGATGCCCACAAAGCAAAGGCTGGCGATAAACGCTGTTCGGAATTTCATTGGCGCCCACCGGAAGAAAGATTTACGGGTTAGATCGGCGCACACACATTTCAGAAGTCGCTGATCCGCCGCCCACAATATCATTGGCACATCGGGCAGAAAAGAAGTGTTATCTCGACTGAAAGACGGATGGACGAACGGAAGGGACGTCGGCGTTGCGTTCGAAGAGGGTAAATCTGGTTTCCCAATCCAAACAAGAGTTTGGAACGAGCGGTCCGGCTTCGTCGCTAGCGGGCATTCAGATACTTGCCAAAAGTTTTGTCAGTATCCCCTTCATAGAACCCCGCCGATATCCCAACGTCGAACACCGCGTACGTCACGGACGCTGCGACGAAACCCTCAAATTGGTGCGCCTTTTGAACCGTTTCGAAATCTTCGTAAACAACTGATTACGATTGCTCTTTGCGACATTCCTGCTGGCAATCCGGTTGTCCCTTGCGAATCCGTCGTGCAGAATGCGGTTTGCGTGACATTTCATCCGCCATCCTACGGGTTTGATCCATTCTTTATCTTCCGGTGGGAATAGCGGATGGAGCAGACTCCGACCCAGAGACCGCGATGGAACCACGACACTTGACCATTCTGTGCCCCGTCCGCAACGAAGAAGCTGTCATACCCTTATTTTTCAGGCGGCTGCGGCCCGTTCTGGACAAACTGTTGGAACGCTACCTCGTGGATTTGGTGTTTCTCGACAACGCCTCGACCGATTCTACCGCGCAGGAAATTCTGAAAATCCGGGAAGAGTGGCCGCCAACATACCTGATTACGATGAGCAAGAACGTCGGTTATCACGCGTCGCTCGAGTGTGGTTTGCGGTACGCGACCGGCGACCTGTTCGCATTTATCGATGTGGATTGCGAAGATCCGCCGGAGATGATTTTGGAGTTTGCGGCCAAGCACGAAGAGGGGCACGACATCGTATACGGCGAGCGTGTCGACCGCGAAGAATCTGGTTTGATGAAAAACGCGCGGAAACTCTTCTACCGGATTTTGCGCGCGGTGGCCGACGAAGAGATCATTCTGGACATGGCTGAATTCTCTTTTTTCACGAAAGAGGTTCGCCACGCGATCTTGCAAGAGAGTTCTTCCTTCCCTTTTCTTCGTGCCTCGATCGGCCGCGTTGGATTCAAGCGTTGCGCCATCCCGTTCAAGCGTCACAAGCGCATCGCCGGCAAGACCCACTACAACCTGACTGCAATGGCAATTTTCGCAATCGCAGGGATTCTGTCGTCGTCGACGCTGTTTCTGCGGCTGCCGATTTTCATTTTGCCTTTTTGGCTGCTGGCGCTGTCGGGCCTGGGCGCCGGGTATGCACTCACGCACTCGCTGTGGTTCGCAGTGTGTGCGTTCGTACTGTTTGCAGCCTATGTCGGCGGGACGGCGGCGTTTACGGCGCTATACGTCGCGAGAACCTATAAGAACGGATTGCAGCGGCCGAATGCTTTTGTTAATGAAGCGAAAAGCGTTCTGCAGCCCGAAACGGGCGAGCGGCGGCGGAACGTTCGATACTCTGCCAGTGGGCATCAAAAGTGGCCAGCCATACGCTGACCTCGCCGGCAATTGAGGGAGCGTCGTGGTCTGCAGACGCTTGCCCGGTGTGCCGAATCCAGTCCCACAAGGTGGTTTATCCGGAAGCGTGCGACCCCATAACTGGCGATTGCTTTCGCGTGGTCGAGTGCTCGAGTTGCGGCGCAACCTATACCGCACCACGCCCGGCATCGATGGACCGTTACTATCCGCGGCGGTACCGGGCCTATGGACCGCTTGTGACACTAGTCCTAGGGGCGTTTTACAGGATGAGGGTGTCGCGTTGGGCGGCTTGGAAACCAAAAGGAGGGTCGGTACTGGAAATCGGATGCGGTTCCGGGTTGATGCTGGCGGCATTTTCGCAGCGCGGTTGGAAGGCGGTTGGCATCGAGCGAAACGAAGAAGTGGTTGCCCGGGTTCGTGCGGGGCCTGGTGTGGAAATTATCACGTTGCCCGTGGAAGAGTTGCCCGCGGAGGCGCGGTTCGATCTCATCCTAATGTTTCACGTGCTCGAACATATCGGCGATCCGGTGCAGTTGCTGCGAGAGTGCGCGAAGCGGCTGGCGCCCGGCGGACGGGTCGTAGTGAACGTGCCGAATTTCGGGAGCTGGCAGGCGCGCTTTGCGGGAACGAATTGGTTGCATTTGGACATACCGCGCCACCTCGTTCACTACACGCCAAAGACACTTGCCGCGACGCTTCGACGAGCGGAATTGAAGGTCAGCCGGATTGGGTTTGCGTCGATCGAACACGATCCGTACGGGTGGGTGGAGAGCGTGTCGAATCGGATTACGGGCAGGAGCAATACGCTTACACGGTTTCTGATGGGGATTGATCGCTTCGGCCCGGGCGTGGCTCTGTCCTGTGTGCTGGGGGTGGTTTTGGCGTTGCCAGCGCTGTTACTGGCTTGTGCCAGTTGGTTGTGTGGTTGCGGGGCGCTAATGGAGGCGACTGCGGTTTCCGTCGCGGAGTCTTCGCGTGACCGTACTTTTTAGAGCACCCGTGTTGTGCCTGCTCAGCAAAGAATATCGGCCTCTGCGTTAACCTTTATGGAAAGCCTCAGCAGCATCTGGGCGTATATGGAAAACCTTGATTTCTCGCTATTTGCTCGCCCAGCGGTCAGTCCGAGCGGCTGCCCTGACAGAACGGTGCGTTCATGAAGGCGGTCATCCTGGCCGGCGGGCAAGGGACGCGAATTAGCGAGGAAAGCTATTTGCGGCCGAAGCCCATGATCGAGATCGGCGGCAAGCCGATCCTGTGGCACATCATGAAAATCTACTCCGCGGGCGGAGTAAACGACTTCTTGATCTGCTGCGGGTACCGCGGCTACGTCATCAAGAGTTATTTCGCGAACTATTTCTTGCACATGTCGGACATCACGATCGATATCGCCAAAAACAAGGTGGACGTTCACCAAAACAATGCCGAATCGTGGAAAGTGACCCTGGTGGATACAGGAAGCGAGACAATGACGGGCGGCCGGCTAAAGAGGGTGCGGGAATATCTGGATGACGGCGATTTCTGCATGACCTACGGCGACGGCGTTGCGGATATCGACTTCGAGGCGCAATTGAAATTTCACCGGCAGGAAAAGCGATTGGCGACGGTGACAGCCGTGCAGCCGCCGGGTCGCTTCGGGGCGTTGGTTACGGACGAAAACCGGGTGCTCCACGTGGAAGAGAAACCTCAAGGGACGACCTGGATCAACGGAGGATTCTTTATTTTGTCCCCGAAGGTGATCGATTGTATCGCTGGCGACCAGACAGTGTGGGAGCGCGAGCCGCTCGAGGGACTCGCCCGCGCTGGACAGCTTTCGGCTTACCGGCATGAGGGGTTCTGGCATCCGATGGATACGCTGCGGGACAAGAACCAGCTCGAAGCGATGTGGAATTCGAATGCGGCGCCGTGGAAGATCTGGAAATGAATCCGGAATTCTGGCGGGGAAAAAGAGTATTGGTTACCGGACACACCGGGTTCAAGGGAAGCTGGCTTGCGTTGTGGCTGCAGAGTTTACAGGCGAAGGTGATCGGATATTCGCTTCCGCCTCCGACTGAACCGAGCTTGTTCGCATTGGCCCGAGTAGCGAACTGGATGGAGTCGATCGAAGGGGACATACTCGATGTTGTGCACTTCCGCCGGGTAGTGCGAGAGGTTGAGCCCGAAATTGTCATTCACATGGCCGCGCAAGCGTTGGTGCGGCGGTCTTATGCCGATCCCGTCCTGACGTATGCGGTGAATGTGATGGGGACGGCGAACGTCCTTGAAGCCTTGCGAGATGTTGCCTCGGTGAGGTCGGTGGTTGTGATTACCACCGACAAATGCTACGAAAATTCCGCCGAGCTGAAGGCGTACCGGGAGACCGATAAGCTGGGAGGCGATGATCCTTATTCGAGCAGCAAGGCGGCGGCGGAACTGGTCACGGCGGCGTATCGTAAATCGTTTTTTGTCACAAAAGGGCAGGGCGTGCGCGCCGGCGTGGCGACTGCGCGGGCTGGAAACGTGATTGGCGGGGGCGACTGGGCGGAGGATCGGATCATCCCGGACGTCATGCGCGCCGTTGTCGAGCATCGCGAGCTGCTAATCAGAAATCCGGATGCGGTGCGGCCGTGGCAGCACGTAATCGATCCTTTGTGCGGATATTTGACGCTTGCGGAGAAGCTTTGGCAGGAGCCCGAACGTTTTGAGGGGGCGTGGAATTTTGGTCCTGACGAAACGGAAACGTGGAGCGTGACAGACGTGCTTGGTCTCCTTCGGGAACTATGGGGAAGCGAAGTTACGTGGCGTGTCGACACAAGTTCGCAGCCACACGAATCGCGCTATCTCAAACTGGATTGCAGCAAAGCGCGGACAGAGCTTGGGTGGGAACCGGCGTGGGATCTGAAAAATGCGCTTGCGGCGACTGTGAGTTGGTTCAAAGCGCACCAGCGTGGTGAGGATCTTCGGCAGATTACGTTGGAGCAGCTTCGGTCGTACCAACGGGCGGTTCGCGCGCCCGAAACCGTGCGAACATGAGTGCCCCGCCGTGCCGTTTCTGCGCCGCTCCTCTGCAACATACATTTGCTGATTTGGGTATGTCTCCGCTTTCCAATGCTTACCTTCAGCGCGAACAGTTAGGGCAAATGGAACCGTTTTATCCGCTTCATGCATTCGTTTGCGAGCGATGCCTCCTGGTGCAGCTGGAGCAGTTCGAGCGGCCGGAGAACATTTTTGGCAATTACGCCTACTTTTCGTCGTACTCCGTTTCGTGGCTGGACCACGCCCGACAGTATGTGGAAGAGATGGTGGAACGATTTACTTTGGGCGCAGGGAGCCTGGTTGTTGAGATAGCGAGCAATGACGGGTATCTGTTGCAATATTTCCAGGCTAAGGGAATTCCGGTGCTCGGACTGGAGCCAGCGCGGAACGTCGCCAAGGTCGCACAGGAAAAGGGAATATCCACCTTGACGGAGTTTTTTGGCGCCCGGATTGCGAAAGAGCTTAGCGCCGGTGGACAACAGGCGGATCTTATCGTTGCGAACAATGTTTTGGCACATGTTCCCGACCTAAATGATTTCGTTGGCGGATTGAAACTGTTGCTGAAGTCTGGTGGAACTATCACGATTGAAGTCCCGCACCTCTTGCGGCTGATCGAAGGGCGTCAGTTCGATACGATCTATCACGAACATTTCTCGTATTTCTCGCTGCTGACGCTTGACGAGGTGTTTCGAAAGCACGGACTTACTGTTTTCGATGTCGATAAGCTTTCGACCCACGGGGGTTCGCTGCGCTTGTACATTCGTCACGCGAATGCCGGCGAGCCAGTCCTGCAGAGCGTGCGACTTACCGAGATGCGGCACCTTGAATGCGCAGCCGGTATGGACCGTTTGGAAACGTATCTGGACTTGGAAGAGAAGGTTCGCGAAACCAAGCGAGGGCTTCTGGAATTTTTGATTGATACGAAGAGGCGAGGTAAATCGATTGCCGCATATGGCGCGCCTGCAAAAGGAAACACACTTCTGAACTACTGCGGAATCGGAAAAGACTTCATCGATTACACGGTGGATCTTAGTCCGCACAAGCAAGGCTTGTTTCTGCCGGGTACGCATATTCCGATTCTTCACCCCGATACATTGCGCCGGACCAAGCCAGATTACGTGTTGTTACTTCCCTGGAACTTGAAGGACGAAATTCTCGAGCAGCTTAGGGATGTACGCGGGGCGGGTAGCCGCTGCGTCGTGCCCATCCCGACCGTACGTGTGATCGAATGAAGTTCCTGTCCACTCCGCTTGGCGGCGCGTACGTCATCGAACTTGAACCAAGTTTCGACGAGCGCGGATTCTTTGCGCGCAGTTGGAGCGCGGAGGATTTTAAAGAACGAGGCCTCGCCACCAAGATGGCGCAGTGCAGTATTTCGTTCAACACGAGCAAAGGAACGTTGCGGGGGATGCACTATCAAAGTGAACCCTATGCCGAAGCGAAGGTCGTTCGATGCTCGGCGGGTGCGATATATGACGTTCTTGTGGATCTGCGGCGCGGTTCACCGACATATTGCAGGTGGTTTGGAGTGGAGTTAAGCGCCGAAAATCGCAAATTGCTTTATGTTCCAGAAGGGATCGGGCACGGCTTTCAAACGTTGACGAACAATACCGAGATCTTTTACCAGATTTCAGAAGACTACAAGAGCGATGCTTCACGGGGAGTACGATATAACGACCCTGTGTTTGCCATTGATTGGCCGCTCGCGAACCCGATTCTTTCCGAGCGAGACCGTAGCTTTCCCGACTACACACCATGAAACGAGTTCTAGTGACCGGCGCGAACGGATTTATCGGGCGCCAGTGTTTGCCTTTGTTGCTCGCGAAGGGATACGAAGTTCACGCCGTTTCGCGCCAGGATGTCGACCAAAGTTCACCAGGCGTTATCTGGCACAACTGCAATCTGCTCGAAACCGAAAGCCGGGCGCTTCTCGTCACACAAGTAAAACCTGAATACCTCCTGCATCTTGCCTGGTACGCGGTGCCGGGAAAATTCTGGGAGTCGCCGGAGAATACGGAATGGGTGCGGGCGAGCCTCGATCTGTTTCGCACGTTTGAAAAGGCAGGCGGAAAGCGGTTGGTCGCGGCCGGTACTTGTGCCGAGTATGTCGGCAACGCGGGCGAGTGCCACGAGGCGAAAACTCCGCTATTGCCTTCGACTTTGTATGGGAGTTCGAAGCACGCGCTGGAAAGAGAGCTTCATTCCTGTAACAAGCGGGACGGATTGAACTACGCGTGGGGACGTGTCTTCCACTTGTACGGAGCGCATGAAGACCCGGCGAGACTAGTGGCGTACACTGTGCGATCGCTACTGCGCGGAGAGCAGGCGTTGTGCTCCGACGGATTGCAGCTTTTGGACTTACTTCATGTGGTAGACGTGGCGTCAGCTTTCGTCCGACTGCTCGAAAGCGACGTTACGGAGGCGGTCAACATCGGCTCGGGTAATCCGGTTTTGGTTCGCGAGGTCTTGAACGAGATCGGTCGCCAGATTGGCCAGCCCCAATTGATCCGGCTTGGAGCGAAGCCGTCGGCTCCAAATACAACTCGACTTTGGGCAAACACAGAAAAGCTGGCGAAAGAGGTGGGTTGGGCGCCGCACTACGATCTGGCCAGCGGAATCAAACAAACCATAGAGTGGTGGAGAACGATAGAGGATCCCAAAGGGAACCGCATCCGAGGGTCGGAGCCAAAGATCGATTGCCCTTGAATCGACTCGAGAGAATTCCGAGCCTCCAGGCGGCCTCGGCAAAGTTCGAATGACCGCAACCGTCTTTGCGGGCTATAGGCAAAGCGATTCGACAATAATGCATACGCAACGGCAGTTCTTTTGCCAGACGGCGTAAGCTTTGTCTTTTGTTAACCTTTTTCCCAACCTAGCACCCAGGAGATCTGTGCGTCATGCCCCGCGCTGATTCGATCACGCAACGATCCGATCGCAGTGACTCGATCGCCGTCTGGAATGCTGTGACTTGGACCGCTCTAGCAGCTCTCATCCTGCTCTGGGCCATAAACCTCTACAAGACATGGGGTGCTTGGGGAACGATGTCGATCGACTCCGGCCACGAGATGTACATTCCCGCCATTCTTTCCCAAGGAAAGCAACTCTATCGCGATGTCTGGTTCATGTACGGGCCTGGCTCCGCTTACGTGAACGAATTTCTGTTCCGTCTCTTCGGTATTCATTTAAACGTACTCTATTGGGCGGGATCGCTTGCCGCCCTGGGCAGCGCGCTTTTTCTTTTTCTTACAGGGATCGAATTGTCATCTCCGCTGGCAGGGTGGACGGCCGGAGCCGTCGTTGCGATCGAGGCTTTTCAGCCGTCACACTTTTCCTTTCCGCTGCCTTATACCTTCGGCTCTGTCTATGGATGCCTCGTCGGATGCGCATTCCTGTGGCTCGCAATGAGAGCGGCGCGGTCGACTCACTGGATTTGGATGTTTGGCGCCGGCACCGCGGCGGCATTCGCCTTCCTGTTGAAACCTGAGTTTGGAACCGCTTGCTATGGAACGTTGGCGCTGCTGATTGCGCTGCGCTGGTATTCAGAACGGTCGTGGTCGTCCGTGGCAAAAGACATTCTCACCGCGATCCCTGGAGTGGTCTTGTGCGGCAGCGTTATCGCCTGGATGATTTCGATTCGTGGTGTGGAGTTCATCACCCACGAAAATATTGTGAGCTGGCCGTCGTCTTACTTCATGAGAACGTACGGGAAGATGTGGCTGGAAACGCACGGATTTTCTCCGACGCCCTCTGCGTTTTATGCGGCCTTCTGGCGGGCGATACCGATCCTGGGAATCGCGCTGGTTTGCTATTGCTTTCTGTGGTGGAAGCGAACGGACAGAACCTCGATCCTCATTCGCGTGATGGTCGTCCTCGGATTGATCCTGTATTGTTCGAAAAGCATCATGTTTGTTTCGCCGCTGCCCATGCCATTCGAGGAGTGGCTGTCACCGTTTTTTTTCCCGCAGGATATGGTTTTGTACGTGGGTCTGGGCGCTCTAGCCACCTGGGCATACTTCTGGCGCCATCGTTCAGACGAATGTTCGGCGGCGATGCCTCTGGCGATGACGTATGCGACGCTACTAGCGTTTCGCATCTTGATGAGCATGTCGGTTGTTGGCTATTCCATTTATTACAATGGGCCAGTGGTTCTTTGTTTTGTCGCCCTCTTTCTGAAGCTCATCCCGCAGCCGGAGCCGGGCCGTCGGTACTTCTGGCTCGGCAAACTTGCGATTTGCTGCGCTTGCATCGCTGTTGTGGCCGTCCACATTTTGCGGATCGAGGAGCGCACCAGGACCTACGCGCCGCTGGTGACCGCGCGCGGGACCGTTCGGGTGCCCGGAGACCTGGTGGAAAGCTATCAAACGGCCATTCGATTCATGCAGGACAAGGCTTCCGCAGGGGAAGAAGTCTTGTCGATTCCCGAGGACACGAGTTTGTATTTTCTATCCGGGACGATCTGCCCGACGCGGGTGTTTCAGTTCAGCCCAGGCGCCCTTGCGCCCGGCAAAATGGTCGACGATACAATTCGGGAAATTGAGCGGAAGCCAGTGCGCTATCTTTTGTGGTCGAACCGCACGTACCCTGATTTTCAAACTCCTGTCTTCGGCGTGGATTTCGATGTTCCGCTGGGCGACTATTTCCGGGCGAACTATTACCCAGTCGGACCGCTAATGCCTAAAACTGCCGCGGGCACTAAATGGCGAGCGACGATTTGGGAGCGAAAATCCGCCAAAACCGCGAAATAGTCCGTCGTTGCTGGTTGGCCAAATCACTCACAAACCAGCACCCTGGCCTTTCTTGTAGAGCGATTCGAAAAACTTCGTTTGAACCCGCGCTGTGCGGTGCAGAACTTTCGTCCATCCCGCTGGCGGACGATAGTCCGCTTCCGACAGCGTAATCCCTTCGAACAGCACTTTTCCGACTTTCCATTCCTTGATGTAGGTGTGGCCTCCGGGTTTAAGAATGCGGCCGAACTGTTCGAAGTAGAAGTCGATCTGGTCCCTTCTCATTTCGTGCAGGGATGAAATGTTGATGATCAGATCCACGGACTCTGGCGGAATCGAGGACAGCTGGCTCGCCAGCACGAACGCAATTTGAGCCTGAGAGTATTCGTCCGCAATCGAATCGAATCGATCGAAGTCTCTGTAACGGAAAATACGTTTGTCGGGAAAGATGGCAGAGAGATAGCGCTCCGCCACCCAGAGCGCGGGCGGGATATCAACGACGACGTACTTAGATTCGGGCCTCAAACTCAGGATCGTGTAGGCGTTGCGGCCATAGCCGGCGCCCAGCTCAAGGATTGTCGAGGGGCGCGTCGACGGAATTGCTTGCCCGAATGTATCGAACTCCAACAGCGAATTTCCGAGGTCCTGAGACACGGCCATCCCGGGCCGAGGACTCACGATGGGTGGATTGCCTTCTGCCGGCTCGCGAAGAGCCATCATTCCGGCCGGCGGCTCTAGCTTAAAAAGATATTCCCAAAGTAGCAGCGTCAGAAAACCGTAGGAGAAAGACTGCAAGACACCGAGCGAAGCGAAATAGCTTTGCCTGCAGACGGTGAAAGCGCCGCGCAAAGCTCGTGTAATTGTTCCAAAGGAAAGATTCTTGCAGAGGAAAATAATCTGGCTATCCCAGGGCAGAATCCGCATCCAGGTGAAATAGTTCAGCGCGATTGTTTTTTTGAAATTCTCGTAGCCCTGCTCATTGAGCTGGGCCATGTTCATTTTATTGAGTTCTTCCCAGTAGCGGGAAGGGCGCGTCGCGGTCTCGCCTTTTGCGAGGCTCGCTCGCATTTCATTGATTCTCTCTAGGTCTTCGGACGTCAGACGGCGCTGGACAGAACTTTGGTTTGCGCGAATGAAGCGTTCCCGAATCCCGTCGAGCATCAAAGGTCCTTAAAAAACGAGCAAGGTTGAAAGAACATCCGCCAATAAATTTAAGCAATGTCCATATTGTACCTGCTCCGATACGCCCGAGTGCAGACAGCGTGCAATGGATTTCCGTGGAACTTTAAACACGGAAGCGCTTCCGGGCAGCGGGTTGGCCTCGTATCCCAATATGATCGACTGGCAGCAACCGCCACGGCGTGCAGTTTGCCCGGCGTCCGGAGAGCCGAGAAAGTTGCGAATCAGCGCCACGGTTTCCGCAGGCCGCTCTTCCATCAACCAATGCCCAGAGTCAGTAACGACCGCCTCTCGAACGTTGGTCGCCACGTGGCGCATGATCACCGCTTGCAGTGGACCAAACGACTTCTCTCCACCTACAGCCAGCACGGGCATGGTCAACTTCACCTGCTCGAAGATTTTGTTGTCCCTGGCGTCCTGAGAAAAAGCGGTGAACTGAGCGAACCCAGCCCGCATCCCGCCCGGCTGTGCATAGGTGGCCGCAAAAAAATTTCTCGTGGCCTCATCGGGCTTGGAGGGATCGCCGGTGAAATCATTCCATATGCGATCGAGATAGATGCGCTCACGACCGGCCACAAGCCGTTCGGCGTCGGGCCCGTGAAAGTTGAAATGCCAAACTCGTGGATCGAGGAGAATCTCATTCCAAGGCTCGATGCCCGGAATTGGGGCATCCAGTACTACCAACCGCACAACCTTGTCGGGATACATTGCAGCGTAGGCGTACGCCACCGCATTCCCGATGTCGTGTGCAACAACGGAAGCCTGGTCGTATCCCAGCCCGGTCACGACGGCGCGAATGTCCCTGGCCTGCGTCTTCTCGTCATACCCAGATTCAGGCTTTGATGACTTCCCAATTCCACGAAGGTCCGGCACCACAACGGTGTGGTCCTTCATGAGATCTGCGGCCAGAGGAGCCCAGGAATCGCTGTTTTCCGCAAATCCGTGAATGAGCACAACCACCGGACCTTTTCCTCCCCAGCGCACGAAGATGTCCGCTGCTTCCGGGCTGTGAATGGTTCTTGCCTGAAAACTCGATGGCAAAGACGGTTGCGCGTGACTGACCGTCGCGCAGCTAGCAAGAAGAGCGATGACGAGAAAGCGTCGAATCATGATTCCTCCGCAGTGAGTAAACTGCGGATCGGAAACGGACTTGTGCGGATTTCCGCTGGGATGTTCGAAATCTTGCTACATTCATGCAAACAGAGCCGGGACTCTGGCGAATTGCAATCAGTTTGAGGGCTGTCTCAGGCCGTATTGAATGAGTTGATGCCTGCGCGTCAGCAGGAGATAAATAACGGCGAGCAGCATCACCATGAGAGCATCGACAAAGAACCAACCGTATCCCAACACGAAAATGTGGCTGAGAAGTACGGCAATCATCCACACAACCGTCAATCGCGCTCCAAATTTGGCTGTCTTCGGGACCAGGAGTAGAACCGCTATCACCGTCTCGAAGACTCCTGACCCGAGCCGAAATACCGGCTGAGATACCAATCCGTGGACCGTTTGCGACATCTGCGTGAACAGGGTCACCGAACCTGGCACCCCTGCAAACTTGAGAAAGATCGCAGCATAGAGAAGGTTCACCGACGCCAACAGGCGAATTGCAACTAGTGCGAGTCTCTTTTCCATAAAATCTTGCCTCCTTGATCACTGTGAACCGGCAAATGCTTCGGGAATGGTCGTACTCATTTCTGTCTCTTCATGAACTGACCTACGAGCGCGGCAATTTCGTCTGCTCTGGTATCAAGAGCGAAGTGCCCCGCGTCGACAATGTGAACCTCGGCGTTCGGTACATCCCGGAGATAAGCCTCCGGCTCCGAAAGGTCGAATGAGGGGTCATACTTGCCCCAAATCAACAGCAGCCGCGGTCGTCTCTCGCGCATCCATGCCTGCCACTTGGGGTAGGAGTCGACGTTCGTGCGGTAGTCATAGAAGAGGTCGCTTTGAATATCCGCCTGACCCGGTTGACTAAGAAAGGCAAATTCGTCGGTCCAGAGATCCGGCGCGTAGCGCTCGACGTTAGGGTCGCTCCCTACGTGGCGCGTCCGCGTCGTCGCGAATGACAGGAGGTTTGCGCGAAGCGCACCCTCGTTGGCGGCGCGATCGGCCCAAAAGGCCCGGCGCGCTTTCCAAATCGCACCCAGACCTTCGTTGTGCGCAACGGCGTTCTGAACAATGAGCGCCTCTATTCGGTCCGGATGAACCAGGATCATGCGAAAACCCACGGGGCCGCCATAATCCTGCATGTAGAGCGTGTAGCGCGAGAGCCCAAGAGCTTCCGTGAAGTGATTCATGATTTCGGCGATGTGATCGAACGTGTACCCGAACTTTTTCGGGTCTGGCCAGTCACTGTGTCCGAAGCCGGGATAGTCCGGCGCGATAAGGTGGTAGTGATCGGACAGCCGGGCGAAGAGAGGATCGAACATCCGCGACGAAGACGGAAGTCCGTGCAGCAGAAGAAGTGTCGGCGCGTCTTTCGGACCGCCTTCTCTGTAAAAGATGGAGAGTCCATCTACCTGTATCGTGCGATAAACAGTTGAGTGTTTCAGGGGGTCTTCCTTTCCCTGCGCATGGACTGGCAGCTGAAATATTGCGAGCATCAGAGAAACCACCAGCACCATACGAGAAACCTTCAAGAATCCGAGCCAACGGGCGAAATAGAAAGGGTGCATCGTCGCCTCCGTGTTAGAAGTCCTGCACCGTTGGGCGGATGACCATCTCATCGACTTCCACCTGGACCGGCTGTTCGATTGCGTAAGCGATGGCTCTGGCGATCGCGCCGGCCGTTAGCCGAGATTTCTTGAACCACTGCGTCAATTCGGTTCGAGCGCCGCGCTGCAAGTACAACTTTTGCGCCATGTTCTGCGAGAAGTTTCGCGGTGCTTTCCCCAATTCCAATGCTGGCTCCGGTGATTACGACGACCTTGTCGGTGATCTTTGACATTTCTATTCTTTTTTCCTTATTTGGACTTAAGAATTTGCTTTTCACGCCTAGCTGCACTCCACTGAATGATCGGCCCTGCGATTTCCGAAATCTCTTCGACCAATGAAGTCAAAAAACTCGATGCGTCCGTGCAAGTAGAAAGATTGGCACTTTGCCCAGCCCATAGGGGCAGGAGATCCGATCGACCCGCCGCTTCTGCCGGGATCGCGAGGTTTCTTACGAGACTTCGTTGCAATGGATAAGGTAGAACCGCCGTCCCTTCCTGGTTCAGCTCCTCGAGCAAACGGTTGTGGATTCCCCGCGCAAGTCTTCCGGTGAAGCCCTTTGTCAGAGCCGTGTGCCCTGCCTTTTTTCCTCTTAAAGCCTGGCGATGAAGGAAGCTGGCGCCGGATTCCTCTGACCCCAGGAATACAGTTCCCATTTGCACGCCCTCAGCACCAAGAGCCAGGGAGGCAATTACGCCGCGCGCATCTGCGATGCCACCTGCAGCGATTACGGGCACTTTGACCTTGTCGGTAATCTGCGGAACGAGCGACAACGTGCCCGTGAGTGAATCCCCTGCGCTTCGCAGGAATGAACCGCGATGTCCGCCGGCTTCGAAGCCCGAAGCGACGATGACATCAACGCCAGCTTCTTGAAGGGCTGCACTCTCTTCGGGCGTTGTTGCCGTTCCAATCGTGACGATGCTTTTCGTCCGGCACTCCTCCAAGATTTCTCTTGGCGGAATTCCGAAGATGAAGCTGAATACCGGCACCTTCGCGTCTAGCAACACGCGAGCCTGATCTTCAAATCGAGTCGGCGAATATGGTTTGAACGCTGGGCGAGGCGCTCTTAAGGCGGCGAGATGGGTGGTAAGCGGCGCAAGACTCCGGTTGAATGCATTTTCATCAGACGTACGAGCGCCTTCGTCTTCCATCGATACCCACAAGTTCATTGCGAACGGTTTCGATGTAAGGGAGCGAATCTCTGCGATTGCCTCTTTGATCGCCTCCGGCGCCAAGCCATGTGCACCGAACGATCCGAGTCCGCCGAAGTTCGAGACCGCTGCCGTCAATTTTTGTGATGACAATCCGCCGAGCGGACCTTGAATGACGGGGTAGTCGATCCCGAGTTTCGCTGTGAGCCGGTTCTCATTCCAGCGGGGCGGCATTACGCAGATACCTCAAAAATTAACTCCAGCTCGACCGGCACGCCGAGCGGAAGACTGGCTACGCCGTACACCAGTCGGCTAGGGTTCTTGTCTTTTCCGAAAACGTCCTGCAGCAACTCGGAAGCGCCGTCGGCGATTTTCGGCTGATCCCGTACATCTCCAGAAGTAGCCACCATCACACCGAGCCGGACGATCCGCGTAACTTTATCCAGCGATCCCAAATGCTGCCGCGCGACAGCGAGAGCGTTGACAGCTGCCAGGTAAGCAGCCATGTGTCCCGTTTTCACGTCCAGCTCCGCGCCGATGCGCCCGACGAATTTGGCTTCACGGCCTACCGTGGGAAGCATTCCGGTAAGAAAGAGCAGGTTGCCTGTCTGCACCGCTTCCGCGTAGATGCCGAAGGGCTCAGGCGGCGCGGGAAGCTTGATGGCAAGTTTTGTCAATCGCTGCTCGGCAGCGACAGGACGAGAGCTATCGTCGTTTAAGATTTTCTCTTTCGGGCCCGTATTCATTGACTCGCTCCTCGAATTCCCGTTGATCGTTCGCGTTCTTGTTTTTCACGGTGTGCTATTGGTGGCTCCGCCGTTATCGATGGTCAGCGTCCTACGAAGTCTCCCAAACGATTTTCTGCATCGCCGGGTTTGCAAAAGCCTCGCTCTAGCAGCGTTTTGATTCTCTGCTGCGTGGCCGGTCGTCCCATCGAAGCAACGCAAGCATTCCACCCGGATTCGATTTCGATATCAGGCGGCAAACTGGCAATGTTGACTAGGCGCTTGGTATCCATGATTGTCTGTTTGTCGAAGGATGCGATTCGAGTGGCGAGCGCATCGACAAACCCGTCGAGATCGGCATCCGGCAACGAACGATTCACGTAGCCGTAGCGCTCGGCCAGGTCGCCTGACACGTCGTCCGCGCTTAGAATTACTTCGAGTGCGCGTCCTCTTCCCATGAGGCGCGTCAGTCGCGCCATGGGGCCGCCGCCAGGCACCAAGCCGGCGCCAACTTCAAACTGCGACAAGATGGCTTTTTCGCGACTCGCAAAACGCATGTCGCAAGCAAGGGCAATCTCGCTCCCCATACCAGTCGCTCGCCCCCGAATCAGTGCTATCGACACGACGGATGTACGACTCAGGCGCACGAGCATTTCGGGCCATGGATGCAAGCCTGTGGGTCCGGGCGGGAGGTGCGCCAAATCGTCAAGTCTTGCAAGAAAATCCAAATGAATCAGAAAGAACCCTTCAACGGCGCTGTCAAAGACAACCACCTTAACTCGCTCGTCAGTTTCAATTGCCGTGATGATCTCGTCGACTTGCGAGAGCATCTCGGGGACAAAGATGTTGAGCGGTGGGTAGTCAAACGTGACTCGCCAATACTCGGGCGAGCGCTTGGCCAGACGTATCTCAGGAGTCTTTGTTGCTGCGTAGTTTTGATCCTTCATGTTTGTTGCCTCCTTGTCATTTCGGTTTCGCGTTTGGTTTTGCGTTGGGGTCGTCTTATCGGGCAGCTTTCGTCACGCGGTCTTGATGAGGTGGTCCTACATAAGGAAACTCGAGTAACAAATCGCCGTGGGGCCCTACGTTGTCCCCGTTGACTTTGCCATTCGTGAGAACGCGCATGAAAAAATCGAAGGCATCGTCGGTGAGTGTCCGGCCGTTATCGGGAAAAGACGCCGGTCGCGCGGAGTCATAAGGCAAAATATCTGGGAGCAGTGTCGCCGCCACGCGCTTCGCCTCGGCCGAAGTATATCCACCGGTGTGCTCCAGAGCGTGCGCGAAAGAACCCAGGAAACGCTCATCGGTCGCCGGTTCACCTCCGAGGTAGGCGTCTCTTTCCTCGACAAGTATCACCGCTTGCGCGGGCCGGGCTCCGCGTTCGACTTGACGCCAGCCACCCTCATTATCTGGTGCCAGCGTGCGGGCCCACAAACGAACTTCTTTTGCCCCCAGAGCAGAGTTCGGTAGCTCAAGAACGATGCTGCACACATCTTTGTCAGCGAAGAAATCGTCGCCCGTGAACTGCAAGTTGTTCTTCGCACCTTCTACGTCGCAGAAGAAAGGGTCGCTGCGCCAGCCGGCAAAGAAGCGGACATCTCCGGCCTCTGTAATCCTCGCTTCGCGCCCTAATGAAACGGGCGCGCGCTCAACGATCATTTTGCCGCCATCGCCGGTACCAGCGGCTTCCGGGCCCTCAACGCGAAAGACACTCGCGGTTTGTCCGCCGCGCTCGAAAGCGGAGAACCGCACCCGGTACGCTATATCGGCAACCGCATCACCATCGATATCAATTTTGAGCTCGTACACTGCTTCGGGTGCGAAAGGCTCCGTCGTGGTTGGCCCAGGAGGATTTTCGCCAGCAGACGGATGCACATTCACGATCAGGATCGATTTCCCTTTTTCTTCCGGTTTGGAAAAGGCGTACAAATCCGTGAAGTCTAACCGGGCGTCCCCTTGGGGGAAGCCGAAGTCAGGGCCAGAGTAGTGATGCGACATTGAATAGTCCTCCTTTCTTTGCAGGGCGGCGGTTCATTCAGCCGTGTCAGAACGCGGCGGCACCGGCCGCAGCGACGGCATGATCTTGATCGCCGGAACCACCGCTGACGCCAATCGCCCCTACGACCTTGCCATCCAGCTTCAGCGGGATGCCGCCAGCAAAAATCATGATTTTGCCGTTGTTTGAAATATGAATGCCGAAAAACTCGCCACCCGATTGAGAATGCTTTGCCAATTCCTTCGTTTCAATATCGAATGCGCGCGACGTGTAAGCCTTCTTCATGGAAATATCAATGCTGCCAATCCATGCATTGTCCATGCGAACGTGCGCAACGATGTTTCCGCCTTCGTCAGCCACTGCAATGTTCATGGGCTGGCCCAATTGCCTGGCTTTGTTCTCCGCCGCGCTGATGACGCGGCGGGCATCTTCTAATTTCACTGCGGTCATGGGTTCAGTGACTTCCGACTTTCGCTGCTGCTTGCTCGATTAGGTCTGCGACTTCTTTCGGGTGAGAAAGCATCGGCACGTGGCTGGAGGTAACGGTGATCGAAGCAGCCTTCATCGCCGCCGCTTCGGCCTTCTGAAGCTCTGGAGAAACAGCCCGGTCGTTGCTCGCAATCACGCTCCAAGATGGCTTCGTCTTCCACGCGGCGGTCGTGACTGTGGCTCCAAAAACGGCTCCGGCTGTGGGAGCCTGCGTCGCCGTCAATATCTGCTTCTCCTCGTCTGTCAGATCCTGCGCGAAATCCTCAGCGATTCCCTTTGGGGTCAACGTGAGAAAACCTTCAGCGTCCGCCCGCACTTCGCTTCCTAGTGGAGTTGGCGGGAAGGGTTTCGTGACCGAAGCAACCGACTCACCTTCTGGCGGCGCGAGCGCAGCCACATACACCAACCCGACTACTTTTGGATCGTTTCCTGCCTCCGTGATAACCACTCCTCCGTAGGAATGTCCCACTAGGAGAACAGGGCCATCCTGCGACGCGATCACTCGCTTTGTCGCGGCAACATCGTCAGCCAGCGAGGTCAAAGGATTCTGCACCGCAACTACATGCAATCCCTTGGCTTGAAGCAGTGGAATCACTTTGGACCAACTTGATCCATCGGCCCACGCACCATGAACAATGACAATGTTTCTAACCCCTTGAGGAGAACTCGCCTGTGCGGCCCGTCCCGTGTGGAACGCGGCCGCCAGCAGAAATCCTGGAATTGCAATCAAAGCGGCTCGGTACACTTGCGCGAGTTTCATATTTTTTCCCTTCGTTGCATCAAGATTAAGTCATGAATCAGCCTGCGAGAACCGACGCAGTCGTTCTAAAACGGTTTGCTACAAATCGGGCTACGCCACACTGACCGTAACCTCGACGTT
>Ga0247669_1000260_pt1 | contig 24777 bp, 31 predicted proteins | sample CNK10_metaG_FD_182734 | JGI IMG/M metagenome (GOLD analysis project Ga0247669, IMG submission 182734) | Soil microbial communities from Purdue University Martell Research Forest, Indiana, United States - CNK10 | ecosystem: Environmental > Terrestrial > Soil > Temperate forest > Bulk soil... | reverse complement strand
TTAAAGGTCTTCAATCAATACGAGCCTTTGTGGAAGTCACTCGATGCGGAAACCTCCCGGAAAGTACGGTTGCAAAACTACGAACGCATTTTCGACGAAGCACGCCGCAAAGTGCGGAGTTGGGAGCGCGCTCACGTGCCAGGTTAACCCCTGACTAGCCGGAGTGCCGGACGATGACCTTCGACCGATAGTGAAACGCGGCAGTGGATTTGGCTACGATCCTGATTCAGGGTTGCAGTGAGACGATGTAGGCCGTGAGGTCGACGATGTCCTGATCCGTAAGGTGCGCGACGATAGGCTTCATGAGAGCGGCATAACGGCCGTCGCGGGCGCCGCTCTTAAAGTCGTACAGTTGCCGGGCTGTAGCGGCAGAAGAGCGCCCTGCTAAAGGCGGGAAGATGTCTCCGATCCCCTTCAAGCCCTCTCCATGACACGTGGCACACGGAACAGTCCGCCCAGAATCGCCGGTCTTCGCCAACATCTCGCCCCTCTTGATGCTTCCGTTTGGCACGTATGCGATGAACCCCGGTGTGGCATCGCGCAACATTGTCCGATTTACGTCTTCCGGCACCTCGATGATGCGTATCCCGATCGGCTCTTTGGCTCCGGATGCATCCACCAGCTGTACGTTATGCGGTCCGGGGTGTGTCACCGGCACGGTATCCGTCTCGATGACGCGAGTACTTCGAACTGCCGGCACAGAGTAAAAATACTCCCCCGCGAGTTTCGCGTCCTCTGCGTCGATTGCTTTCGCAACTGGGATCATGTCATTGACGGTTGCGTGTGCCACGGAGCCACGCCGCTTGCCGTCCTTCATGTCGGCGAGTTGCTGCAGAAAATACGCAACGGGTAGTCCCCGAAGATCGGCCGTGTCGGGCTTGCCTCGCCCATCGATGAGGTGACATTGCCCGCACGCGTTGTACGCGCCTTTCTTTCCCGAAATTACCGGAGCCGGCGGCGCAGGGTGCAACTCCGGGAACCAATCGACCGTGCTGGTGCTCCGGTTAATCTGCGTATCCGTATAGCTCTTCGTGCTTCCGGGAATATGGAAGAGCTCGCCATCGTCGGGTTTCGCAGGCTCGTGTACGCCCCTCGGCCAAGGCCAATCGGGATAGTCAGTCCTGACGACATTGGCTGGAGGATCGGACGCCGGCTTCGCCGCAGTCTGAGATGCATGAGAAAGCTGCGTCACGGCGAACACGGAGAAGATCAGGAACCCTGCCGATACAGCGCACAACAAGAGGAGTGATCTGTGATTCATGCCAAGAGTCTAGCGTACAGCGCTTCAGAACGCGCGCTTCCTTCAGGATGATTCGGCGTTAACTAAGCAGTGGCCGATGGCGGTTTGCTGTTCGCCATGGTCTAGAAATAATCGACTTTCAGGCGTTAGGTGTTTGAGCCTCTTACTTCGGTGCCGGTGCCGGCTGGTTTTCACTTGTCGGAGGAACGATCCCCTTGAGTCGCAAATAGGTCACCATGTTCCCGTAGTGCTCATCCGTGTGCGCCGTATTGATCGAGAATACCGTCAGCTTCGCTAGGTTGAAGTTGAACAGTTTCACCATATCGCTGCCTTTTGCATCGGTCATGCTGTCGAATGCCTTGTTGCAGTACGCAACTCCATCCTTGAGCGCAGCCACCAGGTCGGCTTTTGACGTCTTCGTTTTTTCGATGTCCTTCGCTGGGTTTGCTTCACCGATGGCCTGCGAGCAAAACATATACGAAGCGTCGGCCACGTGGCCAACGAGCTGGCCAAACGTGCGAACCTCCGGTGCCGGTTTGAAGGAATAGTTTTCTTCGGGCATTTTCTGCGCCGCACCGACGACCGCGCTGCTCACAAACGAGTAAAAACCTTTTTCGCTCGCTGTAATCGGGTTCGCGGGTGGAGCGGAGGACGCCGGTGGTTTCTCCTGCCCGAGCAAAGCAACAGGAACTGCCATCAATGCAACAAAGACGAAACCGAGTTTCTTGTTCATGGACACACCTTCACGAATTCACTACCAGCTTTCGGGTCGTCGGGGATCTCCCTTCCGAACACCCGCAATCTACTATACGCACGAAGTGCCAAATCGTTTCGCGTTAGACAGCTAAATCCCGGCAAGTTCGCGCTATCAGGACTTAGTGCAGTCGCTCTCGGCTAGGCGAATCGTTCCTAAAACCTACTTAAGTTGACGTACTGCCTCGGCCATCAGGAGCCTAGCGAAATGATCCTGTTTCTGCTGTTCCAGCGCCGTGTCCTCTTCCCTGCTTGGCTTCACTGCGGGTTTAGCCCTTGGTTTGCGAAGATCGCTTTCAAAACGTGCTGCGATATCGGATTTTAGCTGTTCAAGGTAGTCCGATCTCATGATATCCCCCTAAGTAAAATCGGCGCCTTAATCTTTGCATATAGACATTTACAGCATTGATTCTCCGAACGGACGGATGTGTCCGATCCGGTACCGGGCTTTAGTTCAGGTCAGTGTATTCAAATCTCCTGATTGATGCCGAACTTGGATAAGTCATTCCGCGACGAGAACAAACGAGTCGGATTATTGGACATATGATTTTGAGACCGATTCCAGTCCGGCTAGCGTTAATCTGGCACTAGACGGACCCGAAACTTCTGACCCAGAAGTACAGTCGCATTTCCAGCAAGGAACAAAAGGAACATCTGAACCGAATCTGTCCTCCTGGACACTAGCGCTGCCTTTCGGGCGCCTCTATCTTGTCAGTAGATCGTCCGACGAGCGGCCCCCTCCAGCTCTCTGGCCTGCGCGGAAGACAACACAAAGACCGCGTTCGACACCGTCTTGGAGGATATGTGAAAAAGCATTCTTTTCTGGCGCTGGTATTCGCGCTGGCCGCAGCAAAAGCTTCAGCCCAAACGACAGTTGCCGATTTCGACAGCCCCGCGTGCGGCGGAAGGGGCGTCGGCGTCTATCAAGGAATCGACTTCAGCCAATCTCCTTGGAATTGCGAAAATCCCGGGCTGACGGGGCAGACAGGGACAAGCATCTCCTGGTATCGCCGCATCAACAGCGGACAGTTCAACCTGCAGACGCCCGGGACACTTCTTTCGCTGAACGCGGCGACGTCCACCGGATCGGGAACGCTGACGATTTCGACCGACGCAGGAGAAAGCTTTTCTCACCCGATCAACACCACGTTTCAAACGCTGCTGACAGGTTTCAAGAAAGCTGCGTCGACAATCACGGTGAACTATCCGGGGGGCCGGACGATCGAACTGGACAATATCACGTACCAATCGGGAAGCGTGTCGCCGACCCCGGGGACGCTGACGCTAATGGCTACTCTGACTTGGGACGACGGCTCACCGGTGGCAGGCAGCCTGATACTTTCCCAACTTACCGGGCCAGGCTCGTCGACCCAGCTCGGCATGTTTGCGATAAATTCCTCAGGCGGCGCCAGCGGAACCGTGAACATTGACCTCACGCAGCCTGATCCCTTGACGTTTCAAGTTGTCCTGCTTGGAACGAACAACGCGGCAGTGGGAGCACCGGCGACCTTCCAGGTCAGCAGGATAATGTTTCCTTCGAACTTGACCGGAATAAACGCGAAAATCATTTTGTCGAAATCCACGATGACGATCAAGTCATTCAATATGGGATTGGTGCCATAGCACATCAAGTGGCTCACTGACAGTTCTTTCAAAATCAGGCTCTTTTCTGAAACCACTCTACGGTCCTTCCTGGTTAGCCGAGCCGCCGTTACTTTATCTGCGCCCTTCTCGTCCTTTTATGGATACTTGAACGATTCAAGCGGTACATTTTTTGTTGAACACAGAAATGCCGAACATCACCCAGTCGCCGCACTAAAGCTTCAGCCCGAACTGCTTTCCAGAGAGTCCATTTACGCCGACATGGCTGACGCCGAGGGTGTTGAACGGCTTATTCTCGACCTTAGGGAAAAGTCTCGATCCGCATTCGTGCAAAATTCATAGCAGCAACGAACTACTTCTTATTTCTTGTATTCCAAAATATCACCAGGCTGACACGCCAGAGCCTTGCAGACTGCTTCCAGAGTCGACAGACGGATCGCCTTTGCTTTCCCGTTTTTCAACACGGAAATATTGGCCATTGTGATGCCAACTTTGTCGGCGAGCTCGGTGACGCTCATCTTCCGCTTCGCCAACATAACGTCGATGTTGATGATGATTGCCATGCTGGTCTCGCTATACCGTTAAGTCATTCTCGGACTTTATGTCCACGGCATTTTGCAAAATCCGTTCAAACATCGCCGCTGAGGTAGCAATCACGACCGAACCGAAGGTGATGAGAATGCCCATGAAGACCCCACCTGCCCGGTCATCTGAGTCGCCTAGCATAATGAAGATTTCTCCTCCGGAGACAAAACCGATAATAGCTATCGCGCAATATTTTATAGTCCGCAAGGCCTTCACGGCCGGTTGCGAAAAAATCCTATTTTGTCCGGCATATCCCAACATGTTGAATGCCTGATAGCACGCCACGAAAAACGGAATGGACGCTATATACGCATACGCCAAAAAGGGATCTTTGAAGTAAATCTCGAAGAGCGTGGCGTGCACATTCCTGCCCTCAATGTGGGGTTCCCAAAGCAGAAGGGCAAGAGCGCCGATGCCGATGAGCACAATGACTACCTGGAGAAATATTGTTGAGCTTCTTTTCATAATTGGTTCCTATAACTTTTCAACTTTTCAACTTTTCAACTTTTCAACTTAATTTACCGTCTATCGTTTGTCAATATATATTTATCGTTATTTGTGAATCCGCCCCGCACCGATGGCGCCTAGGGAGATTCCTGGTTGATTCTCTTTGAGGGGAACGCACAAACCGTCCATTTGAATTGACTTATCAGGCAGTTACTAGGCTTTCCACCCAGAGTATCCCGAAAGGGAAAAGTAAACGAGACACTGCCAGGCGTGGACTATCGGGGCGACAGTCCGTTGCCACCATAATTGAGGCGTATAAGACGTATCATTCATCCCGATTGGAGCAAAGACGTACTGCTTCGCCAAGGCCTCGAATGATTGGCCAGTCTTTTTTTCCGCGAAGCGTGCAACATATTCGTACCCTTCACCGGAATAGCCCGTTTTGGTGCCAGGCTCCCATTGAAATCCCAACACGTCGTTGCTTTGGTAGCGCCAGTTCGGAAAACCCGTTTCGTGAGACAGGCAGATTCGGGGTGTCAGCAACGCATTCCACTGGTTGTCTTTCACATCAGGGTCAATCCAGTACGGCGAAATCGGTTCGTCTAACGAAAGCTTTCCCGCAGATGCCATTCGCAAAATTGTTTCTGCCGTAATCGGTTTTGTTAAAGAGGCGACGGAATAAAGGATCTTGCCATCTGCCGGCGGACCTCCGGGGAAGCGCGTTCCGTAGATGGAAACCCAGGAGACTTTCCCGTTCTCGATATACGCGATCGCGGTACTTACGTCGTCAAAGCGCCGCACCACATTTGAGTTTTCAGCAACTCTTCTTCTCTCCGGTTGGGTGCTGTGCTTTCCCGCGTCTCCCGGGGGTGCCGCCAAACCTACTCTTCCCTCATTTCAATTTGCATAACACCCGCGTCCGCTGCAACCCGAGCGGCTTCCTTCAAGTCGCTGTATCGAAAGCGCGCAATCCCACTGTGCCCGTGTGCGCACCTTGCCTACTCGCGCTTCCGATACAGCACTAAGACTAACCGGGAGTTGACCAACCTGAACCATCTCCTCTTGGCATTGTGATATAAGCTCCTCACGGGCCAATACGTGAGCAACCGGGACAGAGAAAAATGAAAGCAATTGAGGCCTTCTTCCTTCGCGCTAAGCACTGGCAGATTTTCGCGCTATTTATGGGCCTGTTTGTAGTAGGAAACATCGTAGAGCTAATGACAATAGCCCAAAGCGATTGGCCGACCGGTAGGATGGGGACGGCCAGCATCGTGGTAAATGGCGGCGTCATGGCCTTGTTTGCGGTCTGTTTTTTGGCTTGGTTCTGGGCGATGGGGAGCTTTCTACATGCAATAAGTCGACAGCCACAAAGGCTAAAGCTAGCCTTCTTCAAATTTGCCGTTATCTACCCTGTCCTTTATACTCCGCTTGCTGCGGCCTTTTTTCTCAGCTCCGATCCTTCAATGGTTGCAATCATTTTGCCCTTGCACTTCTTGGCAATATTCTGCCTTTTCTATGACCTCTATTTCGTTGCGAAGCATCTAGTGATAGCTGAGACAGGTAAATCAGTCACCTTCTACGACTACGCCGGACCATTTTTTCTAATTTGGTTCTTCCCTGTCGGTATCTGGTTCGTCCAGCCTCGATTGAATCGGCTTTATGCGGAGAGAAACAGCGTTCGTACGATCGTCGAAGACGCAGCTATCTCCTGATTAACGCTGCCGAAATCGGAAAAGTGGATTGTTCAAGTTTCCGCCAAAGCGACTACTCGGGCGTTGGCTAGCGCCATGGTATAAATTCTTAGCTATGCATATTTCCCCAACCCCAAAGCCGCAGCCTAAAACGCGTTCAGTCTCTTTCTTTGTTCTGTTAGGCGTCGTGGCGTTAGTCCTGATAACGGGCGGTAGTCTCGCCGTGCGTTCCATCATTAGATCCGGAATTACAAAGGGGCCTGATAACCTTTTCGGAGATCAACATTTGAAGACTACAGTGGCACTAATTGAGCTGCATAAGCTGCGGTATGGGAAATACCCCAGCTCTTTGTCAGATTTAAAATTCATAGGGCAGTGGGACCAAATTGCATTGCAGAGCGTCCGTTACTATCCAAATGCGGAGCGGACGGCATACTACCTCGAGGTTGAACGAGGTTGGGTTGGCAAGCCGGACATAGAAATGCCGGATGAGTTTTGGCATGGGACCGGTTACACCACGAGCTTGAAACCGGCGAATCGATAATGGTGATGACAAAACTGGCACCGCAGTTATCGGGCAAGTGCCGATTGCAAATGTCCGGTATCACTGCCCACCCTTCGTGGCCCATTTTCGCTCCGTTGCAGTTGGAACAACAAGCTTGCCGAACCTTTTGCTCGCGCCGTGCGTACAGTTAGTTGTGCCACGGTTAAAAGAAATCAGCTCACTTGCGATTCTGCTCTGTCACCTGACCATGCAGCAGCACACCTGTTTGTTGGCGGTGTACGCGCGAGCTTTCCCTCCGGGAATTCCTCAAGCCGGACCGGCAACACTCAAAATCGAGTTGCTAACACCATCTGGGCCGTTTTCCATAGGAACAAGAATTTATGAATGGGTCGATAGCTCTCGCCCTGAGCGGGCGACCAATAAATCCGCAGCGTTCCGTGAGCTCATTGTGCAGGTGTGGTACCCCGTGAAAAATGCTCGGCGGTCGATGGCACCGTACGTGCCGAGATTGGAAGCTTATCGCCAGGTTTGGGAGCCAAAAGATGTCGAAGTTGCCGGGCGTGTCCTGACACATGCTCATTTGGACGAGAAGCCGTTAAGTGGCCAGCACTTCCCCGTCGTGCTGTTTTCACACGGATGGCAAGGGACACGCACGGAATATACTTCGATTGCGGAGGACCTTGCGAGTCATGGTTTCGCAGTATTTGGAATCGACCACCCATATATGGGGCGAATCGCCCTTTCGAACGGCCAAGTTACCGAGCCGACGGAGGACCAGTTTGAGAACCAGGCGGAGATCCGGAACTACTACGGGCAGGACTTCAAATTCGTCATCGACCAAATTGTGAAGTTGAATGTTGGCGACACGGATGACGCGTTTACAGGAAAGCTCGAGGTTTCGCGAATCGGTGCGATTGGGCACTCCTCCGGTTTTGTTGCGGCCGCGACCGCCTGCATGACGGATCGCCGTATTGCCGCTTGCGCGAATGTTGACGCTGGTGGTTATTCAGCGAACGATCTTCGCGCGCTGAGACAGCCGCTGCTCTGGCTGCGCCTGAAGAGGGCCGGGCCTCTACCTAACGAATTCTTGAAAGACCGCCGCGAACCATCCTATGAATTGCTACTTGAGGACGCCAACCATAGCAGTGTGGAAGATTGGGACTATATTGAGGCGGAATCGAGCGAGCAACGGGAATCGGCAGCCGACCGGCTTCGCATTCTTAGAAAATACATAGGCGCATTCTTCCTTGAGTATTTGCAGGGTCAAAAATCAGCGTTGCTGAAAGAGGGTTCCTCAAACTCGAACGTCAACTTCCAAATCCATTTGGCGCAGTAGTATGCCTTCGAGCCACTATGCGTCAAAGTTGTTCGGGCAGTGCCTGGTAAACGCGCGTTACCGGACATCTATTTCCACGCAGAGATAGGCGCAGTTTTCTACCCGCGGGAATCGCCCATGCGCGCCGAATGGGAATTCGGCCAGAGCTCCTAAGCCTCCAGGCGCGGATCGGGAACCGGGTAGCCAATCGCGAAATGGTAAACGACCTGTCCCAGCTCAGGAGACAGACCTAGATACCGGTTCACTTCCTCATCGAAAAACGCACCGATGCCTGTGGCGCGCAGGCCAAGCGCCTCGGAAGCAAGATACAGTCGTTGACCAATAGCGCCGGCCTCGAAATGCACGTATCGATATCCACGATCGCCGTAACTGCGCGCAGCATTTTCAAGATCGCCGATCATGGAGAAAGCCAGGCAAGCGTTACCCGCCAGGTCTTGCCTCAAACTGAGAGCCGCTGCTACCAGGCGCTGGTCCCCCTCCTTGATTTTCTCGAGCTCTGCGCGTTCCGGCCAGTAGCGGTAAACCCCCGGCGCCAAGCCCGCAACGCGGTGTACGTACAGATAGAGGTGGACGAAACGAGCTGAAGCGAAATCGGCGTAGAGAGGCTGCTTGGTGGTTGCGAGGAGAGTCGCAAGTTGCGAGAGGGTGATCGACGCGTACCCACCTTTGAAGTCAAGAGCGGAACGGCGGGTACGAACGACGTCACCGAAGCTGCGGCTTGTGGAGAGACGAGGCGGCAGGCTGATTTCGCCGTGGCCGGATTCCATCGGCTGGCCTAAAGAGGGGACAGTGGATTCTGTGCTGTGCTTGGTGGCAGCGTGAATTCTCTCAATCAGAGGAAAAGGCACTTGATTTTCTGACAGGCGGTTGGGCTGACCAGCAAGCAAAATCGTCTCGACTGGTTCGAGCACCCTCACGGGAATGGACGGGCCGCGAAGCTCGACGATCAACAGGGGCCACTCGTCCGGACTGAGGAGACACAGTTCCGCTATTCGGTCATCAGAGAAATTGCCAAGCGCAAAGCTTTCGCAGCCGATGGAGCGAGCGGAAAGGGCGAGTGACTGCCAGGCATGGCCAACGTCATGTAAACAGTAGCGATAGGCCCGGTTCTGGTATTTCCAGGCTTCGCGCCAGGGAATGGTGGTCAGAACGAAGACCAGCGGGGCATCGGTGTCGACGAGTTTGGCGGCAAAATTTCCGATGGCGCGTTGTTCTGCGATGTGGGACGAGGGACGGTAATGATAGAAACCGTCGGGCCAATCGATTAGGCCACGGGTGGAAAAATGAAATTCGGTCGGGTGAAGATTGCCGGAAGAAGGATTGACGCGAAGCGCGTATGTATATCCAGTTGACGGCACACGTTTGGAGGCACTAATCGAGGCGGAATAGAACATCAACTGTGAAAGGTATTTCGCACCACCCGCGGCTGAGGTATTTCCTGCTTTGCCTGCGAGCACATCAAGAGCTGAAATCCGCGGAGCGGGCGGATCGGCCGGCAAATCGAGGATGGGTACGTCCTCATAGTGTCGAAATGGATTGGGCATATTGGCCCAATCGAGATAGTGCTGAGTTCGCCGTAGCGATTCGGCGCTGTGTTTCGTCAACTCATGGTATTCGCGCCAGATCATGTCAATTGTCAGCCGAAAGAACTGATGGCGATCTTACGACAGACATCACACAACCCGCGGTCTGAGAGTTCCTAGAACGTGCGACGTCTCTCTAGTCGCGGAGAGCTGCCTTGCTTCTGTAGTGCCGCCTGCCCCTGATGAACCACCATGCAGGTATCAGGATGTTGGCCCAAATATACAATTCGAATCCAACGAATGGCAAATAGTCCGTCACATGGGGACCTGCGTGACCAGACGAATCCCAATACGGGATGGAAAGCATGATTCCTCCTCCACAAATAATGGAGACTGCGGAGAGAAACACCAATGGTCGGTGCCGGAACCGCACCTTCTGCCGGATGCCGTAGTACGTCGCATAGACCATTCCTGAAAGGACCGGAAGGGCGACAACCATGACAGCCAGTTCGGCTAACACGCCCCAATGCTCCAGAATGTCATTCACGGCTTCAAACTGTGCTGGAAACGTTATGATGCCGAGAAAGGCGAAGCATCGGTAAGCGCGGTTCAGCCGGAATTCATCACTCTGTTCCTGGCTCCTCGACGAACCGGTAGCTTGCATGGCAGTCGTAATCAATGCCGTGCTTCTTTTTTAGTTCTTGAATGTAGCGGAGGGTCGTTTGCGTGTGGGGCCCGACACCCTCATTCGTATGCAGTAGCATCTCCTCAAGACAACTGTCTATGCTCATGCGTTTTTGTCTTGCCAAATCCTGGAGCAGAGCAGACAGCCGTTTCTCTAACCGCACCGGTACGTTCACTCGCTCGATCTTGACCTGCGGCCCCGCATTGCAGAGGTGATGCCCAAACGAAAGATGGTATCCGTTCAAGTCGCGTACAACGTAGTCTCGCATTCCGTATTCTCTGTCGCCGATCTCTTGCGCAACTACGACGCCTTTGGCGCGATGAAATTCGTAGAGCACGTCCGCGTCGCCGACGTGAAAGTACACGCAGCACCCCTTCGGATCGGGCGTCCCTTTTTGCAGGAACATCTCCACTTTGCCGAGATTGACGCCCGCAAAAGTGGGCGGAGGACCACCCCAATTGAACCCAACTTCGAAGCCTAACTGCGTCGTATAGAACTCCACGGCGGCAGAAACATCGCTGACCGCAAGGCCAGCAAAAGTTTCTTCACATTCGACGAAGGGAGACACAGAAGTCGTCATGACTTCTCCTCTCTGGTGGACTAGAGCAGAATTCCGGTCTTAACTCAAACAGCTAGCATTTTATGCCGATTTTGCCTCTCGATGATGCGTGGGGCAGGTCATGTGCCCGATAAACGCATGTACCGTCCACTTGAATTTGACTTCTCCGTTTACGACTTATCGGGAGTTGACTACGGCAAGCGAACCGTAGGCGCATCGTCTTTGTCGCTTATTTCTCGTGTTGTCAGTGAATCGCCGAGAACAATCGCAACGACAGTGGGGTCCCCAGTAAGTTCTATTTCGCTTTCTCCGGCAACATTTGTCTTGTACCAGCGCTCTAGATGTAGAGTCGCACTACGGTCCCGAACGTAAACCTCTGCCCCGGACGCGGCTTGGCCGTCAGGCTTCAAGACTCTTAATTTTTTCTTCTTTGTTCCCACGGTGGCAGTGTCTCCGTTTTCGTGAGTCGGCACTGGACGTACATGCATGGCGAGGCGCATCGGCTTTTGCCCAACCAGAAACTCTTGACCTGCGTTGAAGAATTCACCGCGGCAAGCACAACCAACGCAATTAGGAATTTCATCGCTGGGCTCCGTGAATCATATGAGCTACGCAGTTCATTTCAACACATATTTCGGAGGCAAGTGCGTGATGAAACGCCGAAATCGGAAAAGTGGAATCGCGAAAAGCACATGTCCGGTTTCGCGACAAACCAGGACCTAGCCGATTTGACGTAACATTGTACGGACCGACTTGCGCGTTCAGGTCAATTGCATGATAGAAATACCGTTCAGTGAACAGTCCGTAGCGGTGCGAAACGCATATCGCGACGGTGCGTTCTTGGTACTTCAAATGGGCGCTTCGCTTCCCGATGTGTGTGTGGTGTGCGGCAATCCGGCAGCGGGCAACGTGGTCCACAAAAGGTTCGCTCCCGCTGACTTCTGGTGGGTGTTGCCGCCATTGACCGACTTCATCCATTTCGTCTTGCAATCCGCCTTTGGCACGCGCTACACGTTTGATTTCCCGTTTTGTCGGAGTTGTATTTCGCCCCTCGTTCAGCTCACTCCCATTCGTCCGATTCGCCTCGATGAGGACCTTGCTGTGTTCCGTAGTGCATCACAATCGCTCCTGCACTTACTGCCTCCCATGCCTCCCGATGTTGCTGCGGAGCGGAGTCGTGGCTGGCTACGAAGAAAATTCAAGTGGTTGTTGGACAACGTCTGATAATCAGGTCAGGTCCTGGTAAACGGTAAGGTTGAATCGCCTGCAGTATCTACCCCGTTTGCCACTTAACCGACGCATCTGTCCAAGGCCTTAGGAACTCCAGTCCAACGGCGAATTCTTTGTCGCTAACGGCTTGACAGTAGACTACGCGCGCACTTTTGGCCGTCAGCCAGGCGGAGGTGAATTTGATCACCACTTGAGAGTCACGCGCCCAAGCCCGAACGGTCGCCACTCGCGCGCCGCGAAGACTGAAGTTTTCTACGGAAACCGATTCTGCATGGAGCGGATCAAGCAGGGAGAAGACTTGCGCGAAAAATCGTTTGGGAATGCGTGGTTGTTTCCGGCCCACCAGCATAACGCCCTACTCTTGGGGAGTTGAGGCATTACTGGGCTCATTTGCAAACTATCTTCCTGTGTAGGTCGTGTCTGTCCAAAATTGTACAGGTCCCGGTAAACGCAGTTACCGTAGAAGTGAAATCGTCAAAAAAACCAGTTGTCCGGTTTCGCGTGTCGGTTCGCCCGTTGAGATTTCCGCGATGCCAAGCCTGTTCGATTTTGTTAAAGTGAGCATCCATGAAGAGACTGTTACTACTCCTGCTGCTATGTGCCGCCACACCTCTCGTTAATTGCCAACAATCGACCAAGAACAGCGCCACGCCAAAGCCGGATGACGGCAGTTTTGTTCAGAACACGTATAGGAACGATTTCTTCGGCTTTTCGTACTCGCTGCCGGGAGAATGGCATAAAAGCAGCATAGTGCCAGCGACTCTTCCGCCGGGCGCGTACTACCTGTTCATTGGGGACCGTGATACGGGGCATTCTCTCTTGAACCGGGTTATTGTCGTTGCTGACCCCGAAAGCCACAACCGCCCTGGGTTTTCTACTCAAGAGTACTTATCGGCGTTCATCCGTGGACAAATAAGGAATGCCAAGGCCGAAGTCATCCTGCAACCATCCTCATTCGTTTCAGGAAAAAACGATTTCTACAGAGCGGATTACAAATGGGCGAACGATGGAAATACCATCTATAGCTCCATGGTGTGCACCAAGCGCAACGGCTACTGGCTCGATTGGAATTTTGTGACCCCATCACAGCAGGACCTCGGCGATGCAGTGAATACGCTTCAACATGTATCTTTCGACTCTCCGCGCTAGCTCCTAGTAAACGCCGTAATCGTCTATATGCATTGACCTCCCCTATATAGAACTTACCAGCACTGACACCGTCTAAGGCCGGAGCCTCCTGAGACTTCTGGAAATGCGATAAACTCGCAGGCCGTGAGAACCCCACTGGTGGTTGCGGCCCTGCTGTCTGTGCTACTTAATGCGGTGACTGCCTGTGGCCAGTCGAGTTCGGCGCAGACTGCTCCTTCAACTACGGCTTCTTCCGTTGCGGAATCCGTCGCGATTTATATCACCGCAGCGACAAAGAAGGGAGTCCCCGTCATAGATCTGAAACCGGACGACCTGACGATAACGGAGGACAAAGTCCCGACGAAAATCGAAAAAATAAGTTGCGGAAAGCCGGACCCTATATTGTTAGGAGTTCTCGTCGATGTGAGCGGCAGCCGGCGGTTCGACCCGTATCTGGGGTCCCACTACGACGCGCTTCAGGCATTTTTGGATCAAGCGTTGAGGGACCACGACGCAGCTTACGTGGTCACATTCGACGACAGACCACACAAATTAAGCGGACTGACTGCGGACCGAGGGACCCTAACCGCTGCATTCGATGAATTGAAAAAGTACAAGCCTCAAGGGCCAACAGCGTTGTACGACACGATCAAGGCTGCCGCAAACGCGAACTTCTTCGGGCATACCGGTCGTCGCCTCCTTCTTGTGGTCGGAGACTGGGAAGATAACTCAAGCCACATAAGATTGGATCAAGTGGCGCAATTTCCCGAGCGAACCTCGACAACGGTCTACGCGATAGTAGATGCGATTGACAGTGCGACATTCAGCAAGAAGGGACACTCACGCGCGCTGTCGGCCGTCAAGAAAGTCACGGAGGAAACGGGCGGTCTTTATTACGACGTCCAAGGCGAAAAAGAGCTTGCTGCTGCTCTTCAGGCGATCCTGGGTGCGATTGGTGGGGCTTGTCGTGTGGACTACTCCGTTCCTAATCTTGTTCCGAACAAGAAAGGGATCAAGCTTCATGTGGAAGCCAACTCGAAAGAGACTTCGGTCGACTACCCCAAAGTGCGGTTCGCCGTCGCAGAGTAAGGCCGTGAGCGTGTTCGGAACCGCCCGAAGATTTTATGGGTAGCGCCTGGTAAACGCGCTACTCGTCCAAGTGCCAATCAGCAAATCCACATCTCCGGTAACGCGACTTCACGGGACTTGGCTCGCGTCTGATAGAATGAAGGAAATTAACAGAGGGCACCCGCCTTGGATCACAAACGGCATCCTCAAAATGTGGCAGGGCCATTCTACGTTGCGAATGGAGACTGTATGTCCTGTGGTGCGCCTGAAGTGGAAGCAGGCGCTCTGATGTCGCACGACGGAAAGGGACACTGCTTCTTCGTTCGCCAACCGAATACTGCAGAGGAAGTGAATACCGCGATTCTGAGTCTTTGGTCCTCCTGTTGTGGTGCTGTTCGATACGGCGGCCATGACCACGGAATCCTAGTTCGTTTGGCCGAAATCGGGGAGAACGACACTTGCGATTTTCGGTTGGAAAACGAGCCAAAGCTAGCTCATGTAAGCCACCTCACTTTTGAATTTGTGCACGCCGAAGCGCCGAAAAGTGGCCTACTTGCGGCACGAGAGATCGTGGAATATTTCGCTGGATTCCTCACAAAACGCCATAGTGCGGGCAGCCGCGTGTTAGATTCCCGCTTCTCTGGCACGACTGCGTCGTTTCGCTTTGAATGGGGCCACGATTCGCTGCCAACTCCTTGCAGCGTGACATTCGCACTCGACGCCTATGGTGAAAATTCTTGGCTGTTATGGATACGGCGGGAAGATCGTTCGAACTCACCCGGTGATGCCATTGGAATTCACAAGGCGATAGAACACGACAGTCGATTCCGACAGGTTCAATGGTTTACTGAAGAAGAGTGGAAGCAAGGCACTCGCGATGGACGTGCGTGCCCCTTTTAGGCCGTGGCGCGACAAATATCTAAGTCCTGAGAAACGCACTTACCAGAGAAGTGGGTACTTAGGATGGCGTTTCAAGCAATCGGATGAGTTCGGTGGCAGCATTAGTCGCGCTTGCCCGGTAGAAATCCTCAGCCTCCGCAATCTCCTTGTCTTTACGCTTTAGAACATCTGGATTCCATTCTTTCCGCACTTTGCCAACCGGAATTGCGTCAGTTTCAGAGTCGATTGCTGTGAAGGTCACAAGTACGTTTGCGAGTTGCGGCTCTACTTCATGGCGTAAGCCGCCCAGCTCGCGTGATGCCGCAATTACGCCGATTTCCCCGACGACCAATTGTCTGGCGATGCGAAGAATATGAGACCTGATTTGTTCTTGGCGCTCGGCGTCGTATTTGCTCACAGCAATACGATACTGTTTTCCAGGACGGAGCGGAACGGCGACGCTAGGTCCCGAGAAACGCACTACTCGGACAGGTGCCGATCAGCAAATCCACATGTACGGGAAGCGGACTTACCGGGACCTCCGGGACCTTGGCCGGAGTTTTGAGTGGCAGATGGGTGCCGTCGCTTGGCGGCAAGGCTACGACCGTCCGGCACACAGAACGACGCCCGAATCCTAGAGGGCAGACGATTACCGAGGTGCAAAAACTGACGTGAGACACTATTCTAGCGAGAGTCATCCAGAAACTCATACTTCCGGCAGAACAACGCCGCCGTAAGCCACTGCAAATGACGGGGTTTGGGTTTGGACCTTCGGTTGCGGCGGGTCTGAGCAAGTCTAGCCTTGCGCGATTGCAGGCTTATCCTTCTGCAGGGAGGAATCAAAAATGAACATGATGCGATTTGAAACGATTGCAGCGAGAGTTGCAGCGGGAGCGCTTGCGCTCGTGAGTTTGCTGAGCACGACCGCGAGCGCGCGAGCGCAGGAGGAAGAGAGGCCCTATCCGAAGATGCTGCCACTTTCGCAGTATTTAATGGGCCGGGATGCGGCAATCGCGCTGGCGCGAAGCGCCGCTCCGGAGGACATTTCCAAGGGTGCGTCTATTCTGGTGCTGACGCCCAAAGGGTGGGAAACAGCGGTCAAAGGTACGAACGGTTTTGTGTGCATGGCGGGGCCGTCATGGACAGCGAGCATCGACTTTTATGACGTTTGGAGCCCGAAGCAGAAAGGGGCGATTTGCCTTAATCCAGCGGCGGTGCGGTCGATCCTGCCGATTTATCGCAAGCTGACGCAAATGACGTTGGCCGGAGTGACCTCAGTGAAAGAGCGCATCGCGGGTATTCAGGAGGCGTATGCGAAGAAGGAGATTCCGCCGGTGGAGCCGGGGGCAATGAGCTATATGATGTCCAAGGATGCATACCTAAGCCATTTGGGCCAGACGCACAATTTATGCCACGTGATGTTTTTCCTGCCGATGAAGGATCCCGCTGAATTGGATGCCAATGATTCGAACGCACCCATTTCTTCCACGTCTATCTGGTTTCCGGACCCTGACAAACCGGATAGTCCGCTGAACAAAGGGCTGCCGCCGCTGCGGACTGTCCCAATCAAAGTGCCGTACTGGTCCGATGGCACTCTGGCGTTCCACTAAATAAAGCCGCAGGGCTACAGCGACGAGCGCGGGAACGATCCCAAGTCCCGATTAACGCCGTAATCGTCCAAGTGGATATCTGACAAAAGCAGTTGTCCGGTAACGCGTTACCGGACAACTGGTTTTTTGACGATTCCACTTCTACGGTAACGGCGTTTATCAGGCGTCTCAGTGGATTCCGCTCAAAATAGTGTAGAACTCGCTCCGTTCCTCTTTCGGTCCCAAAAAGCTCACAGCCCATTTGTCTTGAAAGGCCAGGCAAGAAATGTATAGTCCGCCGGAACCATTTTTGGCAGTGGCCTCCATGCATACGCCCTCGTCAAGCCCGGAAAGAACCTTGACAGGGCCTGTGACCACTCTATCTCCTGCCAGGTATGTCCAATAAACAGCCTCAAAAGACTCGGAGGATTCTTTGTGGCTTTGACTTGCCGTAGAAGACATAACGCTCAATGAAATCATTGCTTGGATGGGTTTGTCGGAGGAAAGGATGGTCAAGGCCAGCCTTTCAATGTGCGCTCCCTGCGGCTCGGACTTTGCCGTCCATCTCATAGGAATGGGAATCTTCTTGGTTTTGTAAATCATCGAATTTCCATGAAGCACATGCCAGGTAACCGTCCACAATCCGGGAGCAAATGTAATGAGCAGGATGATAAACACCGAAAGCGACAGAAAAGCACGTCGAATCTTGCGAGGAACAACGAGGAGTGGATGCGTGAGCCAAGATTGTTTCACGGGCAGAGTATATTTCAAAAGTTGGATGTTCCGCGATCACAGCCCGGATTTTGCAGCATGTTAGACATCTAATGAACGCAATCCCGTTTGTGCTTGGTAAGTCGGGTGGTCTCAATGGGTCGATGCAACACTCAAGTCGAACCCGATTTTCATTGAAAACAAAGGCCAAATCGCTGGCTAGAGTTAGACCGGCCGGAACACTACGCCGGCTAGGTTTTTGGCCGAGGACAAAATTCACACCCCCGGTTTGTTGGCATTTAAATTCGCGATTTCCCTAATAGGCGGTTGCTATTGGGGATTTCGTATGTGGAAGTTTTACGAATCAAAAGGAAAATAGGCGGTGATTGGATCACTCAGCCCCCGATTTCCACTTGTACGAGTACTGCGTTAATCAGGACTTGGGGATCCACGCAGTGCTTTAGATCTTCAGAAAGATCTTCTTTCGCCACAAGAACCACAACAGAATCCAGCAGATCGCCACAGCCCCCAGAGAATAGACAAGCGATGCATTCGCCGTGGCGAGTCCCGCCGCTTCCATCCACGCTTGTGCGGCTTCGTGCCAATTCATCTTTGTCCCATTCGGCCCTTTCGCCGTAAACGTATAGCCCGGCCCGTATATCATCGAGTCCGCTACAAACCCCGCGATGGCATTCATTCCGAAGACCAGAATTGGCACGGTCCATGCCCCACACCATTTCTTCACTTCGATCATCCAATACAATAAGGACAGGAACAGTAGCGCAAGTCCTCCGCTGAACAGCACAAAAGAACTTGTCCACAGATTTTTGTTGATGGGAAACCATCGATGCCAAAACCCTCCGGCAACTACTCCCAAAATTCCAAAGAGCACCATCCCCATGACTAATTTACGCGTGCTGTTCTGTTTTTTCAGCCAGTGGCCGGTCAGTAGCCCAATCAGAGTTGTGCCGATTGCGGGGATCGTATGGATAAATCCCTCGGGGTCTCGGTTGCCGTCATACAAGTGGCCCGCGAAGAGTTTTCTGTCCAGCCATGCTGGCAGATTTTGCACCTGATCCATGAAGGGAATATCTCGGCCCGGAACACCCGCTCCCGGAACTCGCACAAATCGGAGCAGCGCCCAATATCCAACCAAGCATACGATTAGTGCCACGCATTGTTCCCGCCGTCCCGCCCACAGTTCCAGGATTGAGGCGAAGAAGTAGCAAATCCCAATCCGTTGGGTCACTCCTTCAAATCGCCAGGTGTGTAAGTCTAGCCCTATGATCGGCGACGCGTTCACCAGCAATCCTATCGCGATCAAAATCAGACTCCGCTTGATTGCGTGCGCGAAAATCTGTTGTTTTGTGTCACCGCGTTCCCGCCGCGCAGAATATGAGTAAACCATTGAAATTCCGACGAGAAAAAGGAAAGAAGGGAAGATGAAGTCCGCTGGAGTCCATCCATTCCACTTTGTATGCATGATCGGCCAATACGCGTGTTCGTCGCTCCCGGGGTTGTCCACCACAATCATCCCTGCGACCATCAATCCCCTGTAGACATCCAAGCACATCAACCTCGACGACGAGATATTCTTCAAATCATCCACAAGATTCTCCCTCTGCAGTCCACATTGCGCGAACTATAGCCCACCCGGCTTGTTTCAGGATATGTTGTAAATAACCGTGTTGGCTGACGATTATTGGAGATTTCAAATGTTCGGTTTGCGCGGTGGTCCCAATGGGTCGACGCAACAGGTCCTTACATGAGTGAGCCACGTTTTGTGGCCGCTAAGTCCCGATAAGTTACCGGTGAAGTTGCTCACAGAACTGATTAAGCGTGCCCCCGCCTTTTAGGCTGTCTCCGAGGCTTCAATAAAACCTTGCAGATGTAGCCCACAATGTAAGGTCTTGATGTCCGTTCCACTAAATCCCGATTCTTAACGAGGTCGGAAATGGCCTTTTCAACGCATTTCCAGTGCGGGTGGGATTCATATTCAACGTACGGATGTTTGGCTTTAAGGTCGGTTGAACTCATTTGCAGAGTCTACCGCGCCCGCCTTTTTAGCGTAACTCCCGACACGACTTACCAGGAGTTGGCAATCTATCGTTAGGTAAATCATATCTCTCGGAATGATACCGCCAAACGTGTCCGGTGTTGGACAGCCGCGCCATATCGGAACCTGTTAAGGTCGCATTGCGTGGAGTGCAACATCATGGCCAGAAGAAGTCACATCGTCGCGCCGGAATGCGGTACGAAATTCAGTCTTAGGACCTTGTCATGTCTCGTCGCAAGCGTAGCGATTTTGTTTGGCACATCCACATCGGTCGCAACGAAACGCCCAGCAGCGTCCGCTCAAGCAGCCGCGACCACAGAGATCGAAATGCAGGTCCTTCTCGATCGGGCTGGCTTCTCGCCGGGCGAGATTGACGGAAGTGGCGGCGAGAATAGCAGCAAGGCTCTGAAGGCGTTCGCGGCCGCGCGGGGGATTGCTCCAGGCTCGCGGAGTCGTGAGGCGGTGCTCAAGGCGCTTGGTGCCGGTGCCGGCGTTGAGCCGATTGTTTCCTATAGGATCACAGCGGAAGACGCGGCGGGGCCGTTCAGCGAGAAGGTTCCGGAAGACATGATCGAGAAATCGAAACTTCCTGGCCTCTACTACACATCTCTGCTGGAAGAACTCAGCGAGAAATTCCACTCGGCACCGGCCCTGCTCAAGCGACTTAATCCCGGCGCCCATTTCAGCGCGGGAGAAGATATCCGTGTCCCGAACGTGTTGCGTTCCGCGCAAAAAGTGCTGGACACAGCGCGGGCCCGCGCCGGGATGGTCAAGGTGGTTGTCTCGAAGAAGGCATCGATCCTGAAAGTGTATGACCGGAGAGGCCGGATCATTTTTTTCGCGCCGGTGACCAGCGGCAGCGCGCGCAATCCACTGCCCTTCGGAAAGTGGAAGGTCATCGACGTGGTGCGAAATCCAACCTACAACTACAATCCAGACTTGTTTTGGAACGCTGATCCCGCAGGTGCCACAGCGAAGATCGCACCGGGTCCCAACAATCCAGTGGGTGTTGTATGGATTGGAATCAGCGATCCCCACTACGGGATTCACGGCACGCCCGATCCAGGGGAGATCGGCTATTCCAAGTCTGACGGGTGCGTGCGACTCACAAACTGGGACGCCATCAGACTCGCCGGCCTGATCACAAAGGGTACGCGGGCCGTGTTCGAGGAATGAGAAAGCAAAGTTCGCGACAGGGAGGGACTTGGGGACACACAAGATCGCTAACCTGGGCCAGTCACTTGAAGCTCCACTTGACCTGTACTAGCGCTTTGTGGAACGCCGCTCTCGGAGCATATCCGGCATGCAGGTGCGCCCCTGATGCGCACATTGCCTAACATGGGCAGCCGAAACCGTCCATTTGAATTGGCTTCTCCGGTTACGCGAATTATCTGGTATAACTTCGGAGTTATCTTACTCGATCGATCAGTATCATGACTTGCCAGTTCAACGTCCTGATGTAAACTGCGCATATGTCGCATGACCGCAACCTGATGAACAGTGAGATGGTCGTGTCGAAGCTGTACGAAACAGTCGATTCCACGGGGCGGCTCGATGCGCAGCGGCTTGAGCAGTGGCTCGGCGTCCTTCGAAGCCGCCCAGCAGTTGATGCGTTTGAGGCCCTGGTCGGGGTGTTTTGTAACGCGAGCCGACGATAGCCGTTACCTTGACCAAGAGTACGCTGGTCGATTGCTCTTGTCTCTCAATCCGCCAAGCCCGCCCGATGTACCAGCGGTAATCAAGCGCACTTTACCGACATGGGACCTCAGTGTTGAGCAACTGCCTATGTATTTTGAGGCAGCCATCGGTCGTGAGGCTGTCCTACAGGCGCTGGATATGCTGGGCTCGCAAGGCTCTTCCGAACAAGAGCAGAGGGCAATCGAGACTTTTCGTTTTTGGCTTCGGGCTCGACGCGATGCATAGTGGGCTAAATATCACCATTGCACTCACAATCGCAGAGTCGGCCAGTTGGCGAGCCGTCGGCAATCCGGAAATTATGGCCAAGGTCCTGGTAAACGCCGAAACCGGAAAAGTGGATTTTCCGCCGTACAGTGCGAAATACCCTAGGCCGTTCTTAGTTTTTTCCAACTGAAAATGGTAACGGCGATGGCTGTGACTAACAAAAAAGGCATTCTGTAGACCCGCATGGAAAGATATGCAATTCGTTTGTTTAAGGCAAAATTTGCAGACTGTAGGCACGTCCCGCACCACGACAAATACGTGTACCGTCTCTTGGCAAGCCATGCGTAGTGTAGCGCCTGACGATAGTCAGCCATCTTCTCGTAGCATACTGAGACCTGCAAGGCACTCCGATTGGAATAGTTTCTATACACCTGCATGATGTCAGCGCCTGGCTCTTTGTCATTCGGATGAGATTGCAGCACTTCGTTGAAGTACCCGATTGCCTTGCGGTAGTTTGCTTGCTTCATTTCCAGCAACCCCAAGTTGTACACGGCCTTAGGCCACGCGGGTGATGTGGGTAGGCTGCTGCGCACTTCGACCCAGTTCGTTTCCGCATTTCTTAGGTCACCGGCCAAATACAGGGTGTTTCCGGATTCCAGCAAGGAGTTAGCGGATTGAACTTGCTCATTAGGACCTTGAGACGCGCTCGCCTGATTAGAGTTCTCGGTGGCCTCCAAGCGGGCACTTGAATTGAAGAAAAAAGCAGAAGTCAGAATAAGATGAAATCCAGTCGCTAAATACCTGCTACGCGAATTCAGAGCCTTGAGCATACATAAACAGACGCAAAATATCGGTGAAAGTTCCCGCAGTAAAGACTTTGGTCAGTGCCTGATTAACGCACTAACCGTACATCAAGTAAAATTACGTCACCCACGACGTTGCCCAAACTAATGCCATAGAGAGACCAGCCACGACTGTGGATGTTCTAGCCCTGCCTTTTAATGCCAGTGCGAGGATTGCGGCCAAAATTGGAGCCACCTCAAGATAGGTGACCGAGTTGTTGTTGATATTCATAGCCCAACGAAGATTAGCTTTGTCAGCGACGATAAGAAAGATGATGGAACACCAATCAGCGGATATAACCAGTATGGAAGTCAGGCCCAATCTTCTTCTCCAACTGGATAGAGACTCGGGCAAGCACTTCGTCCAGTCTCGATAGGCGAAGGCCACAAAGCACGGAACGGCTAAATAGGAGATGACCTGCACATACCGTTGGGGCTGCATCGGGCGAAGGATACCAAATTTTCTCGCTAAAAATTGGCCATGTCCTGATAAACGCAGCACTAATCGTCTATGTGGATTTTGGAATAGGTGCGATGCCTTGCTTCACAGACATCTTGCTACTGAGACCGGAATTTCTGGCTATGGGACCGCCATCTTGATGATTTCATCGGTGGGCAATCGTTCTTGGGGCTCTTTTGGCACATGTCCCGCGAGGACGGGAGAATCGGCTTCTACATATTCACGTACGTCGTAACTTATAGGGAATACGTCATCCACGGATAGCCCAAGGAATTCTGCAAGAGCCTTGGGACCATTCCGCTCGTAATCCACATCCCAATAGCGAGCCAGCCAAAACCACTCACCGTGTCGTTCGATTCTTAGCTGAATGAATTGCTCCGTTTTTCGAGGGCTTGCAACATCGAGATTAAAGATCATGGCCCATAACCAGTTTCCGTTAGCAAGCTTCACGCGGGCAGCGACAAATCTGCGCTCCAAGCTGGAAACAGGCATCTGCGTAACGGGGAATGCCGACGGATCATCGGCTTCGTCATCAAGGATATCTTCCCAGACAGGGAATTTCTCCAAATCGGAGACTTGAATCAGGGGGAAAAGCTTGGCGTTTTCAACGCTCACTTCTGCAACTCCATTTCCGTGCGACACCACGATCCCAACGGCAATGAAGCCCATTTTACACTCGTGAGTCCTGGTAAACGCAGTTCTCGGACAAGTGCCGATCATCAAATCCACATGTCCGATTACGCCTAATCGGGCCTTACAAAGGTTCACGACGTGCGACCCGTGCGCTCTCAGCGGATGGGACAAGGTGCATCGGGCATATCTGTGGGATTTAGGATGAGTGTGATTTTGAGATCGCACGTGTTCCCGTTCTGGCATTCCAGTTCTGAGGGTTGTTTGAATCCCCGGTGCGGAGAGGCCAACAATCGGTACTTTCCGGACTTCACGATTCCTAAATCAAAGTGACCATCGCCGTCGGTCGAGACTACCCGCACTCTCACTTGCCTACGCGTTGAAATATATCTTCTCAACTCCACCCGAGAACGCGTAAGAGGAGCAGTCGTTTGATCCCTTATCGTTCCAACGAGGTGAGCCTGATCGCGCAATTCAAGATTCGGGAAGATCTTTTCAACCTCGTAGCAGTAATCTGGATTTTTGGGTCCGACTTGCACGAGTTGTGCGAAGACCGGTCCCGCGAGCGTTGCGACTAATAGTAGGGTCATCTTCATCGAACGAGGGTACACCCACCGTTTTGGAGATTGGTCCCGATTAACGCAATATAAAAGGGCGCGGCTATGGGTAAAGTTGGTACTGGAGCTCGATCAAACTCCCCTGTGTAGTAAAACGACTTTCCCCGACGAAGCGGCGACCTTGCGGCAATTGGAAGCCAATCGCCGGAGGCTACTCACAAGTGATGTCCTTGAATAGACTAATTGCAAATACCGCTCCTTCCCGTTCGGATACTTTGTGTACGGCCCCCTGAGTCTTATCAGACTTGGCCCGCGTGAAATTAATTCGGCCCAGCTCAGAAAGACCATTTCGGCTTTTCTAACACTTTTATGATCCAGTACCGTCATACCGCAAAGGTTCAAACCCTTTTGGTACTTCTTGCTGCTGGGGTTGTATGTCGGAATCCATTTGAGGGTATCGGAAATGTAGAACAGAACATCGTCGTGCAGGGTTACGACCTCGCGCATTTCTTGCGGACTCGTAACTGGAACTAATCCAAATTGATGATTGAGTGACACGGGGCATTGCTGGCTTGCGATGGCAGTTGTGAAATGTGCCAGCGAACGCATATTACGAATTCAGATGATTTGGTGCAAGCACGAATTAGAGAGTCAAGTCCCGATAAACGCCGAATCTCTAACGACGCCGGCCGTGTCAAGAGTGTTTTCTCTTCTTTTTTACCAAACTCGAGCACAGTTCTCCTTCGGCGCACGAACTGCGTCTCTTTCGGTCGCTTCTGTTCATCTGGTGTCCACCCTA
>Ga0247669_1000255_pt1 | contig 25221 bp, 20 predicted proteins | sample CNK10_metaG_FD_182734 | JGI IMG/M metagenome (GOLD analysis project Ga0247669, IMG submission 182734) | Soil microbial communities from Purdue University Martell Research Forest, Indiana, United States - CNK10 | ecosystem: Environmental > Terrestrial > Soil > Temperate forest > Bulk soil... | reverse complement strand
GGAGGCTCCGTGCTTCTTCAGGATGCAAGCGGCAACGTTCTGGCTGAGGGAACATTTCTACCTGGCATATTCAGTGAAATTCACGGGAGCGGATTCTACAATTTCTTTGGAAGGGTTGATTACTTTCACCTTAACAGCGCGATTTATGGGAGTTCAACTGGAAGTGGACTGATTGACCTGTCCTACGACTCGAATCAAGATGTGCGGCACCAGTTTAGTTTCGACACTTTCGACCTCATCATCCCCACCCCGCCAACGGTGGCGACGCCAGAGCCATCTAATTTTTGGCTACTTCTACTGGGAATGGGCCTTTTGGCCTTCATTCGCAAGTAATCGTGTTCGCCAAAGCGATTGTTTAGCCCAAGCCGCAACCGCGTTGACAGCAACCTCGTCGTTGCCAGCTCGACGCATCCGATTAACTAAACGCCGTTACCGGACATCTCCGACAATGTCGGCCCTGTCAAATCCTTTTTTGGAAGTGTCCGAAGTTAGACAGACGGACATTGTGGGTTTCTTTAGCATTATGCCGTTTTCGAGCCCATACAGGCGGATGCCTTCAAATGGTATGGAATCTCGAAAACTATCGGAGGATTGCCGGCCAGGCTCCTGGCTGCGAAAGCGGCAGGAAACGTGAGTCGCCAGTTCTATCTGGAGGAGGTTTGCAATGAACTGGGATCAGTTTGCAGGAATGTGGAAGCAGTCAGCAGGCAAGGTAAGGGAAAAGTGGGGAAAGCTTACGGACGATGACTTGACCACAATCAACGGCCTAAGAGAACAGCTTGTAGGAAAGATTCAGGAACGGTACGGGATTGCCAAAGGCGCCGCTGAGAAACAGGTCGATGAGTTCGTGCAGGCTTACCCGCCAGCCGACGCAGCAAAAGCCGCCAAAACTTCGTGAGTGAATTCGCTCACAAGTCAAAATCCAGGCGGTCCCATTCTCCTGGTCGAGCTGACGGCGGCACATGCCTCGCGCCTAAAGTCTCTTCCTCGGAGAAATTCCGGAATTCGCCGCGTGGCACTCTTCCGTTGCCAGGCCGATATTCCAATCGTCGTGGAAGGTAAACACAAGAGGCATACTCTGGAGGGAACTATGAAAGTAAGACTCACTTTGGGATTGATTACGCTTTGCGGGCTTTCGTTCCTGCCCGCAATCGCGACTCCGCAGAATGAGACAAAGGACAAGGACGCAAGTTTGCGAACACTCACCGGATGCCTTTCCAAAGGGGAAAAAGCCGGTGAGTACACCCTCGTTACACCAGAAGGGAACGTTTGGGAAATCAAGTCCAAGACCGTGAAGCTCGCTCGCCATGTTGGGCACACCGTGACGATATCAGGGAAGGTGTGGCAACCCGACCTGCACGGCGCGAAGGAAAAAGCGAAAGAAGCCATTGATTCCGACGCGAAGGAGCATGGCCACCTAGATGCGACGGCCATCGCGATGGTTTCGGACGCCTGCAAGAAGTAGCACTCCAACCTAAGAGGCGGTCTCACCGAACGAGGCCGCCTCTTCTATTTATCTTGAGGCTGTTTTTGTTGGTTTGGAGCAGGGATGTGCCGCGAACTCTTTGTCGCGCTGGTCTTCGAATATCTTTCTCATCTCACCAAGCGAATGGCCCGTGAGCGCACCAGCAGGATGGAATTTCCAATCGCATTCGGAGCAACCGAAGCCTTGAAAACTCGCGGTCGCTACCCATACTAGCTTGCGACCGGCATGGCGGAGTTCTAACAACCTGTCCTAAATAGCACAACGCGAGGCTAAGAACATGTCAACAAGGTTGGCTTATTGTTCGAAACAAGACGGCGTGAGTTTGGTGGCGACGTCAGTATTGCGAGATGCCCGATAAGAAAGCCAAGAAAAGAAAAGCTAGCCAAACAATCCCGGTTAGCCTTCGTAAGGAAATGGCGCAACCGCGCATCGCGAAATCCGCAAGGAAAGCAGAACTGAATTTAAACGCCAAAGGAATTCATTCAACCACGGATCGCGCCGTCCGTGTTCGGTGAGGGATTTCGCCAAGGTTCGGGCGGAGGCATCGTAGGGTCCGGATTGCCGGGAACGGAGTCGCGCTTCTCGGGATCTGGGTTCGTGGTATTTGGCCAGTCATCAGGTGGATTTGGTTCCCATCTAGAAGACTCGAAATCTCTTTGGTGTTGGTCATGTGGCATGGCACTTTCCTTTCAAACTGAGCGGGATATGCATGACGCGGTCAATCACTCGCGCTGAAGAATCAATTCAACCGGCAATTCAACGCTTCATTGGCAACTCGCAACCAAGCAAGTTCCTCGCCAAGGATGGCCACGCCGTTGCTTAAGCGATCATCGAGTTCGCTGTCAGCTTCGCGCGCCTGTGGGCGTTCGGAGCCATCGCGAGATAAATACGCTAGTGCATCACAGAGCTCTTTCCACGTTGTAAGGTGATCTAATCGGACGCAGGTTTCCATAACTTGACCTCACTGATTCCCGATCCTCGGCACACGATAAAGGTGTGGTTCGATTCTCCTTGGACCTGCCCTGTCCATCTTGGGCCTTCCTAAGGCGAGCGTCTTCCAAACAGCATGCTGTTTGAAAGTAGGAGCGTCGTAAACATAAGGGAATTCCCAATTCGCTTCTGTTCGAAACAGGGCAGTTTGGCACACCTTACGGGACAAGTGAGTGGCTACCTGAACCGGAGCCGAATCCTAAAATTAGTGACTTTGGGGTCTTTGCGAGCGCAACCAACGAAGCCGCGATCTTCCTAGTTCGCTAATCCGATATTCCAGAGTACCCCGACCTCGGGAACGCCTCCGCGGTCTCCGATGTTGTGCTGGTCATCGGCACCGCTCGATCCGTCGAGTTTCTCTCCGTTCACAGAGAAGGCAAAACTGGTTATGCGTCTGCGCGAAGAATAGTTCGCACATAAGAATGTCGATTTTCATGAAAAAACGTGGATTTCAATACAATAAATCCGCTGTAAAAACGAAATTCGCTGCAAAAAATAACGTTCGTTTTCACGCGAAAACTATTGGGTAAATGCCGTGTTTTAAACTACATACTCGCGAGAAAAACATACTATTTGCCGCGTTTCCGTGCGAATGCCATTTCCATTTCAATGGAGCCGCAAAATGCAATGCCGCCCGCGCGGGATAAGCGAATGGAAGGGACGCGGGCGGTCTGCTACGCCCCTCCGGGAAGACGTGGGGCAATTCTTCGATCGAGCAGCCGCCATGTCACACCGCCAGTGATCAATGAAATCAGAATCGGCGTCGCGGGGAATGGTCCGGTGTGAAAGTAATGTCGATACTCGCCCACCCAGGCGAGAAGCAAGGGCACGGCTGCCGCAATGCAAACGGCAAAACACTGTAAAAAGAGTCGACCTATATCGAGCAGCCAAAACCTTACGCGACCGCTAGGTTGCGAGTTGCTAAGTTGCGAGTTGCTAAGCTGTCTCTTGGTGCGGGTCGCGATCGAAATTACGACGTGAAGCAGTCGCCAGAAACAAATAGCCACCAACACCGGCACACCACTGTCCAAGCACAGCTCTGGCCACGTGTAGTAATCTATCCAGCCAATAAAAGCCGGGTTTACAAAGTGGTAGGCGGCGCGGTTCAAAACGAATGACAACGGCAGCGCGACGATGCTCAGACGAAGCAACTGGCCGAGTTCTCGGTACCAAACGTATTCGCGCCAGCTCATTTCAAGTCGCCTCACTCCTTAGACACCGCCGAGCAGCAAGGGGTGGTCCCTTTTTTCCGTCCCCATCCGCTATCCCATCCCTGCGTTGACGGGTATGCGTATACGCATGCGAAAAAGGGACCACCCCCCTCGGCACATCTCCGCTCCGTTCTCGGCAAAATCGTCCATTTTCGTTTTCGAGCATGGTTATGGCCCTAGCTTCGTAGCCGTTTCAACAAATCAGCGCGTTTCAAAGAAAAAAAACCATGTGCCGGTCAAAATCGAATGCCACGGTGCTGACACCAAAGGCGGCAGGGCCAAGGACGCCATCAAAGTCTCGAATGTCTTCTTCAGATGTAGTCAGGACAAAGGCCTTCTGCTTCCCTCGAAAGATGGGCCCGACGCTAACCGAGTCCATCTCCACCGCCACCACGGTGTCTTGGCCGCCAGCGGAGACATCGACATCCTTGCCAACAGCCCGCAAGCGTTGGCGCATTTCGCCAAGGCGTCGGTCAAACAGCGTCAAATTGTTTGCACCGGTATCCAAGAGAATTTGCAGCTGTTGGCTGCCACTCTTTAATGGAATGAGGACGTAGGTTCCACGTGCTTCATGCCGTATTTCAAAGGCAATTGCCGATGCCCCATCGACCTCATCTTTATCGTTAAACACCAACTTCTTGTGGCGGTAATCGAGGCGAAAGTTCCGAGTGGCGAGAAAGTCCAGGCCGATGACGGCATCAATGTGTGTGTTCAGCCTTTGCTCGATTCGCGCTAGGTCCACCGCCAGCATATCCAGAACTTCCACTGAAACAACCCCAATTCGCACTTCGGGAACGTGCAGCCTTTGCGCATCGACGGATCGGTTAAACGTCGAGAGTTTCTCAAAAGAACCAGCAAGTCCCAGTCGTTTCACGAATTTGCTATTTATGACGCTCGGAACAGCTCCGGTGTCGATCATCATTTTGCAATGTGGGATACCCCCCAAAGTCCCTTCGAGGACGATGGCCCAACCGTCAATCAAGCGAAAGGGGACCACTGCTGATTCTTGAGCGGCCAAAACCGGAGGAGGTAGAGGTTTCTGGGCGCTGGCAGTACGGTTTGTCTGTGCGGCAAGCGGGTATGCCGAGAGCACAAAAGGCACGGTCATCAGTATGTGGGTCAGCAGAATCAGGCTTAATCGGCAGGCCGCAACAGTTGGGTCGCAGGCGGCGCACGATTCTTGATTTCCGAATGTTCTTGTCACGTTGTCCTCTCGCGCGGAGTGCCGCGCTGGGGACAACGTCTGCCGAGAGTCCCACTACCTCAATGGATGGAGCCTTAATTGGTTACCAAAGGAATGTTGGAAGGGGATCGATCATTAAGCTGGCGGAACAACAGGGGTTAACCCAAGATGTTAGAGGCTACAACCAGAGCTTCGAAAGTTGCACTTCGATGCTAGACTGTCAGCATTTCTTGTGGTTTACCTGTGCTGGAACTAATTCCCAATTCTCACGTGGTGCGGTTTGGCACGTTTGAAGTGGACTTGCGCCAGGGAGAACTGCGCAAGAATGGAATAAGAGTCAAGCTCACAGGCCAGCCATTCCAAATTCTGGTCATCTTACTTGAACATCCCGGCGATCTGGTTACCCGCGAGCAGCTGCAGCGTCGGCTGTGGCCATCCGACACATTTGTGGACTTCGATCGCGGTCTTAACGCCGCAATCAACCGCGTGCGGGAAGCTCTTGGCGACTCGGCCGAGAATCCGCGCTTTGTCGAAACTCTGCCGCGGCGTGGCTACCGCTTCATAGCGCCGCTAGTCGATTCCAGGCCAGTAGGAGCAACGTTGCCGGCTTCAGAATCAAACGTCAGTCCGGCGTCTAGCAATCGCAAAGCGATGGCATGGCTGTGGCCCACAGCCGTCCTTGCCGTGATCACTCTTGCCGCCGGAATCGGTTGGCTCTACTTCCGCAAGGGCAACTCATCGGTCTCGGGCGCTACACCGAGAATGGTTCGCTTTACGAGTTCTCCGGGGGCCAAGACAAATCCTGCTTTCTCCCCCGATGGCAAGGAGGTGGCGTTCGGGTGGCAGGGCGAGAAAGACGAGGACACGGGCATCTACGTGAAATTAATCGGTGCAAGTCCGCCGTTGCGATTAACCGCCGGACCCGGCGACGACGATTCCCCGGCTTGGTCGCCAGACGGCCGCTTTGTCGCCTTTGTGCGGCATTCTGGGAGCGTGAGTGGCTACTTCATCGTCCCATCGTTGGGCGGCCCCGAACGCAAGATTGCCGACCGGTATGCGGACACTTTTAACTATGAGCGTCTGGTGAATTGGCTGCCGGATGGAAAGAACCTGCTCGTGGCCGACCAGAGTTCACCTCAAGACCCGCATATCAGTCTCGTTTTGATCTCTCTCGAAAATGGTCGGAGGCAAGTCGTGCTCACGCCGCCCGGTCCCTATCTTGCGGACGCCACTCCTTCTCCCGATGGTAAATACATCGCCTTTCTGCAAGGCGGAAGCTATGAGTCCTCGGAGATTTACGTAATGCGCGTGGACAGGTCCGATGCCAGTCGCCTCACTTCGGACAAGGCGCTGATTGACGGCCTCGCTTGGACGCAAGACAGCAAATCCATTGTATTCTCCTCCAACCGAGCGGGATTGCAGAGCCTCTGGAGGATTCCCATCAGTGGTGGTGTGCTCTCTTCGGTCATCACCGCTGGAGACGACGCAGTCACTCCTACAATTTCTCACGAAGGTGCTCAGCTCGCTTTCGTTCTCAACCATGTCAACTCGAATATCTGGCGTGTTGCCGGACCGGCAGCGAAATCTAGCCCACCGTCTAGGCTGATCGCCTCCTCTCGGTGGGAAAACGATGCAAACTTCTCCCCTGATGGCAAGAAGATTGCGTTTAGCTCCACCCGTACAGGCACACAAGAGTTGTGGTTATGCAACAGCGATGGTTCAAGCGCGGTGCAATTGACATCGCTGGCGGCCCCCTCCACGGATATGCCACGTTGGTCGCCAGACGGCAAGCAAATCGCCTTCGATTCCGCGCCGGAGGGACACTCGAAAATCCTTCTGATCAGCACGGAAGGAGGATCACCGCGACAGCTGGCCGAAGGACCTTTCGAGAACGAAGTCCAGAGTTGGTCGCACGATGGAAAGTGGGTGTACTTCTCCTCAAATCGCAGCGGCGCCAGGGAGATCTGGAAAGTATCTCCCGAGGGCGGGTCTCCTGTGCAGGTAACCAAGCAACAGGCCAGCCACACTTCGGGCGGTACGGATCTCGGTATGAATTCGTTCGAGTCTGCCGACGGCAAGTTTCTATTCTACCGGCGGGATGAGGGCCTCTGGAGAATGCCTGTGCAGGGAGGCGAAAGCACTCGGATTCTTAAAAACATATCCATGATGTGGAGAGTCTGCGGGAGCGGCATTTGCTTTCTTGATGAGAAGGAGAACCCGGCGCGACTGAAGCGCCTCGACTTGCGTAGCGGCAGAACGACCAGCTTCGGAAGCTTGGATCTGGGTAGAGAGGGTTCGTTTGGAAACTTCGATGTTTCTCCGGATGGCCGCTGGGTGATCTACCCCCGCGTCGATACTTTAAACAGCGATATCATGCTGGTGGAGAATTTTCGCTAGTTCTGTCAGTTTTTGTGAAAGAAATGCCAGATTTCACCGATGCGGTTTGCTTCGACCAGCCCTCAATTCGATCAATTCGCGTCGTGAGAGCCTATTTTCGCAGGCTTTTTCCAAAGCTTTCAGCTTTGCTTTCTTTAATTCTGGCTTGTTCTTACGTTTATCCTAGATATATTCAATACAATGCGAGTGTTAGAGCTGCTGTATTCACAACGATCTGACCATCGTCGCTATTGTAGGAACGCGAGCATCCTTGATTTTTGCAGATGAACACTTTGCACTCAGCTTTCAATAGCTAAAGAATCGGTGTAAACGAACTTCTGATGTTGCTTGGGACAACCCGCACTTCAAATAAGATGAAGAGGGGCCAACTGCAGTGCGAGCTGCAGGCGGCCCTCTTGAATTGCAGGCGGAAACCTAAGTCCGGATCACGGATCCCGGAAAGTTTGGCTCCAGGAAGCGCCACAAACGTCGGCACGGGCCCTATTCGGGTCGCTGGCGTCTGTGCAGTTGGTGTTGGGTTTGTTCTTTGCCGCAGGGTCGCGGTAATGGAATTGCCAATCCACTAGGTCGACGTGCGGATTCTGCGTCACGTTGGCATTGAAGATAGCTCCCCTTTGGTTTCTGCCGGGAACGCCGCCGCAAAGGTTGGCCGGAGCCTGAACGGCTCCTTCCCATACCAGTATGCTGTTTTGATCCCCGCTTGCATGCTTGCTCGTGTCACCCGCGGGAATGTTGTACGTGTAAGTTGAGACGCCGCCTCCGTTCAACTGGCCGGGCGCACCGAGCGGGATCACAATGTTTTGCACACTGTTGTCCGGACAAACTACTGGCACTGTGACCGTGGCAACGACTGTGTACTGAGTGGCACCGTGCGAACCGCTGATGAAGTGAAAATTGTAGCCTCCCGAGATCCAGTCTCCGGGCTTGATGTGCAGATCGCCCTCCATACTGGACGGCCCAATCGAGAAGTCCTTGCCGCCAGGAGCGCTACCGCAAGTCAGCACGACCGTAGTGTTGCCGGAGCCCAAGTCGACCGTCAGGGATGAGCTGTCGACAGGAGTAATCAAAGTAGCTGTACCGGTCACCGTATAGTTGTCCGACAGGCTGACTCCGGTGTTGAGCCAGTTAAAGCACACCGTGTTGCTATAGCTTCCGCTTGCGTCGGCGGTGAAATCGATTTCGCCCGATAAAGTAACGGTCGCACCACCGGTATTTGAAGTGAGCGTAAACGTGTAGGTGATTTTGTCCGCATCGCCCGCGCTCAATGAAGAAGCAGACACTGTCAAACAACCACCGCCACAATTCGTTGTCGCTCTGGCAATCGTCAAGTTGTGGGCCGTGGCCGACGGAACGCATGCAACGGCTAATGCTAGTAAGACCAGAACGGCTAGGGGTTTCATTTCATTCTTCCTTCCTTTCAATTACGTTCAAACCGGGGACGGGCAAAGATTGCTGAAAAAACCACGACCACTCAATCGGGGCAAGACTGTAATTTTGTGCGCGGTTGTTCTTGGAGAGATTTCGTCGCGTCCTCCTAACCCAAAGTCGAGGCCCTCCGAAGTGATGAGCCTGGTGAGCGAGCACATAACTGCGCCGCTGCGGCGATGCAGAGAAGGAAAGCCCACGACCTCTGCGTTACGAGCGAACTCTCCGGCGGAGCACGCCGATTAAACTTAAGCAGCCCAAGCCCAAAAGGGTCATCGTAGCGGGTTCAGGAGTGGGCACGACATTAGATGTGCCCTGCATGGAGACGAATTCCAGCAGAAAATTCTGGCCAAAATCGGATGGCCCGCTAAACGTAATGGTGGCGGGAAACGTGAGGCCATTGATTTGAGTGGCGCCAAGCGAAGTGGAATGCCCGAGAGAATCAACAATGGAGCAGGCGTTGAAGAAGGACGACGCACTTCCATTGATCTGACATTGGCCGTTGTTGGCAACGCCAGTTCCGTTCTGCCCGGTGCTGGCGAGCTGGAACGAGAAGGAGTTTCCAATGTCGTTGTGTACGAGGAAAACATCGGTACCTTCACCCAAGCTGCCAATAATGCCGGGAGCAGAGAGTATCTGAAGTAGAGCGCTTAACTGCCAAGCCGAGCTGCCGTCACATTTGGCCACGGCCTGGGTCAGATTGGCGCAGGCGGTCGCGCCCTCTACCTTAATGATGTCCGCTGCCGCCCGCGGTACGAAGGAGGGAGCGATTAGCAGGACAAGGATAGCCGCAGAGCCTTTGAGGAGTCGTGTAGAGGCTGTCTTCATGGGTATCTCCGGGAACACGCGTACGCTGGGGACAAGCCAACGGTGGAGACCGAGCAATCCCGCAACCAGTCGGCAGCAGCGTTAAGCCCATTCGTTTCATAGGCTCTTTGTAGCGATGCGCCGAGGGCGCGCAAATTGTGGAACTGCTCTACCCTGCAAGAGAAGTTCTCCGCATACGGTCAATCCTGTATTTATCGATTCGAGCAATAAGGAGCACGAGTCCTTTGCCGCCGCATGCGTGCGTATCTGCCGAGCTGTAGCAATTTCCCCTCAGCGCATATAGCCCCATCCCTGCGTTGACGGGATAGGGGATAGGAGAGAGCGAAACTGCCCTATCTACCACGCCCTTTTTTTGAAACTCCTACTCCCCTAGGCTCATATCCTTCACTCCCATATCTTTGAAATACTTCGCGCGTTCCTTTGCTTCTTTTTGGTCTTGGCAAAACTCAAGAATTGCTCGTGAGCGTCCTTAAATCACTCAAGCTCATTTGAGTCAGCCGCGGCACTAGCAGCGGCTTTGTCCGGCCAGGCGACTCTTCAAGGACTTGAGCAGAGTTTTCACGAAATCTTTTGGTCTCCTTTTAGCGAGTCGTGAGCAGCAGTTAACGGTCATCCCTGTCTCTTCCAGAACGAGAGGCAGGCGGTCTGCTGGTATCTGGCCGTAGTCCACGATGGCTCCAACCCGATGTGCGAATGTCGGATGCGTCATAAATAACTCGGTAAACGCGTCGGATGCGGTGGGTAATTCACGAGATTGATAAAGCTTGGCCAAAGCCTGAACGGCAAACTCTGGGGCATGAGTAAATCTGATCGCTTCGCGGTCTGCCGAATACTCGAATCGACGCGAGCAGTAATAAAGCGCGATGAGCGGCTCGAATATGGCGAGTAGCTGAAAGAGCGGGTGAAGACTTTTCGTTTGAAACGAAAAGAGAAAAAGTGAAGCGGCTGTAATTGTGAAAACCGTGACGACCAGCAGTAAGTGTTTGCGCCCGTGCTTCAGTTTGACGTGGGCCACTTCATGAGCAACTACGAAATCCATTTGTGTGTCGTTTAGATGCTGGCCCAAGCTGTCGGTCAGAGCGATTGCGTTTGACATTCCATAGGCATTCGTTAGATGACCTTTCCCGGCGGGCACAACGAAAACCCTACGGAGAGTTACCTTCATTCCGCGAGCAACCCTAAGCGCTCGGTTACGATACTCTCCCGATTTCAACGTGTTGAATTTCAGGCCTTCTGCCCGTCTCAGAAATCCGGTTCCGATTTTCGAGACAACTCCAGCAATAAGAAACCAAACTATTCCACGTATTTCTTTACTTAGGATGAGCTCGAAGCCAGTAGCGACCATCAACAACGGAATGACAAAGCTTACGAGTCTCCACCATGCTTGCCGCACTGAGTCTGCGGTTGTCCACTTTAGTCTGAGCACAGTCCTATCGGCTTGAGAACACAGGAGCAGAAAGACGCCTAAGCTCACTGCGGGCGGCAGCCAGAAATGCCAGCTCTCTACCGAAGATTGAGGCTTGCCGGCTAAATCCCAGAGCACCCACCAACTTGCCACGATAGCGATCAGAATGAATCGTCCGAACTTTCTAAAACCAGCCCAGATAACTCTCTGTTTCGCTTCGTCGGCGCAGAGCGCAGCCCAGAGAAACCAAAGAGTCGCAGCAGTGGGCAAGAGCAGGACCGCACCCGTGACGACCGATAGATTTGCCAAGTTGGCCAAAATGGGTATCTCTTTATCGATGCGAGTACGGAAGGAAGTGTACCTGAACGGTGATGGATGTTGAGGGTTCTAGCGCTTGATAAACGCCATTACCGAACAAGCGAAAACAGGCAGTTTCGCTCTCTCAGGAACAGAAGATCGTTGTAGTATGCGTTTCATGCCTGTGTTGCGCGCAGCGATTCTCGGTCTTTCGCTCAAGCTGATTCTGGCGTGCGCGATTTGTCCTCAAGAGATGCGAACTCATCTAAAACAATATTATCTAGCAGGGAACGTACGGAGCGTTGACACGACTGTCGTGGATATGTCAACGAAGTCGTACAAACTTCACCCAAGTGGCCGCGAGGAACTAGAAAATTTCGGGAATCCTTCGCAGGGTTCGCCCGGGTCTCCGTTGCTCGTGGACGCGCTCAAGTTCGACAGCACCGGCAAGTTGCTCGAAGACATAGACTTTGAACGCTCTATTGAGCAAGAGTCATATCGGTATGTCTACACTTACAACCACCAAGGATTACTCGTTGAGAGAGTAGGTTATCGCGAGAATGGGTCGCCGGATGAGAGAACCGTATACAGCTACGGCCCAGGTGGGAGGAAAACCGAAGAACTCATTTACTCGGGAACTGGTCGAGTCCAAGCGCGTCTTGAGTTCGATGAACACGAGAACGTTGTTTCGGTTGAGTCGTACAAGGAAGATGGGAGCGTACGGGAAAAAGTAAACCACCGCTTCGAGTATTCAACCGAAGGAAACACGTTAGAGCAAATCTACTACCCTCCAGAGCGGCAATCTGGCAGTGGCATGGCCATTCCACAGGGGCAGAGTACCGCGCAGCAACGACCCATGGTAGCTATCCCATTGCGATATCGCACCGTGGTCGTCCGCGACGATGCGGGCCGTGTGCGAGAAGAACGTCGCTACGACGTGGATGGCTCGTTGCATGAGAAGAAGGTTTTCGATCAAAACGGAATCTTGCGAAACAGCGAGTGGCGGTTGGGTGAAATGGCTGTGACAACGACGAGTTACGATGATCAAGGCCGTGAGGTTGAGGATCACACAACCGCGAAAGAGGGACTCCCGTTATCGAAAGCTATCGATACCCACACCCTCTTCTCTTACGATGAGCATGGCAATCTAACGGATCAGATCACGAACGGTGCTGACGGCTCACTTATCGCGCGAACGACGAATGTGTTCGTGTACGACAGCCACGGGAACTGGGTCAACAAGACGGAAACCGTGCTGAACAATACTTGGAAAACTGAACCATTTCCGGCCGCGTTTGAAACCGTTCGTCAATTCCACCGCATAATCACCTACTTCCCTGAGAAATAGCATTTGTAATTTTCTTAGCGGTTCCAAGTTTCGTTCACGCTTTTTTCTCTACAAAAAATTGTGAAAATGATCAAAAAAGTGCGTACGAAAACCGTTTTCACATGGAAAATGCGAACGAAATACACGCGGCGATAACTACTGTGTTTTCAGTACATTGGTTTTGGAAATATCACATCGCCGTTGGCAAGATGGGCTCGGCGTGTAAACGAGATGTTTTCCGTGCAAACGAAAGGATGCGCGTTTTCATCGTCCGAATCCGTATTTGCATGGGCGCAGATATGGATTCGGCACGCGAGAGGGCAGTCTGTGTATTTAGGAATTCTAAGAAGTTGCGGAGACGCGCCAGTAGACAAACCAAGCCAGAATCAGCCAAGAAGCAAGGAAAACCAGCGGCACTAATTTTGGTGAACCCGTTTTTGCCCATACCTTCCGCATCAAGAAAATTGCCCAACCTTGAAGCAAAAGGGCCACAACTCCAGCAACCAAGACAACCGGGCGAGCTTTCGATACAAAAAGAAACACATAGGCCACCATCGTGAACATGGACAGGAGTGCGACTCGATAGGAAGTCTTTTCCCTGACCGATGTAACTTCGCAGTACGCACTCAGTTTACCTTTCAGTTCCTCAAAGTCCTTAATTGACCGAGGAATTAGAAAACATTTTGCTGGTTCACCACCCCGGACGAACAGCCCGTGGCGGGATTCTCCAATGAAATTAATCTGTGATAGTGGAATCTGAATCGATGGCGAGTTTTCGCGCACTCTATTTATTTCTCCATCAGCTAAATCGTAAGATTCCTTCCGCCAAAATTGCCAAGTACTTTCTTTAGCGGCCAGGACAAAAACACCTCCCAAAAACGGAACCAATAATCCCATCGCTGCCCAACCGAGCGCATGGCTGGTTGAATCGCTAAGCTCTACCCATCCAGATGAGAACAGCAGCAGAATCAGCATCAGGCTGATTGTGCTATACGCAAAAATCCGAAACGCTTTCTGATTCGGGCTGTCGGTCCTCACCATGTAACGGGTCATGGCTTTGCAGTATAGGACATCATCGGCAAAGTGCCGTACTCGTATCCCAGCAAAGAGGGCAGTTTCGCTCTCTCCGGGCGAATTCTACGTGCAGGTTTTTTTGCTGGCATATCTACCAATCGTGTACGTAATTGCATGCCATGCTAGAATCTGGCGCTGAGAGGTACGAATTCATGAGCACACTAAGAGTTTTTGTCTTGGGAGTTTCGTTGCTCATACCCACTGCGCGGTTAGCAGCAGACAAAACCGATTTGGATGGCTATTGGTGGGAAAAGCTAAATTCTAGTTTCAAGCTTGGCTGGGTATCAGGGTATGCAAAGGCCATGGATTTGGCAGGTAGCATTCAGATGTCAAATTGTGCAGCCAATTTGCCGATGTACTCGAAGGAATTCCCTAACACGGACCCGAAAATCATTTTGCAAAAGATGTGCCTTAGCGACACGCAATTCGACTACGACGGCATATCAATGGGGCAGTTTGTTGACGGGATGGATGCTTTCTATAAGGATTATCGCAACAAACAACTGGAAGTGGGCTGGGCGATTCAGTATGCGAGAGACTCAATCAAAGGTAAGCCCGCCGCAGAGCTAGATTCTCAGGTCGTCCTATGGCGCAGATGTACTGCCGCTGATAAGAGTCATCCGATGCCGCGAAGTTCCGAAGACGCCGCGCTAATAAGCAAAGCATGTTTGCCCGACACCAAGTAGATAGAAGTTGAATCTGAAAGGGTAAATCGCAACCGCACCTGGTCAGGAGGGCAGTTTCGCTCTCTCCTATCCCCTATCCCATCCCTGCGTTGACGGGATTGCGGATATGGCGCGGAAAAAGGGACCACCGCCCTGGCTCCGCTGATTTGCGTTTTCGCAGTACAATCACTGCGACTAGCTGCGATGAAATTCACGCGCATAATCTTTTTCGCCGTTTCAATACTCCTGACGGGAACCACGTTACGCGGGCAGGAATCCGTCTGCGAACTGTTCTCGCACCTTGCAGAAGGCTCCGACGGACGTAAGGTAATACTTACAGGTGATTTGATCATTTCGAAGGACCTTGCGGTTATTGGTGCATCCGGTTGTGACAACCAATACATCTCGAACCACCGCATTTGGCCTACGGGCCTTTCGCTCCTACCCTCCCCTGATATCACTCCCGAGAGACTCCAGCAATTTCGTGAGGCCGCTGCAACGGCTGATAGTCTGAGACGAGAGGGACAAACTGCAAGAGCATCAGGAACATTTTCGGGTCGCCTGCGAATGGTGCAATCCCGCGGCTATCCGGCCGAGTTAGTATTCGACTCATTCGAAGACCTCTCAGTTGCGGCGTTACCCGATCCCGCCGCGTTGCCTGTGATTTCTATCTGCGATCTCTTTCAGAACCTCTCGGCATGGAAGGAAAAGCGCATTGCCGTGCGGGGAGAGCTTGTCGGCACGATGGAAGGAACTTGGATTTCGGGGCGCTGTAAGGGAGAGTTCGTAACGAATGGATATCGCTGGCCTGTATTCCTAACTTTCAGTGAACCAGCCTACTACTCAAGCGAAAGCGCAAAGCTCTATGAAACAAAGTGGCCAGCGGCGCGCGAAGGCAATGAGGCTCTGGAAGGCAGGCGCAGCGTGGTTAAAACCGCGACATTCGTGGGGTTCTTGAGAATGAGGTCGAAGTACACCGCCGTATGCAGTGCGGACAGGACGTATATCACGAATGGCTTTGGTCACTTAAATGGAGCAGTGGGAGAACTGGTTGTTGAGAGGGTTTTGAATTTCGATCTCTCCCTGCCTCCGGCCAATGACGCATATGACTATGAGGAAGAAAGTTGCGTACCACCAAACCTTCCTGCACTGTGCGCGGCGGTCCAGTTATTGGAACGGGCGGCCTCGTTGGGTTGCGTCGAACAGCTCCGCGCGTTTCTGACGAAGGATGGTATCGACAGCAAAGACGGAAGCGAGTCACAGGCTCTAAATAGGGCCATCAGCTCTGGTAACGAGGGCATCGTCAAGCTGTTGATCCAGAGTGGAGCGCCTATAAATCCAACGCAGGTGAGCTTCTGGCCGCCGCTATCCGAGGCCGCACACTGGCGACGGATTGGAATTATGAGATTGCTCCTCAAGTCCGGGGCCAAAGTTGATGGCCTTGACTCTCATGGACAAACGTATCTATCGAGTTTTGGCTTCTTTAGTCCGCAGGTTTTGAGAATTCTTCTGGAAGCTGGAGCGAACCCCAACGCGACAGCCCGAGAAGGCCAAACGGCACTCATGCAGGCCGCAGGCTTTGGTTACGAAGAATCGGTGAAGACCTTGATCGAGTATCATGCCGACGTGAATCTCGTAGACCATAAGGGGCGCACTGCTTTGATGCACGCTGCAACTGGCGGCTATGTTGATGCAATACCTCTCTTGCTCAACAACGGCGCTGACCCCGATGTCCGCGACTCCGAAGGTAAGACGGCACTTGACTTGGCACTAACTTCTAAGAACCAGGTAGCAATCAAACTCTTGTCCGCAGCCAAGAAGTGAAGCCAGGTCAGTTCCTGATAAACCGGCCTACCGGAACAAATAAGCATGAACGTTAAAAGTTTGCTCGCGAGCGCAACCAGCGAAGCCGCTCTCGCCCTAGTTCGGTGATCCTATATTCCAACGTTCCGCGACCTCACGAACGCCTTTCTAGCAGCTGAACTTAAGTACCGCTGCTAAAGGGAGCGCACCGCTCCCCGACGCGAGGGGTGGTCCGGCGTCGATCCAACTTTTCCTTTGGCCGGTTTACCTGGAGTCATGCCGCATATGAGCGCTCATTTGCTGGATTTTGTCACGTACCAACGTGCGTTGGTCTCAGCAAAACTGTTCCATTTGGTCGGAAGGTCTTCGATCGGAAAGATTGCTGATACCGGACACACTGGTATACAAGCACCGCAGTCAATGCACTCTTCGGGATTGATATAAAGCTGAGGTGTGGTCGAGAAACCAGTTTCGTCTTTTGTCGGATGAATACAGTCACAAGGACAGACAACTTGTTTCATCAACGAAGTTTGCTGGGGATTGCGGCTACTCGCAAGGTTAGTTCTTTTACGGACGAAACTTGAGAATCAGTATTCCCCACCACGTTTGCACGCATTGTTTTAGGCCGCACACTCAAGCTCGCGAGATCGAAAAATAGGGCAGTTTTACTCTCTCCTATCCCCTATCCCATCCCTGCGTTGACGGGCGAAAGAAAAGCGGCAATACTGGCGAGCGATGATCGGACAGCTTCGCGGCAGGCTCGCTGACAAAAGGCCCAATCAGGTTCTCGTGGATGTCGGTGGTGTCGGCTATATCGTCGCCGTACCGCTTTCGACCTACGCCGCACTCGGCGAACTCCACACAGAAGTCACGCTTCTCATCCACACCCACGTTCGCGAAGATGCGCTCTCCCTCTATGGTTTTCTCTCCTCCCGCGAAAAACATCTTTTCGAAATGTTGCTTTCCGCTTCGGGAGTTGGCCCTTCGTTGGCGCTAAAAATTCTTTCCGGCATGAGCGCCGAAGAATTAATTCCTGCCATTCGCGGCAACGATCTCGGCCGCCTTACCAAAATTCCCGGCGTTGGCAGAAAAACTGCCGAACGCATGGTCGTTGAGCTGAAAGACAAGCTCGACTCCATGGCCATGGTCGAGCAACGGCCCGCCATCGCGTCGCCTGCTGGCGTCGAAGCCGACGTCGTTTCAGCGCTCACCAATCTCGGCTACGACAGCCGCACAGCCGAATCTGCCGTTGCCGAAGGTAAACGCGAAGCCGGCGTTTCGAATTTCGAGAAACTATTGAAAGCGTCGCTGCAAGCCCTCACGGGTCCGAAAGGAAAAGCGGCAGGAGTTCCCTGAACTTTTGACCTCGCCGACAAATGGCCGATGGCACCGCAAAACGAATGAGTCCCGATCGCCAAACGCAACGCATCGTTTCCGGCGCTGCGTACGAAGACGATGCTCGCCTTGACGCCAGCGTTCGCCCAAAAACCCTCGCCGAATATATCGGCCAGAAGCGCGTCAAAGAAAATATCTCGATCGCGCTCGAAGCCGCACGGAATCGCGGCGAAGCCCTCGACCATGTTTTACTCTATGGCCCGCCAGGGCTCGGGAAAACCACGCTCGCGCAGATCATTGCGAACGAATTACATGCCCCGATCAAAACAAGTGCGGGGCCGATGCTCGAACGCAAAGGCGACCTCACCGCCATTCTCACCTCACTCGAACCGCGCGAAGTTTTCTTCCTCGACGAAATTCACCGTCTCCAGCCCGCTGTCGAAGAGGTTCTGTATCCCGCGATGGAAGATTTTCGCGTTGACCTCGTCATCGGCCAGGGGCCCGGCGCGCGCATCCATCCTTTTCATCTCAATCATTTCACTTTAATCGGCGCCACCACGCGCGCCGGACTCATCACAGCGCCGCTGCGCTCACGCTTTGGCATCGTTCATCGTCTCGATTTTTACGAACCGGAAGACCTCCTCATCATCCTTCACCGCTCCGCCAAAATCCTGTCCATTGAAATGGATGAGGGCGGCGCGGAAGAAATTGCTCGCCGCTGCCGTGGAACGCCCCGCATCGCCAATCGCCTGTTGCGTCGTGCGCGCGATTTCGCGGAAGTCCGCGCCGCCGGCCGAATCACGCGCGGCGTCGCACAGGAAGCGCTCGCCATGCTCGGCGTCGACGACAGCGGTCTCGACGAAGTCGACCGCAACCTCATGATCGCGCTGCTGGATAAATATTCCGGCGGACCCGTCGGCCTCGGCACGCTCGCTGCGGCGCTGTCTGAAGAAGAAGACGCCATCGAAGAAATGTACGAGCCCTACCTCATGCAAATCGGCATGATTGACCGTACGCCCCGCGGCCGCGTCGCCACGCCGCGCGCCTACCAATACTTCGGCCGCGACCTCCCCAAACGCCAGCCCCGCCTCTTCTAGCTCTTTGTAAGCGCGACTCATTGAAAAGTTACGAAACCGATTCACAATCCTGCACGTCCCATCGGAGGCAGCATCGCCCGCTCAGGAGGGCCGTATGCGCGTACCTTCCCTCGGTTTCCTCGGTTCTGTCTTTATTTCCTCTGTCTTCTTCGTGTCAACCGTGCCCGTAGCACTTGCTTCACACGATGACGAAACTCGAGACGTTCGCCTAGGCATCGTCCAAGGCGACGTGCGCCTCTCCCGCGGCAATCATAACCGCGCCGATCTCAAGCAACCCTGGGAAGAAGCGCTGCCTAATGAAAATATTTCTCAGGGTTTTGCCCTCGCCACAGGCAATGGCCGCGCCTCCGTCGACTTCGAAGACGGCAGCACAATTTACATTGCAGAAAACTCATTGCTTCTCTTTAATGACCTTTCCACAAATCAGAACGGCCCTGCCACGACTGTCTCTTTGATCTCGGGCAGCGCGACCTTCGAACTTAAACCCCAGCCCCACAATCGTTTCTACATCAACACGCCCGTAGATCATCTTTTCGTCGACAAATCGGAAGATTTTTTCTCCCGTGTCGATGCTTTTTTGGACGCAACCGCGCTTACTCCACAAAGTGCCAAGGGCGAGACATTTAACCGCTCTTACGCCACACCCATACACCTCGTACGCGGCCAGACTCTTCTGCTGCGCGAAGGCTATGTTTTGGACCCATCCGAGTTCGAACCGCCTCACAATCAAACCTTGACGGTCGCCTCCTGCGTGGCCTCGCTCCAAAGTGAAGGCTTTTTTGAACCAAGCGATCGGAGCCTTCGAGCACTTTGGTCGGACCATTGTTTACTTACCACTCGAGGAGCTTACGGTTTTACACTGCGAAATGTGGGCGAGTTTGCAAAGCCTGCAGCTGCGGAAACCACGCCGCGTGCCGCCTCGCCGGTGGCACCTGATTGGGATCCATGGGTTGGGGACCGGGTTCAAACCAAGACAACATTGATGACCATAGCCCTTAAAGCTTCGCGTTTGTCCGCTCCAATTCCCGAACTGACGGAACTCTATCAACACGGCACCTTCTTCGAATGCGCGCCCTTCGGCACTTGTTGGGAACCAGAAGAATCTGAGACTGTTCAGCAAGGCGCAGCGCCTCAGTCGGCGCAAAATCCCTCATCCAGTGCGTCGAATCAGACTTTTCCCGCCACCGTAGAAATTTATGAACCGCATTATGGCCTCTGCGGCCTGGATGGCTGGTTCCCGAGACCGCACGTTGCGAATACTCCCGCGGAGTTGACGCGGCTGTTGGTTCTGCAACAAGAGGCAGAAAGGGAGCGCTCTAGGCACAGCACCTTCCTCAATCCTGCGTGCTTCGAGCACGCTTATATTTTTCATCACAATCGGTACGTTCGCCTGGTGAATCGGCCGGGCCGACCTGTTTGTGGCCCGCACGACCGCTGCAAAAAGCATCCACCTTTTCCACACAGCGTCACTGCCGTGCGCGTCAACGGCAAACTCGGACTCGTCCCGCGTCATCCCGACGACAAAAAAGGAAAGCTTCCGATCAATCTGAAGAACGGCATTCTTTTCCTGCCCGAGAAACCAGGCCAGCCCATTCATCGAGTTGTCGTCGACCTATCGCAGAAAGTCAAAGTTGAAAGCAGAATTCCGGCTGAGCTTCAGCGCGAATTGACACCCCGGGCTCCGGCGGCGCCTGCCCCCGAAATCCATGCCCATTTGATGAACGAGTTGTTTCGCGGACCGACGCTTTTAAGTGCCTCTTCAACTGCACCCGCCCCGAGAATTACCTTCGACTACAAATCCCAGAAATTCTTAATGAGTCCAACATCCTCGGGCGAGAAGAATGAAAAGCCAGTCGCTGTCGCCGGTCTATCTGGTAACAAGATTTCCAGTTTTGCCGGTTCCTATTCGAGCCGCTCCGGTGGCGGCGTCGATCGCTCCGGGAATGACTCAGGCCGAGGTTCTGGCTACTCCGGCGGCGGCCACTATTCCGGATCTGCTTCCGGTGGCTCCCATTCTGCCGGCTCTGGCTCTTCTGGATCGTCGCATTCTTACGGCGGGGGTTCAAATGGCGCCAATTCCGGCGGTGGTTCCGGCGGCAGTTCGCATTATTCCGGCGGAGGGTCGAGCTCCACGGGTTCCAGTTCGTCCGGATCATCTTCTTCCGGGAGTTCGAGCAGTTCGTCTAGCGGCGGCGGTCGCCCCCACTGAGTCGACGAACTCTTTCCGCTAAAGAAAATTCCGGCGCATTTGGAGAGTGTTTCTTCCATCTGCACCGGAAATCTTCGCTGCGTTAAATTCCAAACACTCTTCTATCGCTTGCTTGGATCGTCCTTCGGATTGATGTAGTTGAACTGTACCGGCGCCTGCCCATGCACCTGCACCACGGTTTCACCGTCAGCCTTCACGTAGTGATGCATCTCAGGATCGAGGTACGCAAAACTCCCCGCTGGAAATCCCGTCATGCTCCCTTCGTCAAATTTGTCTCCCATGCCGAATTTCAGCGTGCCGGAAATAACTGTCACGTTTTCCCGCTTCGGATGCCAGTGCGGCGCAATCTTGTAGCCCGCCGGCAACTTCAGGCGAATCGTGTAGTCGCCGCTGTCCGCCATCGGATTCCCCTCAAGCACTGCCAGTTGTGCACCTGGTTCCACAAACGCCGGGGCTGGCCCGTATGGCACACCATCCGGCGTAAAAGCGTGTTTCGCCTCCGCTGCCGCCGAAGCTTCCATCCACTCGCGCCCGGCGAATCCTGCCAGCACCACCGCGAGCAATGCTCCAAAATATTTCAGCTGCATCTCTTTTCTCCTCAATTTGAAAGGCTGCCAACGACGTGAGAATCCACCCGTTTGCCTCCTCCTTCAATCCTGATCGCATACTCTTTTTGTATTTTTTATATATCGTCGCAAGTTGCTGATAAATATGGCATCATTCCAAAAAGTTGCCCTCTCATGCCTCGCGCAAAAGCCCTCGCCCCTCAATTCGAGCTCGACCTCGGCCGCTATGAGCTCCGCCGCTCCGGCTTTCGCATCAAACTCGAAAAAAAGCCCATGGAGCTTCTCATCTTCCTCGTCAGCCGCCGCGACCAGCTCGTCTCGCGTCAGGACATCGTCACAAAACTCTGGCGCTCTGATCTTCACGTGGATACCGAGCGAAATGTAAATAACATCGTCCGCAAAATCCGCTCCGCACTTTCCGACAATCCCGAAAAGCCGGTCTTTCTCGAAACTATCGTCGGCAAAGGCTATCGTTTTATCGGGCCGCTTCGCGTCATTCACGCCCAATTTCAATCTGCCGAAGTGCCCGCGCTGCCGTCTCCGCCTGAATCAATATCGGCTCCGATGCAGCATCTTTCGCAAAGAGCTGCGCTCGCCGCGTTGCCTCTCGTCGCTCTTGGCAGTGCGGATGACGATCGCGGTCTTTCCCTCGGTTTTGCCGACGCCCTTGTCAACCGCCTCGGCAATCTCCCGGGCATCGACGTCCTGCCCACTTCTTCTGTCTTGAACATTTCGCCGAACGCATCTCCGGTGGACATTGCATCGCGCCTCGGTGTCCGTTTCGTCGTACGCGGCACGATTCAAACCGTTAAAGACAAATCCCGCGTTTCTCTCGAACTTTTTGACGCCAACGCGCGCCGTATTTCCTTTTCGCGGAAATACATCGTCGACACCGCGGATTTTTTTGACCTCAAGAATGTCTTCGCTTCGCAAATCGCGCGCGCCCTCAATCGCCCGCTCCCCGCGAAAACGCTCCAAGCCCTTCCGCGCTACAGCCGCGATCCCATGGCGTACAGCGAGTTCATGCAGGGTTTTCGCCGAAGCGCTTCCGGCGAACTCAAATCGCTAGAAGAATCCGCCCGGCACTTGTCGAACGCCGTCACTCGCGATCCGTCTTTCGCCCTCGCCCACGCCGTTCTCTCTTGTGTGTGCGCCGTCCTCCATTTCGAATTCGCCCCAAGTTGGACCTGGCTCGAAAAGGCCGAATTCCATTGCCGCCGCTCGCTGGAACTCGACGCGAATCTCGCCGAAGCCCATGTTGCCAACGCTTTTCTGCTTTGGGGCCCGTCCAGGAATTTTCAGCATCTCGAAGCCATCGCTGAACTCAAGCGCGCTCTCACTCTGCAGAGCAACTTACCGCACGCTTACAATCGTCTCGGCACCATCCTCGCGCACATCGGTCTGCTCGATGACGCCCTCGCGATGTACCAGCGCGGCCGTGCCTTCGATCCACGCAAATCCGTCAGCCACAGCGTTGTGCAAGCGTACATGTGGAAGGGCGAATACGATCTCGCTCGCGGTCAAATCGCTCTTTGGCGTGCCGAAAATCCCTCCAACAAATACGCCGTCTACTTCGCGCCTCAGCCCGCCATGTTCATGGGCGATTACAAGCGCGCAAAAGTCTTGCTCGATGAAGCGGCTTCGCTCGTTCCGGATGACCCGATGATCGTCAGCATGCAAGGCGTTTTTCACGCCCTTACCGGGAATTCGCAGCAAGCTCTCCGCTGCATGACGCGCGCTTGTGCCAATCCCAAAACCTTTGGCCACGCTCATCACACCTACTATCAGGTAGCGTGCATTCACGCTCTCCTCGGCCGCCTCGACCCCGCCTTCGAATGGCTCCAGCGAACCGTAGACACCGGTTTTGCCTGCTGGCCCTTTTTCCTCAAGGATTCTTGTCTCGCCAATCTGCGTCCTCTCCCGCAATTCGAATCGCTCATCGCCTCGTTGCAAGCCAAATATCCCAGTCATCTCGGCTCGCTCGAAGCCCCCGTGCGTTGACTTTCCCTTTTCCGCACGCCTAACATGACGCACGCAATCTTCGTTCGTGCATTCCTCGGTCGAAAACAGGTGACGCCAATGAACTCGCCAAAGCCCATTTCGCTTGTCCTCGCCGTCTGCGCCGCAAGCCTTGCCGTTGCGATGCATTCATCGGCCGGCGATTCGCCCAAGTCCGGCGACGTCACCGAAGCAAGAATCGCTGCCGACGCTGCGGCTGGCGCCAATTGGCTCCTCAACGGCCGCACCTTTGACGCAAAGCACTTCAGCCCGCTCACGCAAATCAACGACAAAAATGTTTCGCAGCTAAGCCTCGCCTGGTATCTGGACATTGACAGCGCCATGGGCGTAGTTTCCGAACCGGTCGTCGTCGACGGCGTCGCTTACGTCAGCGCTCCGCAGTCCAAAATTTACGCAGTCAATGCCGCAACGGGGAAGCTGCTCTGGAAATTCGATCCCCGCGTTCGTCTGGACATGGCCATCAACGGCTCTTACTCCGCCCGCACAAACGGCGGCGTTGCCGTCTGGAACGGAAAGGTTTTCGTCGGCACCGGCGATTGCCGCCTCGTAGCCGTAAATGCCGCCACCGGAAAAGAAGTTTGGGAAGCGACCGTCTGCAATCCCATGCAAACCGGAATCACGGGCGCGCCGCACATCGCCAAAGGCCGCATCTTGATTGGCTACAACGGTTCCGACGACGGTGTCCGCGGCGCCCTTATCGCTTATGACGCCGAAACTGGCGATCAAATCTGGCGCTTTTGGACCGTCCCTGGCAATCCCGCAAGGAAATTCGAAACCAAAGCCCTCGAAATGGCCGCACAAACCTGGCACGGCAACGAATGGTGGCGCGTCGGCGGCGGCGACGTTTGGAACGCCATCACCTACGACGACGCAACCGGCCTCGTCATTTTCGGCACCGCCGGAACCGGTGTGGATTACGGCGAACTTTCGAACATCAAAGCCACTGGCGACAGACTTTTTTCCGGCTGCCTCATCGCCGTAGATGCCGAAACCGGAGAGTACGCTTGGCACTTCCAAACCAGCGCGCCCGGCATGCAAACCGAAAACAATCACATCTTGATCGCCGATTTAGCCATCAACGGCGAAAAACGCCACGTTGCCATGACCGCGCCGAAAAACGGTTTCTTCTATGTCCTCGATGCAAAAACCGGAAAGCTAATTTCCGCCAATCCGCTCGTCAACACCACCTGGGCGCATTCCTACGATCTCGCCACCGGACGCGCCGTCGAAGTCCCGCCCGATCAAGGCGGCGGTAAGCAGTGGACCGTTCACAACTGGTGGCCCATGAGCTACAGCGAATCCACCGGCCTCGTTTATATTCCCGCAACGGATCGCGTCGCGGGTTCGAAAGCCGAAGTCGAATCCGGAGAAAGCGGCGAAGGCCTCGCAGGCCGCTTGATCGCCTGGGATCCCGTCAAGCAACAAGCACGCTGGACCGTCGAAGAAAAAATCGCCGTCAACAGCGGCGTCCTCTCGACTGCGGGCAATCTTGTCTTTCAAGGGCAGGGAACCGGTGAATTTTCCGCTTACGGTGCCGACTCGGGAAAAAAACTCTGGTCCATCGAAACCAAATCCGCCATCGACGCGATTCCCGTCACCTATTCCGTCAACAACGACCAATATATTTTGACGCCGGTTGGCTGGGGCTCCGGCTCGCGACTCTTCGCCCCTGCTCGCACTATGGCCACGCCGGAATCAAAGCGTGGCCCCGTCCGTCTCTACGCATTCAAACTGAATGGAAAGACTCCCTTTCCCACGCCAAAAATTGTGATTCCATCCGTTCCCATGCCGCCGCCGCAAACCGGCACGCCGGAAATCGTCAAAAAAGGCGCGGTCCTTTACGGAACGTTCGTCTGCGATGGCTGCCATTCGCCCGGGCTCGACGGCACCGGTGCCTGGGTCGA
>Ga0247669_1000253_pt1 | contig 25385 bp, 28 predicted proteins | sample CNK10_metaG_FD_182734 | JGI IMG/M metagenome (GOLD analysis project Ga0247669, IMG submission 182734) | Soil microbial communities from Purdue University Martell Research Forest, Indiana, United States - CNK10 | ecosystem: Environmental > Terrestrial > Soil > Temperate forest > Bulk soil... | reverse complement strand
CATCGCATCCTGGGGCTGTAGAAGGTCCCAAGGGTTAGGCTGTTCGCCTATTAAAGCGGTACGTGAGCTGGGTTCAGAACGTCGCGAGACAGTTCGGTCCCTATCTGGTGTGGGCGCAGGAAACTTGCGAGGAGTTGTCCCTAGTACGAGAGGACCGGGATGAACAGACCCCTTGTGTACCAGCTGTCACGCCAGTGGCACCGCTGGGTAGCGAAGTCTGGAAGAGATAATTGCTGAATGCATCTAAGCAAGAAGCTCGCCTCAAGATAAGGTTTCCCAAGGCAATCAATGCCTAAGAAGGACAGTCGCAGACTACGACTTTGATAGGCTGGAGGTGTAAGCGCAGCAATGCGTTCAGCTGACCAGTACTAATCGTCCGTTCGGCTTAATCATAAAACTTACTCAAGCCGTCGTTGGTTACTCCAAAAGGGATCCATTCGACAGCTCATGGTGCGGCCGCCCTCCGGGGCGGGCGTTACCGAGATAAAGTTCATTGCAGGGTGGTTTCTAGACCAAACTGCAACGTCTTGTAGCACACAGTAATTGTTCGGCAGCGGGCCGAACTTGTATTGCCAGCCAAATTGTTGTCCGCGGCGCTTGATCGCGCCGCGCCAATTTTTTCCGAAAGCTTTCGAAGCGCAGCTTCGCTCTTCTCTTACTGATATCTGATTACTGATATCGCGAGCGCAGCGAGCTTCTCCAAGTTTCCGGTGGTCATACCGCGAGGGTCACACCCGTTCCCATCCCGAACACGGAAGTTAAGCCTCGCCGGGCCGATGATACTGCACGGGTAACTGTGTGGGAACGTAGGTCGCCGCCGGGATAAAATTAGAAAAGGCCGTTCCGATCAAATCGGGACGGCCTTTTTGTTTTGATATAGAAGCGGAAGGATGTCAGGTGCGGTTCAAAGGAAAGAGGGGGGCGACCGGAAGCAAATCCGGCGCCCCTCCTTCCTCTCCGGCTTCTATCCGTAGTGCCGGAAACTATTGCGCTGTCCGAACGATGGTAGGCCCCGCGGTTTGACGAACAAACCACGTCCGGGCAGATCCAGAGGCGAGCCCGGAGTTCTTATCATCTGGATAAACGATCAACGCGTTTCCATCCAGATAGGCATCCGGCGCCCAATACTCCGCCAGGGTTCGCGTACCAGAGGCGCAGCCAAGTCCGTTCACGCAAACGGGTCCGACGTGCACCACGCCGGTCGCGGTGCTCTGCGCGAATGTGGGCACGGCGGCGAAATCGTTTTGCGATTGCGCAGCGAAGACTTGCCACTGCGCGGAACTGCTCATGAAATCCGTTGCCGAGGAACCAAGCCAGGTGACGTCTACTTTGCCCGGATCGCCTGCAACCACCCAGGGTTGAATCGCGGTCCGCGTCGAAGCCCCGTTATTCACGCGAACCACGTGCGACCATGTGGCGCCCTGGTTCTGTGAGGTTGTCAGGTAGGTGTTCACGCCATCGGAAAAAACGACGTGCAGGTTGCCACCCTTGTCCACCGCAATAGCCGGAAAAACATGCGCCAGGGATGTATCCGCCGGCCCTTGATATACAAGCTTTAGACTGAAAGTTACGCCGCCATCGGTAGAGCGCGCGAGATATACCTGCGTGCTGGTCTGATCGAAAAATACGTTATACACGTTGCCATTTCCCGGATCCACGGTGATGTTCCCCTGATCGCCGGGCTGCACGCCGCTGACCGGCGTTGTCACTTGGGCTAGTTGGGGAAACGTGATGCCGCCATCGGTGGATTTCACCACTACGATGCTGACGGTGCCCTGAAGATCGGCGCCGAGCTGCTTGTAAGTCAAATATAGAGAGTGCTGTTGCCATAAGAGGCGATCCATTGGCGGTCGTTTCCAGGTATGTCCGAAGCGAGCGGGTTGACGACCCACGCGGCGCCGCCGTTAAAGGAGCTGGTTTGGGTCGTGGAACCCAGCCACAGCGAATTCATGTAGACATTTCCTGTGGTTCCCACCGCGAGATCTTCGTCGCCACCTCCAACGCCGTTGCCGGTCGTGGTTCCCGTGGTGGCCGCCACTTGCGTGCCATCTGGTTGGCCGAGGTAGGTAAAAGTCTTGCCGCCATCATAGGATTTCCAGACGTCAACACCCCCAGGGACGCCCTGAATCGCAGCCGCATAGAGGTTGCCGAGGGAATCGTGGACCACGCGGGGTTCAGTGTCTTGATCGGCAACCAGAGTCGCGGCGGAATTCGCGGGATCGCTCGGACGCGCAAGCTCGAAGGGTGTGCTAAATACCATTTTGCCGGGCTGATAACGCGCGCTGCCGTTGGCGACCGTCGGGTCGGAAGCAATTTTGGCTGTGCCGGAATAGGAAACATTCACCGTTTGCGAAGCAACAATCACGAGCTTATAAGTGCCGGGGGGCAGAGGTCCGGCATCAATTTCTTCGTAGGTTTCAAAAGCCTGAACAGAAGAGGCCAGAAGATTTCCCGACGGATCGAAAAGATAAAGATCGAACTCGTTGGTTGTTCCCTGCCAGGTGATGCGAATTTGAACCTCGTCATTCGGGTTCGACGTGAAAAAATTAGCGGGAGTGTTGATGGTCAGGAAGAAGGTGTCGCAGTTCAGCGTGGTGCAGGAACTGGTGTCCGTCGCGACAGCCGTGTAAGGTCCACCGGACCAGTTCACCACGCCGACGCTGCCCGTAAGTGTGCCACTGGCCGGAATCGCTGAATGCGCGGGGAGAGCGGCGAGGAGCAGCCCAAGGAAGAGCATGCGGTATCGTTGAAACATAAGAACGTGAGTTCTCCTTTCCAGAGTTCGTGCGAAGGGCTCAATGGAACCGGGGACATGGGACGCACTCAGAAGTCAGGCGTTATGGAAGTACCCGGTCGGCGGATAGTTTCACCCGATTCGCCCGCGCATCAATCGGGTGTTTGCCTGCTTTCGCCTTCGGGTATTTCCTTTAGCAGCCATCACGTAAAAGGTTCTTAGGGTGCGAAGCTTTGGCTCCGGCATTTCGCTGTAGCTGTGTGGGAACGCAGGTCGCCGCCGGGCTGGCGGCTCTTCCGTTTGGCTGGGGTTTTGGAGTAGATTCTAAGCCCGCCCTATTCCGCCTTCAGGCCATGGTGTCTCAAACCGATTCACTTTCCGGTCATGGATATTAGACATAGCCGATTTCGCCGCCGGTGCATCGGATGAGGAACGAGGGGTGGGCGATGAAATGCATAAAAATAATGTTGGCGCTTATGTTTCTGACGGCCGGCACGCTGGCGGCTCAACAGCCTGCGGATAAGGACGCCAGGGTGACGCCACTGATGACGAAAGCTCTGGCGGAGAATCCGGGCAAGGAAGTAATGATGATTACGGTGGAGTACGCGCCTGGGGGAACGGACCCCATCCACCGGCACAACGCCCAGGCGTTTGTCTACGTGCTGGAGGGGACGGTTGTGATGCAGCTGAAAGGCGGAAAAGAAGTGACGCTGACGCCCGGGGAAACCTTTTACGAAGGACCCGACGACGTTCATATCGTTGGCCGGAATGCCAGCAGCACCAAGCCGGCAAAATTCGTGGTGGTGCTGATCAAGGAAAAGGGCGCGCCGGTTTTGATACCGGTGAAGTGATCGCCCGGATTAATGAGTCTGTCACAAATTTGCGGGATGTTCGGTCTTGGCTGGCACTGCCGGCTGGTTTGAAATGTTCGAAAGGAAAATTAAGGAGGCGATCATGAAAATCGTAGTCATCGGAGGAACGGGACTTATCGGATCAAGGCTCGTCAGCCAGCTTCGCGCGCAGGGGCACGAGGCCGTGGCGGCGTCGCCCAATACGGGCGTCAACACGATCACGTGCGAGGGGCTGGCCGAGGCGCTGCAGGGCGCGTCGGTGGTGGTGGATGTGACGAACTCGCCTTCTTGGGAGGACGACGCGGTGCTGAAGTTTTTCGAGACGTCAACCCGCAACCAGCTCAGCTATGAAGGGGTCGCGGGGGTGAAGCATCATGTGGCGTTGTCGGTGGTGGGAACGGAACGCATGCTGGCCAGCGGATTCTTCCGCGCAAAAATGGCGCAGGAGAACCTGATCAAGGCGTCCGCGAATCCTTACACGATTGTGCGCGCGACGCAGTTCTTCGAATTCGTGAAGGCCATCGCCGATTATTCCACGGAAGGCGGCAAAGTGCGCTTGCCTTCCGCGCTGATCCAGCCGATGGCGGCCGACGATGTGGCCAGCGCGGTGGCCCGGGTGGCGACGGGCGCGCCGGTGAACGGCATGGTGGAAGTTGGGGGGCCGGAAAAGTTTCGCCTCGATGAACTCGCCCGGCAAGCCCTGGCCGCGTTCAAGGATCCGCGCGAAGTGGTCACCGACCCGAAGGCGCACTACTACGGTATCGAGGTGAGCGAGAGGACGCTGGTTCCCGAAGATGGCGCGCGGCTCAGTGAGACGCGTTTTGAAACCTGGCTCCGCCAGTCCGCCGGCCAAACCCCTAGCGGGCCGGAGAAGAGCAAAGGCTCGGCGGCTTAACCGGCAGCCCAGGCAGGGGCGGCTTCTTGCCATGAGCGTAGCGAAGGGTAATGCCGCCCTCTTTTCTTTTTCCCTCTAGAAATGTAGCGCTAGCTTTTGTGACATCCCGCTGCGCCGGCGGCCCCAACCTCTTTCGGGTCGTGGTAAACTTTTGCCGAGGCCGCCCATGAAAGCCAAACGAAAATTTACGGTACTGATCGAGCGAGATGAGGCGGGGTATTACGTCGCCACGGTTCCGGCTCTGCAAGGCTGCCATACTCAGGCAAAGAACCTGGACACTTTGATGAAGCGGGTCCGGGAAGTCATTGAGCTTTGCCTGGAAGAAGAGAACGGCGACGTCCACGAACTGGACCTGGTTGGAATTCAGCAGATCACTGTATGACCCGGTTGCCCCGCGTCAGCGGCAAGGAAGTTGTAAGAGCTCTGGAACGGGCGGGTTTTGCAGTGCAGCGTGTGCGTGGCAGCCATGTTTTTCTGAAGCACTCGGATGGCAGAGTCACCTCCGTACCGGTGCATTCCCGTGAAACGCTCGGTCCGGGTTTAATGCGCGCGATTCTTCGCGATGTCGATATGGATGCGGAAGCCTTCTCGAAGTTTCTGTAAGAACATTTTCCGTTATGGCTTCCCGGACGGATTCCGTACCGTCAATTTGCCTTCGAGCTTCTGGCCGTCCTGAAAATCTTCGGAATAGAGTGTTTCGCATCCGGCGTCCAAGGCGGCCGCAATTACGAGTGCGTCGTATATATTGCAGCCGAGCTTCTGTGCGATCGCCCGGGCTGCCGTGTGAATTTCGAGCGAGACGGGAACGGGCGCTGGGCAAAGAACCAGGAATGCCTGCACCGCTTCAGCCACCTCTGCCCAGGGCATCTGCAGCTTCCGCCGCGCCACCGCCGTGAATTCGTTCAGGACCTGCACGCTGACCACGCCGTCGGAGAGCAGCAGTTCCTCCGCCGCGCGGCGCGCGCATCGTTCTGCGCAACCGCGTAAATCAAAACCTTCGTGTCAAAGAACGCCTTAGCCCGCATCCCCTCTTGCCTTTGTAGGGGCACGCTAAATCGTGCCCCTCTTGGGTTGCTCCTGAATTTGTAGGGGCGGAGTTCACTCCGCCCTATTGGGTTATTCCTGCCCCTGTGGAATCCGGCAAAAAAAGGCGCCCGCCGCAGACGGCGTCCGCTACATAACTATCGCCCGTACAATGTCCGTCTTAACTCCTGCTTTTGTAGCGGCCGCTTTCTGAAGCGGGCGCCTTACCGGGCATTGGCCTCTTCCCGGTCAAACACAAATCCCGCGGGCAGTGGCCGCCGTAGCTTGCGCAGGCGCTCGAGCGCCTTGTTCCTGCTCTGGTCGTGCCTCACTTCAAACTCCCGCTCGCGCGCGATCCGGATCTCGATCTCGTCGCCTTCTTTCAACTTGAGCGCCTTCACCACCGTCGCGGGCAAACGCACGACTAATCTATTGCCCCAATTCGAAATCCGCATAGCTACTCCGCAACTACTTGCTTGCGTACTGTTCTGTGCCTAAAAAGTGGAGCGACACGTACGGGGCATCGCCAACCACCCAACTGTCGTGACCTGGAGGACCGGGCGGAATGTAGAACAGCGTGCCGGCGCGGAGTTCGTGGATCGTTCCGTCCTCCATCGCTGCCGTGGCGCAACCGGAGAGCACCATGCCCACGTGCTCCACGTTGCAGCGCGACGCCCCCACCAGCGGCCCAACATGCAAGGACCACTTCCATCCCGGTTCATACGTGGCGCGCCCAATGGTCATGCCCCCGATGCGCACCAGTTCGAATTTTCCTTTTTCGAACGTCCGCACCTCGTCGGGCTCCTCAAAACGTTTCAGAACCGTTTCCAGCGTCCCCATGGTTTCCCCCACGAATCGAATATACACGCGGACCGGTTACGCCAAGACGGCCAAATTGTCTCGATTCATGGACGACCCGTTCAGAATTGTGGCCTTTGATTCGTGCCGATGAATCGCTTATTCTTCGGCAATGCGAAAATTCATCTCGATAATTTCCCTCGTACTGATTCTTCTCCTGGCTGCTGCTGGTGGGGTTTTTGCGCAGAACCCTCCGGAGTGGACTGAGGCGTTCCCGGGGTTTCGGGTTGCGGGGAATTTGTACTATGTGGGGAGCAAGGGGTTGGCGAGTTATCTGGTTGTGACTCCGGCGGGGAACATTTTGATCAATAGCGATCTGGAGGCGAATGTGCCTCAAATTCGGGCGAGCATTGAGGGGCTGGGATTCAAATTTAAGGATACGAAGATTCTGCTGATCAGCCACGCGCACTTTGACCACGATGCGGGGAGCGCGAAGATCAAGGAGCTGACCGGAGCGAGCTACATGGTGATGGATGCCGACGTGCCCGTGGTGGAATCCGGCGGCAAGGCTGATTTTCAGTATGGCAACCGGCCGGAGTTTCTTTATCCACCGGCGAAGGTGGATCGCGTGTTGCACGATGGCGACGAAGTGAAGCTTGGCGGCGCGGTGCTGGTTGCGCACCTTACTCCCGGGCATACAAAGGGCTGCACCACGTGGACCATGAGGGTGACCGAGGGCGGCAAAAGCTACAACGTGGTGATTGTGGGAAGTCCCAATGTCAACCCGGGCTACAAGCTGGTCCACAACGAGAGCTATCCGCAGATCGCGCAAGATTACCAGCGGACGATGGACGTCATGAAGGCGTTGCCGTGCGATATTTTCCTCGGCGCCCACGGCGGTTATTTCGGGTTGGAAGAGAAATATGCGCACATGAAAGCCGGCGCCGCGAATCCGTTCATCGATCCTGATGGTTATAAGAAATTTGTGGCCGAAAAAGAGCAGGAGTTTCATGCGGAATTGGAAAAGCAAACCGGCGCGGCAAAATAAGATGTCGCCGACTCTTCCGCTATTTTCGCGAGTAGACTCGAACGTAGTCGACCAGCATTTGTTGCGGGAATTTTGTTGAGGCGTCCGGATCGCCGGGCCACTTTCCTCCCACCGCGACATTCAAAATCAGGAAAAAAGGGTGATCGAAGACCCAGCGAGCGCCCGCGGGAAGATCGCTGGGCGTGTGCGTTTCGTACAAGTGCCCGTCGACGTAGAAGCGAATTTCTTTGGGCTCCCATTCGACGGCGAAGACATGAAAATCGTCGGCGACGTTGCCGCTGGGGACAACGTAGGGAGCACCCAACGATTTGTCACCGGAGTAGTCCGGCCCGTGAATGGTGCCGTGAACCGTTGCCGGCTCGCGGCCGATGTTTTCCATGATGTCGATTTCCCCACACGCCGGCCAACTCGCCGCGGGGAAGTCGTCGCCGAGCATCCAGAACGCGGGCCACATGCCTTGCCCCTTGGGGATGCGGATGCGGGCTTCGAATTTTCCGTATTTCTGGGCGAAGAGTTTCTGGGTCTTCAGGCGAGCAGAGGTGAACTCGCGTGCAATGCCATCGGGCCCGGTGAATTTTTCCTGCAGGGCGTCGATCACCAAATTGCCGTTTTCCACGCGAGAGTTCGTTCGCCGGGCCGTGTAGTATTCCAGTTCGTTGTTTCCCCAGCCGCCTCCGCCGGTATCCGCGGTCCACTTCTTCGGGTCGGGCGCGGAGCCGTCGGGAGCGTCGAATTCATCGCTCCAGGTGAGCACCCAACTGGCGTCGGCGTTCTGCGTTGGCGCGCCGGCTGCGCCGGTCTCTGCAGAAGCCATGAAGATGAACGCCGCGCCGCCAAGGCACACGGACAATAGAGCGAGCCGCCCTAGCGGCCCAAACCTTCGACCAATGTGAGCAAACTTCACACAACCTCCTGTTGCTCTTGCGCGAGTTCTTAGGAATTATAGCCGGGGCCATTTGGCGCGCCGCAATCTTTCCAGAGCTTTTCCCAATTCCAGATACCGTACATCACCTTTTGGGGCAACGGGAAGCCGAGTTGGTGCGCGAGCATCAACACCTGGCCGCGATGGTGGGCCTCGTGCGAAATCATGTAGCACAACATTTCCGGGCCCACAGGCCACGGGCGGGCCCAGCCGTCTCTGATGAACTTCTTGATCCGGCCGCCAGGGCCGCTGAGCGATTCGGCGAGCATTTTCTCGCAACTGGCGGCGCTCTCCGCCAATCCCGCGCGGGCCTGCTTCTGTGTGCAGTGCGCGCGCTGGAGTTGCCGCGGAATCTTCAGGTGCGGCGCCGTAAGCCGGACCCACTTGGTGCGGACGTTGTGCAGGTGGGTGAAGATCGCCGCGATCGAGCGGGCTTTGCCTGGCGGCTTGGCGTTCCAGGCTGCCGGTTCCAGATGCTCGATGATCATCTGGCTCATTCGCTCATTGGCAGCGAAGATGCGGGCCGCCGCCCGCCCCAAATGCGTATCGGTTGGTTTAGCCTGGCCCTTCGATTGACGTAAATGTGCCCGAGGCTCCGCTTTTTTGTGCCTTTGCCTTGGGGTTGTTTTTTTCAACTTTGCACTTTCAACTTACGACTCATAACTTACGACTGCTTCCCCGTTACACTCCAAACTGCCGCAGATGATGATCCACGTGCTTGTACATCAATTGCGCCCATTCTTCCGGCGTCATCTTTCCGAAAAACGTATGCTCATTCCTGGTGCAGCCTTGTGGCCCGCCGGCCGAAAACCGCTCGACCAGAGCGGACAACCGCGCGCATTCTTTTCCCAGGTCGCGGTCGTCTTTGACCACCAGGCTTTTCGCCGTCGGGGCATTCCGGCCCATCGGCTTCTCGTCTTTCAGTACTTGCGATTTCGCCAGCGGCCCAAAGATTCGTCCCAGAAACATTCGCGGCTCGACCTTGTCTCCCACCGCCCACTCCATGACAACGGAGCAATGCGCCATCGCCTGCGGAGCCGTCATCTTGCCCCACTGCCGCTGACTAGTGGCACACAGCCGCCCGATCCGCCCGGTAATTTCCGTTGCTGTCGCCGGTTCAAAAAGATTCTTCATACCGATCCCCTTTTCCTTAAGCCGCTGCGATCATCCTAAACCAGAAATGCCCGCAGGCCGACACTTTCCCTGCAAAATAGATTTCTGGCCCTTCGCCCCCGCAAGAATTACCAACGCCACACGGCAAACCAGATTTGTGTTATATTGGGTGAAGTGGCCCCGATCTTCGGATCGGGGCCTTTTTCTTTTCCAATTCAATTTATGCTGGAGAGAGGTCCCGATGGAACTCAACCTCGGAACTGCGCCCCTGAGCGACGATGCCGTCTTGAAAGCTTTTGAAGCGTGCCAATTGGATCCCGCCAAATTCCACCATGACGACCATATCCGCCTGGCGTGGCTTTGCGTTCAACGCTACGGCGCACGCGAAGCCGAAACGAAATTGTTAGACGTACTCCAGAGGTTCGCCCAGCGCGCCGGTGTGCCGCAGAAATTCATGCACACAACCACCGTCGCTTGGGCTAGACTCGTCGCCGCGGCCCAGACCGACAGTGCCGGAACAGTGAATTTTTCGGAATGGATTCAATCGCGCTCGCAACTGCTCGAGCGCAACCTGCTGGCGAAATACTATTCGCCTGGGCGCCTTGAAACGCCAGAGGCGCGCGGCGGCTGGGTAGAGCCGGATCTTGCGCCTCTGGGAATTTAGGTTACTTCCAGTGTCAGTCGTTGCCCGCGGCCGACGCATGATGCGACTGTGGCGGGGGCGGAGGCAGAGGCAATTCGTGAAACTGTTCCGCTTCGGTTGAGCCCGCCAGCGCCGTGGTGGAAGCTGTGCCGCTGCTGATGACGTTTTGCACCGCGTCGAAATAGCCCGTGCCGACGAATCGCTGGTGTTTCACGGCCGAATACTGGTGTTCCCGCTCGCTCTGGAACTCCGCTTCCTGCAACTCTGAATAAGCGGTCATACCCAGGGCCTTGTATTCGCGCGCCAGTTCAAACATGGTGTGGTTCAGGGCATGGAATCCCGCCAAGGTGATGAACTGGAACTTGTAGCCCATCGCGCCAAGCTCGCGCTGGAATCGGGCGATGTCTTCGTCGCTCAGATGCTTTCTCCAGTTGAACGACGGAGAACAGTTGTAGGCGAGCATTTTATCGGGATAAACGGCGTGAATCCCTGCCGCGAATTCACGCGCCTCTTCCAGGTTGGGCTTGGACGTCTCGCACCACAGCATATCCACGTATGGCGCATAGGCTAGGCCCCGCGCAATTGCCGCTTCAACGCCGCTGCGCACTTCAAAAAAGCCTTCCGGGGTGCGCTTTCCGGTGCAAAACTCCCGATCGCGCGGATCAATGTCGGTCGTCAGCAGTCCGGCGCTGTCGGCATCGGTGCGCGCCATGATCAGCGTGGGCACACCCATCACATCGGCTGCCAGCCGTGCCGCAACCAATTTCTGAATCGCTTCGGTGGTGGAGACCAAAACCTTGCCACCCAGATGGCCGCACTTTTTCGCCGAGGACAGCTGATCTTCAAAATGCACGCAAGCCGCGCCGGCCTCGATCATCCCTTTCATCAGTTCAAACGCGTTCAGGTTTCCGCCAAAGCCCGCTTCGGCATCCGCCACCATCGGCGCGAACCAGTATTTGCCGTTCTTCCCTTCGGCGTGGTGAATCTGATCCGCGCGTGTCAGCGCCTGATTGATGCGCCGCACCAGGTTCGGCACGCTGTCGGCCGGATACAAACTCTGGTCCGGATACATCTGCCCGGAATTATTGGCGTCCGCCGCCACCTGCCACCCACTGACGTAAATGGCCTGCAGCCCAGCCTCAACCTGCTGGATGGCCTGGTTGCCGGTCATCGCGCCCAACGCCGCAACGTAGGGTTCGGTATGCAGCATGTCCCACAATCTCTCCGCGCCGAGCCGCGCCAGGGTGTGTTCCACCTGCACGGTGCCGCGCAGCCGGACAACATCCGCGGCTTTATAAGGCCGCGTGATCCCCTGCCAGCGGGGGTTCGACCGCCATTGATTTTCAAGTGCGGCGATCTGGTTGGCCTGATTGGTGGACATCGGAGGGACTCGCTTTCTCAGGGCGCAAAGGCCGGGAAACCCGGCCCCGCGCGGTTCAGGTTCAAGGTGGGGCCATTTTGCGGAAAGGGGGGTGGTCAGTCAAACGGATTGTAATTATCGCGGTGATAGACAATTTCTATCAGTACGGCTAGGATGAAAACAACGGGGGCCCAGCTGTATGGAAATACTCCAACTCGAAACGTTTCTGGCGGTTGCGACCTATGGCGGCTTTCACCGCGCCGCGGAAGCCCTGCGCATCAGCCAACCGGCGGTAAGCGCCCGGATTAGTACTTTGGAAGATTCCCTTGGTACTCGGCTATTCGAACGCGAACACGGCAAATTTTCCCTTTCGATGGCGGGCAAGGCGTTGCGTCCCCACGCCGAGCAGGTCCTCCGGCAAGTGGCCATCGCCCGCCAGGCCGTTCACGAACTGCATCCCATCGCCGGGGGACCGCTTCCCATCGCCGCATCGCTTTCTATCTGCACTTACCTGCTACCCGAAGTGCTCAAGAAATATCAGGAGAGCCATCCGAACGTTGTCGTCAGCGTGCGCAGTGGAAATTCCGCGCAAGTCTTGAAAATGGTTCTCGATGGAGAAGTGGATCTGGGCATCGCGCGTTCCCTGAACCATCCGGAAGTGGAAACGATTCAACTGCGTGACGACCCGCTGATTCTCGTGGGGCATCCCGGCCATCCCGCGCTGACCCGCAGGAAAGTGCGCCTCGAAGAACTCGAGTCCATGCCGATCATTTCTTACGACCGCGGCTCCAGCGACTGGACGTTGATGAATGGCCTTTTCCGCCGCAGCGGGCTGCTGCCGAACATCGTGCTGGAGGTGGAAACCATCGAGGCCTGCAAACGAATGGTGCTGCGCAAGCTCGGACTGGCTTTTCTTCCGCAGATCGCGGTGGTCGAAGAACTCCGCCGGGGCCGCCTGTGCCCGCTGGAAATCACCGACTCTGAGCCGCTGCGGCGAAGTCTCGACGTGATCCTTCCGCGGCGGCGGCCGCTTTCGAAAAGCGCAAAGGAACTTGTGGCTGGATTGCGGGAAGCGACGGAGACAATCGTGAAAATCGCGTCCCGCCGCAGAAAGAATCACTGTCGCTGATTTATTTTCCAATCCGGCTGGCTTCCGGCCACGCCCCTGCGTAAAATGAGCAATTCAACCAAGGAGAATCATGGGCAACGCGCAACAAACGGTATTGATTACCGGCGCAACCGACGGGCTGGGCCGTGCGGCCGCACTATTATTGGCGGAAAAAGGTTACCGGGTATTTGCCGCGGGGCGTTCCGCGGAAAAGCGCGCCGAATTGGACCGGCTGGCCGCCGCAAAAAAGCTGCCGTTGGAAACCTTGGAAATGGACGTCTGCAGCGAAGCTTCGGTGTCTAGCGCCGTCCAGCAGATCCTGCAAAGAGCCGGCCACCTCGACGTGCTGATCAACAATGCCGGCGTTGGATTAATGGCCGTTACCGAAGAGCTGAAGCTCGACGACCTGAGGCGCCTCTACGAAACGAATATTTTCGGCTTGCTTCGCGTTACCCAAGCCGTCCTGCCGCACATGCGCGAGCGCAAGTCTGGCCGCATCCTGATGCTCAGCAGCGTCGCCGGAATTCTGACTCCTCCTACGTACGGCGCGTATAGCAGCAGCAAGCATGCTGTCGAAGCGCTTTCCAACGCCCTTCGCCTGGAGCTGTACCCCTTCAATATTGACGTGATTCTGATCGAGCCGGGCTACATCATGACGAATTTCCAGCAGACCGCGAAGGACGCCGCGGAATCCTATATCGAAGGGTCCGCAGCGAGCCCGTACGCGAAAATATATGAAGGCGCGATCGCCGGCGCCACCAACAGCCGCCGGGAATCGAAAACCACACCAGAGGATTGTGCTCGGGTGATTTATTACGCCATCGAGTCCGGCCATCCGAAAGCGCGCTATACGGTAACGCCGCTGGCGAAGTGGGCTGCGTTTGGCAGGCGAGTGCTTCCGGACACCCTGATGGATTCGTTCCTGCGCCGCAAGTTTGGGATTGTCCGCGAGGAAGAAGACTGAGAATTGTTTCCCCGCTAAAAATGATTCGACGGTGAACCCGGCGCAAAAAAGGTGTCATCCTGAGGCCCCGATCGGGAGCGAAGGACCTCAACGATTACATTGTGCAAGGTGTTTAAGTTGAGGTCCTTCGGGACGCCAACGACGCGTCCCTCAGGATGACAACGTTTTTTTGACGTTTGAACAGCGGCAAATTACCGACCATAGCGACCGCGACTCAGTTGGAGATTTGAAATGAGACGCTGGTCTCGCGCAGGGCTTCCCACTTTTTGCGCCAGGTTTCGTGGAGGGGGCTTTCCGCATAGTCGGCGGCCGCATCCGGGCTGGCGAATTCGATCACGTAGACGCCGCTCCAATCGCGAATCTGGTTGCGCTCGGTCTTCAGCCAGATATTCTTGATCCCGGGAATTTTTCCCGCCATGTCGCGGATGCCGTTGATGGCCTGCTCCTGGTCGTTTTGGGAAGTGGCGTCGCGGAATTTGTAGGCGACCACGTGAACCACAGTCTTGGGCTGTCCAAAGCGATTCACAGCCGAAACTTTCTGTGTCAGCGCGCTTCCGGCCACGCTTCCCGCCAGAAACAGCCCGATTCCCAGTGCGATTTGCATCCAGCGGCGTTTGCGCGAATCCATAAAATTCCTCCTCATGCGGCGAGCCTTGCCAGTTTATTCGACCCGGCGTTCGCTCGGCAACCTGCCTATCATTTGACGCGGCGCAGAATTTGCCGTTAGGCTGATGGCTTAATTTACAAGGAGAAGCGAATGACCCGAGCTTTCGGTTTGGCGGCAGTGTTGTGTGGCATTGCGGTTCTTCCTGTAACGCTGAGCGCCCAGAACGACCCGGCGATCAATTCGGAAGCCCGCGCGATCTTTCAGCAGCTGATCGAGATCAACACAAGCGATTCCGTCGGCAGCGTCACCAAAGCGTCCGAAGCGATGGCCAAACGGCTGCTCGCCGGCGGCTTCCCCGAGAAAGACGTAATTGTTGCGGGCCCGAACGAGCGAAAGAAGAATCTTGTCGTCCGTTACCACGGTTCCGGCCAGAAAAAGCCGATCCTGTTCATCGGGCATCTCGACGTTGTCGAGGCGCGGCGTGAAGACTGGTCCGTGGATCCCTTCCAGTTTATCGAGAAAGACGGATTTTTCTACGGACGCGGCACGCAGGATATGAAGGAAGGCGACACGATCCTGGTCGAAACGTTTCTTCGTCTGAAGCGCGAGGGGTTTGTTCCGGATCGCGATCTGATCCTGGCGCTCACCGCCGACGAAGAAGGCGGCGATTACAACGGCATCGACTGGCTGGTGAAGCAACACCGCGACTGGATCGACGCGGAGTTCTGCATCAATCTGGACGGCGGGGAATTTGAAAAGCTGAAAGGGAAGCGCGTGCTGGCCGGGATGCAAGCCAGCGAAAAGGTGTATGCGGACTTTCAGTTGGAAACCAGAAACCCCGGCGGCCACAGCTCGGTGCCCGGAGCGGAAAATGCTATTTATGAGCTCTCCGCCGCGCTGCTGAAGGTGCAGGCGCACTCGTTCCCGGTTGAGATCAACGAAATCACGCGCAATTATTTTGGTCACGCAGCGACGCTCACCACGGGGCAGTTGTCCGCGGACCTGCGCGGCGCCGCAAAGGAACCTCCCGATGCGGATTCGATCAAGAGGCTATCGAACAATCCTTATTACAACTCGCTCCTGCACACGACCTGCGTTGCCACCATGCTCACCGGCGGCCACGCGCCGAACGCGCTTCCGCAAATGGCGCGCGCCAACGTCAACTGCCGGATCTTCCCCGGCGAGGACCCGGAGCACGTGCGCAAAGCGCTCGAGCGTGTCGTTGCGGATGCAAAGGTTAGCATCGTAGCCGTCGCGCAAAAAACAGCGGACGGGCAAGCGATCCCCATCGTGACGGTTCCGCCTTCGCCATTGCTTCCGGAAGTAACCGGCGCGCTCGATCGCACGCTTGCCACGATGTGGCCCGGCGTGCCCATCGTTCCGACCATGTCCACCGGCGCGACCGATGGAAAATATCTCCGCATCGCCGGCATTCCCACCTACGGCATCGCCTGCATGTTTTTCGATATGGAAGACCACCGCTCGCACGGCAAAGACGAGCGCGTGGGCGTGCAAGATTTCTACGACGGCGTGGAGTTCGGCTACCGCTTCGTGAAAACACTCGCTACTCGGTAGCTTACAAGTGCTAAGGAAGATTTAGTGAATCGAGCACGCCTGCGAGGATGGTCATGCCCGCGGAAGGCCGGGGCATTGAACCGATATTCACCGAAAGAGACTTGGCTGACAGACTGGGAGCGGGCCAAGGCCACGATGTCCCTGGCCAGGATTACGAAACCCCTTTCCGATTGCCTGGAACCTGGTTTTCAAATAAAGTGGGTTCATGAAGTATTCCGACATCATCACCATCGAGCCTGGTAAGCGCGGTGGCAAACCCTGCATCCGCGGGCTGCGCATCACTGTGTATGATGTGCTGGAATATCTAGCCAGTGGAATGACCCACGCCGAAGTTTTGCAGGAATTCCCCTTTCTCACGGAGGAAGATATTCGTGCGTGCCTCGCGTACGCCGCTGACCGCGAGCGCAAGCTGGAAATTTCGAAAGCGTGAAGCTCCTCTTTGATGAAAATTTATCCCCTCGTTTGCCCGAGGATCTCGCGGAGATCTATCCGGGTTCAGTCCAAGTCCACGATTGCGGATTGGGGAGTATGGATGATTCGGCCATTTGGCAGTATGCCAAGGAGAATGGGTTCACGATAGTCTCGAAAGATTCGGACTTTCAGGAACGAAGCGTACTCCTGGGCCAACCCCCCGAGATTATTTGGCTGCGCGCGGCCAACTGTTCCACTGGAGAAATCGTGAATCTGCTGCGGGCTGCCTCCCCAATTATCCAGCGGTTCATTCAGCAGGCTGATGAATCGTGCCTGGTCCTTGGCACGGGTACAATGTCCGATTAGGAATCCAGTTCCGAGTAGATCTACCTGATCATCGGGTAGATCCGATGAACTCGGGGGACCCAGACCGTAGGAAAGCAAAAAGCCCCCGAAATTTGGGGGCTTTTTGTTGAAACGGGATGTAAAGAAGTTTACGGTTTGGTCGGATCCGGCGCTGTACCGGGTTTCGTATCTTGCGGACTTGCAGCGCTGGCCGCAACCGGCTTCGAAGCGTCGGCGCCGTAGCGCATCAGGTAGGGCATGAACGGCGTAACTTCAAACGGCATCTTCTCGCGTTCCGCCACAGTGCCCACGGGTTTGCTCTTGATGAGCTCCAGCCTGTCGTTCCAAGGATCGATCTTCACGCGTCCGCCGATGGGCAGCGCCGCAATCTTCTGGGCGTTCTGCTTGGGATCCGCGGCAGCCGTGGATTTCAGGTCGTTGATCTGCGGCACTCGATTTCCCAGGTGTCCGCTGATCAGGTTGGGGATTTCCTTCTGGCGGCTGTCGAGAGCCTGCAGGAAGAGTCCCGCGTTGCCCAGCTGGTTTTTGTAAGGCGAATTGTTCAGGATCTGGATGGCTTTGGCATTGGCCTGGGTTTCTTCATCCGCCGTGCGCGAAAAACCAAAGTGGCGGAACGTGTCCTTGTCTTCCACCAGCAACTGGTCGAAGAAGGCAAACTGCGAATCCAGCCGGTGGCCCAGTACGACGTGGCCCAGTTCATGCGCCAGCATGGTTGCCAGGCTGGCTTCGTCGGGCAGGACGTCGATCAAGCCGCGGCTCAGCACAATCGTGTGGCCCAGGGTGAACGATTCCAGCGTGGAGGTCATCAGCACGCGGCAGCGCACCTCGGGATCCACGTCAATGTTGTTGGTCACTTCCAGGTTGTTGACGACGGTCTCGAGGACCTTGTCCACTTCGCCCTTCGGCGCCATCAGCCCGATGCGTTCCAGGCGATCGGCGATGTTGTCTTCCGCCTGGCGATCCCACGAGCGTTGCGCCTGAATCGGAGTCAGGTCGTTGGCCGTCTTGGTGTCGTCCTGCATCGGCGTTTCGACGAGGATCTTGCTCAACTCCTGCTCCTGGGAAGCGCCGCCGAGATTATAGCCCCACAAACGGGTCTGCGCCTTGAAGTCTAGTTTCTTTGAAATCGCGTAATGCAGATCCTTTTCTTCGCTGTACACGAACGTCGGCATCCACAAGCCCGGCTGGACGTTGGTGCGCCAGCTGTCAAAGTGGAAATACCAGCTGGAATGCCCATTGCCGCTGTACGCGCCGTTGAAGCGCACGATGTGATAATCCTGATCCTCCACCCAGATGCGTCCCAGGAAGCGTCCGCCATTCTTCTTTTCGAGCGGTGTCACGTCAAAGACCAGGCAGCGCACTTCGCCGACGAATTCGCGGCGCACGTAGTCAAACTTGTAGTGCTGGCGGTCAAACCCGTTGGTGTCGATGAAGATCATCTGCAGGAAGCCGTCGGGCAGAAACTGCATCGCGAAGCTGAAGAAGTTGCCGATGGACCCTAACGCCCGCTTGCCCTTGTTAGATTTTTCGGTCAGGGGAACCAGGCTTACACCCTTGGCGAAGTTGGCGCGGCCGAGGAAGTATTTGTCCCCGGCGGGCACCTGGCCGAGCTCCTTGTCCGGTTTCAGATTCTGGATATAGGTCTCCACAAGTGGAGAGTAATTGCGGACCTGGCCGTAGAGCTTTTGCTCGTTGGCGGTAATCCGATCCACCACCTGCTCCATCGTGCGCGGTTGATCCGCATCGGGAGCCGGCGCGGCGGAGGCAATCGTGCCGGCGTATGCGCCGAGCGCAAGCACGAGGATATAGTTCGAAAACTTTCGCATGTTCATCTCCCCTTCACCGCAATCAATAAGCCAAACGAAATTCGATACGTACCCGGGCCGGAAAATCCACCGGCTGACCCTGTCGCAGCGCCGGCTTGAACTTGATTTGTTGCGCAGAGCGAACGGCCGCTTCGTCCAGGCCGTGGCCCAGGCCGCTGATTACGCGATTGATCTGAACCGTTCCATTCGCCAGGAAGACCATGTCCACAACCACATCGCCTTCAATCTTCATGGAACGTCCTTCGGCGGTGTATTCGGGTCGCGGTTTTTCGACAATCGTCGGAGCGTTGTCCGCCGGGCCCGTGTTCTGCTGCTTTTTCTTCGGCGCTTCCGCCGTGTTGTCTGCCGCATTGGCAAAGCCGGTGGAGACGACCGAGCCCTTCTTGCCGCTTGCCGGAGGATTTGCCGTGCCGTTGCCGAAGCCCGTGCTAGCTACCGTGCCACGAATTCCTTCTTTGCCGCCTGTGCCGTTGCCGTATCCTTCGCCGCCGGGTAAAGCCGGAGAGCCGAGCCGCGCTACGTTGGTGGCGTGTTTCGGATCGCCCTTCCCAGCTACGCCGTTCGGATCACCGAACCCGCCGGTCTGAACCTTTTCCACAGGCGCGACCACCGTTGCCGGCGCCGCGCTTCCCGTATTCAGATTATTCACCTTCACGTCCTCTTTCGGACGCTTCGGCCCGTTCTCTTTGACGTTGATCTTGACCTCATCAAACTTCGGAGACAGATCCAGTGCCTTGAGCTCCGCCTTTTCTACCTTATGCTCGACCGGCTTGGGTTTCGTGAGGTCGGCAAAAATGTGCGGCTGCTGAGGATTCAGTTTTGGAACCTCAGGGACCGGGACGGGCTTAGGAGTCGGCTTCGGTGCGACCGCCTTCACCTTTGGAGGAGGCGGCGGCGGAGGAGCAACGGGAATCTCGGTGATTGGCTGAGCGATGGCGGTATAGGAATACTGAATGGCGGTTTTCATCTGTTCCGGATAAAGCATGGGAATGATGAGGAAGAATCCCAGAATGGCGAGCTGAACAGCCGCGCTGAATCCCACACGGCGCCAATTCGGTTTTGCTTCGGGCAAGAGCGCCAGGCGGGCAGGCACCTGCCGGGTTCCAATATTTTGCTTCCAGGCTTCGGAGTTTGCGGTCCGGCTGCGGTTCGCGTTGAACCCGACGCCCAGCGACCTGCTCGTTGGTGGATCTGCGATCATCGTGGCCATCCGCTCGCCGCCTCTTACGAAAATTCGTCCTGGAACTTCGACCCGGGTGCATCGAAGCTTCGATTTCTCGAGTACAGAACGTGTGATTTACCAGTACGAGCGTACTGAGGGGGCGCGGCCCCTCGAATAGAACTTTCGTACTAACGACGCGAACTCGCTAATGATAAAGCGAGTGCATCTCTCACGCGTGTTTTCTGTAGCTCGGACAAACCCGCCGAGGCGAAATTCGTTGCAGGGCAGGGAGCGCAACGCACAATAGAATAACCCATTCAGGGGCGGGACAGGCCGGAGGATTTGCCGGGTGGACCCCACGGGTCACTCCTTTAGGGTACCCTTTAGGATGCACCTTCGCTATAGGGCGTTGGTTTATTTCTTTTGCGCCCTAGGATGCTGAAAGAAGGAGTCTTATACTCCCGGCAGGAGGATTGTGCCGCAGCCTCCCCAAGAAAAGAAAAATTCCACCGGGGGGCTACCGCTCCTGGCCGGTAACGAAACGCTGGTTGCGTCGCTATATTCCCAGTCCGGCGCGGCACAGTGGGGGCTTTCCCAAGCTCAATTGGTTTGTGGGCTCGAACGCAGCCTGCGCAAGCGTTTTCAGGAGGGAGACCCCTCCCCGGGCCGCCTGGAAGAGTATCTCCTGACGCTGCACCTGGAAGATCTGGCCTTGACGACGGCTTGCATCGAGGGTTCGGAATCCGCCTGGGAGTATTTTGTCGCCGAATACCGAGGCTACCTGCGCGCCGCCGCCGGAGCAATCGCCAAGTCCAGCCGCTACGGCGCGAATCCGCAGGAGTTGGCCGACTCGCTCTTCTCCGACCTTTTCGGGTTGATGGATGGGAAGCGCGGCGAGCGCTCGCTCTTCCGCTACTACCACGGGCGAAGTTCGTTGAAGACCTGGCTGCGCACCGTGCTGGCGCAGCGCCATGTGGATTACATCCGGTCGCGGCGGCGCCTGGAATCGCTGGATGCGGAGGACGGGGAAACGCCGGCGCTCCCGCCCGAACGGCTGCAGCACCCGCCGCTGCAGGATCCTCATCGCGGGCATTATCTCACCTGCTTCTCCTCAGCTTTGCAGCACTGCCTGAAGCTTTTGCCTCCCGGCGACCGCGAGCGGCTGGAACTCTACTACGTCCGGCAAATCAAGCTGGCGGAAATTGGCCGGCAGCTTGGCGAGCATGAATCGAGCGTTTCCCGCAGCCTGGAGCGCATTCGCCAACAGTTGCGCGAACTGGCGGAACAACATTTGCGTGATGCCTATTCGCTGAGCGACGCGGAAATCCGGCAGTGTTTCGAATACGCTGCGGAGGACGTGCCCATTGATTTCCGGAAGTTGTTTCCCGAAGCGAAGCCTGGAGATTCGCGAACAAACCGAAAGGAACCAGCGTGATGCGCTGCAAGAAACGCATTTGCCGCCGTTCTAAGAAAGGAGAGGGCCATGCCGTCTGACGACCGCGACCAAAAATTCGAACGCGCGCTCGCGCAACATCTGCGTGGCGGCTCGGCACAGACGAATTGCCCGGACGCGGAAACCCTCGCCGCTTTTCACGAGCGGAATCTTTCTCTCGAGGAAATGGCCCGGTGGAAGGCGCATATCTCCGCGTGCGATGCGTGCCAGGAAGCAATGGCGCTGGTGGAAACCGCCGAAAAACAGCTTGCCGCGGATTGGGAAGATCGCGGAGTTCCAGTGGCTGAAGCGGCGGTGATGCTGGGCGATCTTGCAGGGAGCGGTCCGAAACGAAGCGTTCAGGCTGCCGCCGTTTCCGCGCCGAAGGCGGCCGGAACTCCAGTCGCAATCATGCGGCGCCGGCCGGCGCTTTTGCGCTGGGCGATTCCGCTGGGTGCCGTTGCCGCCGGAGTTCTCGTATTCATAGGAATTTATGAGCAGCGAGCCGCGAAAGTGGAGCACTACTCCAATACTGTTGTAGCGCGGCGAGAGGCGCCCGCGGAGCGGGCACCTATGCGCGATCAGTTGCAAAGTAAGGTGCAGGTGCCTGTCGAGTCCAAAGATCAGGAACTGGAAACCGCCGACAGGTCCGTGCAGAAAAGAGAAAAGGAAATGCTCGCCGCACCTTCTTCCCCGCGGCCAGCGGAGCGTGTAGGGGCGACCGGTGGCGCAGGGTTTGTGAATCCGAAGCCCGAATCCGATGTGTCCGCGAATAGAGTGGTAACGAGACCCGCTCCTGCGCCAGAGATTTCGGGTGGAATCCAGGCGGGCGCCGGGGTCGGTCAGAACGCGCCTGTCCGTGCGTCTGGAGGAGGCGGAATCGGCGCCACCGCGGACGAGGGATTCGTGAATCTTCCGACAAACGGCCGAAATGTCGTCGGACTAATGACGCTCTCGCCTGGCATCGTTCTCGCCCCTAACCAGATCGGTGGCGTTGTTACCGATCCTTCCGGCGCAGTCATTGCTTCCGCCATCGTCGAAGTGAAAAACATTGCAACGGACGACACCTGGAGCGCCTCCACCAGTTCCGACGGTCGCTGGCTCTTGCTGAATCTTCCCTCCGGCACCTACCAACTTAGCGCCCACGCTCCGGGCTTTCAAACCATGCGTTCCACAATTGCCTACGACGCAGCCAATCCCCGCGCCTACCAAATCGGCCTGAACGTCGGCGCTGTCACTGAGACTGTCGAGGTGAGCGCGCAAAGCGCGGCTGTCGATACGGAATCCGGGCAGATTAGCGGCCGCAAGAAAAAGCAAAACAAAAACGCTACTCAGCCAGCGGCACCGCCGCCCCCTCCTAAGCCGATGACCTATGGTGCAGCGGTGGGCGGAGCAGCGGGTGAGGAGAAGCATCGCGCTGACTTGAAAACTGTTCCTCCGTCAGTCCCGCAAACTGTGCAAACCGAGGCGGCTCCATTGAACGGACGGAATGACACCGACTCCCTGATGATGAAACAGGGAGTGTCGAACAAGCTTTCGGAATCGGCCGGTTCGCTCAACGGCTTAATCCTTACTCCAGACAACCGAGTTTTCTGGAAATTGCAGTCCGCGGGAACGGTTCAATTGACCACCGACGGCGGCAAGGATTGGACGTCGATGGAAACCGGCGCGAATGAAGAACTGACGACGGGGTTCGCGCCGTCTTCGAACGTGTGTTGGATTGCTGGAAAGGCCGGCACGCTGGTGCTGACCAAGGATCGCGGCAATCACTGGACGAAGATCAGTACTCCGATTGCTGGCGACCTGGGCGGTGTCCATGCCGCTGACGCGAAACATGCGTCCATTTGGGACGCGGCCCGGCACACCAGCTATGAAACGTCCGACGGCGGCGCCACCTGGAAGCAGACCTCCAGCCGATAATCGCCCTGCAAGAAACATCGATGGCGCCGTTCTAAGCAGGAAGGCAAACTCTAAACGAGGTGAAGCGAAGATGAAGACTCCACATTTCCCGAAAAATGCGGCGCACCGCTGGATGGCGGCCACGACCATGATTGCGCTGGCCGGCGCGGCCGCGTTTGTGCCGGATTTTCACGCGGGCAAGAAGAATGGGCCGCAGGAAAAGGAGTCCAGCCGCGGCGCTGCGGCCGTGGCGGATCAGTCGACTACTTTGACGGATCAAACCGATCTTGCGGTCACCGTTTACAACTCCAATATCGCGCTCGTGCGCGACGTCCGCGAACTGCAGCTCCCGCGGGGAAATTTCCGCCTGAAGTTCATGGATATTGCCGCCACCGTCAATCCGGCGACCGTGCATTTTCGTTCGTTGACCGAGCCGGACAAGGTTGGCGTGCTAGAGCAGAATTACGAATATGATTTGCTGGAACCCGCAAAGCTGCTGAACAAATACGTCGGCAAGGAAGTGACGCTGGTGCGCAGCTACATGGACAATGGCACCACCAAGCATGAGGAGATCAAGGCTACGCTGCTTGCCAACAATAACGGCCCGGTTTGGAAAATCGGCAACGATATCGTTACCGGCGGCTACAGTGAGAGCTACCGATTTCCGGAAGTGCCGGCGAATCTGTACGAGCGCCCAACGCTTCTGATGTCGCTTGAAAATTCCGGGTCAACCAAACAGAAAATCGAGTCTTCGTATCTTGCGGGCAATCTATCCTGGAACGCGGACTACGTTTTGACCGTGGGGCGCGATGACAAAGCCGCCGATCTCGACGGCTGGGTGACCGTCGTCAACAACAGCGGTACCGCTTTCCGCAACGCCCGGCTGCAACTTGTTGCCGGCGATCTGAATCGTCTTCCGCAACGCGACCAGTATCGGGCGATGGAAATGATGACCAAAGCAGTTCCCGCGGCTTCAGGGGCCCAGTTCCAGCAGGAAAATTTCAGCGAGTATCATCTTTATTCGCTGGGTCGCCGCACTTCCGTCGAAGACAAGGAGACCAAGCAGATCAGCCTGCTCGAGGGGACCGGCGTCCCGGTGGAGAAACTTTTCGTCGTGAATGGGCAGAACTTCTACTATCACAATTCGCAGAACCCCGGTTCGCCACTGAAGGACCCCGTCATGGTTTTTTATAAGTTCAAGAATGAAGAGAAGGCCGGGTTGGGCGTTCCGCTTCCGGCGGGCAATGTCCGCGTTTACCAGAAGGATTCGAAAGGCGGGCTGCTCTTCATCGGTGAGGATCACATTGACCACACGCCGAAGGATGAATTCATCACCGTGAAAATCGGCAACGCCTTTGATGTGGTCAGCGAGCGCAAACAGACGGACTACAAGAGCCTCGGCAGCCGGCTGTGGGAGATGGAATTCGAAATCACCCTGCGCAATCACAAGGACACGCCGGTCACCGTCCAGGTGAACGAACCGATCGGCGGCGATTGGGAGATGCTTTCCTCCTCCTACAAATACACGAAAACCGCGGCGTTTGCGGCGCAGTTTGATGTCCCGGTGAAGGCCAACGGAACGGCGGTGCTGAAGTACCGCATCCGCGCCAAGTGGTAACCGAGACGACGCCCCCTGCCGGATCTCATAACAGGGAAGTTGTCATTCTGAGCGCATCCGACGAGGATGCGCGAAGAATCTCACCGCGAATGCTTTCACAGACATTAAGTTGAGATCCTTCGGCCCGCGAACGGCGCGGGCCTCAGGATGACAACTTTAAGGCTTTTTGCGCTACGGGCTGGGCGACCTGAAGGTCGCCGCTACATCATTCGAGGATTGCGTCGGCTTCGATTTCGAGCAAAATTTCGGGAGCAATCAGGCGGCTTACTTCCACCATGGATGTTGCCGGCCGGATGTTTCCAAAAAATTCGCCGTGCGCTTTGCCAATCTTTTCCCACTCTTCGATATTCGTCACAAAAATCCGGGTGCGCACCACGTCTTTCAGCCCGGCGCCCGCGCGGGCTAACGCCGCTTCCAGATTCCTGATGATTTGCACGGTCTGCGCATAGGCATCGCCGATCCCGACGATTTTTCCCTCCGCGTCCGTCGCTGTCGTTCCGGAAACGCAGATGTGATTGCCGACGCGCACGGCGCGCGAATAGCCGACAATCGGCTCCCACTTTGTTCCGGTGGCAATGTTCTGGCGTGGCATTTTGGCCCTCTCCGCAAGGCGGGAAAGCGAATCGCCGCTGGCCCGCGTGCTAAACTTAATGGAAGTATGGCACAGGCCGGCTACGCTCGGGCCGGGTGCCGGAAAACCAATCTATGCGCTGCAATAATATTCTCGAAGCGGTGGGACGCATCCCGCTGATCCGGCTGAACCGGATCAATCAGGGCTTGAAGCCGCAGATGTGGATCAAGGCGGAGATGCTGAATCCCGGCGGGTCCGTGAAAGACCGCATCGGCATCACCATGATCGATGAAGCCGAAAAAAAAGGTTTGCTGAAGCCGGGCGGAACGATCGTCGAAGGCACCTCCGGGAACACCGGCATGGGGCTGGCTCTCGTCGCTGCCGTGCGCGGGTACAAATGCGTTTTCACCACCACCGACAAACAGTCCAAGGAAAAAGTGGATTTGCTGAAAGCGCTCG
>Ga0247669_1000248_pt1 | contig 25528 bp, 26 predicted proteins | sample CNK10_metaG_FD_182734 | JGI IMG/M metagenome (GOLD analysis project Ga0247669, IMG submission 182734) | Soil microbial communities from Purdue University Martell Research Forest, Indiana, United States - CNK10 | ecosystem: Environmental > Terrestrial > Soil > Temperate forest > Bulk soil... | reverse complement strand
GTATGGCCTTGAAGGCGAGGCACAAGACTTCCTAAATCAAGCAACGACCAACCTTCCAGAGCCAGACGGCTCGATCCTCTATTTCGAGCTTACTAAGCCGCTCGCTTGCGGATGTGGCAAGGTGGAAGATTCGCTCGACGGTATCTCTTGGCCGCGGGTCAACGAGGGATACGCGAATCTTGAACGGATCTACGGAGTAACGAATCTGAAAAACAATCGTTACGCGTACTTGGCTTACGCTGCTGGCGATAAATCTGCCGCCGCCCACGCGTTTACACTTATTGGGGACTCACCCGATCCCAACATATGGCGCGGACAGGAGGCGTTCGACGGTGCCCGGGCCTGGGCATTGGGTAACTGACTGGCCGCACCATGAGAGGCGGACCACCGGCCGTGGGCCGATCTCTCTTCCGAAGAAGCCCAAATTGAAATCGAAGCCGTCGGCGTGATTTCATAGCTAGGAGGGGGTGGGGTGATTATGGTTAACCAACTGCCCTCTGCGCTAGAGTATCTGCCCATGAATACGAAACCTCTCCACCTCGACATGCATGAGCAGATCGAGTGCGCCTACACCTTGGCCTCGCGCTTTTACACCGACCCGTCCGTCCTTGAAATCGAAAAGGAAAAGATCTTTCGGCGCACCTGGCAACTCGTCGGCACCACCATGCAGCCCTGTGGAGACGCCACCGGCGCAAACAAGACTATCGCCGATCCCGAAACCTATTTCACCGCCGAAATCGCCGGTGAACCGATTCTCGTCATCCGCGACAAACAGGGAACTCTGCGCGCATTCAGCAACGTCTGCCGCCATCGCGCTGGACCCATCGCGCTCGGCAGCGGCTGCAAGAATGTCATGCGCTGCCAATATCACGGCTGGACATACACCCTCGAAGGAAAACTCATTGGCACGCCCGATGTCGAAGGCGTGGAATTTTTTGACCGCAGCACGATGGGTATGGTTCCACTTCGCCTCGACACCTGGGGCGACCTCATCTTCGTTAATTTCGACGCGAACGCAGAACCGCTTGAAAAAGTTCTCGGTGAAATTCCCAATCAAGCCCGCGGCTTCGATTTCGAGGGACTAAAACTCGCCGAGCGACGCGACTACGTCATCGACTGCAACTGGAAGGTCTACGTCGACAACTATCTCGAGGGCTATCACATTCCCATCGCCCATCCTGGCCTGATGAAGGAAATCGACTACGCGCAATATCGTACGGACACCTATCGTTATTATTCGCAGCAGTTCGCGCCCATCCGCGCCATGAAGCCCAACGACGATACGGAACGCGCTTACGCTCCGGGCACTGGCAATTTGAAAGAAGCGCTCTACTTTTGGATTTTTCCCAATCTCATGCTGAACATTTATCCCGACAATCTCTCCACAAATTTAATCGTTCCGCTTTCGCACGGTAAAACGCTCACGATCTTCGAGTGGTTTTTCCACGAGACCGAATCGCCGAAAAGCAAAGAACGAATTCAAAAAGCAGTCGTCTTCAGCGACGAAGTCCAGCAGGAAGACATCATGCTCTGCACCAACGTGCAAAAAGGCTTGAAGTCATCGACGTACGACCGCGGCCGCTATTCCGTCAAACGCGAAAACGGCGTCCATCACTTTCACATGTTGTTGCGGGAATTCTTGGAAAAGTAGCCGTCTACGCCGCCAACAATCGCCAACCGAGCCGCGCGCCGGCCGACGCCAGCGAAAATGTCGAACTCTCGCCGGTATGACCCGCAAGCATCTTCTGAAAAAGCTGCGGCTCCGAAGCAAAAATTCGCACCACGCGTTCCTGTGCCCAGCTTCGATTCTCCATCGCGCGAAGCGCGCGCGCCATCAGAATCGGCCGCCGACGCAATCGTGCATGAGCCGCTTCGTACTGTGCAAGGTTTTGGCGAGCGATCGCTTCGGCCAGCGCTTCTGCCTGCTGAAAGGCCAAACTCATGCCTTCGCCCGTGATGGCATCCACGGTTCCGGACGCGTCGCCGATCAGCGCTACGCGTCCGCGTGTCACTCGCGGCAGAACAAGATTTCCAGTCACCGCGCCGCGCTCGGCCGTCGTCGCTTCGCAGTGCACAAGTCTCGCGGAGACACTGGGGAAAAACGACAACGCCCCACGCAGCCGAAATTTCGGATTCCGCGAAAGCGCCACAACGCCGACTTCGTTTGCGGAAACGGGTGTCACATACAGTTGCGCTTTCTCCGCCCAGTGGACTTCGACACAATCCGCCCACGGCGCACAAGCAAAGTGTTGCCGAAACGCAAAACGTACGCTCGGAGATTTTTTGGATTCGAGTCCCGCCCAGTCGCGCGCCAGCGAACGGAAGCCGTCCGCGCCGATGATCCAGTCCGCCGCGAAATTCCCGCTGCTGGCGCTGACGAGATTCTCCGCAATCCCGGTCACCACGGTTCGCCACAAAATCGCGACGCCAGCATCTTCCGCGGCGCGAATCAACTGGCGATGCAATTCGATGCGCCGCATGCCGAGGCCTGCGGATCCGTCAAACTCCGCTTGCGCCACGGTCTCGCCTTTTACGAAACGTATTCCTCGAAACGCTCGGCCGGCGGACCAATCCAACGCGGCGCCGAGCCGCTCCAGCGCAGCGAGTCCTTCCGGCAAAATCCCTTCGCCGCATGCCTTGTCGCTCGGCGCTTCTCCTCCGTCGGCAACGGTCACCCTCAGGCCCTTGCCGCGCAGCGCAATCGCTGCAACAAGGCCGGCGGGACCTCCTCCAATTACAAACGCGTGTTCTGACCGATTCATGCAGTGGCCCGGTGCGGCAGGGCTTCTCGTCTCCGTCTGGTGTGTACTGAATAGATTGAAAAGCGTACCGAAAGGTTGCAAGGGGAAGTATCGGAGAGACAAAGTTTTTACATTTGCGGCGAATAGTGAGCGGTTTTGCTCGTTCTGGCGTTGAAAATCTCAAAATCGCCGTTCGGATAGGCCGTCAGCTTCAGGTAGTAGCCAGTGTCCGGTCCCGCGAGATTTGCGAGGAATTCGGGTGCCGCATTGTGATCCTTGTCGCCATCATCGGACCAATGGAGTTGATAAATTGCAGCGAGCCCCGGCGACGAATGGATGATGTTCCACGCGGAGGGGCTGCCGCCCTTTTTCGAGCCATTTTCGATAATGGCTAAGCGCGGTGCGATTCCGTGAACCAGCGCGGAACTGCCGCTGAAAAATAATCCGTGGTGCGTGGCCACGTAAATATCCGCTTTGCCGAGTTTGTTCACCGGACACACGAGCCCCAGTTCTTTTGCCCAAGGCAAATCCCCGAGATCCACAAGCCGCATTTTTCCGAAATCCATGACGAGGCCGAGTGAGTATTCATTTTCGGTATGGTCGGTAGGGGGAAGCGGAGTGGCCGCACAATTGTGGTTCGCGGCGCCCGCGCCCGGCAGCGGCTTTTCGAGAACTTTTCCGCCGCCGTTCACAATCACAAATTGTGCGGCGCGAAAGGGAAGTACGTCACCGGGTTTTACGGAAATTCGCCGAAACTTTTTTTCAGCGAGAAGTTTTTGATACGCGTTCCAGCCGGTTAAAGTTGCAGCGTCTTTCGGATCAGAATTTTCGCCGTGGTCGATGAACGCGCCGATCGGAATGCGCGCCGCGAGTTGTGTGACGCCGCCGACGTGATCGCTGTGGTAGTGAGTGATCAAAACGTAATCGATCCTGGACAGGCCGGCCTCTTTGGCTGCGGCCACAATTCGATCCGCGTCACGGCCGCCAAATCCATCCCAGCCCGTATCGATCAGCAATGATTCGCCGACGGGAGTGACGAAGAGTGTGGCTTGGCCGCCTTCGACGTCGACAAAATAAACGACCAGTGGCTTTTGCGTTTCAGCAGCGCGAGCAAATCGGCTCTGAAAAGAGAACACCACGCAGATCGTTGCAGCGACGAGCAACAGGCGGGCAATTCTCAACGCTCGCCGATTCGAAACCATTTTCATATTGTCCCGCTTTCATTCCTCTATTTGTTCGAAGTTTTTAGTAAAATCGCGAACCCTAGGGGACTTGAAGCTGTTCGAGAAGCAGCTGGTGATAACATTCGCATAGCGCGAACGCGATTTTGCACCGCGCACCGGCAATATCTGCACCTTGAAATTCACGGAGAGATTAGTGATTCACGCCGCTTGCGAGAAAGCCACCGTCGACGGCAAGCACATGGCCGGTGACGTAGCTTGCGGCGTCGGAGGCGAGAAAGACGGCAGCGCCGGCGAGTTCGTCGAGTTTTCCAAAACGTCCCATCGGCGTGCGCGTGAGAAATTCCTTGCCGCGATCGGTGCCGTCGAGCAATCCGGCATTCAGTTCCGTGCGAAAGACACCGGGTGCGATGGCATTGACGCAAACGCCTTTGCCGGCCCATTCGATGGCGAGCGATTTGGTGAGAGAAGCGACTGCGGCTTTGCTGGCGCAGTAGGCGGCAACTTCAAAGAGAGCGACGAACGAAGCCAGCGATGCAATATTAATGATGCGGCCGTAGCCGCGTTCGATCATGTGGCGGCCGACGACACGGCAGGCGCGCAGTGTGCCGGTGAGATTCGTTTCGAGGATGCCGTTCCACTCGGCGTCGGGCACATCCACGGTCGGTGCGCGTTTGGTGCGACCGGCGGAATTGACGAGAATTTGTACGCCGCCGAATTCCTTGGAGGCCGCGTCCAACACGGTTTTGATGGTGGCCTCGTCGGTGACATCGCACGGAATTTCGAGCGAGCGTCTGCCGATGGCGCGAATTTCTTTTGCAGCGGCGCGCACCAGGTCCACGCGGCGTCCGGTGGCGATAACGTCCGCACCGGCTTGCGCGAGCCCTTTGGCGATTTCGAGTCCGATGCCGCTCGTGCCGCCGATGACGAGAGCAGTTTTTTTGTGCAGTTCCAGGCGAGGATGGCCCAAGTGTTGTTTCTCCTGACGGAAGCTTCAAAAGCGTTCCGATTCTATAGCAACGAAGGAGCAATAGCGTAATGCGAATCACCGACGCGAAAGTGATCGTGTGCAGTCCGGGAAGAAATTTCGTGACGCTGAAGATCACGACGGAAGACGGAATTTATGGGCTGGGCGACGCGACAGTGAATGGCCGCGAACTTGCGGTGGCGAGCTATTTGACCGACCACGTGGTTCCGCTGCTGATCGGGCGAGACGCGCGGAGGATTGAGGACATCTGGCAATACCTTTACAAGGGCGCGTATTGGCGGCGCGGGCCGGTGACGATGTGCGCGATCGCCGCGGTGGACACGGCGCTGTGGGACATCAAAGGGAAAGCGCTGAACGTGCCGGTGTATCAGTTGCTGGGTGGGGCGTCGCGCGAGTCGGTGCTCGTGTACGGTCACGCAAGCGGCGCAGACATTGAAGACACGGTGAAAGCCGTGGCGCATTACAAATCGCTCGGTTACAAGGCGATTCGGGCGCAGAGCGGAATACCGGGGCTTGCAAGCACGTACGGCGTCGGGAAGGGGAAGATGTATTACGAGCCGGCGGTGAAAGACGCGCCGCAGGAAGACGCATGGAGCTCCGAGTTGTATATGAATTTTGTGCCGCAACTGTTTGCGCGTCTTCGGAAGGAATTTGGGGAGGACATTCCGCTGTTGCATGATGTGCATCACCGGCTGACGCCGATCGAGGCAGCGCGCGTAGGGAAGAGTTTGGAGCCGTATCATTTGTTCTGGCTGGAAGACCCGACTCCGGCGGAATTGCAGGAAGGTTTTCGATTGATCCGGAAACATACGACGACGCCGATCGCCGTCGGCGAAGTGTTCAATTCGATTTACGACTGCCAGCAACTGATTCAGGAACAGTTGATCGATTACATCCGGACGGCGGTGGTTCACGCCGGGGGGATTTCCCATCTGCGAAAGATCGCCAGCTTGGCCGAACTTTATCACGTGCGGACGGGATGCCATGGAGCGACGGACATGAGTCCCGTGTGCATGGCGGCGGCGCTGCACTTCGATTTGAGCGTGCACAATTTTGGGATTCAGGAGTTCATGCGGCACACGCCGGAGACGGATCAAGTTTTTCCGCATGCGTATTCTTTCCAGGATGGTGTGATGCATCCGGGCGAGAAGCCGGGGCTGGGCGTAGAAATTGACGAGGCGCTGGCATCTAAATATCCATATCATCGTGCGTACTTGCCGGTGAATCGCAAAGTCGACGGGACGATGCACAGTTGGTAGCGGCGATAGGGCCGGCTGCCATTTTGGCGCGGTGCATGGCGTGGGTCCGTTTGAATTTCTGGTAGTGCGTCAGTTTCCGGTGACCGCGTTCTACCAGGCGCCTGGTATAGGCAGGGCATTAGAACGTGAGTGGAGCGCCGCACGGTTTTTCAATTCCCTGTTAACTCAGACACCATTGTGAGCGCAGAAGTTTCCCGGGCTTGCGGGCAACTCCTGATTTGTCGTTTACCGGGGCTTTGCCGGTTTTCTTCTATAATCCGTGGGGATCACGATCAGTGGCGTTCGCCGTAATCGAGCACAAGGAGCACACGAACATGAAGCCAAAGAACACGATCTGTCTCTGGTTCGACAAAGACGCGCGTGAGGCCGCGCGCTTCTACGCCTCCACCTTTCCGGACAGTAAAGTAACCGCGGTTCACGAGGCTCCCGGTGACTATCCAAGCGGCAAGAAGGGCGATGTGCTGACGGTGGAGTTCACCGTCCTGGGCATTCCCTGTCTCGGCCTCAACGGTGGCCCGGCGTTCAGGCACACCGAGGCCTTTTCCTTCCAGATCGCGACGGAGAATCAGGAAGAGACGGACCGTTACTGGAACGCGATCGTTGGCAATGGCGGAACGGAAAGCCAATGTGGTTGGTGCAAGGACCGCTGGGGCCTCTCCTGGCAGATCACCCCGCGCGCGCTAACCGATGCGCTTGCGGCTGGTGGCGGTGAGGCAAAACGTGCCTTCGAAGCGATGATGACGATGAAGAAGATCGACATCGCCGCCATCGAAGCAGCGCGGCGAGGCTGATGTGAACATGCCGACAAGTCCTTTTTGCCCAAAGGCACATGTCCGGCAGCGGCAAACGGGAGTTGAGATTCCCTGATAACATTTTGGGCGCGATCTACGTCCTTGAAATTGAAGCATCTGCCTAATGCGATTGCAGCTCGTTTGAGAAGGCAGATGGAACGGCCGGTACCCGATGATTCTGCCTTGATAATTTCGGATGATAATTCTCTCGTTAGATTCCATACAACTTCGCAGGGAGAGGCCATGACACCCCACAAGTTAAGTTGCGGTGTTCCGTCCCTTGTCGCCGGTTCTCTAAGTAGCTCTAAACGAGTCAAAGCGCGACAAAGCAATCTCAGCATAATGATTTTCTTTCAGGCAGTAGTCCTGAGTTTGTTTGCGGGACCACAGACCATTGCGGCACAAGATAAGCATGAAGTGGCGCCTTCTCCGTTGCGGGTCACGACGCAGGGTTTGTCGGGACTCGATAGAGGGTGTAAGGCAGGTGAGGGCCTAATTGTTCAGTTGCATTACACGGGAGAAAAGGCCCTTCGAGGTTACGTGTTGAGGTTCGATAGCTCATACCACCGAGACGGAAAGCCTATAAATGATGAAATCCTCGAAGAGGTGCGAGGGTTGCGCGACCCGGTGATTCTTAGCGGGCAAGAGTGGACACGAATCATCTGCAGCGTGCCGAAGAAAACATTAGGAGACCCTGCGACGCTAAGTGCGAAGATTGACGTCCTGAAATTTGCGGATGGCTCCACGTGGGGACCAGCGGCGCTGCACGAATCTCACCAGCTTATCGGCAAACTTGACGGCATGGACTTCATCGAGAAGGCAACTGAGTTAAGAAAGTTTGTTTCTCCAATTCTCCCCGAACAGGGGCCTCTCCCTGATGCGAACGTCGAATCTCACACTATTGGTCCTCTGAGGTTTGATTCAGGCATCTGGCGCGACGAACGCGGGCAAGACAAGCTGGCGGTCGAGGTAACCAACGAGAGCGCTACTCCAATCCGCGGCTATCTGTTCACGACAACGTTTTTCGATCCCAAAACTGGAACGACCATTCGTCGAGTGTCCACCAAGGAGCTGGAAACCCAGGGGAATCCGTCGGGATACTTGGCTCCTGGGCTAACGTGGGTTGCCGACCCTCGGAAGTTTTCGTATTTACCCGATGGCTCTCTCGCCAGTTATAAAATCACACTCGACCTAGTCGTTTTTGCTGACGGTTCAATTTTTGGGCCAATGCACTCTCTAGAATCAGATGAAGTTTTGGGCATGTTCGCCGGAATCGATGATGCCAAACGCGTGAGCCGAGACTCCACCGTGAACGAAGAGCGCTAAGCGCACCGGCGGCGGAGTTTTTGTGTCACGAAGCAAAGAAATTCTCCCCTCAAAGAACGCCGGGAGAAAAAAGAGGTTCAAACTGACCGACCAGCGAGGCGGGCTGGTTTGACCATGGGTGGGGCGAGAGAGTACGATTTTTCCTCCACAAATGCCGATGACCATTTTGCCCGCCTTGGCATCAAATGCTGACGAACCAAATGGTCGGATGAAGACGGATTGTAATTTCGCAGGAGGAAAGCCATGACAGTAGGAGAAGGAGCCGCGCTAGCGGGACAACCCACCATGTTACGCATCAACGACACAGCACCGAACTTTACTGCGGAAACGTCGCAGGGCGTTATCAACTTCCACGAATGGATCGGGGATAGCTGGGCGATTCTATTTTCGCACCCGAAAGATTTTACGCCTGTCTGTACGACCGAGCTCGGCTACATGGCTGGGCTGGAGCCGGAATTCAAGAAGCGCAATGTGAAAATCCTCGGGCTCAGCGTTGATCCAGTGAGCAGCCACTCGAAATGGGCCGCGGACATCGAAGAGACGCAGGGTCACAAGGTAAACTATCCGATGATCGGCGATCCGCAACTCAAGGTCGCGAAGCTCTACAACATGCTTCCGGCCGAAGCGGGCGAATCGTGCGAAGGACGTACAGCGGCGGACAATGCAGCGGTTCGTACGGTTTTCGTGATCGGACCGGACAGGAAGATTAAATTGATGCTTAGCTATCCGATGAGCACAGGACGCAACTTTGACGAAGTCTTGCGCGTCGTGGATTCGATGCAGTTGACGGCAAAACACAGCGTGGCGACTCCTGTGAACTGGAAACCGGGCGACGACGTGATTATTCCCACTTCGGTTTCGGATGAGCAGGCGAAGCAAAAGTACCCGGAAGGGTTTAAAACGCTCAAACCATACCTTCGCACTGTCAGGCAGCCGAAGTAAAAGTTAACGCGCGAGAGGGGGTCAGCCATGATCCTCAAGCAGTTTTATCTGCCGTGCCTGGCGCACGCGTCGTATTTAATTGGCGACGAGACGACAGGGACGGCGGCAGTGGTTGACCCTCAGCGCGATATTGGCATTTATCGTTCCTTCGCAGCAGAACACAAACTTCAAATCAAACATGTTTTTCTGACGCACCTGCATGCGGATTTCGTTGCGGGGCATCTTGAGCTGCGCGATCAACTTGGCGCGACGATTTATTTGGGCGCGAAGGCGCAGGCGGAATACAAATTCACGCCTCTTGCCGATGGCGCAGCGGTGGAGTTCGGCCGAGTGCGAATGGAAGCGATCGAAACGCCGGGGCACACGCCGGAGTCGATTTCGATTGCGGTTTATGATCTTGCGAAAAGCGAAACGGACCCGCACGCGGTTCTGACCGGCGATACATTGTTTGTCGGAGACGTGGGCCGGCCGGATTTGCGCGCGGCGCTCGGCTGGTCGGCAACGGATTTGGGTGCGCTGCTTTTCGATTCTCTGCAGAACAAAATCCTGCCGTTGCCTGACTCGAGTCTTGTGTATCCGGCTCACGGCGCAGGTTCTTTGTGCGGGAAAGCGATCAGCAAGGAAACGGTTTCCACGATTGGCGAACAACGAAAACTGAACTACGCGCTCCAGCCGATGAGCAAGCAGGCGTTCATCGAATTGGTTACGGCCGACCAACCGGAAGCGCCGCCATATTTTGTTTACGACGCGGTGCTGAACAGCAAAGAACGCGCGACGCTCGACGAGGCGCTGCAGCGCGAACTGAAGCCGCTCGAATTGGGCCGCGTGCTGGAGCTGCAAACAGCCGGGGCGCAAATTCTGGATACACGCGAACCGGAGGAATTTGCTTCTGCGCATCTCGCCGGAAGCACAAACATCGGATTGAGCGGACAATATGCGACGTGGGTGGGAACAATTTTGAACCGCGAGAAACCGATCGTCATCATTGCGAATCCAGGACGTGAAACGGAGTCGGCGGTGCGCCTCGGCCGCATCGGATTTGACAATGTCGCCGGTTATTTGAAGGACGGGATGCAGAGCCTCGCCTCGCGGCCGGATTTGACGAAAACTTCAGAACGTTTCAGTCCACCGCTGGCGGCCGAAGTGCTTGCATCGCAGCGCGCGCCGCAACTTGTCGACGTGCGCACGGCTCGTGAACGCGAACAGAAATTCATCGCGGGCAGCGTTGGAATGCCGCTTAATCATTTGCTGGAGCGCTCGAACGAATTGGATAAGAAGCAGCCTGTGCTGGTCTATTGTGCCGGCGGCTACCGTTCATCGATTGCGGCCAGCCTCTTGCAGCAGGCCGGCTTTGCCAACGTAAACGAAATCGCCGGCGGTCTTGCGGCGTGGGAGTTGGCCAAACTGCCGGTGCTTGTAGATGGCGCTCGAGTTTGACGTCTCCGTGGAAGTGACCACAGTGCCGAAGACGAAAAGACAGAATATGGCGCGCCCGGCCCGACTCGAACGGGCGACCCTCTGCTTAGAAGCTAGGCAGTGCAAATTTTAAGTGCCGCTTCTGGTGCCGCTTCTGGTGTCGCTTAGGAGGAAGCGCGTCATTTATCTCGCCCTTGAATTGGACCGAAGTTGGACCGAATTTCGGAGCTTTGTCTGCCTCTTTCGCTTGAGCCCTAGTTCAATTTGCTGAGCTCAATTCTTGCTTGAAGCAAGACCGGCAGTGCAGGATCCGCATCCTTCCAGTACGCCAAGAAATCTTCGTAAGCCTTGCGAGCTTGCTGAGAGTTGCCTTCTAAAGAAAGAGCCCGTGCGAAGCCCAATCGCGCCAAAGCGTGGCGGGGGGACAAGGCATTGATTCCAGCATGGTGCAATAGTTTTTGAAATTCTGTTTCAGCTTCCTTAGAGGAGTGTGAACGAAGGTACGCTTGACCACGAATGTAGATTGGCGAAAGATTCGAGAATTCACTCAAATCGTACGGTTCAGCTTCCTTAAGCAAATCGACTGCTTTCGAGGCATTCCCACGCTGAAGTTCTATTGCGGCCAGGATTGTCGGCAGAGAGGCCGCATTGAGAGGCGCGTGCTGGGGAAAGCGCGCGCGCAATTCTTGAGCGATTGTCCGAGCCTTTGCTTCCTCGCCAGAAAGTGAGAGCACTTCAGCGGTTGTTTCGCGCGCGTCGATACCATGGCCCAACCGGAGTGCTTCCGCTGCTCGCCTCCGCGCTTCTGAAATATTCCCGAAGTCTGCTTCAATTAGTGCTTCTTGTGCCATTGAATAAGCCGCATGGTCCTGCAAGCCATCGCGTTCGTAGTTGGTCCAAGCGCGCTTGAACAGCTCTCTGGCCTGCTTTAATTTGCCGATTGCCGCCAGAGCAAAGGCCTGGTCCACGAGCATCTCTTGTTCGCGGTCCGTGCCCCTGGCGAGCTCCACTTCGTTTTGCATTGTCGTATCATCGCGCCTGAGAAACGCAAGTTCGAAAAGCACGCGGTGGGTATAAGAACTATCCCGTTTGGCGTTAGTCGCTTGATTGCAGATTTGTTTCGCTTCGTCAAAATGATTTAGCGCTTCATAGGAAGTGGCGAGATTCGCATAGGGAACATAATTGTCTGGCCGAAGTTTTAACGCTTCGCGCGCGGCAGCGGCAGCCTTTTCGTATTGGCCGACAATTTGATAACGTGCGGCCAAGCCATCAAGTGGCTGCAAATCGCGTGGGTAAAGCCGGCTCCACATTTCATATGTTTCAATGGATTTTCCTGTGTCACCGGCGATCGCATCGTGAAATCGAATCGTGACGTAGAGTTTTTCACGTTCACTCAAGTTTGATCGGAGTGAATAGGCTTTCTTGAAATCTTCGCTCGCGCGGTTTGTCTCTCCGAGATTGTTGAAAATCGCGCCGCGCCGCGCGTACGCCATTGCGAAGTTGGGATCAAGTTCGATGGCATGATCGAAAAAAGGGATCGCTTCTTTTTCCGTGCCGCGAGTTCTTTGCTCAGCGCCGATGGAATATGCCTTCAAAGCTTCCAGTGAAGAAGTCGTGGCTTGCTCGATCGGAACGTCAAATTTCTGAATTGAACTCAACGATTCGCCGAGTTTGCCACGCAACTGTGCAGCTGCCTGGCTCAGCGCTGGTAAAATTGCTTCTTTGTTTTTGGCTTCCAACTGTTCGCGCGCAATGGCGGTCCCATCGACGCAACTCGTCGCTTCTAGAGCAATCACATACTCGGTCCCGAGGCGGGATACTGCCCCCGAGACTACAGCTTTCGCGCCCGCGCGCTGACAAATCTCGCGCGCGAGCGGCAATTTCACGCGTTCCTCCGGTGGACGTCCCATAAAGCGCAACGTTTCACGCATGCGATCATTGGCGATGAGATTCAAGAATGGAGATTGGGCCAGACTGACGGCCGCGCCTTCTTTCAGCGTGTCATCGAGGAGTGCGTCACCTGTGGCGTTTTCAAAATCAGCCAGAAGAATGGAATCCTGCACTGTCAATCCGGACGACGGACGTGGAGGGAATTTTAACGATAGACCAGCCGCAATCAGAACGGCAGCGATTGTTGTTGCAGCAATCCAGAAATACTTATTGCGAAGGTCGCCGTTCGAGATTGGAGTTGGCGAAACTGCCGCTGCAATTCGTTCAGTTTGATCTAAATGTCCAATCGAAACACCAGAAGATGAGTTGGCTGGATTTGTACGGTGGGAATCAACTGATACTTGTTTGCTGACGGATGCACTTACTTCGGCAACAAAACGGTAACCACGCCCCGGGACCGTCGCGATATAGCGGCCTTCCTGGGGACTCTCGCCGAGCGCCTTGCGTAGGGTGGAAATATTGACCGCGAGATTAACCTCTTCGACGAAAGTGTCCGGCCACACTTCCTGAAGAATTTCGTCCTTTGTTAGAACGCGCCCACGGTTTCGCACAAGGCATAGGAGTGTGTCAAAGACCTTGGGAGTGAGGATAAGCGGCTTGCCATCGCGAAGGGCAACGCGCTCCACCGGGTCCACGGTGAACGGACCGAATACGTATATCTCCTTTTGTATCAGCGACATTGGAGTCTAAAGAGCTCTTTTAAGCGAAATCCAAACCCAACCCAAAGACATTCTGGGAGCACTTCAGGTATTTCCATTCCTGCTGTGCGGGATCCAAGCGACGTGCTGGAAGAATTCAATTTAGCACGAATCCCACTAGAGACGTGAATGTCGTAGGCCGGCCCAGTCCCGGTTCGACACACAAATTCTAGGAAACATAAGGTCAAGGAGGAGTAGTGAAACTTTTCATCGGCATTCGGGCTCTAGCGGTGTTCCGCTGGATGCTGCTTTTAGTGATTTTCGTGGTTCCGCAGTTGAGCAAGGCACAATGGCAAGCCGCGGTTGGCGCGCAGAGTCACGACAAGGGAAGGCAGATTCTCGCATTTCTTCCCAACGAGATTTGGATTCACGCCGGCGACAGCGTTACATGGAACGTTGAGACGGACGAGACACATACCGTTACGTTCCTGGTTTCGGGAGAGGCTCGCCCGCCGTTCACGGTGGGATGTCCAGGAGCTACACCGGACGACTCCAACTTTGACGGCTCGTCGTGCGTAGATGGAGGTCCCCAAGTAAAAGGGCAGTCCTTCACGGTCCGCTTTTCGACCGCTGGCAACTTCAAGCTCGTTTGTTTGGTGCACGCAAACATGACGGGTGTGGTGCACGTTCTAGATCCGGAGGAGCCTCTGCCTCACGATCAAGAGTTCTACGACGGACGAGCAGCGGAACAGCGACGCGACCTGCTACGGGACACAGACCAAGACCACGACGCCGATCACGAACGTCATGAACATTTTCATGAGCACGAAGTGATTGCTGGCGCCGGAGAGATTGTTGCGACGCCCGGAGGGTCAGCAACGATATCGGTCGTTCGCTTCCTGCACTCTCCGACCTTCATCCATGTTGGGGACACGGTGGAATGGAGCAATTCGAACCCCACGGCACCGCACACGATCACATTTGGGACTGAACCGGCGAATCCTATGCCGCCATCGGCGAACGTGAAGGTCGATGCAGACGGGGCCCGACACGCCGTAATCTATTCGCAGACCGACAGCGTCCACTCTGGGTTCATTGCTCCGGCGCCTGAGGACCGAATCGGTTTGGCGCAAGCGCCGCTCGGCGTCACACGCTTCCGGGTCACCTTCACACATCCAGGAGTCTTCCACTACATTTGCGCACTTCACGATGAACTCGGCATGGTGGGCCAGGTGATTGTTCTTCCTTGATGTAATCAGCGCCCTTGGCGTGTGCGGCGCATCGTCGCACACGTCAAACCAAAGCCAGACAGCAAAAGAACAGGGGAGAGAAAAGTATGCGCTGGATTGTATTCGTATTGTGCGCGGCAGTGACCGTTGGAGTGTACGGCATTTCGTGGATGGAAGAGGCGCAGTCTGCGACGACTGCTACGACGAAGCCGCTGATTCTCGAAAAGAACGATGGGGAACATCGCGTCCGAAGGCCGCGCGAAACGCCAATGCCAACCGCGGCGTTCACGATAAAAGTCGACCCGCAAAACGGCGGATCTCAACACTTAGTTCTGGGGACAGAGACTATTCCTCCCGGAGGACAGATTGCGCGGCACAAACACCTCGGACAGGACGAGATTGTGCTGGTCGAAACGGGGTCGGCTCATGTGTGGCTCGGAAGTGAAGAGCGAGACGTTCACGCAGGAGCTGTTGTCTTCATCCCTTCAGATACGTGGATCGGATTGAAGAACAACGGCAACGAAAATATCAGCCTTACTTTCGTTTTCTCTGCACCCGGCTTCGAAGAATTTCAGCGCTGTATTTCAGTACCGGCTGGCAGCCCCGCTCTGCCGCTCAGTCGGGAAGAATTCCAGGCATGTCAGCACGAAGGGCACATCGCCTTCGGCGCTGTGGCGCCACGAGCGGACTCGAAGTGACTGGCCGTTTCTTTGAGATTGCCGGACAAAATCTAATACGGAGAAATGTTGTGAACGGAAAACTTTTGTATGTGGCTGCGACTGGCATGCTGCTTTTGCCATCTGCCGGCTGGGCGGATTTCAAGTATGTCGAGAGCACGAAATTCACCGGCGGCGCGATGGCTGGGCTTATGAAATTTGCGGCTCACGTTGGAGGAAAGGGAAACGGGGCCAACGGTTCCACTTATTACGTGAAAGGCAACCGAATGCGGGTCGAGGACGGCGACGGAGAAGTTCAGATCATCGATCTCGATGCACGGCAAATCGTCACTCTTGATTCCAAAAGAAGAATGTATGGAATCATCACGTTTGCGGAGATGCGAGAGCAAATGGAGCAACTACGGCAACTCCGAGGCCAAAAAGGCCAGACAACAGTCTCACCCAAAGTGCAGATCACGTCGACACAGAATACGCGCGAATTGCTGGGGCACAAGGCGCGTGAAGTACAGGCCAGAGTAGAGTTGCAGGCCAGTGGTGGCAAGTCCAGCGGCAGCGTTGCGACGGTAATTCTGAATGACTCGTGGGTCGCCTCGACCGTTCCAGGCTATGAGGAGGTTCGGAACTTTCACGAGCGTATGGCACGTGAGCTCAACTGGACCCCAGGCGGAATCGCTGCCGATCCACGCATGAAGGAAGGCGTGGAAGCGGTGCGAAAGAGCTCTCCACTTCTAAGCGGTTTCCCGCTTCTGAGTTCCATCAAGATGACGGGGAGCCTTCCTGCCGCCCACCGTTCTCATGACAATCCCGATTCATCCAGTGCAGACATACCGGCGAGTGTTCCTACCAGCAAAAGCGACGCTGTCAACGAAGCGCTCGGTGGACTGCTAAGTCTGCGCAAGCGAAAACAGGATGCCAAAGATGAGAACTCTGCTAGCGGCGAATCCTCGGAATCCGGCGAAAACGTACTGATGACCGCGACCACGGAAGTCACAGCGTTCTCGAATTCTTCCCTGGATTCTTCACTCTTTGAAATTCCGGCGGGCTACCGGCAGATAAAGGAAAAGTAGGCCGGTGTGAGCGGCGATAGGGAACGCTCAGCCCTGATTGCTGAACCAAGGAAAATCGGAATGTCAGCTTGTACGAATTGTGGCGCAGTTTTGGCGAACGTCAGTGCATTTTGCGGAAAGTGCGGAGCCTCGCAAATTCCCAGTGTGGTAACAGCAGCCGACGTCGCGGCGCCACAGAATACAAAAACAAGCGATGGCTGGAAAGCCGCAGCTTCTAGTGCGGGACTCGCACCGAATGTAGCCGCAGCTTTCAGCTACGCGTTTGGCGCGGTGAGTGGAGTGATCTTTGTGTTCGTGGAGCCGTTCCGTTCCAATGCGTTCGTGAGGTTCCACGCTTTGCAGTCCATCTTCTTCATGGTGGCATGGGTCATTTTCACAATCATGTGGACGGTCGCGACGGAAGTATTTGAGGCACTCACCGGAGGATTTCTGATCACGCTGATCATCCCTATCGATTGCCTGCTTACACTCGCCGGAATTGGGTACTGGGTTTCTCTAATGTATCGAGCCTACGCGGGCGACCTATATAAGGTTCCAATTCTCGGCTGGCTGGCCGAGCGGCAAGCGAACAAAAAGTAGTCGCGGTAGGTGGATGTCGCCTATTTATTTATTGGTTGAGGAGCGAACGATGTCGGAGTTTTGTGTGCAATGTGGAACACCGATTTGGCAGGGTGCGAGCTTTTGTACGGGCTGTGGAACAAAGTCGGATTCCGCCAATTCCCCAGAGCAAAGACTTTCGCAGCAAGCAGTTCCTCCTGCGAATACCGCCGATTGCGCTACGGCAAGGGCGATTCAGAAAAGTAACAATAAGAAACTGATTCTCGCCGCTCTGGGTGGAGTTCTAGTGCTTGCAGGCGTTGCTGTCGGCGGAATGATTTATGTGGGATATCGCGCTGCAACCAAAGCAAGTCAAGTCAGAGAGAAAGGCAGTCTCGGCTCTTTAGTACGCAAAGAAGCCCAGGAGGCAAATGAGACGTCAGGAACTGACGGGGAAAAGCACATGCCGGGCCCACGCGACGCTTGCAGCCTGGCCAGCAAAGAAGAGGTTGCTTCGGCTGCTGGCACAACGTTTTCCGCCACAACACTCAGTGACGACCGAAATGTCTGTACCTACGAACCCGGCGACGACAGCGAGGTGACTGTCGTAGTCGACGTCAAATGGCGCGACGGGAATATGGCAATGCGGGCTCTACCCGGATTCACTGCGCAACCCGGGCAGGAGGACATTCGGCATCGGGTGCAGGGCATCGGCGATGAAGCTTATCTGCTCAGCGTCGATGAAGAAACGCAGCAGAGCTTGGACAAGGCTTCACAGGCGTTGAAAGGCCTCTCCAGCTTCGCGACTGGGCCACTTGTGTTCCGGAAGCGAGACGTTTGGGTCGTCGTCACGGCAACGATGGCGGAGAACAAAGCGGACATTCAAAAGAAAATCGCGCAAATCATTGCGGGCCGAATCTGAAAGCGCGTAACCAACGATTTCAAAGGATAGGCGAATGAAGACCAGAAAGACGTTGTTGAAGTGTTGCGCAATCTCCGTCGCCGCTTTTCTTTTTGTCGGATGCAAGAAGAAAGCAGAAGGAGCTGCCGGACCCGCTCCACAGCGATTGCAGGTCTCGGATAGCTGGCCTGCTGGTACAGGATCCGCTCACGTTCAATATCAATCGAACGTGAAGGTCATGGAGCAATCGGAAGGCGAGGCCGCGATTATCGGCCAAAGTTCGAATGGGGCCGCTCTGCTTTTCAACGGCGCAAACACCCAGACGAGGCAACTTCGGGCTGGTGACGTGTTGTTGGTCAAGGGCTTGCTTGCCAGAAAGGTGCTCGCGGTTGAAACCGAGTCGGAACGCACACTGGTGCTGACGCAGCAGGCGACGATTCCCGAAGTCATCGAGGAAGGCACGATTGACGTGACGGCTCCTGTCCGCTTCGGCTCCCTCAGCGCAGAGCGCGATACAACTGGTCCTCCAGTTTTCTCTCAACCGTATCAATGGATCCGGCCCGTCTCGGTTCATGCGCAGATCGGAGATGCCGCGAGCTTAAACAAGTCTGATGCTAACGGCTCCAAGGACGCGTACGGAAACATGGTCAAAGGAGCTGTCAGCAGTGTGTTTGAAGGATGGGACACGACTTTTAAGGCGACGCCCGCCGATGGAAAGCTGAATCTCGACCTTACCCTGACGAAGAACGTTGGCGATTTTGCCGCGAAAATCACCGGACAGGGCTACATCGCCAATTTCCAGTTTCGTTCCGGCATCGGCGTGCAACAAAGCACGATGCAAAAACTCGAAGCGGAAGTAAAAAACATAAATGGCGTGATGAACTTTCAGTGGGAAGTTGCGAAGAAGTCTCCGGGTCCTCACAGCGAAGACGATCGAATCAAATTACCGGCCGCCGTCACGATTCCGTTGGCTCAATACCTTGGTGGCATGCCTCTGTTCCTGGAAATCAGTTCGGCAATCATCATCAAGCCGGAAATCGCAGGAGCGGAACTGAGCAAGGGTTCTTTTCGCATTGCGTACAACGGATACCAGGGCTTTCAGGCAAAAGAGGGAAACATTGACGGAAACGGAAACGTCACGGGAAACATTGAATTCTCCGAGCCGATCAACATCGCACCCGCTGCTCCCATGGGGCTCGTCGTAGCCTTTGCCGCTCCACGCATCGAGCTTTCGTTTGGTGTTTCAAAAGTTTTCAAAATGGATGGCATTAAAGAGGCTGCCGAGAAGGTGGACGCTCTTGCCGACCAGGTTGCAAAAAAGCTCCTGGACTCAGACCAATATGAAGCATTCAAGAACGGTCCAATGGGACGCTTTCAGCTCGCCAAGGCGGCCGAAAACGCCTTACAAAGTGACGCCGCGGCCTATTTCGAAATGGTGACCAGTTCAGGAATGAGCTACTCGGGGATGTCGGTGCTTACGCCCTGTTCGAGGCAGGACATCACGCTGCTGGGAGTCGTCGGTGCGTCGGCGCAGGCGTTTGGGGAATCCGTAGGCGAATCGCGTAAGGAAATCTTCAAGAAGCAGCTCACGAAAATAGATCCGCCAGGTACGAAGCTTTGCAAGGACCTCGCGAATGAGTGAGTCATTCGGTGCCCGATGTCCGAGACTAAGCCGTTCAAGGGTGACCAACAAGGAGCGATGGCGCGATCGATTGCTCCGACTCTTTTTGTCCTACGGTCTTGTGATTCCGCACTGCGGTTCGTGGACCCCGAAAGGTTTGCCAAGCGGCTCGGAAAAAAAGCCACGCCAGGTAGTGGTCGAACGAATTCGTTAAATCATGCAAGGAGACAGAACATGAGTACGGTTGGAACACAGCAGCTAAATACAGGTGAGGTAAACATGCAGCCGTCCGTATCGCCTGTGAAGTTTTTCGAAACGATGCACGCGTACCAGCAGACGGCGGCGCTCAAGGCCGCGATTGAACTGGAATTGTTTACCGAAATCGAAGCAGGAACCGGTACCGTTGCCGACGTAGCGCAGCGAATCGGTGCCCCAGAGCGGGGCGTCCGAGCGATTTGTGATTTTCTGGTTATCTGCAGCTTTCTGGACAAGAAGTTGGACAAGCCAGATGCTCGATACACTCTGACGCCCGACTCAGCGATGTTCCTGAGCAAGAAATCTGCTGCATATCTGGGCTCGGCTACCATTTTTCTCGCCAATGAATCTGTAACGGAGCCCTTCAGGGACCTCGCTGCCGTAGTTCGTGCAGGAGGCCCCGTAAAGAGCAATCCCGGAGTGGACCAGGAGCTTCCGATGTGGGCAGATTTTGCCCGCGGCATGGCCCCACTGATGCACATCGTCGCGGAGCAAACGGAAAAGCTCATTCGTTCTGAGTCCCCGGCGAAGGTGCTGGATCTGGCTGCCGGACACGGCCTATTCGGCATCATGGTTGCCAAGAAAAATCCGAAAGCGAAGGTAGTCGCGCTGGACTGGCCTTCCGTGCTTACCGTCGCGCACGAAAATGCTATGAAATTCGGCGTATCCGAAAGGCATGCTCTGCTGGCAGGCAACGCTCTCGAGGTTTCCTTCGGAGAGGGATACGACGTTGCGCTTGTCACGAATCTCCTGCATCACTGGGATCGCACGACGATCCATTTTTTTCTGAGAAAAGTTCGCGAAGCCCTGGTGCCTGGCGGAAGAGTCGTGATCGTCGAGTTTGCTCCGAACGACGATCGCGTCACCCCGCCGCCATCGGCATCCTTCGTTTTGAACATGTTTGCGAATACGCCGGGTGGAGACGCCTACACCGTATCGGAACACCTGGAGATGCTACGCACCGCCGGGTTTTCTGACGCTGAAGTTCACGCGCTTCTGCCAACCCCGCAGACCGCAATTATTGCGGTGAAACAATGAACGTTCGGGTCCAGAGAAACGCTAAGGTGCGGAAGCTGTTTGTTTGTGCTTCGCATGGCGTTTTGCTGTTTTGCGCTGCCTTTCTTGTGCCGTCCCCGTCCGGCGCCAGTCGTCACAAACCCTGCTGCGGTGAAATTACCGCGGCGGGGCACAGACTTGTGCAAGCACTCGACGGCATGAATGTGGAATCGCTTTGGCTGGCGCACGAACATGTGAATTGGGAAACAGGAGAACCAGACCGCGGTGGTGAATACGAGGGTCCGGACAAGCACACGCACTGTAGTGCATTTGTGGCGGCGACCGCAAAACGTCTGGGCATCTACGTACTACGACCACCTGAACATGGCCAACAATTGCTCGCGAATGCCCAGGCTGAATGGCTGTCCGGAGCGGCGGCAAGTGCCGCGGGTTGGCGGGAACTCCCCGATGCGGAGAGTGCCCAGATACATGCCAATCAAGGCGCTCTTGTGTTCGTCGTTTTTGCGAATCCAAATCCGCATGAGCCCGGACATGTCGCGATTGTGCGGCCGTCCGAGAAATCATCCGAGTCCCTGGAACGCAATGGGCCTCAGATCATTCAAGCAGGAACACACAACCATAACAGCACAACTGTTCGGATCGGGTTCTCGAACCATCCGGATGCCTGGCCGAATGGCGTTCACTACTACGTGCGCAAGTTCTGATGGAAGAAGAAAGTTTTTATAAAGCCTAAGAAGGGGGAAGAAAATTCAATTTCCCGATTAAGGAGCTCTCGGGCTCTGACTACAGGTAAAGGAACACTCCTATGCGTATCTTGCCGTTTGCCCAAACTATCGCGCTTGTGTTGTGCGGATTGATGACTGGCGTTTTGCTCGGGGACAGACTGGGCCCTACCTATGCGCGGCCCGCGCTGACGCCATCGAGTTTTATTACGGTTCAGCAAGTCACCCACGTCCACTACGGCAAGGTACTACCGAAATTCACGGTAGGCGCACTCGCCGGGGGACTTTTGTGGCTGATCCTGATCCGTGCGCAGCGAAGCAGTATCCAATTCTGGTTGCTCGCGTTTGCCGTGGCCGCCATCACGGCAGCGGCGGCCGTTACGATACGTGTGAATTTTCCGATCAACGATCAACTGATGACATGGAATGGAACAGCGCCACCGGACAACTTGAGACAGATTTGGAGCACGTGGGAGAAAGCTCATACCATCCGCACGATGCTTTGGGTAAGTGCTTTCGTTCTTGAAGTGGCTGCTCTCGCGCTCGCAACCTCCCGGAAAGATCGCAACTAACGTCCTGAGGTCGACAAGTGAATAGGCTGAAAGCTCTGCACAAATTCTAGAACTACGAAAGGATGTAATGAAAAGGAATCAAGGTTCACAGTATGTCGAAACAATTGTGATCGGTGGGGGGCAGGCGGGGCTTTGTGTCGGCTACCATTTGGCGCAGCAAGGGCTTCCGTTCTTAATTCTTGATGCCAACCGGCGAATCGGCGACGCGTGGAGGAATCGATGGGACTCGCTCCGGCTCTTTACGCCGGCCCGGTATGACTCTCTGCCTGGACTTCGGTTTCCAGCTCGCGGCGATGAGTTTCCCACGAAAGATGAAATGGCGGACTATCTGGAGTCTTACGCCCAGCGTTTTCGTCTACCTATTCAAACAGGCACAAGAGTGAATCGGTTGTGGAAGGACGGAAACCGCTTTCTGATGACGGCAGGTGAACAGCGATTCGAGTCCAACAATGTCGTTGTGGCAATGTCGAACTATCAAGCGCCGCGATTGCCGGCTTTTGCGAAAGACATCGACCCTTCGGTCAAGCAAGTACATTCTTTCGAGTATCGGAATCCTTCGCAGCTACAAAAGGGAGGAGTTCTTGTTGTCGGAGTAGGGAATTCAGGGGCTGACATCAGCATGGATATTGCGACAAGCCATACAACATGGTTATCCGGAAAAGAAAGCGGATTCATTCCTTATCGTATCGAAGGCTTCATGGGACGGTTTCTCATGCTCCGTTTGATACGGTTCATCGGCCATCACATTCTTTGTATGAGCACACCCGTTGGTCGAAAAGCGCGTCCGAACTTTCTGCACCGCACGACTCCGTTGATCCGGATCAAGCCAAAGGATTTGAGCGATGCAGGGATTGAACGAGTCCCAAAGGTGATTGGCGCGCGGAACGGACTACCCTTGCTGGAAGGCAATCGAACACTCGACGTCAGAAATATTATCTGGTGTACAGGATTTGATTCCGGCTTTTCGTGGATTGATCTGCCCATTTTTGATCATTTAGGCGATCCAGCGCATGACCGGGGAGTCGTTGCCTCTGCGCCTGGAGTTTACTTTATTGGATTGCAGTTTCTCTACTCGATGACATCGGCGACCGTCAACGGTGTGGCCAGAGATGCGGAACATATCGTCAAGGCCATTACGTCCCGTGTGCAGGCTGGTGCAGAAAAAGAGGATTGGAACGAGCGCTCTTCGGAGGCCGCGTAGCCATGGTCGATGCGGTCTTGGAGGATCTCGTCCTAGATTTTCTCGAGTGGTTGGCAACAAGGACGAGAACGTATGAAGACGCAATGAACGCATGGCGCACGTCGTGCCCCAAATTGCCGGTGTGGGAGGAAGCGATCGATCGAGGGCTGGTGGAGAGAGGGATGGGAAACGGATCATTGCTCGTTCGAATCTCTCCGCAAGGCGCGAAAGTCCTTCAACAGCGCAGCCCTTTGCCACGCGTTGAAGAAAGCATGGAGAAAGCAACTTGAGAAATGGTGTAGCCTCACTCCTAGTCTTAGTGCGCTTCGCAGTTTTGATTGCGCATGGTAGTGCGCATTCTCACTTGAACATCGGCGTAACCGCATGGCAGGAAGCGTTCATCGCCATCGTCATCTTTGTGGTTCCGCTAGTCTCGACGATAATGCTGTGGACGCGGGTGCAAAAGATTGGTCTCACTCTGCTTGGTCTGTCGTTGGCGGGTTCCTTGGTCTTCGGAGGGAGCTATCATTTCTTGATCGCAGGTCCAGACAACGCACTTGGACACTACCACTCCCATTGGGGTTCTGTGTTTCAGGCCACAGCCGGGCTTCTCGCTTTGATCGAAGGCGCAGGGTTGACTTGGTGCATTTGGGCTCTGTGTGCCGATCCATCCGGCAAGGAATAAATGGAGATGCACACTGCGAAGAATTCTCTGCGGAGTGGCGGAAAGCTGAACAGATTGAAATCCCTCTGGAGTGAGGGCCGCACGGCGCTTGGAGCAATCGCAACAATGCCCTCCGTTCAAACAGTGCAAATCATGGCGCGGTCGGGCCTCGACTGGATCTTAGTCGACATGGAACACGGTGCGATTGATCCGGGAGCCGCGAGTGCGATGATCGCTGCCACCTCAGGCACTCCTTGCGTGCCATTGGTGCGCGTTCCCACTGTGACGCCCACGGAGGCGAAGCTGCCGCTCGACCTCGGCGCGATGGGAATTTGCTTTCCGATGACAACAACGCGAGCCGCTGCCGAATCGGCCGTACGAGCGGTTCGTTATCCACCGACTGGAGAGCGTTGTTGGGGTCCTTTTTATGCCGCGCCGCGCTGGGGACTATCAGTCCGAGAGTATCTCGATTGCGCCGATGAAGAAGTGCTCGCCATCGGAACTATTGAACACATCGATGCGGTCAACTCTATTGGAGAGATTGTTTGCGTTCCGGGGCTCGATCTCCTTTTCATTGGACCGGGAGACCTGGCAACCTCAATGGGTCTCAGAGGTCAGACGGACCATCCTGAGGTAGTCGCAGCAATCAAGACACTCGAAAAGCCGATTCGCGAGAGCCCCGTAGTTCTCGGAGGCGTGGCAACAACACTCGATAACGCCAACGACATGATCGCACGGGGTTATCGCGCACTCGTTTTAGGGTTTGATTGGTCTCTGTTGCAGCGCGGCATCGATTCAGCGATTCAAGGCATTGTCTCAAGCTCTAGCTGGCAATAACTAATAGAGCTTTTGGCTCCTGGACAAGAATAACGAATTGGCAGGTGAGTTGATTGAGTTCTGGACGGACTCGGGACTGAGCATGCTAATAAAAATCGGATATGTAGAGGCGATCTTCCGGTATCCCGTGAAGTCCATGGGTGGCGAACGACTTGAGGTGGCCAACCTCGGCTGGCACGGCCTTAATGGTGACAGACGCATTGCGTTCCGGCGGATGAATGATCGCAGCGGGTTTCCGTGGCTAACGGCAAGCAAGCTTGCCGACCTGGTCCTGTTTTCTCCGCAACGCCGGGATGATAGTGCGCAAAGCGATCTTCCTACACATGTTCGAACACCGGATAACGAAGTACTGCCTATCTTCGGAAAGGATTTGGCTACGGAGATTGAGCGGCGGCACGGGGCTCCCGTGCACATGATGCAGTTGAAACACGGCATCTTCGATGAAGGGAGCATCTCTGTGATCGCCTCCGATACGGTGCGCGAGATCGGACGACTCGCAGGCCGGAACCTGGACGTGCGCCGATTTCGCCCGAATGTTGTGGTTCGTTTACTGCGACCGGTTCCATTTCAGGAGGACGAGTGGTTGGGCAGTGTGCTCTCGTTCGGTGAAGGAGAGGACGCCCCGGCCATCGCAGTAACGTTGCGCGACGAACGCTGCTCGATGGTGAACCTTGATCCCGATTCAGCAAGTTCAACGCCGGAAGTGTTGAAGGCGGTCGTTCGCGCGAACCAGAACAACGCGGGAATCTACGGAGCTGTCATTCGCATCGGTCGACTAACGGTCGGACAGACCATATTCCTCCGGACGGCGATTGAAAAAAACATTCTGGAATGCAATGTTCAGAGTGCATGAAGAGAAGAAAGAAGAAAAACTGAAGGCCCGATTTGTAAAGTCGAGCCTCCGGTTTTTGTTTTTGACTGAATGGATGGACTCGGTTATCTTGCGGCGGCTTTGGCTTTTCCAACTTCAGCGACAATGCCGAGCTGTTGCATGAGGCCCAAAGCGTCCCAGTTGAC
>Ga0247669_1000245_pt1 | contig 25832 bp, 34 predicted proteins | sample CNK10_metaG_FD_182734 | JGI IMG/M metagenome (GOLD analysis project Ga0247669, IMG submission 182734) | Soil microbial communities from Purdue University Martell Research Forest, Indiana, United States - CNK10 | ecosystem: Environmental > Terrestrial > Soil > Temperate forest > Bulk soil... | reverse complement strand
TCGTCCAGCCTTGGGCGATAAACTTGCGGGTCCTGATCACACTGCAGATGGGGTAAAGACTGCCCCGATAGCGCAGTTCCTTGGCAAGTATGGATTCCAGTGATTCCTGACGCAGGTGCAGCTTGCGCTCCCATGAAGTCCAATAGTTGCAGCAGTGCTCAAAGTCGTAATTGCGATGAATGTCTTCTGGCTCGCCATAGAAGCGAATCACGATCTGAACTTTGTTGGCCAGCGTAATCGCGTTGGCTGTGAGAAAGATTGGCCGATAGCGCTTGCCTTCACCTTCCAGCTTATCCCCGCTCTCTGCGTCAAGCCCTTCGACGTGCTTTGTCGCTGTGCTGACGTACTCTTCGACTTCAGACTCTGCCGTCTCTGCGTCGGGGATCTGCTCGAAGTACTGGTAATTGTCCTGCTCTGTTTCGCTCGCAATCCCAGCGCTCTTGATCACGATCTTGACCCGATCACTGTTCTCGACGTGAATGTCGACCACGTGCTTGCCGTCACTGCCCTTGAAGGATGGGGGCGGGTTGTCTTTGAACTGCTTCACGTAGTATTCAGCGACTGCTTCAGCTGCAGCCCGACTACGCAGGTAGATGTCGAAGTCGTTGACGTTCTGGTTGAGCAGCATGCTGACAATGCTGCCGCCTGTGATGATCGCGTTGTCTTTGAGAATGCCTTTCACATTCTCATCGGTTACAGACTCCAGAAAGTTGTCGAATTTTTTACAGAGCAGAAGGTTTATCGTTTTTGATTTCATTTTTTTGGATGATTATTGGCGGGACAGGTGATTGCTCAGCGAAGCGAACAAGCTCGCTGATCAGGCTGTGGTTATGCTGCACGAGCGCACCGATGATGAAGCGCAGGCGATCAATCTCGTTCAGACCGCTGATGCGAGCGTACTCTGATGCACGCATGAAGTGCGAAGACATGCAGGTTGCCCAACGCTCAAGCTCTTCCCAGTGGTAGGTGTGCCCTGAGACGTTGATTTCCATTACTGGCGGGTTTAGCTCTGGGGGCCATGTTTGATTGTATTTGATCATATTTAATTATCGTTACGGTTCTGCCTTTGCGTTCCCAATACTGACGGTGCCAGTCGATGCTGCCATGCTGCACATAGCTGCGCTCTTGGGGCGATCCCCAAGTCGACCAGAAGTAGACCTTGAAGTGAGTGCGACCTTTCCTGTCTGTCGGGCTCAGCAGCTCAAAGATCGTTTCTTTAACGGTTGGTCTTTGCATGGTTTTTCTCGCTGCCAGAGTTTGCCTATGAGCTTAACCAGCGCCTGCTGCTTCAGTCGGGCGTGCTGTGCGTGTCGTACGGTCATGACTGCGTTCTGGCAGACGTGGCAGTAAGGACCGTCTTTGTTGACGCTGACTGACTTTGTTGTGACACAGCGACTCTCGCTGCCATGGCACAGCCAGACGACCTGACAGACGCAGCATCTGTGCTTGTGCATTATTTCCATCGCCATACGTCAAAATTTGACTGAAAGTTTTGTAATTCTAACAGGATGGGTGAGAGCTTTTATAATATTCCAACCGCGATTAAGGCGATGACAGACCATTGTGTAAGAAACTCCATATTCGCGCACCCAAGCAGCGAGAGTCTGTCTGCGATTGCCTATCGTAAAAAGAAGATTGCTTCGCATGTTGTTGGCTTGTTCTCTTGATGTGGCCCATCGACAATTCTTCGGGGTATAATTCCCGTTGACTCGATTTCTTTCCAAGCTGTGACGCTTAGATGGTCTGCGCCCGAGACTTTTAAAGAAGCTTTGGAAGCTGTGTCGCCAAGCGTCGCAAACTCTAATTCCGCGAGCGCCGTAATCCTTAAAATCTTTCGTGTGTGAATTGTAGCAGCGTCGAAGCATGGCTTTCCAAATCCCGTATTCTGGTATTCCTGTCTGTCCATGTGTTGTGAATTGCTTTCGCGCAAAATCTCTACGATAACAACCACAGCTTTTTACAGTGCAAGTGTTCCACACTGCGGTAGAAATGATTTTTGAATTTCCACAGTCGCAGGAGCATAACCATAGACGCTGGCGATTCTTCACTCCTATGGAACGAATAACTAACAGTCTGTGAAATCTTTTTCCAATTAGGTTTGTTTTCATTTCCATTTCCAGCACTCAAAACCGATTCTTGAAAAGTTGTAACAAGCCAAGATTATATCTTTTGGGTACGGGTGTAACGAATCAAAACTAAGCCTAGGATTGCACGCCAGCACGAGCGCCTTATTGTGAACATAATCGGCAAACCAATTCGACCCCACTGACGCAGGGACGAGAAAGAGAATGCGCGACTTGTGCGCCTGTGAGTGATAGGCGCATTTCTTGGCCCAAGGTTCAATGCTGTTAAACGGCGGGTTTAGCCAGAGAATGCCAGACAGCTGCCCCCAGTCTTGGACAAGTGAGTTGTCTTTCACGCTGTAGAACTGACTCGCCTTGGTGTTACGCTTGTCTGCTGCCAGATCGAAGTCTATTACGCCAAATCGCTTTATAACGGCAGAAATGAAGTCCTTTGGCGTCGAATAATCCTGCTTCGACCTGTGACGATTGAGTGTTGCGCCTGTGCTCATTTGGTTTTTCGGGTAATTAGTTTACGCAGGCGACGCACTTCCTTGACGACTGACTTGGATCGCTCCAGCAGCAGGGCTGTCGTGAATTGCCAGTCAGCGACGTCCTGAGCCAGATTGACCAGATCATCTTCCTGTTTGGGGGTGAGTACGAGTTTGTTTTTCACTCCTGCTCCTTTGGTTGGACTCTCCAAGTAATTTCAAACTGATTACTGTTTAAAGATCTCTGCATGCAAATAATGCCGCCAGAGATCGCTATCTCTATTTGAATGGGCGTGCCTTCAGCCAGCAGCTTCTTGGGGATAAAGTTATTGCCCACACGATTGCACGCGTTGAGATTGCGTGTCTCGGCTCCGCTTAGGGCAGTCCTGCAGTCACGCACTTGAATTGTGGACAAGTGCCACTCTTTAAGCGCTGTCACCTGCTCTTCACTAAGTTGGAATTGAATGTCTTTCATTTTGTTTTTTCGATTGCTATCACCGTCATTTTTTCTTTCTGACTGTTCAGGATCTTGAACACCATGATCGGGGCGGGCTTCATGTCGCTCAGCTGCACGTTGCACTGCCCATCCTTGGCAGCCATCATGATTTTATCCGCTGGCAGCTTGGCGTACTCTGCCAGCTTTTTCCAAACGGGCCGCGTGCAGACAACAATCGTTTGAAAGTCGTCTGAGACGCTGCTTGCTTCTGCGATGATCCAGCACTCGATAAAGCGCTGGGGTATCATAATTACGCGTACTGTTTTACGAAGTGATCCCATGCAGTGAGTATCCTGACCCAGTATTGTTTGTCGGGGTTGACGATCACGCGTATTCCCCTAGTGCGCTGTGTGTCGAAGACCCAGAAGTGACAAGCTGCTGCCCCGCTCACCATGATCTGATGCTGCATCTGGGCATAGTAATGATCGGGTATCCTGTCTTCGATCGCCTGCAGCCACGTGTCGCTCATGTTCAGCGCGAAGGGGCATTTGATTTCCAGTATTTCGTTTTCCTTTCTATTCCAGCCATCCAGTGACGCTAGGTAATCCCCGCGTGCCAGCACATGGGCGGGCATGCTCAGGTCGAATCTCCGTTCGAAGTGTCGACGGGCAGACCCTTCATGCTTGTGTCCGTGACGTGTAGCGGGGTTACTCATGGGCACAGCAGGCGTGTTACTGAACTTCTCGACAGCCAGCTTGGAAGGCGTTGACCAAGGCGATAGCCCCAGCACGATCGGGGTTTCGCTGGCTGTGCGCTTGGTCTTGCGCAGCTCAAACCATTCGGGACTGTTCTGCTCGACGTGCATGACTTCGACAGGCTGTCGCAGCAGGCGCGTTACGGCGTTATTGGCTGAGTGTCTGATCAAACTGAATGCCTTTCTCTCTGATTGCGTCAAGCCCGTCCATGTAAGAGCTGTCGAGCAGTCTCCCGCTGGGGATGCGAATACGCCCACAGATCTTGCAGCGCAGACCTTCTTCCCACCAACGATTGAATGTCTTGTGGTAGGGCGTTGTCTTTTTTCCGCAGCAATTCATTTTCTCTCTTGTTTGTGCTTCTCATAAACCCGTCGAATAATTTCCCTTCGAGCCCAACGCAGCAGGCATCGGCGAATGTGTTTGCATTGGATCTTGTTAAAATCGCTTTCACCATTGCGACGATTCTTGTCTTTGACGCAGCGCTGATCACTGCACTCGCAGTGACCGCGCCCGCCATGCTCTTCCAGATCGACCAGATACGGGGGCTGCCCAATCGTGTCGCTCGGCGCATAGAAGCGAAAGGGTTCGCCCTGTATGTCCTTAATCTGGCGCTTCAGTACCTGTTTAACTTTCATGCGACGTCCAGATAAACCATGCGCCCCCTGTTTCGCCCGACTGACGTGAACCAGATGTCGATCGCTTCGTTGATCTCTGCCGCCCCCATTGCATTCAGTTGCAGGGTGAAGTGCGACGCTGAATTTGAGATTCGACGTGATGTCACTGTGGGTGAGCTGTAGAGCGCTGACGCTGCTTCGCGCAGCAGTGACGCAAGGTGTGTGTCGTCCCCAATATCCCATTCGTCTTTGGCCCTGAAGCGGCTGAAGTTCGAGACTCCATCCTTGGGGCAGTCGATAATAAGATCGATGCGCTTCTCGCGGGTTGAGAAGAGCGATTTGCGCAGCAGCAGCTGACAAGCCGTGTGCATGGCTGCCTGCTTCCCAATCAGCCGGCCGTAGTCGGTGTCTGCGCAGTTCGCTGCGACAATGATGGAGCTTAATGTCACTGTGGGGTTAATGCGCAGATCTGTAGTGTGCTCGACCAGATTGATCGCCAGCATGTGGTAGAGCGCGCTAAGTCTCTTTGCTATTTCGTCATAATTCATAAATCAGATCAGAAGGGGACATCGAGATCATCGTCGTCTTCCTGCTGTTTGGCTTTGGCTTTTTTGTCACGCGATCGTCGATCAGGAACATCGCTGTCGTCGATCTTGCTCTTGCGCTTAGGGCGATCGTCATCGTCATCCTTACGCTTACGATCGTTGCGATCACCCTTCTTCTTTTCCCCAGTGCCACCGCGAGTGAAGTGTATCCCTTCGACCATGACTTTGATAGCGCTGCGCTTCTTCTCAGTTTCCTTGTCTTCCCAAGTGTCCTGCTTCAATCGACCTTCAATCAGAATTTCGTGCCCTGTCTTGAAATACTGTGAGATCAGCTCAGCAGTTTTGCCCCATGCGACACACGGTATGAAGCTCACTTCTTCTTTCTTCTCCCCATCCCCGTCTTTCCAGACGCGATTTATCGCGACAGAGAAGTTGCAGACTGCTGTCCCGCTGTCCAGATAGCGCAGGTCAGGGTCCTGCGAGATATTCCCCTGCAGATGAACTGTATTTAGGCTCATAATATTTTTAAAAGGATAGGCGCTCTGTCACAGCGCCCAAATGTTTAGACTCCTTCAGGCTCAGGCTCTGGTTCAGGCTCGGGCTCACGCGTGGATTCGGTTTTTTCGCCTTCCCCATTCTCTAAGTCAGCTTGGAACAGATCCAGCTGTTCGATGTCAAAGGCATCCAGCTCTGACTTCATGGGATGGCTCTCGTTGTAAGACCCGCCCACTTTGACCAGTGGCGGGGTCTGTGCTCGATTGGTCGACGCTGAGATCGTGATCTTCACGCCGCCCGCCTTGGTAGCGATCCGATTGATCCCATCCACGTGCTTGCGCAAGTTGCCCAATATACCGTAGACGATAGCTGCCCATTCACCGACAACCCACTTGTCGTCTTCTTCAGGCAGCAGCTGCTGGGCGATCGCAGTGCAGAACTTGGGATCTTCCAGACCAATGATATACTCACTGATGACTGGCGCTAATTTCTTCTTATCTGGCGCTGATTTCTTGCTGCTTTTCTTACCGTTTTTCTTCTTCGACATTTTGTTGCCTTTCTTATCTTCTGTGGACCATGTCTTCGACGCGTGGAGCGCGTGGTCCGATGATCATGCGTTCCCCGTCGAAATTCATTCTGAAGCGTCGCCCACCCTTGCCCTTCGTGTTTTTCAGTATGCGACCGTGAAGTAGTGTTTCGTCTTTTTCGTCGCGCCAGACTCCAATGACTAACCCACTGCTGTTCTCCAGCTCGCCTGCTTCCTTGGCATCATGCAGGCCGACTTCCCGCTTGCCTTCGATGGGGCGACCAATTTGCGAGACGACGATCATGATAACGCCCCTACGCTTGGCGACCCGCTTGATCTCTTCAGCGCTGTTGGCGATGCGTTCCCGTCGCTCACCCTTGCCCGCAATGAGCTGAACGTAGTCCACCACGACAACCTTGGGAGCGACGCCTGTCTTTAGCTCGGCATGCGCAATCTGATCTTCTATGTCCTGCATCGTCTGCACCGACTCACTGCAGACAAACAGGTTTTTGAAATACGCTTCCAGCTCAGCGTCACTGAGATCGTTGCCTTTTAAATATTCTTCTTCGACCTGCGCACAGGTGATGTTGTGTCGGGCTGCCACAAGGCGCTCGTACAGCAATTCATCGGGCAGCTCCAATTCGACGAACAGAGTAGGCATGGGCAGAGCTGCCAGAGCAATGTTGGTAGAGAGTGCAGTCTTGCCAACACCCGTACTGCCCACAATCAGCACGACTTCACCGGGAACAAGTGATCGAATCTCTTTCAACTCTGGCAGCCATGAGCCAAGGTTAAAGCTGCTGATTTGCTTGTTGGCGACCAGCTGTTTGTATTTGGGCTGCAGCTCAGCAATCGTTTTGACAGCGACCCGATAACCCCGCACAAAGTTGTGCGCCTGCTCTTTCAAAACGATCAATGCCTTCTTCGCGTCATCCTTTTTCTTGAATGACTCAATGTATTCGGTGACATCTTTGCCTTGGGGCAGTTCGATCACGCGCACGCTCTTGGCGCGTCCTGTCAACGAGTCGAAGACCTTCTGAATGTATTCCTTGCCCTTGTCGTCTGTGTCGCCACACAGGACAACGTCTTTGCCCTTCAGGTAGTCTCCGTATCCGTCGATCCAGCTGGATGCCCCCATGGGCGATGTTGTAGCGCACAGGCCAAGCTCTGCAATATTATCGCAGTCCTTTTCTCCTTCGAATAACCACACTTCCTGAGCCTTAAGCACTTCAGGCAGGCGATAAAGCACGCGCTCGACGCCACGCAAGTTCCACACCCATTCCCCATTCTCCTTGTGGCGCTGCTTAAAGTCTTTGGGCTTGTATCTGACGGTCTGGTAAACTTCCTGCCCAAACTGGTTGTGATAGGGGTACACCTTTTCAATGACAGCATCTCCTTCAGGTTCTGTCTCTGACGGCGCCGGGTCGGGCTTGATCTTAAGTGTGCCGAACAAGCTGGATTTGGTGCGCCTGTGGAAAATGCTATTGGGCTTCGCTGTGGTGTCGATCTCGTACTTCTCTGCAAAGGCAGGCCATGTCAGCCCTTCCAGCTTCATGATCAAATCGATCGAGCTTCCCCGACCGCACCCTGCGTGGCAGTACCACAGATTGTGAGCGACGTCGATAGAGAGCGACGGCTTTTTATCCCGATGAAGGGGACACATGGCTTTGCGGGCATTTCCGCTGCCAACGATCTTCACCCCGCGCTGTAATAGAATGTCGATCACAGTGTTTTTCGATTGAAAATCGTCGCGTGTCATTCGTTGTAACAGAGATCACCAAAGGATTTAGGCTTGTGGTCGACGGGTTGATCCTTGGCGGCGTAGTAATTGCAGAACTTCGATGCCCTGAACAACGTTGAAGGGCGTAAGTACTCTTCCATTTCTGTGCCACTCCATTTCTTGATCTGGCGCAGGATCATCTTTTCGACCCCTTCGACAGTGACGTCAGGCTCTTTCAGGCGCGCCTTGATCAGGTTCAGGTTTGTCGGGCTGTAGCCAAAACTGCTTTGGAGCTGCGTATTGAGAAAGTTTAAGACGCGTGTTGCGTTAACCTGCAGCTCTGCTGTCTTTGCACTGGGCGGTTTCGGGGGTCGTAATTTCTTCGCTGCCTTGACCGTCGCTTCGACCCGCTGTTGCCATGTGCCCAAGTGATCCGGGCAGAGCATGTCGTGAACAACGTCAAAACGGGATAGAAGGAAACGATTGTTAATTTCAAGCTGTTGAATCTGGCGCTTCAGATCATTCATACGGGAGAAAGGAAGACGCCCGCTGCTGGATGCTAATACCTGCTAACAGCGCGAACTGTGAAGACAGGTGCTAGTAACGCGTTCACTCGCCAACCAGCAACGGGCTAAAGTCAATATATCGGGCCGTCACAGGTTTATCAACTGGACACTCTTGTCTTTGGCGTAATCGTTCACTGAGACGTCAATCAGGAAAGCCTGATCAAGAATACCGTTGCGAAGAAGCGCCTTCAGGCGCGACATGATGAAATCCTTTAGCAGCGCGTGAACCCGCCCCATTTCGTCCAGCACGATGTACTTGCAAGGGCTCTCCTGTGCCAGCGCTATCTGCAGCCCAACATAAGTCATGAGCTTCTCCGTCCCGCTGAGCACGCTGTGGTGAACGAATCGCTTTCCGCGCTTATAGCCAAGATGACCATCTTGGTAGATCAGATCCCCTTCGATTAGGGTCGTGGTGAACTGTGACGCAGTCTGCAGCAGGGCTTTGAATGCTTTGTCGACCAGATCGCGCTGATACTCGACCAGCGCTTTAACCATGGCGCTCAGCATGATGTCTTCTACGGTTAACTCGGCGATCTCTGTCTTGAGTTTCTCGTGGCGCTCCTGCTCACCCTGCCACTTGATGAAGTCTTCGTACTTCGCATCCAGTTCGTCAAAACGCTTCTGCGCTTGGTCTATAGCCTTCTGAGCGGCTTCGTTGTTCACTGGCTTCTTTTTCTTGCTGGCGATCTCGCGCTTGAGCTTGGTGATCTCAGCGTTGGCTTTCTCCAGCTCGTGCACAGCGTCAGCGACCTTGGCGCTATGCTGCTTCATCCAAGGCTTCAGCCAGTCGACGCCTTCAGCTTTACAGGTCGGGCAGCTCTTGAGCTTGCGCATACGCTGCTCTTCATTGTTCAGGGACTTGATAACGTCTTCCTGTGTGTCTGCTTCGTCTTCACTGTGGGCTAGATCACTTTCCAGATCTTCCAGTGCGCTATCGACTTCGATCTTCAAGGCGTTGCGGGCATCGGTCAGATTTTCATAAGCCTTGTTGCGCAAATCGCTGACATCTTCAGGCTGCTCTGTGCTTAATTCGATCTGTTTCGCGCTCTGCTTGGCCAGCTTGAGTTTTGCCGTAACTGCGCTGGCATGCTTCTTCAGGCGCAAGAGTAGGGCATCCATGAAGTCCATGACGCTGCTGCCTGTCTCCCTGCACTCCTGAACTGCTTTCCACCACTCCCGATCCCAATGGACAAAAATCATGTCCTGAGTCTTGCTGCGTTTCTCTTTGGGAAATAGTGCGGCGTGCAACTCGCTTTCGACATAACCGCACTTCTTCAGGTTGGCGCGCTTCAGCACGTACTTCAGGCGCTCCTGCTCGCTCAGGCCGAAATACTCTTCGATGTCGATCAGCACGCGGGGAAAGTCGTGAGCCCGCTCGTAACTGCTCTTAATCGAACCCGATGCATCCTTGGATAGCGCAAAGGTGTTTGTGCTCCCATCGTCGAACGTGACGCGGGTAAACAGCTCTGATGCGTCACTGCTCAGGCGAAAGGTTGCGCTATTGGTTTCCCCGACAGACAGCAACGCCCCGTAATTGGCAACTTCGATCGCCTGTGGGATGGCGCTCTTGAGTGTGAAGTTTTTGCCGACGATCAGATTGATGTCGCCAAACTCATGCGAGAAACTCCCGCCTTTGAAATTTACCGTCTTTAGACTTTTGATTTTCATTTTCGTATATCATTTACCTGCGCCTTTTGCTGGATTTTTCTTTCTCCTTCTCTTCGTCAGGATCAGGCTCTTCATTCTCATAGATGGGCTCAGTCGGCAGGCTCAGGACCGTACCGTTCTTTGCCCCTTGGATGAAGAAGGTAGCTGCCAATGAGACGATCGCTTCAGGCGGGATGCTCACATTGTTGCGCTTCTCGACCTTCTGCAAAGTGTCGCAGGCAGCGTCATAACACATGCCAGCGTAATTCTGCATACGCATGATATCGTCTGCGGCAGCGTCGACGGGGTCTTCGTCTTTACGATCATCATCTCTGTCCTTATCTCTGTCCCTATCCCTGTCCCGATCACGATCTCGACGCTCACTGCGATCGTCATCGTCCTTATGGCGACGTTCGCTCCTGTCATCCCGATCGCTATCCCTGTCACTATCACTATCACCGCCCCCGCCCCTTACAATCTCACCCGTCGCAGTGACAAGCAGAATGCGCGTGGTCTTGCCTTCGTATTCGTCATCCTTGGCGTAGAGCCCTGAACTGTCGTTCTTTCCTTTGTGGGCCAGAAAGGTGACGCGCTTGCCCTTGTACGACATGGGCATTTCGTCCCTGAGCTTGAGCGTGAACTTGATTTCGTCGCCGTCATCGTCTTCGACAAAGCCATGCTGAAAACTCCATTCACCCTTGGTGTTTTTGCCCGCCTTGCGCTCGAAAAGCTTTTTGATAGTGCCTTCGAAGCGTTTGACGATATCGCCCGAATCCATTTCCTTGACGTCTGCCACAGTGGAGGTGTTAGCCATATAATATTTCGTTTGTTTGTTAAAAGCCCCAGCGATCGACCGCATAGGGCTGTTGCACCATTGATTACAGACTCTCGATCAGATCGAAACAACCAAAATCGGCTCACAGCCTGTTCACAGGCTATGATCAGGGTCGAAAGCGCTACTAAAATGGGCTAAGGAAGCTCTGGGGCTGTCCGTACGCTGTCTTTATTCACAGGGCTTGTCTTGGTCAGGATGGGGGTTGCGACGCCCTATAAACGAAATCGCCCCTGACAGCGGGGTCAGGGGCAACCATGCAATTCGATCTAATTCGTTCGTCTGGACACTACGCCAGCGACGACAGGCAGTCAAATCACAAAATGGCGCATGGTTTCGTCAAAGTTTTCGTCCTTCCAGCAGTCAGAATGCCCGTAGTGTTTCCACTTCCCGGCATTGATGACGCTCACCCTGTCTTTGACTCTCGCGTCGATGTTTAAATAGTGTCCAAGTCCCATCGTGCCGTATCCAAGAATCTTTCCCGGTATGGTGTGGGCAAGGCGCAGGGCTCTGTCGTTCCCGGCGACGTAGACGTAAACACGATCAATCCTTCCCAGCAGGAGAAAGAAGTTGAGCATGTTCTTTTGAAAGTCCGCGTTGGTTGCCCCGCAGACAAGATGAAGGGCGCTTACATGGGGAAAGTCTGGCCAGTCACGCATGGCGCTCAGGATCACGTCAGCGCCATTGGAGTGCCCGACAATGATCTGTTCCCATGTGCGATAGTAGGTCGACGTCACGTAGAGCTTTTCAGCTCGCTTCTTCTGGCCAAAGGCTCGGCTGATAGGGCCTACCCAATACTCGCACTTCTCAGCCTTGGCTTCGCTGTTTATGTGTGTCCACGTGACTGCCCGTCCATTCCAGTTCTTGCTGTCTCCCGGCCATGTCAGGATGCCATTGACATAGATATAGACGCGTTTCATTTGTTGGTGGGCCAAATGTTCTGCGAATTGTACTGCTCTGCTTTTTCTGCCTGCTCTTGGTTGTAATGATCCAATTCCACTGTGCGCAGGTAAGCACAGCCCGAAAGCAGCAGGAGTACAAAGAAAAGGGGGCGCATGCACCCCCTGATTGTGAGTTTTGAGAACACTTAGAAGCCAAGTTGGACTGCCAAGCCTATGCGATGCTGGACTCCCGGTGTCGCGCTCCATTTCTCGATATCATAGAGCCCAAGGAAATGACTCCATGCGCCAGTCGACGCAAAGCGCAGGGCCAACCCCGTACCGACGATCCCCTGAATTGTTCCGGGGTTATTGGCACCCCCGCCAAAGGGTGTTGCAGCGCCTGCCAATACAAAGGGATCAAGCTCGAAAGACCCTAGATGAATCGGCACTTGAAACTGAGCATTCAGTGACCCTTGGTAAAAGGCTTTGTTCAGGTAGTCGAGACGCAGGGCCGTCACGAAGTTCTTGCTTATCTCGTAAGCAAGAGCAACCCCGCCCCCCGCGCTGTACTTCCCGTTATTGCCGCTCGTGATCGTGCCAAACGGGACGACATAGAAGTTGGTCCCCTGTGACAGGAAGTTCTCTACCGTCTGCAGGGTCGTCACTTCAGGTGGAAGGTTTGTGTCCATCGGGGGCGAGTTGGTCTGTGCGATCGCAAGCGTTGCGAACAAAATGGAGACGATTAACAGCAGTCTGGTTTTCATAAATGTGATGTATTTGTTTCTGTCTTCGGCCTATCAATGGCTGTTTCTGACAGTGGGGTCAAGACATTCTGGGGCTTCTTTGAGTCGCTTGCCATGAACGCGAAGTACATGAAGCAGCCTTTACGAATCTGCTCGGTCGTCGCATGGATCTTGGGGGCCAGCTCAGGGAACCAAATAGGCAGCACGCTATCAGCTACCCAGTTGGCCCCATATACCAGACCTGTAATCGTCGTGTGTTTATTGGCCAGCAGGCGGGTCAGCATTGGTCCGAACATATGTTTGTATTTTTAGGGTTTACGAACGACTGTCAGGAAAGGGGCTGCAGGGGCACAGTAACAAACGTCGCTGATAGGGGGAGAGAACGACGCCGCTGAAGTCACTGTGGTCGTCGCCCCTGCAGTTAAATTGTTCATCGGCGTTTCTTTCGCCAGATGGCTTCTTTCAGTCTTCGCGTGATAACCCGCAGGTCAGCATCGTCAACACCCTTGACCCAGACGTCATCGGCTCCCTGCTCTAAACAGAGCTTGCGGGTTACTTCGTCGTTCATTCCTGTGATGACGATACACAAGGTATCGGGATTATCGGCGACAAAATCTTCGACTGTTCGATTGAATCGGGCATCGGGCAGTTTGAAGTCCAGCAGCACGCAATCGTATGGCTGGCGCTTGATTCGATCGTTCGCCTGTCTCAATGACAGGCAAGTATCCACGGCAAATGTGGGAATGAGCTTAGACCTGAGCAGCTTTGCGTCATTTTCGTCATCGTCGACAATCAGCACGCGCATGCCCGTCTCTTCCGCCATAGGCTGCATGAGTGCCCCAGCCTTTAACTGCATGCGCAGCTGCTCCATGTCGAGCGAGCGCGTCACGCTCAGCTCTTGCAGCTCGAATTTAATCCCCTGAACTGTTTTGCGAAGTTCCGACACGTCATCTTTCAGGGCTTTGTCGCCGTTCTCCACTTTCTCCAATCGATCGATGAACTTCTGCAGCTTGGCCGAAGTTGCCCACGTGAACACAAGGGAGCTGCAAAAGATGCTCAGCATTGTGAACAATGGCACTGTGGCGTGTTCGTCGAGAACCTGAGCGCCGAAGATCGCAGCGCCCACTACGGCTGGGGGAAACAGCTTCAGTAACATGTGGGGTATTTTGTGGATCATGGGCAAGCTTTTCAACCGACTATCCATGACATTTTTATTATTTCGCCCGCATTATGGTTTTGTGGAAACTACTCGCCAATTCGATCCATCGGATTTCACAGTGACAACGGAAAACTGACTTAAATTCGTCCACTTGGTGAACCCGTCAATAGTCTGACTGCTCGTCGTGAGAATCGCGTTAGTTCCGGAAGTCGCACACCAGATCGTAAACTCACGCCCTGAGATACCAACAGCAGTCGGAAGCGTGGCTGTTCTGGACCCGTTCAGCGGGATAAAACTGTCACTCAAAAGAATGTTGTAGTTGGCCGACTGGGCCGCCACTTGATTATTGGTTGATCCGGTACTGTTGCCCGCGTTAGTCCCGGTCCATGCGATATTCGCCGCAGCAAGGTTACCGCCAGAGCTTATCGTAGCAGTCCCAAGAGTCGCTCCACCTGCAGCTGTAAGTGTGTGGCTAGCGTCAACGATCGTGTTATTACTGATGGTCAGGGCGAAGCTGTTCCCGTTGGTTACGATGGGACCCGGTTGGGATATGTGCGTCATCAGGATTGCGCTGGCTCCAACTTCCTTCCCGTTGCTATCGGTCGCTATCGCGTCGGCGCTCGTAAGTCCCGTATTCGTTATAGCCGAAAAACTGGCTATGCCTGCAAGGTAGTGAGCTGCATCAGCCGTAAAGACATTGCTCCATGTGACTGCGAATGAGCCGTTGTTGGTCAGAATGGCGCTCGGAAATTTTCCTTGAATCAATGCTGACGTGATGTTGTTAGTCGCAATCGTTGCTGCTGTGGTTCCTGCCCCCGCAGCATCGTATGCGCTTGAAGCTGTGAATGCAGCAGTTCCCAAAGCTGAGATAACTCCGTTACTGATAACTATGCCTTGATTGGTCGCACTTTGACTTATCAGCCGATCGTTATTTGTGGCCAACGCAAGCGCATTATTCGTTGCTGAAACCAGCTTCGCGTTAACGCTGGACACCGTATCGTAACCGAGCGCTACGATCCCATTACTTACAACGATCCCTTGGTTGGTCGCACTTTGAGAAATTAAAAGATCGTTATTCGTCGCGAGCACTAAGGCGTTATTCGTGGCGGAAGCGAGTTTCGCTGTCACGTCGACAATCGTATCGAGCAGATTTGTCTTCGCATTAACGTCAGCAATGGTGTCGAGAAGATTGGTCTTCCCGTTGACGTCGACAATCGTGTCAAAAGCATTAGTGAGCCCGATCGCCAGCGTTACAACTCCATTGCTCACAATCGTATCGTGATTGGTCGCACTCTGTGAGATCAGTAAATCGTTATTCGTCGCCAATGCGAGCGCGTTATTGGTCGCACTCGCGAGATCTGCCAAAGAAGCCTTTGATGTTATCCAACTGGCGTTGGTTGAAGCTGTCAAATCTGCAGCTGACGGTTTGCTTGTCAGCCAGATCTGATTCGTCGCAGCGACAAGATCATTCGCGGTCGGCTTTCCCGTCAGCCATAGCGCATTGGTTGACGCTGTTAAATCGACTGATCCGGGTTTGGACGTGATCCATACCGCATTGGTTGAATCAATGCGTTGCTGAGCCAAAATCGCATTAAGCGCATTGGTTGCAGCGACAAGCTGCAGATAGAGCGAGTTGCTCACTGCATTGACGTAATCAATCGAAGCACCACTGGAGGCAGCGATGTTGGTCAACGATCCTGCGTCTCTGGTCCAAACAGCAACCCCGTTAATCGAAGTCAGCATCCATCCATCGCCGGGAGCGTTCGGAAGAGGGGGGCTGCTGATAGCGCCAAAAAGATTCACATAGAACAACAGAGTTAAAATGGAGATAAAACTTTTCATTTAGCCTGTTTGAATGCGAACGTCATTTCCCCCCGCTGCGCTGATGGCGTAAATCGCATAAATATAAGTGGCTCCCGTCGCATTAGGTAGAAGCACATTGTCGAGTATCAAAGACTGATTCGGTAAAATTGGAAAACCATTGTTGATCGTCAGTTGTGACGCATCTCCCGCGTCATAGCAGAGAAAGATCGTGGCGTTGCTGTTGTTGAATATGTGCGCAAATTGACGCGTACCGGCGGGCAGCAGCAAGGTTGGACTTGTACCTACAGTCGCACTTTTCATACTTAATTGGTGGGCGTAACACGCATGTTCGATCCAGCATAGAGCGTGAGCGTTCCCGTCGAATGTGAATTTTGAGCGAATTGAGGAATGAAAGTGCCGCCCGCATTGACCTTGATAAAGCCACTGCACTTGACGAAAGCATTGCCCGTCATGGTTGCTGCAGTGACGGTTGAAGTAAGGGCTGTCGTCTGGGACGAAGTGAGTAAAGCGGTGTCTGTGATCATCGTCTGGCAGCGAAAGGTTGTCGCAGTCACAGCGCCCCCGCCAAAGGCGATCTTTACTCCGTCTGCCGCAGTCGAGTCATTGACAAAAAGCGTGATCTCGAAAGTGTAGCTCTTGCTCGACGTCAGTGTTGTGCTCAGCGTCGTGCTTCCAAGTGTGCTGCTGGTTGTCGTCTGATCGCTCGCAACGCTGAAGCTCTCCGGGATCGAAGTGTTTGCGTCGATGGTTACAGTCGTGCCCCCGCTCGTGATGGAGAACGTACCTGTGTTGAGCTGATAATTGACCCCGCCAAAGGCGCGCACATTGAAGGAATTAGCTCCTATTGACGTAAAGGCGCTCGTTGGACTCTGATCATCAGCCCATACAAACGCTCCGTCATTCACAGCTTTGGCCCCACGACCGGCAGCGAATGAATAGTTTCCTGAAGCGTGGTTCTGACCGCCGCCAGCAATGAAGGCAAAGCCAGCGCTAGCATCGATCAGGTTAGCGCTTCCGCCCGCGATGGTGTTGAAACTTCCCGGCGTGCTAAGCGATGTCCCGATCTGGTTGCCACTGCCCCCGACAATACTATTGTCGCCCACTGAGGTAAGACCATTGAGATAGATTGCGTTTCCGTCTCCCCCAAGAATCGAATTATCTGACGCGCCTGTGGTCGCAGCAGTGATTGAGTTGGGGCTTGTTCCAAGGTTGCCCAAGATAATATCTGTCGTGCCGTCAGAAACGAGTTGGGTGTTTCCTTTGATTTGAATACCAACAACAGAATTGGCTCCGACCTTCATCACTGTGCTGTCAGTCGTTCCAACGTAGTTATTCGGTGAAGTTCCTGAATTTCCACCGGGAGTCCACGCAAACGTGCTCACTGATGGAAGATCTGCCACGACTAACGCTCTGAAAGTAGGACTGCCTGAAGATCCGCTAGGGCTGGCAAAAACCAAATTCTGAGACTGACTCGCCTTTGTGACTGCCAGTGTCCCGCTGGAAGTGACGGGACTGCCTGACACTGAAAACTCTGCAGGCATGGTCAGGCCAACGCTGGTAACGCTTCCACTTCCCACACTGCCCCACGTTTGATCGCCATGCAGGACGGTCGTGCTGTTGGCAGTGCCCGATCCCAATCTCGCAGTCGGGACTGTGCCTGAAGCAAGGCTGCTGGCGTTTAATCCAGTCAGCGCGCTGCCAACGACAGACAATGAGCCGCTGCCTGTTGTCAGTGTTGAATCTGTAGACAGGCTAAGAGTCGACCCGCTGAAGCCCAGCCCGTTGCCCAGCGTCACACTTTGCTGTGCTTTGTTGGCGTCGGTCGCTATAAGCTCGCTGGCTGTCAGCGACAGATTAGTCATTCCTTGGGTGACGATATGCCCCGGCATGTTGACTTCTTCACCACTGCCCAGCGTGATTTGGTTTGCCCTACTGCTTGTCGCTGCATTTCCAATAACAACAGCGCCGTTATGCTGAGCAGTGGCGACTGTTCCAATAGCGATGGCATCAGTAAATCCAAGAACATTTGCCCCGTCGCCAATCGCAATAGACCTTGCTCCTTGTGCTTCGCTTGATGTGCCTATGGAAATGGTGTTGGCGCTGGCAGCAATACCACCGCCCAATGCAATAGAGTTAGCCCCTGAAGCAGTAGATCCTGCCCCAAACTGATCTGCAGTTGATACACTACCAACACTGCGCAAAGCGTTACCAGCGTTTATCAGGTTCGTGCTTGTTGAGTTCAGCAACACTTGGTTTGTGCTTCCACCGTTCAATAATCCAACCCAGTTGGTTGATCCAATTCCGATCACTCCATTGGTGTCGACCTTCGAAGACAGGACATTGGTGTCGAGCGTCGACCAGTTTGTGAGATTGGCGCTCGCCGGTTGAAAGTTAAAGCTCGGCGTGGTTGAGCTGAGCGTGCGTGTCGACGTATCGTAACTTAATCCAGTGCCGATAACCACAGACGTGAGCTTTTGATTAGCATCAGCAGCTGTCAGCGTGCTCGCTGTTTGAGCCGAGTTGGTTATACCCGCAGCTGACAACTGCCCCGGCACATTCACTTCTTCAGAAGACGTGCCCAACATGACTTGGTGATTTCGTGTTGTCGTGGCGTTCACACCAATGGCTGTAGAGCTGGCGTTATTGGCTGTCGCCAGATTGCCCAGCGCTGTCGAGTTGGCTGCCAGAGCGCCTGCAGCCCCGCCAATGGCTGTCGATGCTGCCCCCTGCGCCAAACCCCCCGCCCCAAGCTCCGTCGCCTGAATGCCTGAAGCTATAGCCCCATTTCCCAAAGCGACAGCCTGTCCCCCTGAAGCAGCTGCGCTCGATCCAAACTGTTCGTCTGTCGACGATGCCCCGCGTGAAGAGAAGGCGTTTCCAAAGTTAATCCCGTTGGTGAGACTGGGGTTTTTCAAAACCTGATTGGTACTCCCGCCGTTTAACATAGCAACCCAGTTGGTTGCCCCAATACCAAGCACTCCGTTGGTTGTCACCCTGTCGCTCAATATGTTCGTATCGAGCAGTGACCAATTCGTCAGGTTTCCACTGGATGGCTGTGGGGTGTAGCCCAGCGCATTGGTGACTTGGTTGAAAGTGATGTTCACGTTGGTCGATCGCACATAGCGCAGATCAGTCACCGCTGCAGCCCAAGCAACTGTGCCGGCCGGGAAGGTCGCAGTTGAGTTGGCGACAAGGTAGTCGCTGATATTGATCGTTCCCAAGTTGGTTGCGTCGAAGAAGAAGGCGAATTGATCTCTGCTGGGGGGAGCTGTGACGGTGACGATATACAGTCCGGGGAAAAGGTTCGTCCACGTGTATTCGCCTGTCGCACTGTTGGTGACAATGATCTTCGTGCCCAACACCACAGAAGGGCTGTTTACGGTTGGCGTCGACATGGATTGCAGCCAGATCGTTCTATTGGTGTAGTAGGGGCCGACTTGGAGCTGCGCGTCAGAGAGTAGAAGGTACGCGTCGGTCGCTTCGGCTGAAATTCCGAGAAGTAAAAGGGCGAACAGGATTAATCTCTTCATAGGTTTAAATGATTTTGGTCCATGTCAAACTGCCGGGGTCCCACGTCCAGAGATTGGCAACACCATTCTGATAATAGATCGCTGGCTTGTTGATGTCGTAGGGCGCGAGCGCAAGCGTCGGGTTGGGCTGCCCGCCCGAATAGACCTGCGGAGTGGGCGACAGCTGATACCAAGGGTCAGGGCTGTTGCTCAGCGGGTCGATCGTCGTCACAGGCCCATTCTCTGATCCAAAGCTGCTCCCAAATGGCGGATAGAGCATGTACGGGATCGGCATGTGCGTCGCCATGTCGGGAATCCCTGTGCTGACGTCTTCGACTGTGACGATGTCCCCCACGTAGTACAAAGCAGAGTTGTCGTACGCGCCACGCATGCGCGGGACTGTCGGTAAGGGCTGGATATAGCGATTGAAGTCCAAATTGTTGTACAGGAACTGGACGACGCTCAAGATCCCGGCTGAAGCTTTCGCTTTGCCGATGACGAAATGATACGGATCGTCATTGGGGAAAGTCGGCCATGCTTCATTCAGGTGATTGTTCCCGCTCTGCAGGGAATAGGCGTCAGTGTTGGTCGTGCCCACCATTATTCCGACCGGGAATGTCTCGCCCACTGCTGTAAGCGACATTGAGATCCAGAACCAGTAATAGGTGTCTGTGGCCGGTACGATAAACTCGTGCCAAGTACCCGAAACAAATGAAGCATTACTGGGGGGCGGGATTTCTGTCTGGATGAATGTTTCATCTGTCGGTGACAGGGTGAAAGCGTTGGAAGGGTCCAAGTCTGTTCCATAGGGAATGCCCTGATCAACATAACCAAAACGCACCTTCAACCGTCGCCAGTCATCGTTGTTCACGACTTGGCGCATGTTGCGCGGAAAGTTGTAGAGCTGAAATGGAAAGTAACCCGAATACGCATAGCCGAAGTTGGGGCGATGCGCTTGGTTGATCTTGTTCATCACCTGCACGCCCAAGCGAGTCATCGCTGCAGCGCGTGATGAAGCTGCCTGACTGTGCTTCCACAGATGGGCAGGCGAATTTGATTCGCGGGGTGACGCTAGCGGTGATCCTTCACGACTAATCGGGAGATTGCCCCTTGGTATTGAGTTATTCCAGCTCATGAAGAAACAGGGAAAGGAGGGGGCGCCGGGTAAGGACTTGGCTCTTGGTTGTACAGCTGCGAGTCCCATTGCGCGAAAGGCGCACCATGCCACGTATGCGTAATCTTGAACCAAGTGCGCACATACTCGTAATAATCGGCCTGTCGCAGCCAACTGATCCCTGCGCTGTAGAATTGCGGGTTAATATCCGCCATTGCGTCAAAGATCGAATCACCAAAAGGCGTTTGATCAGTCGACCAGAAGTAGTAAGGCAAACCACCCCCGTCGATTGGGTCTTCGATATACCCACCGGGGTTCAGTGATGGAGGAAGGTAGAAGTACTGTGACCAGACGATTTCAAAACCGGGAAGGTAAAATGTGTCTTCCCCAAGGCGACGTTTAAGCAACAGCTCATTGGCAGCAGCTTGAACCTGTGTCCAAGTTCCGATCGGTGGACTTCCCGCATAGAGACTGATGCCTGCGATCAGTTGTGTCGCTTCGTTGGCGCTCTTGATCATCGCAGCGCTCACAGCCTGATTGACCATCTGGCGAATGTTGGCAGGCAGAAACCCATAGCGGGGGTGTTTCTCCAGCGCTGGGTTCAGCTCGATAATCGAAAGACGAAATTCGTCCGGGGGAGTGTCGAAGCTGATACTTTCAGCAGTGACTGAAAGAGTGGAGATGTTTCCCCTTCCCCTAACAAGGCGCGACGAAAGGATCTTGGTGATGTTCTCGGCACTGTCGACCATGAAGGTTCCCCGCCCCAATCCGGCGAGATAAACCAGCCCGTTGTCGTAATCGATCTTGAAGTTGTGCTTGATCGTTCCCTGTTCTGCGCGCTCGATGTCAGGCGAATCAGGAAACTCTTCCAATGGCTGGGTATCGAAGCCCTGAGCCTGAACGATCAGTTCTGCCCCGTTAGGCGTAGGAGTACCGGGGCGACCGTCCAGACCGTCTCCCCAGTCTACACCATTGGGCACTTGATCGGAACTGATATACCCGTCAGCAGGTGATGGGGGAACAGGCATATTACAGAACTGTTAAGGTCGCTGCATTACTGTGGATCGTTCCCAGCCCAATGACGGTGCAGCGATATTTATTCCCGTTGAGTCCGGTCGAATTGGTGATCGTCAGCGTTGTCGTTGTGTCGCCAGTGTAGACGCCGCCCGTCGCGCTGCTCCACGTTGACCCGCCGTCTGTGCTGACTTGCCACTGATACGTAAGCGATGGAGTGCCTGAAGAAACAATCGTGAAGGTTGCCACAGCTGGGGCAGTGACCGTCAAATCTGCTGGCCCGCTCACTACGTCAGGGTCGACTGTAAGGGTCGCTGCGCTGCTGGTTGTCACACCTGAAGCATTTGTGATCACGCAGCGAAATTGGTAGCCATTCAAACCGATCGAGTTGCTAATGTGCATCGTCGCTGTGTCGACGTTGCTGTAGACTCCAGCGTTGCTCAGGTTTCCCCATCCGCCCCCGTTATTGGACTGCCATTGGTAGGTGACTGCGATCTCTGAGTTGACGACAACATTGAAGCTCGCTGGTCCAGCGATATGTGTCGTTCCACTTGCGGGCTGAGTAGTTATTTTTGGGGGCCATGTCAGCGTGGGCTCTAGCGCCACAGCAGCAGCGATTAAAGCGTCGATCGAAAACCCTACTGCGACGCCCAAGCGATTGACCCGCACGCCCTGAGTGGAAAGCGTGATGTTGCGCGGATATTGCTGATTGGCAGTGTTCAGAATAGTTGTCTGCTGCGCCTGCGCGCTCCAAGTTTGATCCGTGTTGCTGCCCGATAAGTCGGTATAGACTTTCATAAATTAAGGAGAATTGAATGCTGATCCTGCCGCAATGCCTGCTTCGAGTAATGGCCCTTTGCCCGCTGCGATAGCATCAGCGATCTTCTTGGTATTCTCTGCTGTTTGTCTCGCGTAGTCCACTGCGTTGACACCGCCCTGAATGATCAATCCCATCTTTTCCCAGCCTGATTCGGGACGACTGCCGCCAGCGCCCGGAGGCAGAATACCCTTTCCCAAGTCGGCTCCTGTAGGCAGGTACTTGGTCAGGTTTGCCAGAATCAAACCAACCCCACCACCAAGGATTGTCGCAATCCATTGCTCCAGCGCTTTCACAGCGTAGGGCACAATCATAGCAAATGTCTGCACCTGAAAGCCAAGAAGGTTGAACCATTTCGCCAGATCTCCCACCGCGATAATGAGCCCGCCTTTAATAATGTCGGTGACTTGGGAGACGTTCGCCATGAAGTAGAACAGTGACTTGGATGAATCGTCGATATCATCTTGAAAGGCTTCAAAGGTTTTCAGCGTGCTCTCGAATTGTCCTTTGCCTTGCAGGATGCGCGTGCCCAACTCTGCCTGACCCATGCCTTGAGCAGCGCTCACCAGTTGACCGCTGGCGTTGATCACTCTTCCCGGTCGAAATAGGTTTGCGTTGTAGGCCAGCTGATTGACCTGCTCTCCTGAGATTCCGATGGATCGACCTGCGGCTTGAAGGGCGAAAAGACTGTGCGGGGCTCTGCCTGCCAGTGCTGCATCCTGAAAGAGTTTTGAACCCTGCTTTATCGCATTAGTCAGCGCTTCAAATTCAAAACGCAGGATGCGTGTCGCTGCCTGCAGCCCGACAAACAGCTGAGCCCAAGCACCGGGACCGCCCCCACCAAAGAGAGCATTGATGATTTGCTTGAATCCCCCGCCCCCGCCCCCGCCTTCGCCTGAAAGAATGCGGGCTCCAGCGAATGGACTAAAAAGACCTGCTGCTAGTCCAAGAGCAAGATTGCCAAACCCAATTCGACCACCACCACCGCCCCCACCACCGCCCCCACCCAAAATTGGGGGCGGGATGATCGGTGGAACACCGCCCCCGCCACGACCCCCGCCAATGCCCAGCCCCGCCATGACTTGCTGGCGATAGGCAGGCGGAAAAGACGCAATGAATGAATCGAGAGTCTGCCCTGACTTTCCCACTTTGCTTTTGAGCGCGTCAAGTGAGTTGGCCAGCTTGTCGACCTTCGACGCTGCTGCTTCAGCCCCCTTTGCTTCAAATTCGAGTGAAAGTTTATTCGCCAAGGTGTTCTCTTTCTATCTGGTCAAGCTGCTTCATCATTTTATTGATCGCCTGCTTCACGTATCCGGGGCTCTTGCGTGCGACGTTGCAGAACTTGAGCCAACCGTCATTTTCCATGCTCCACGCCACAAAGGCCCAGCCTTCATACATGGGCAGCTCGTCCATGACGTAACCGACAGGCAGCCGCATGTCCCTAATCAGCCGGCCAACGTAATCAAGCCACCAGCCTAAGCCGTCTTTTGGCTCGTCGTCCCGGCTTCCTGAAAAAAAGTGACTTCTCCACTTTCTTCAAGTTTCTCCTTGAAGGAGATCGCTGTGACCCAGCTGCGCTTGATCTGCTCCATGACAGCTGACTGTATCAGTTTTAAGACAGGCGCGTCGACTTTATCGCCCATTTCTTCACAGGCCACTTGTTTGTAGTGATCCAATCCTTTGGCGAGTGTCTCCCGCGCTTCCTTGACGGGGCGCGTGAACTGGTAGCACAGCATGCACTCTTCATCATCGGTGATCTCGACCTGCATAGGCGCAGCTGGATTCTGCCGAAACTCCATCAGCATTTTGATGATCGGAGAATCGACCGCTGTGAAGATCTTCCAGTCAGACGCGACGATCGGTCGAACAATGATTTCGCCGATCGTTATCGGGCCATACTTGCCAAAGGCATCGCCAACGGGTCCCGGCAGGGGTGACGCGTTGGCGCGTTTGGCAGCTTCGTTTTCCAAGATATGCAGGTCAGCGACGCTGCGTTGTGGTACACTCATTACAGGTTAATCAAGGTGAACTTGCGGCAGAGTAAAACGCGTTCGCCTTCTTGCTTGCGAGCCGCGTTATAGCTGTTGTTGACGACAAGGAAGTTGGCAGGCGTTCCCCCAGCGTTGAAAGGCGAGAGTAGCGAAATAATACTTCCCACAGCAGCAGGTGTCACAGTCGAATCGTCGACAACAGTGACTTCAAAGTCCTGCCCGTCGATCAAAAGAATCTCTGTGGCAGTAAGGCCAATACCGTTTTCCACGCGCAGCTCTTCCACGCGCTGGGAAGGGCGTACCGTTTTGACGATGTACGACAGAAGAAAGCCCGTACTAAAGCCAGTGGTGCCCCAGACGATGGTTGTTAAGCCTTCAGCGAGATACCCCGAAGAAGGGACTCCAGATGATCCGGTGTAGGAATTGGAAACGGGCGGATTAACGGGCGGCCATGACATAGTGTTCTCCTTTTGTTTTTACGGTGGTAATACTGGGTTGTCAGGCGTCGATACGATCGCGCCCAGATCCACAGCGCAGCTGAAGTTTATCAGGTATGCGTCCATGATCATTTTTTCCGACAGCGGAAAGCTGTTAAAACCTTTGTAGTCGACTGGAAATTCAACGCTGATGTTGAGCATGGCGCGAATGAGATCGCGCACAGTGGCAACCATGTCGAACAATGGCGGTGCAGTCTGCACGTTGGATACTAAACCGAGCCCGCGATCTGTTGTAAAGCTTCTCCCGCGAGTAACAAGCACCCCGAACTGGCGATCCACGCGATGCAACGCCGCTGCTTCAGAAAAAGGCCCGCGAATATCTTCCCCAAGGCAGACGACTATCACCCGAAGCTTGCTCGACGCGGCATACGCCATCTCCCACATGTGCACGACATCAGAAGCGATCTGAACGACACCCCCTTGTCCAGTGACAAAGTCATTCAGGGCTGCCTGTATCGACTGCAGTTGGATCGCAATACTCATTACATGGTATTCGAATCAAGAGCGATGGGGGTCGAAACGAAAGTTCCCTGCGGGTAATTGCGCGGGAAGTTGAGATCTAATTCGAGTTTTCCGTTGCCAATGAGCTTAAAGCGCTCGCGAAGCTCTTCGGCTTCCTTATGGAAAGGATTGCTTTCATCCGGGGTGAGCCTGCGTCGATAGAGCGCTTCACAGACGAAGATTGTGCAGGCGTCGCGCACTGCAGGCGGGATAGGGCTGAAAGGCACATTGTAAATGTTGCTAACGCGCCCGTCGATCTTCGCGCTTTCGCGATCGATAATCTGGTTTAAGCGAGCCGTGTTGAGTGTCCCTTGGTTTTCGTCATCGAGAAATGGGATCAGATCACTGCTATTTATTTCGGCAGTGACGTCAGCGACAGAGCAGTAAAGTGCCATAAATTAGATATGAAGTTTTCGAAACGCCAGAACACCATACCCCGGCTCTTCGGCTTTGTCGCCCACGACAGCCATTTCGCCCGCCAGTATTTCCAGCAGGCGCTGTTTGTTCTCAACTGTGTGGTATTCGACGATCATGTAGTTGGGGAGCTTCTTCATGCGTTGGACGATAAAGGGTTCAGCCCCTTCCGTGTCGATCTTGATCAAATCTGCTTCGGGCAGGTCGACAGGATCAACTGTCGTCACCTTGATCGTGCGATTACCATTACGATTCGTACGATAGATACCGCTGGTCAGTGACGAATCATTGCCGACGAAAAGCGTATCCCGATCATGATCGCCAACGGCGCTATTGATCGCGTTAGCCCCCACCTTGGCGCAGTTGCGCTGCAGGATACCAAAGATCTCAGGGTTGGGCTCATAGCAGGTGATGCGACTACCGGGCCATTTCCAATTCGCCCACCATGCGAAAGCCCCAGCGTTGGCGCCGATGTCGAGCACTCGCGGAGCTTGCTCGAAATCTATCCCAAACTCGTACTGCCCGCCAAACACGTCATGGAACGACTCAAGGCAGTTGGTCGGGGTTTCGAAGTCATCTTTGAAAAGTTTGTCTTTGTTGAAGAGAATTTTTTCCTGCTCTGCTGTCGGATAGAGAATGCTCCCGCTGTGCTTAAGCACAATGTGCATATCGGCCCAAATG
>Ga0247669_1000244_pt1 | contig 25913 bp, 23 predicted proteins | sample CNK10_metaG_FD_182734 | JGI IMG/M metagenome (GOLD analysis project Ga0247669, IMG submission 182734) | Soil microbial communities from Purdue University Martell Research Forest, Indiana, United States - CNK10 | ecosystem: Environmental > Terrestrial > Soil > Temperate forest > Bulk soil... | reverse complement strand
CGATCATCGGGCCGGCGGTAGCGCGCCTGCTGGCGTTGTTCGCGCAAGTTTCCGGAGCGAAACGCATCTTCGAAATGGGCTCAGCGATCGGCTATTCGACAATATGGCTGGCGCGAGCGGCGGGACCGAAAGGGAGAGTGCACTACACTGACGGTGATCCCGCAAATGCAGAGCGTGCACGAGAATACTTCCGCAAGGCGGGAGTGGCGAAACGGATCCATGTGGGGGTGGGCGACGCACTCGAACTGCTCAAGAAAGCACCAGGAAAGTTTGATTTGATTTTCAACGATGTGGACAAGCATCAATATCCGGCGGCATTGAAGGTGGCACTGCCAAAGCTGAAGAAAGGCGGGCTGTTCATTACAGACAACACATTGTGGTCAGGAAGAGCGGCACGTCCAGCAGCTGCGGATGACAAAAACACGCAAGGCGTGCAGGAGTTTAACCGGTTGGTGTACGCCTCGAAGGAACTTTACCCCGTATTGATCCCCCTGCGCGACGGGGTGACAGTCTGCAGAAAGCAGTAAAGCAAGTGAGAAGCTAAGAGCGCAAGAAATTGCGTATTAAGAAGCCGAGGTTGGCGGGGCGCTCGGCGAGGCGGCGCATGAAATACGGGAACCAGTCGTTGCCGTAGGGAATGTAAACGCGCAAACGGTACCCGTCCTTCACAAGGCGGCGCTGTAAGTCAGTGCGTATGCCATAGAGCATTTGAAACTCGAAATCGTCCTTGGAAATTTGCTTGGCGGCAGCCCAGCGAATGGTCTCCGCAATCATCCGCGGATCGTGGGTGGCGATTCCGTGGTAGAAGCCGCTGGGCAGCAGAATCTTCATGAGTCGAACGTAATTGAAGTCGACGTCTCTCTTGCCCCGGTACGCGACCTCCGGCGGCTCCTTGTAAGCCCCTTTGCAAAGCCGGATTCGACAGCCACACGAGAGCAAATCCTGCACGTCCGTTTCACTGCGAAAAAGGTAAGCCTGAATGACCGTACCGACGGCGGGATTCCGAGCGCGCACGCGTTTTGCTATGTCGAGAGTTCGCTGCGTGTATTTCGAGCCCTCCATGTCAACGCGAAGAAAATTGTCATACCGCGCGGCCAGCTCCACGATGGACACCACCAGGCCCTGGCAGAAATCGGAATTGATATCCAGCCCGAGCTGCGTCAGTTTGCAGGAGACGTTGGCATGGAGGTTTTCCTGGTGAATGCGCTCAAAAACTTCCAGGTAGGCGTCGCGAGCGCGCTGCGCATCCGCCGTAGTTGCGCAATTCTCTCCAAGATAATCGAGACTGACCATCATGCCCGCGTTATTGCAGGCGCGGGCTGCTTCGATAGCTTCATCAAGAGTTTCGCCGGCGACGAAGCGGCGTGCCATCCGGCGAGTGGTGCCGTTGGTGGTGACCCATTTGGCGAAGCGGGGACTCTCGGAGAGCTTGAGAAGCGTCGCACGGAGCATGGAGTATGATTATGCCCGTGTAAATCCTCAGCGACTAGTCCTTGTGCTCTTCCAGGAACTTTTCCGCATCGAGAGCGGCCATGCAACCGGAGCCCGCGGCAGTGACGGCCTGGCGGTAGCGATGGTCCTGCACGTCACCAGCGACATAAACGCCTGGAACGGACGTCAGGCTGCCGTGCTTGGCGAGGAGATAGCCATTGCTGTCCATCTCCAGCTTGCCCTTGAAGACGGTGGAGTTCGGATCGTGGCCGATGGCGACGAAAACGCCGTCGACTGCAAGTTCGCGGAGTTCTTTCGTCTGCAAGTTGCGCACGCGCGCGCCTTCCACGTGGCCTTTGGGAGCGAGAATCTCCTCGACCGCAAACGGAGTAACGAATTCCACTTTCTCATTGGCTTTGGCGCGATCAATCATGATTTTGGAGGCGCGAAATTCGTTACGGCGGTGGATGAGGTACACCTTGCTTGCGTAGCGTGTCAGAAAGTTGGCCTCTTCCATCGCGGAATCGCCGCCGCCTACCACGGCAATAGCTTTGCCGCGGAAGAAATAGCCATCGCAAGTCGCGCAGGTGGAGACGCCGTGGCCGATAAGTTCCCTCTCGCCCGGCAGGCCCAATAAGCGCGCTGAAGCCCCGGCAGCAACGATTAGCGTTTTCGTTTCGTAGGAGTCTTTGCCCGCCGTAATCTTGAACGGCCGCTGAGTAAGGTCCACTTCGCTTACCGCCCCGGCTTTGAATTCCGCGCCGAATCGCTGGGCCTGCTTGCGCATGTTCTCGATGAGTTCGGGCCCCATGATGCCGTCGGGGAAGCCCGGATAATTCTCGACGTGCGTGGTAAGAGAGAGCTGGCCGCCCTGCTCGTGGCCGTCAATCACCAACGGCTTCAGATTGGCGCGCGCCGCGTAGATCGCCGCGGTGAGGCCGGCGCAGCCACTGCCGATGATCACGACGTTATGCATTCTTATTATCTCCGTGTATTAGATTCGGCGGCGTGCCTCTGCGATACATGTATCGAAGCTACAGCGAAATCCGGTATTGTAGCATCCTCCCCCTCGCGAGTTGGTCTGCAAAGCGTCCAAATTGGAGTGGCAATTTTGCCCTGGTACGTTGACCCCCGCTTGGTGCCGAAGCTATATTCACATTCGTCTGAGAGAGCAATATCATCGTTTCCCGAGGAGAGAATCAGATGGATCCCCGCTATCCCATTGGAAAATTCGCAATGTCCGCGCAAGTAACTCCCGAAAGCCGGCAAGAGGCGATCGAAGAGATTGCCGCCACGCCAGCAAAGCTGCGCGCCGCAGTGAAAGGGTTGAATGATGCGCAGCTGGACACGCCGTATCGCGAGGGCGGATGGACCGTGCGCCAGGTCGTCCACCACGTTCCAGACAGCCACTTGAACGCTTTTGTCCGCCTGAAACTCGCCCTCACGGAAGACAAACCGACGATTAAGCCGTATAACGAGGCGGCCTGGGCCGAACTAGCCGATTCAAAATCGGCGCCTATCGAGAGTTCGCAGACACTTCTCGATTCCGTGCACGCGCGCTGGGACCGTTTGTGGCGGTCTTTGAAGCCGGAGCATTTCGCCCGCGTTCTGGTGCATCCGGAGCACGGCGAACGCACGGTGGACTGGCTGGTCTTTCTTTACGCATGGCATGGCAGGCACCACACAGCCCACATCACCGAACTGCGGAAACAGAAAGGCTGGTAGAGAGGGCGAGTGGCGCGGGCGGAGGCGGCTCGTGTAGGATGAATTGATACACGAGGAGAATGCATGAGCCGATCATCAGGGACTTACGCGATTTTCGAGACTTCGCAGGGCAACATCGTGGTAAAACTTCTCGAAAAGGAAGCGCCAAAAACCGTCGAGAATTTCGTAGGATTGGCCGAGTGCACAAAGGAATTTACCGACGAAAGCACCGGCAAAAAACAGAAGAAGAATTATTACGACGGGCTTGTATTTCACAGGGTGATTCCGAAATTCATGATTCAAGGCGGCTGCCCGCAGGGCACTGGCCGGGGCGGCCCAGGATACAAGTTTGCGGACGAATTCCACTCTTCCTTGAATCATTCCAAGGCCGGCAAGCTATCCATGGCCAACTCCGGACCGGGCACAAACGGCAGCCAATTTTTTATCACCGTAGCGGCGACTCCATGGCTCGATAACAAGCACACAATCTTTGGGGAAGTCGTCGAGGGGCAAGACGTGGCGGACAAGATTTCGAACCTGCCGCGCGATTCCAATGACCGTCCAAAAACACCCGTAGTCATGCAGAAAGTGCGCATCGAACGCGTTCCCTAAACAAGCGGTATGACACTGCTGACACCCCACCGGGCTCTGCGGCTCATGATCGAAGTGATCTTTGTGCTGCTGGGCGTGCTTGTCGTTTGGCTGGCACTCACAGGGCGGATTCTTGTCGAACGCCATAGGCTGTCCTGGTTGATCCTTAGCGGGGCGCTGATCCTTTGGGGCTTGCGTGCGCTCTATGGGCCCAACAAATGGTGGGCGCGCTGGGAAAACTGGACGCGCGGGCTTTCGCTGACTCTTCTTGGCGGAGTAATGCTAGCCATTTCGCGGGCGCCTTTTGAGTGGGTCGGGCCGCTGCTGGCCGCCGCCGGGATCTTGATGGGCTTACGCGGAATCATCGGGGCAGTTCTTGTTTTCCGGCCGCGCTAATTTCCTACGGTTGTTTTTTCGTCTTATTTCTGCCGCGCATTAGATATACTCCGCACAACGAACGGCCCTCTCTGCTTCTGCAATCGCGCAGGGGCGATCGTTTGGCCCACGCCACAAGACAAAAAAGGAGACACACCATGCTGAAGGAATTCAAAGAATTCGCCATGCGCGGGAACGTGCTGGACATGGCTGTCGGCATCATCATCGGCGCGGCATTCGGAAAAATCATCACATCTTTTGTTGAGGACGTCATGATGCCGCCGCTAGGTCGCCTGATTGGACATGTCGATTTCTCGAATATGTTCATCAGCCTAAACGGGCAGCATTACGACTCGATTGAAGCCGCAAAGAAGGCCGGGGCGGCACTGAGCTACGGCATGTTCTTGAACACGATCATTAACTTTCTCATCATCGCCTTTGCTGTGTTTCTTCTCGTACGCATGGTGAATCGCTGGACCACAAAGCCGACCGCTCCCGCTCCGCCGACAATGAAGGATTGCCCGCAGTGCGCGATGAGCATTCCGATCCAGGCCAAGCGCTGCGGCCACTGCACGGCGCAGTTGGCATAAATCCGAAGCTTGAGAGTGAATTGAAAATCCGCGCGGACGGAAGGCAGTTCAAGAGGACTGTGGCTTCTTTTTTGTTTGGTTTGCTTCCAGGTGAGCGCGCAGCCGTTTGAGAACGGCATCTTCCTGCCCATCCTCGATCTCTTTCTGGACCTCTTCGAGTGCGAAATGCACGACATCGTGATGATGCAGTTCCTGCGGGGCTAACATGTCGCTAAATCGCAGCCACAATCGGTGCAGCAGATTGACTTCGTTGGCGGTCAGGTTCGGCGCGTGCGGGCCCAGGACCTTGTAGATTTTGTCGCCGTTCGGCAAATGAATTTCAAGATTGAATTGCGGTTTTATGTCGCCTAATTTTTCCCACGCGTCGCCAATTAGCCGGGCTTGCTCTTCGGTGTTGTCCTTCGCCGAGCGTCCAATGACGATCGTGCTGGACTGAAGCGAAGCGCCCGCGCGCAGGATGCCTTCCCACAGGTCATTGGACGCAACCACCGCGAGCCGGATCGACTTCCCCCGCTTTTCGGCCATGGAAAGGGCTTGCGAAAAGAGATGCTGCTCGATGCTGCCGAACAGTTGATCGGCGTCCAGCTCATTTTCGCCGGAAGCGGACCGGCGTAACAGCCGGACGTGCAAGATCACCACATCGCGTCGCCCGGGCTTGATGCGGTCGAGGACGTTTCCCAAGTGATAGAGATTGAAGTGGTTGCTTACGGGCACAAGGATATTGCCGGGCCTAGCGCCAACGGATTCCGGTGTCAGTTCAGCCTCCAGTTCCAGGTTGAACTGGTCCATCTCTACATGGCCCGCACCTCCCCTGCTAGCGCGATGCTCAGAGATCGTGAAGACAATGAAGAGCAAAACGGAGAAGGTGCCGCCCGCCATGGTGGCTACCGGCTTGGTGAATAGATTGACGACGGCGATGAGAAAGAGCGTGAGCGTGATCAAGCCGAGGCCGACGGGAATCTGCACGCCCCGAATATTAAAGTTAAAAGGCACCTGGAAGTCACGATGACCCGGACTGGTGTAGCGCAGGACAAGCACCGCCAGGCCGTTCATCGTGAAACTCCAGATGACCCCAAAAGCGTAGAGGTTCGCGAGAAAAGTGACATCGCCGCGGCTGATAAAAATAGTGATGATCTGCAGAGCAACGACGACGTTTATGATGCGGTAGCTGGTGCCGAATCTCGGATGCGGCTGCCGGAACCACGAGCTGAGAACGCCATCCTCGGAGACGCGGTTCAGTACGCCATTCGAGCCGACGATCGCGGTATTAACCGCGCCGGCCAGAATCAGTGTCCCTACGACGACGACGAAAGCGTGAAAGACCAGCCGCACAATGAGCGGCCCATGCAAGCTCATCGCCAGGCCGCCGATCAGGTTTTCGAGGTAGTTCTGCCGGACGCTGTCGGGAATGATCATGACGGCAAAAAAAGAAACCAGGGATGTGAAGACCAAGCTGTAGATGAAGATGACCAGTCCGGCCTTTTTCAGGTTAGGCAGTTTGGGACTTTCAATCTCGCGGTAAACCTGCGCCAGAGATTCCTCTCCGCTCATGGCCAGCACCGAGTGCCCCAGTGCGATGAAAATGGCGAGGATTCCGAACATGTGTGGAAGAGGACTGCCTGCAAGCCAGCCGAGCGCGCTGGTATCCAATCGTAGATTGCGCGGGTGCGGCCATGGCGGAAGAGCGGAATGCCTCAAGACCGCTGTGTAGATGCACCAGGCGATCAACAGGACGACCATCACCGTAACCAGCTTCATGATGACTAGCGCTTTTTCGCTGGATTCCGGAATGCCCTTGGTGTTCTGCCACCAGAAGTACACCGTGACAAATATTGCGAAGCCCGCTGCGAGGAAGCTCACCTCGTTCGGCGTAAGCGCGGTGCCAAGGTGCGAGTATTGCAGCAGCTCGCTGATCAGCCCGGCGAGATACTGCCCTGCAGCGACGCCGCTGATAGGGCCGGTCAGGATGTAGTCAAACATCAGCGCCGAGACGCTGAATTTTGCGAGGGTTCCGCCGAGGGCCTGTTTCACGGCGCGGTAGACGCCGCCGCGCACGAACATGCTGCAGCTCTCGACGTACACGGCGCGGACCGCGTACGAGAACAGCATGATGGCCAGGATGAACCACGGCGCGGTCTTGCCGATGTAGCCCTCGGCTTCGCCGCCTGCGTAGTACGCCGAAGAGGCCAGATCGTTCAAAACGATAGCCGCTGCCCGCCAAAAGGAGATGAACGTGAGAAGCGCCGTCGTGGCGACGATGACACGCGGAATTCCGTTGCCTCGGCTGCCTGCGGCAGCAGGGCTGTTTGGAGTGCTGCTCATGTACGGGTGATCTCGACCAGCGGGTTAAAATGCTCGCACTTTTCTGCCGCGAAGTCTAGCCGAACGGTCCTTTTTGTTGTGACTGAAACGATTTTGCTGATACTGGAACGACTCAAGAGGCGGCGGTGCGGAAGGCCATAGCGCACTCGGCGCACGGGCAGATGCGGCGGAGGTGGTCGTAGCTATAGATGCCGGTGGAGTGTCCATCCGAGAAGGTGATTTGCACGGCGTAGTTGCCGACGACCGTGGCGGCTTGCGCGCGGGGCTTGGGTTTAAACATCGGAAGCGATGGAAAAGATGTGCCCCCAGGCGCTGCGGTGGCAAAAGCTTCCTTTTTCCCGCGCTCGTCGTTGCACGTAGCGCAGGGGCATTCTTCGCGCAGATAGGCAAAGTCGTAATGGCTTGTATGGCCGTCGGCCCAGGTGATGTCGACTCCAGCACCGCTTTTCACGTGTATCTTCACGTCGGTCGGCTTCTTTCGTGGATCGAGTGGAATGGGCATTCGAGAGAACGGAGTTAGCTTTTGAGTCGTCCGTCGCAGCAATCGCCCGGCGGTATGGGATTGCCGTGCGGGCAAGTCTTTGGATGGCCGAGAAACGTGCAGATGCGCTGATCCAGTTCGGGGCTGATGATGTGCTCGAACTTGCAGGCTTGCGTGTGCGCTTCAGTGTCGTCGATGGAGAATGTGTCCTTAAACAGGCGCTCCGCGAGGCGATGGCGCCGGACTACGTCGCGCGCGCGCTGGCTTCCCACGGTTGTGAGCTGCGCTTCGCCATTCTGCAGCGCGACCAGACTTAGTTCGGTCATGCGGCCGAGGACTTTCGCGGCTGGCTCCTCGGGAAGGATCGCGAGACTTCCGGCAGGCCCGCTGGCGTGCAGCGTGCTAACCTGAGCCTGCTTCCCTTCCTCACCGCAGATCCAAATTTGCTCGAGGAGATGATCGAAGCGAATCTCGTCGTCAGCGGAAACCGCGGTGCAGCAATCGGCGGTGTTGGCAAGCGGGCACTCGAGGGGGTGGCCGGGGCCGTGCTGTGCGGTGTCAAAGTGGAGGCGGCCGTGTGCGAGTTCGATGCGGCGGTCCGCTTGCCGGGCGATGTCCGGGTCGTGGGTGACCATCAAAATCGTGTGGCCGGACTCGTGCAGTTCGCGAAAGATTTTCAGGACGATTTCTTCGTTCGCTTCATCGAGATTGCCGGTGGGTTCATCGGCCAGGATAATTTTCGGCTGATTGATCAGCGCGCGCGCGATGGCTACGCGCTGCTGTTCGCCGCCGGAGAGTTGTGCCGGAAGGTGAGTTGTCCGCTCGCCCATGCCCACGCGATGCAAGGCTTCTTCCGCCTGCTTTTCGTCCGTCACGCTGTGAAAATATTGCGCGAGCATGACGTTTTCGAGTGCATTGAGATAAGGAACGAGATGAAACTGCTGGAAGACGAAGCCGACTTTTTCGGCGCGGTAGCGGACCAGATCGCTCTCGCTAAGCTTCGAGAGGTCAATCCCATCCACAATGACTCGGCCGGAGCTGAGCGTATCGAGCCCGCCAAGAATATTAATGAGCGTGGTTTTGCCCGAGCCGGACGGGCCCATGAGCGCCACCCATTCGGCGGCGTGCACGTTGAAACTAAGGTCATCAAGCGCGCGCAAAGAGCCGTACTTCTTGACGAGATTCTCGATAGCCACCTGCGGCGCCGCGGTCTTTTGTTCCGGCAAAATCTGGACAGGGGCGCTCACGCTTCACCTCGAAAAACCGAGGCAGGCCGGACGCTCGCAAGCCGCCGGAGCGGAAACGCGCTGAGAATCGCGACGAGGGTGGTAAGTGTCACAGCTATAGGATACACAATCAGTCGCGGCTGCGCCGCTACGCCAAAAACCTGTTTGCCCAGCCAGATAGAAAGAAAAATGCCCGCTGCCGCGCCAATCGCGCCGCCTGCAAATCCGAGCAGCGCCGCTTCCACCAGGAAAAGACGCAAGACACGCCGAGTTGCGCCGCCGATGGCTTTCATCAGGCCGACGTCGTTCCTGCGCTCCATCGCGACGTTGGTCATTGCCGCCATTACGCACAGGCTCGTGAGTAGCAGAACCACCGCGACGGTTGCCGTCAATAGACCGCTGATGCGACCGTAAATCTTGGCTTCGCCCTCAGTGAATTGCCGAATAGGACGGACGCGAGCCTCAGGAATGGCTTGAGCAAGCGACTCAGCGAACCGGGTCACCGACGCCGGCGTCCCTGTGGCAATGACCTGGATGGAGCTTAGCCGCCCTGGACTCCGCGCCAGACCCTGCGCGACTTGTATCGGCACACCGACCTGCTCGTCCTCTTGCCCGCCGAGGGAGAGCGCAGACCCCACACGACAAACCTCTTTGGCCGGGCCACTTCGCAAAACCAGTTGATCCCCCATGCTCAGATGCAAAGCTGAAGCCACTTTCGTTCCCACGTTGCAAACATTCAGGGTGTCGGCCCGTTCAGCGGCGTTTTGCTGAAGGCGTCTTGCATCCTCTACAATCACTCGATTGGTTCCTGAATGACCGACTACTACCACCTGGGTAGGTTTCGGAGATTCGGCGGAGTTTGACGAAAGCGCATACGCGTCTGCGATCAGCGCCAGCAAACCTGTCCGAGTGACTTGGTTTCCTTCGTTTGATTCAGGCACTTTGCTTAAAATCGACTCATCCAGCGTCCCGGTTACTTCATTCTCTGACTCAGAGCTCCTCGGAAGGATCGAAATATTAGGCCCGAACGCGCGGAATTCGGTGGTGAGTCGGCGCTTGGCGTCCACTTGAAGATTCAGGAGAGCCGCGGTGACAGCGGCACCCGCCCCGAGTGCGAGCAGAATCACAAACAGGCGGCCGCGATTCGCTCCAAGCAATCGGCGAACGATGCGCCAGAACATTTGTCTATTTTGCGAACGATGAGACGCCATCATTCGCCTCGCAGGATGGGTGCCGGCTCGTAACGCGATGCGCGGCGGAGGGGGATGGCGCTGCCTAAGAGCGTGACTCCCGCGGCAAGCGCAAGAACGGCAACAAGAACAAGCAGCGACGGCGCAGGAGCAACACCGAAAATCTTTTGTCCCACGAGGCGCGCAAGAATCATTCCGAGAGAATAGCCGATCCCGCCGCCGACGAACGCAAGCACAAGTTGCTCCGCGGCTAAGAGAAAACCAACAGTGCCGGAGCCAGCCCCCAAGGCTTTCATCAACCCAATTTCCGTGCGCCGTTCGATCACCGAGGCCGCTGCAGATGCGCCGACGGCCAGCGCCGCAGCCAGCAAGGCCGCGAGCGTCACCATCCACAGCAGTGCGCGAACTCGCGTGAGGATGGTGCCTTCGCCTTCGGCCACGCGCCGAATCACGCGCACATCCGTCCCCGGCAACACCTCTTCGATGGATTTCGCAATCGAAGAAACATACGCCGTGCACATCCAGCGCTCGAGATCTGCTGGGGTCATTTTGCTGGGATCGCGGCGTCCAAATTCGTCTTCGGGCTTAGTCAACGCGCTTACATAAAGCTTACGGTATTCGCCAGGCTTGCCGGCCAATTGCTGAGCTGCATCCAATGGAATGACAACCGCGTTTTCCTCCGGCCCGCCCGTCGAAAGCAGCCCGCTGACAACAAAAGGTATGTTCTGATGAATGGCAACGCGCAATCTCTCGTCATCAAGAACAGTTGAGCTTTGTTGCGCGATTTCTTCTCCGCGTAGCTCAATCGTGTCACCGATCTTTGTGTTTCGCAGTTGAGCCAATTGTTCGCCGACTACGCATTCCTTAGTGCCGTCAGCAAACCAGCGGCCCTCAATGCGCCACCATGGATTCGTTTTCTCGACACCGCTGGTGAAGGTTGCCCCGTCTGGGAGATGTACGGGATGGCCAGCCCAAGTTCCGATCACAGAAACCTCGGAACTGGGCTCGATCTGACCTGTGTATGCCGGGTGGCCACCGGCAGGATCATGGTGAAAAACTGTTGTCAATTCAAGGATAGGCGCAAAGCCCACAATATTGTTGTGCCAGAAGACTGACTTGATTTTGGGCAGGTCCGCTTCGGGAAGATACGCGCCGGAGTTGACAGGGCGGTAGTCCACTCCTCCAATTTCGAGCGGCAGCGAATCGGCTTGCGGCGTAACGAGCAAATTCGCGCCGAGGCTGCGGAACTCGCTCGTGAGGCGGTCGCCCACGTCGAGCGATACGCTCAGCGCCGCCGTAACAACGGCCATGCCCAGCGATAACGCCGCGGCGGTCAGCACCTTGCGGCGCGGGCGGCGCGTAAACGAATCGGCAACGAGGCGCAGGAACATGGGATCCGTGTTCACTCTTGTAGGGGCACGAACTATCGTGCCCCTACTGTGGTATCTCCTTGGTCGCTTGCATCAGCGAAGAAACGTCCAGGACGAGATCTGTGCCGTCCAGATGCGAGGGCACGCCAATCGGATTGCAGCCCCCTGCTTCCCCAACTGTCGGTATATAAATCGCCGAGCCGCAGTGCCTGCAAACGACATTCTGCCCGTCCTGGCGATAACCCTCGGCTCCGCATATGCGGCAAGCGTCCAGCGCCGTGCCATAGCCATTCGGTTTTTTGATGATCATGAAACGTAACGATTGCCCTCCGGCGCTGATCGTGAACAAATGCATTTTGCCATCCTGCACTTCGCTCACGGGAATGCGCACTTCGTTGCCCACAGCAGCGATGGCCTGCGCCGAAGGCGGCGCGGAATTTGCGCGCGTGTAAACAAAGTCTGCCGTCAGGACGAGAATCACCGACAAGCAGGCCGTCGCCGCGGCGATTATCCAGCGGCGCTGGCGGCGATTTTGTGCTTCCAGCAGCCGTTTCTCCGCCTCACCAGAAGCTTCTTTGGCCGCTTTCGCGTGGGAGGCCGATTGCCACTCGCGCAACACAAGGAGCGTGGCGGCGCCAAAGATAAGCACGAAGAAAAACAACTCATTCCGCACCACGGGCCCAATGACCGCCATCTCCGCCTTGCTGGACGGCAGCCACTGCGCTTCGCTCAACTCGTGCAAGCCAGTCAGCGCAAGTTGAATGGCCACAAGGATCAAAATGACGCTGGTAACGGCAAAAAACCGGTGCAGCGGAACACGCAGCGTTCCCTTGAAAAAGAACACGCCCACGGTTACGGCTGCTCCAATTCCCACAAGCGTCCCAATCCAGATTTGCAATCCTTCCGTGGAAAGCTCCACCGCTCGCAGAATGATGGCCAGCTCTGCCCCTTCACGCAGAACCATCAAAAAAACAAAAAAGAAAATGCCCCAACCCGCAGCGGCTCCTGCGCGTCCAACGTATGTCTCGATTTTCTGTTCGATCTCCTTTTTGAGGTGGCGCGCAACGCGATTCATCCATAGGATCATCGTAATGACGAACGCTGCCGCGACCAGGTACATGACACCTTCGAACCCGTCTTCGTTGATCCGCCAGCGCTCCAGGAGGACCGCAACAGCCAGGCTGAGCGCAACGGCTGCAACGACGCCATACCAAACAAAACGTGCCAGTTGCGAGCGGCCGGTGCGCGAGAGATAAACTAGGATGATGCCAACGACGAGGGAGGCTTCGACACCTTCACGGAGAGCGATGAGAAAAGCCGGGAGCAAGCATTCTCCAGTTGTAATTCAGTTGCAACTACGTTCTAAGTCTACCTTTTCTATGAATTTCCGTCAACCGGACCAATCCAGTCCGATTTCCTTCTGGGAGACACGGTAGAATAGGCCGCCGGTCAATTCAACCATGATCTTCGTCCACATCCGCCAAGCCGCCTCTGTCCTGCTGGCAGTTCTTCTTTCTTGTAGCCAATCTTTCGCGCAAACCCAGGCCTCCCCGCCCCAAACTGTTCCCAATGAAGCGCAGCTCCAAATGGCACCGCATCCCAATCCGAAATACGCGAAGAAACTTATTGAACTCGGAGACAAAGAACTCGCCGATGGGCGTTTTGATGAAGCGCTCAACGACTACCAGCAAGCCGCGCGGTACGCACCCCAGGACGCTGCCCTCATCGAGCGCGTCGCGTCCATGCGCTCGAAGCTCGTTCGCGACCATGTGGAAGCCGCGGAGCGTGACGCCCTCGCCGGTCATGCGGACGTGGCTACCGAGGAACTGGCCAAAGCTCTGCTTATCGATCCAGGGAACACGATTGTTACGGAACGCATGAAACAGATGAAGGCGATGGATGATGGCCCGGCCCCAAGGTCCCAATCAAAAATCGAAGGTCTGCCAGAATTGAAACCGCGCTCAGGAAAGCAAAACCTCAACCTGCGCGGAGACACTCGAACGGTTTATGAGCAATTGGGGCAATTGTTCGGGATAAAAGTTACGTTCGATCCGGACTTGGCGCCCCGAGCCGTCCGGCTTAGCATAAACGATGTAGAGTTCAACACGGCCTTGAAAGTCCTCAGCGTGCAGACCGGCACATTCATTCGGCCCCTGACTTCGACGCTATTTTTCGTAGCGGCGGATACACCAGAGAAGCAAAGCCAATATGGCGCGCAGGCGGAGCAAACGTTCATCTTGCCGGCCTCTGTGGGGACGGACGAAATGACGGATATGGTTCGCGTACTGCGCGAGATGACGGGGGCCAGACGGGTGGCGCTCAATGCGCACAGCCGGTCGATCACCATTCGCGATACGCCGGAAAGACTGGCGCTCTCAGGAGAGATCATCCGTCAAGCAGAAAGAGCCCGCGGTGAAGTGCTGCTGGAGATCGAGATCCTCGAAGTCGACCGCAACAAAGCGCGTACCCTGGGGCTGCTACCGCCATCCTCGGTTAAGCTTATTTCGCTGACTCCAAACGTCCTCACTCAATTGCAACAGTCCAAGGACCTCAGCACACTGATTACGCTGCTGGCGAGTATTTTCGGAAATGGCACAAGCTCAGCCGCCGGAGGCTCCCTCAATCTCAGTTCCCTTATCCCTCCGCTGACTGTCGTGGGAGGCGGGAAGACGACGTTTCTCCTGACACTTCCCGCAGCCGCGGCGCAATTTTCCGACGCGCTGTCTCTCGTGCACAGCGGGCGCCAAGTCCTACTGCGCGGTCAGGACGGCAAACCTTCCTCCTTTTTTGTAGGTGACCGCTTTCCGATCACTCTTTCGCTGCTTTCTGCCAGCCTCGGAGCCTCTACTGCCGCCACGTCGATTCCGGGAACGACCAACAGCATTTTGCCAAGCACTTCCTATAACGTGGGCGTTGGGCCAGTCGCGCTTACCGCGGCGGACTTCCGGAACGTCGGTCAGCTGGATCTCGCGGTGGTCAACGAAATCGACAACACTCTCACGATTCTGGCGAATCTGGGCAATGGAAGTTTTGTACAGGCAGCGGGTTCCCCCATCTCGCTGGGAGCTAGCCGAGCGACTACGCCCGCTGTCGCTCCGTCCATCGCCACGCTGGTCCTGACCACCAGCGGCTTTCACGACTTGCTGGTCACCGATACCGTCGCAAACACGGTGCAAGTGCTGCTCAGCAACGGCGACGACACATTCAAAGCGGCCACAGGATCGCCCATCTCAGTGGGCCAACAACCCAGCGCCATCGTCACCGGCGATTTCAACGGCGATGGCAATCAAGATTTTGTGGTTGCGAATTTTACGGACAACACTTTTTCTCTGTTTCTCGGCAATGGAGATGGAACGTTTAAGCAAGCCTCCGGCTCGCCCTTTTCCCTGCCCAGCGCAGTGGCAGGTCCCATCGCGATGACGGCGAGCGACTTTAACTCGGATGGAAATCTGGATTTGGCAATCGTGAATCAAACGACAAACGATGTTTCCATTCTTCTCGGGAACGGGGATGGCACGTTCACCCAGGCGACTGGCTCTCCGGTTGCCGTCGGCCGATTGCCGGTGGCCATAGCTACCGGCGACTTGAACAATGATTCACACCCCGACCTGGCGGTGGTCAACCAAACGGACAATTCCGTTAGCGTGTTGCTGGGCAATGGCGACGGTACGTTCACCCCCGCGATTAACTCACCGCTTGCTACAGGGCAGACACCGTCGGCGGTCGCCATCGCGGACTTCAACGCGGATGGCAATCTAGACATCGCCGTGACCGACCCGCTGACGGACAGCGTCTCTGTATTCCTCGGCCTGAGCCAGGGATTATTCGCGCCTGCGTTTGAGCTTCCCGTGGGCTCGAATCCCACGGCCATACTGGCAGCCAGCCTTAGCGGCACCTCGCTGCCTGACGTAGCCATCACGGACAATCCGTCTGGCGTGACGGGTCAAGTCACTGTCATCCTGAGTCCCGCCAGTCTGTTTTCAAACGCAGGAGCAGGAGTGGCGCAACAACCCTATCCCGGCGCGCAATATGAAGATCTGGGCGTCAAGGTGAAGGCCACGCCGACCACTCATCCGAACGACGAAGTAACACTGCAGTTGGAATTCGAAATTCGCGCTCTCTCCGGATCATCCATTAACGGCATACCGATCCTTACCAACCGCACGCTTTCCCAAACCGTGCGAATTAAAGAGGGCGAGCCCACTATCATCGCCGGCTTGCTCGACAATCAAGAAACTCGCACTCTGACGGGCCTTCCTGGATTCGCAAATCTTCCCGGCGGAGTGGGCTATCTCTTCGGGCAAAGGAACGCTACCTCTCAGGATATCGAGATGCTGATTGTGATCACTCCGTACAAATTGCGGCTCAGGGACCGCGTCTCACGCTCCATCTATGCCGGGCGCGACACAAATATTGGCCGCGGTTCCGCGCCCGTGCCAGCGCCTCCGCAACCGCAGCCGCAACCGCAGCCGCAACCGCAACCGCAGCCGCAGCCTTAACCGAGATGGCAGGCATCTGCCGCATTGGCCTTTCCGGCGATTTCTTTTATTTATGGCAGTGGGTCGAAAACGACGATGGGTTGATAGGTGCGCGGCACCAGGGCTTCCGCGATGGCGACAAGCTTGTCTTGCTGGCTGAAAACACGCAAACGCGGCGGCTTGGTCTCTCCCCCATCGAGCTGCGCTGTGGCGCCGGGAGGCAGCTCCGCCCGGCCGGGCTGAATCTGCGCGATCTGAATATTGAATTTCGTGCCGTGCCGGACGCGTTTCTCGATCACCGGCAACACGTTGACCCGCGGAAAATTCGGCAGCAGGTTTTCCAGACGGATCATGCAATCGGCAAATTTCCCCGCTCGCGCAGCCTCCGCGAGTTCCTCCAGCTTGATGGCCTGCTCGAGGAAAAATTCCCCGACCGCGGTCCGCGTTATCTCCGTCAGGTGTGCTCCGCAGCCGAGTCTTTGACCCATGTCGTGCGCCAGGGAGCGGATGTAAGTGCCGGACGAGCACTCGATGACAAAACGCGCCACGCTTCCTTCGATGCCCGTCAGTTTATATTCGAAAAGTTCGACTTCGACCGGTTTCAACTCGACGGGCTGCTTTTTGCGCGCCAGTTCGTACGCTGGGCGGCCTTTCACTTTTTTTGCGGAGAATGCAGGCGGAATTTGCTCGAACCGGCACACCTTTTCCGCGGCGAGCTTTTCGAGAACCGTTGCGTCAAGAGCCGGGGAACTGTCCGGGCCTTGCTCTTCTCCGTCCGAATCATATGTATCCGTGGCAAAGCCAAAACGGAATGCCGCGGAGTAGCGTTTCCTGCGCCCGTTGTAAAACTGCACCAGCCTCGTCGCGCGGCCAAGCAGTAGCACCAGAACGCCTGTCGCCAGCGGGTCGAGCGTGCCGAGATGCCCTATTTGGCGGAATCCCGCGAGATGCCGCACGGCATCGACGACGTCGTGGGAAGTTTTTCCCCGCGGCTTATCGATGACGAGCGCCCCGTCGAACGGGGCCGGCTGAGGTTGGCGTGGCATGGGATGCGCGGTCGCTATTCAAACTTTGTTTAAGTAAGGAATCTCTTTATGCCAGAATCCCAAAATAGTCGGGCGGTTGTGCGCAGACAAAAGTAGCGGCATTGGGCCACGCTTCTTGCGTTTGCTGGGGTTTGCGCGAGTCACCAGTCACTTTTCACCTTGCGTTCATTAACTTCCAAATTCACGCTAAGACGCGGCCGGCTTGTCCTTCTTCATCTCTTTCAAGAGCTGATCGATGCGCTCGGTATATTCCTGCGAGTGGTCCAGCGTGAAATGTAGTTCCGGCAGCCGCCGAAGCTGCAGCCGCTCGATCAGCTCGCGGCGGATGAACCCGGCAGCATGTTCCAGCGCTTTGATCGCGTCGCGCTGTTCTTTTGCGGAGCCCTGCATGTTGATGAAGACGCGCGCGTGCTTCATGTCCGGCTGCACGCGCACTTCGCTGGCCACCACCATGCCCTCGAGGCGTGGATCTTTCAGCTCTCCGGCGAGCATGGCGTTGATTTCGTGGGCGATCTCCTCGCCCACCCGTTCATGCCGGTGATTGGCTGGACTCATTTCCGTCCCCGCGACGCTCTCTAAATAATTTCGATCGCCTGGTTGATCAAAATCGAACCCAGGATGCGGTCCGCCTCATCCAGGACTTTTTGCAATACTTCGTTGACGTGCTTCTCTTCGTTCGAAAGTGTCACGACGCCCACCACCGACCTCTGCCACACGTCCTGATGGTCCAACTCCGCCACCGCGACATTAAACTGCCTCCGCAGCTTATCCTTCAAGCTGCGCAACACTTGCCGCTTGTCCTTCAACGATTGCGCGTCTGGGATGTGCAGCTCAAGGGTAAGCAGGCCAACCGGCATGAGCACTCCGGGGGACTAATTCTCTTCTACTTGCGGCCGGCGGTCCCGACGCTTTGGCCCGCCGCTTCCGCGGCGCTGAGCTTCTGCACGCTGAAGCATTCCAAAATATCGCCGACTTTCACGTCGTTGAAATTTGCAATTCCCGCTCCGCATTCAAATCCAGTGCGCACCTCGCTCGCGTCGTCCTTGAAGCGCTTCAGCGAGCTGAGTTTCGAGGTGTAGATGACCGCGCCATCGCGCACAACCCGGATTTGCGCGTCGCGCTTCAGCACGCCGTCCACCACATAACATCCCGCGACGGTGCCCGCGCCCTTGACACGGAAAGTGTTCCGCACTTCCGCCCGCCCCAGATACGTTTCCTGGATGACCGGCTCCAGCAAGCCTTCCATGGCTTTCTTGAGTTCGTCGGACACCTCGTAAATGATCGTGTGCGAGCGGATGTCCACATGTTCCTGTTGCGCGAGTTCCATCGCTTTGCGGTCCGGACGGATGCCGAACGCGATGACGATCGCTCCGGAAGCCGAAGCTAGCAGGACGTCGTTCTCCGTGACCGCGCCCACCCCTGAGCCGATAATCTTCAGCTTCACCTGGTCGGTCGAGAGCTTCGGCAGCATTTCGCTGAGCACTTCCACCGAGCCCTGCACGTCCGCCTTGATGACGATGCCCAGTTCCTTGACGTCTCCAGCCTTGAGCTGTTCGTGAAGCTGGTCGAGCGTGATACGCGCTCCGCTCGTCCGCGCCATCGCCGCGTCGCGTTGTTTCCCTTGCCTGTATTCGACAATGTGCCGCGCCTTGGCTTCTTCAGTCACTTGGAAATGGTCGCCAGCTTCGGGCACGCCCTGCAAACCGAGCACTTCCACCGGCGTCGATGGCGGCGCGTCCTTGATGGTTCGGCCGCGATCATCAAACATCGCGCGGACTTTGCCAAATACCGAGCCGCAGATGAAGAAGTCTCCCAAGTTTAGCGTTCCGTTTTGCACCAGCACCGTGGCCACCGGGCCCCGTCCTCTGTCCACACGAGACTCGAGAACCGTGCCGGTTGCAGGTGCTTCAGGATTCGCCTTCAATTCGCGCAAGTCGGCGACCAGCAATATCGTCTCCAGTAGCTTATCAATGCCTTTTTTCTGTTTCGCGGATACTTCTACAAATTCCGTGTCGCCGCCCCATTCGGCAGGGACCAGGTTTACGTCGGAGAGCTGGCGCTTGACGCGCTCTGGTTGCGCTTCCGGTTTGTCGATCTTGTTGATAGCCACGATGATCGGCACTTTCGCGGCCTTCGCGTGATCGATCGCTTCTTTCGTCTGCGGCATGACGCCGTCATCCGCGGCCACCACGAGCACCACGATGTCCGTCACCTTCGCGCCTCGCGCGCGCATCCGCGTGAACGCTTCGTGGCCCGGCGTGTCCACAAACACCACGCTCCGGTCGTTCACCACCACTTTGTACGCGCCGATATGCTGCGTAATCCCGCCAGCTTCCCCGCCGGCTACGTCCGCTTCTCGAATCGCATCGAGTAAGCTCGTTTTACCGTGGTCCACGTGCCCCATGACCGTAACCACTGGGGGCCGCGGCTTCAAACTCTCCTTGGTCTCTTCCTTGGCGACTTCCAGCACCATCTCTTCTTCCAGCGAAACAACGTTCACGACTCCGCTGAAGGCTTCCGCAAGCGTCGTTGCCGTAGGCACATCCAGCGCCTGATTGATGCTGGCGAAGACTCCTCGATCCAGGAGCGTCTTCAAAAGATCTTTCGCGCGCACATCGAGCTTTTCCGCGAGTTCCCGGATGGTGATCCCTTCGGTAATCGTGACGTCGCGCGGTGGCCTTGGTTCCGGCGGCGCAATAACCGCTGCAGCAGAGCGGCGGTCTCCTGCTCCCGGACGCTGGCGAGTCGGGTGCAGCTTGCGCTCGCCCTCCTGCTCCCGCTTGTCCATGACGGGGCGCTGCCTCTGCGGCGGTTTACGTGTATAGAGCGGCTTGCCAGGCTCCGCCTTTGGCGGCACTTTGTCCGGTGGCAGCGCTGGTAGCATCCCGGGGCGTCCCGGCATGCGCGGCCCCGGACGCGTGCCCGTGGGCATCGCTCCGCGCCGCTGCTCAAAAGGTCGATTCGCTGGCGAGCTCCCCGTTCCTCCCGGGCCTCCGGGCCGCGGCGTGTATTGTCTTCCTTGACCGGCCGGCTGCATGGGACGCATTGGCTGGCCGGGACGCGGCCCACCCGTGCGCTGCCCGCTTCCGGGTGTTGTTCCAGGAACCGGTCCGCGATTGCCCGTTGGCATCGGACGAGAAGGAGTTGTTGGACGTGCCCCAGTGACACCAGGTGCCGCAGCCGCAGGACGCACGGGAGCTTTCGTTCCAGGCTGAACTGTTGGCCGTGAGGTAGCCGGCGTCGCAGTCTGCTGACCTGATGGGGATGGGGGACGGATTGGTGTCGGCGCCGGAGCTTTGGTGGCCGGGGCAGCAGGTGAAGCTGGCTTTGCGACCGGCGAAACAACGGCTGGCGTCCCTGCAGGAGCCGAAACCGGCGCCTTCGGAACAACGGGCACAGCCGCCGGCGTGGCCGACGCCGCCGGAGCAATCGGGGCTGGGGTAGCGGCAGGTCTCGCTGCTGGCGCTATCGATGGCGCAACAGGCGCGGCGCTTGGCACCGCAGGCTTCACCGCCACACTTGGCGCGGCCGCTACCGGCGCTGGAACAGCCACTGGCCGCATCCGCGCCGCTTTCGCCGCTGCTTCCTTCGCTTCCTTCTCCGCTTTAGCGGAGGCTTCCGCCGCGGCCTCAGCCTCTGCGTGTCCCAAAATGTTTTTGCGAACCTTTTCGGCGACATCCACGGGGATCGAGCTCGAGTGCGTCTTCTTCTCCGTGACACCGTACCCGGGCAAAAGGTCAATGATTGCCTTGGCCTTGACCTCGAGTTCGCGGGCCAGCTCATTAATTCGGACTTGGTTTGCGTCGCTCATGCGCCCTGTGGACCGTTCTTCGGTCAAGATTTCCATTTGCCCCAGCTTCGCCGAGGCCGATTGTTGCTTATGGTCGTGGCTCTTCCTCCGCCTTCTTGGCTTCTTCCTTGCCTTCTTCGGGATTTTCAGTCGCGGGCTCTTTTTGCCCTTCTGGGACTGCTGCCACGGTCTCGTTGCCGCTTTCGGCGGTCTCTGGAGTTTCCTCGGCTACCGGCCCGGTCTCTGCGGACTCGGCAGTCGCTTCCGCGCTTTCAGCAGCCGCTTCACCTTCTGCAGTCGCCGCTTCGCCTTCCGCCGCCATGTCGTCCGTATTTTCACCGGCCGGCGCAGCAGCTGCGGCCTCCGCGCCGCCTTCGTAGAACCGGTTCACCGCCTGATAGATCTTGTCGACCATCTTCTCGCCAATTCCCGGAATCTCCATTAACTGCTCCGGGGTCATCGCCGCGAGTTTCTCGACGTTGGCAATCCCGGCGGCTTCGATTTTTTCAATCGTCTTGGGACCCACGCCGGCTAGCGCCGTCAGCGGCGTGGCCGGGGCCGTCAGAGCCGTCATCTGCTCTTCAATCTCTTGCCGCTTCTCTTCCTCGCTCTTGATGTCGATGTCCCAGCCGATCAGCTTGCTGGCCAGCCGGACGTTTTGGCCTTTTTTGCCAATCGCCAGCGATAGCTGCGAATCCTCGACAATCACCTCGAGCTTCTTGTTTTCCGGATCGGTGATCTGTACCCGCGTCACTTTCGCCGGGCTCAGCGCTTTCTGCGCAAACGCCACGGTCTCTTCGCTGTACGGGATGATGTCAATTTTCTCGCCGCGCAGTTCGCGAATAATCGACTGCACGCGCATGCCTTTCATCCCCACGCATGCGCCCACCGGATCAACATCCTTGTCCCGGCTGGCCACCGCCACTTTCGTCCGCTCGCCTGCTTCTCGCGCCGCATAACGAATCTGCACCGTGCCGTCATAAATTTCCGGCACTTCCATCTCGAACAGCCGCTGCACCAGGCTCGCGTCCGCGCGCGAAACAATCACTTGCGGCCCTTTCGCGGCACGGTCCACCATCTTGATCACCACGCGCAATCGCTCTCCAATGTTGTACGTCTCGAGCTTCGACTGTTCGCGCTTTGGCAGACGCGCTTCCGTGCGCCCCATGTCCACAATCAAATCCGGACCCTCGGCTCGCTTTACGATCACCGTCACCAGCTCGCCTACGCGCGTGTGATACTCGTTGTAAATCGTGTCGCGCTCCGCCTCGCGAACTTTTTGCAGAATCACCTGCTTCGCCGTCTGCGCCGCGATTCGTCCAAGCACATCCGTCGGTTTCGCCGCAATAATTTCCGTGCCGATCTCCGCTGCGGGATTCTTTTTCTTCGCCTCCGCCAGGCTCACTTCTTTTTTCGGGTCGGTCACTTCCTCGACGACCGTATGCACCGAGTACACGTCCACTTGGCCGGTTTCCGCGTTGAACTTTGCGCGCAGGTCCTCTTCCGTCTTGTAATATTTCCGTGCCGCCACCACCATCGCGTCTTCAATCGCAGACACCACGACCGTCGTCTCGATGTGCTTCTCGCGGCTCAACATCTCGATTTGTTGAAAGAGCAGATTCGCCATGTATCTTTCCTGATCTTCGTCCTTAAATCCCCGAAATCTCTTTCGCCTCTATATCTCTTCCGCCCAAAGATTTCTTTCTTTTGTCCCGTCGTTTGCCGCCGCCCGCCCCGGCCCTTGCGCGGTCTCCTCTACTCACAATTCCCTACTCACTTCCCCTCAAAACTCCACCATTAAATTCGCCTTCCGTATCTTCTCGAGCGGCAACTCCACGGTCCGCGCCACTTTCCCTTTCAACTCCAATCGCACTTTCCCGTCCGCAATTCCCGCCAGCCGGCCCTCGAAATATTTCAGTTCCTCCACCGGCTCGGCCGTCGAAATCTTTGCCATCCGTCCTCGGAAGCGCTCGTACTCTGCCGGCTTCCTCAGCGGCCGGTCCATCCCCGGCGAACTCACCTCCAGGATGTACCCCGCGGGTCCGGGAATCAGCTCTTCAACATCCAAAATCACGCTCAACTGCTGGCTCACCCGCTGGCAGTCCGCGTGGCTGATCCCTGGTTCGCCGCCGGCTGCTCCACTCAATTCACTGGGCGGCAAAACCTGACCCGCCGCATCGCTCATCCCCGCCGAAGCTCTCGGCAGCCTGTCGATAGTGACCCTCAGGAAGCGCTGCTTCCCGACTTTCCACTCTACATCAAAGATTTCCAGCCCTTCCGACCGCGCAACTCGCTCGGCGGCTTCTCGAATTTTTTCAAAATCCAACTAAAGACTCCCCGGCCAATGCCGGTATCTGGTGCACTCCAACCGGCCCAACAAAAAAGTGGGCTTGCGCCCACCCATCCGTGCGACCCGCTTCAGAGCGAAACGACAGTATATTCTGCCCTCACGTCAAATGCAAGATACGCCCAGACTTGCCGCAGATCGCTTGAATTTCGTTCGCATCCCCGCCACCCTTCTCATTTCGATCCGCCCACCGACCACGTCATTCCGAACGCAGCAGCCCGACGCTTTCTCTTCCCCTTTCGCTCCTGCGAACGTGGTAGCTTGCGGAGAAAGAACGTCTGTATTGTACTTGACTGATAACTAAAAATTAGATAAAGCTGCCGCATGCCGCCCGTAACGATTAGTCCAGGCAGAATACACGGGCCTTGGGATGACGGATTTTCTCTCGACCGTCACACCGTTAGTAGTACCCCAACCGGCGACCCATACCGATGGGATACGAAACGCACTGAATTGGGCCAGTTAGTGTACGAACTGAAGTACGGAAACAACTGGGGTGCGCTACAATTGATCGTGGAGACGGCGGAGGACTTTATCAGAAATCAATGGGAAGGATTGCCCGCCTTGGACTGTATCGTGCCAGCTCCCCCATCCGTTTCGGCTCGCGGAGAGCAACCCGTAGTGAAGATTGCACGTACATTGGCGACACGATTGGGCACTGAAATTTGCGAGAACGCAGTCGTAAAGGTTTGCGCCACGCCTCAAATGAAGAACGTTGGGGATTGGGCGCAGCGACGGCAGACGCTTCGAGAAGCCATTCAGAAAGGCCCTGCGAACGTCCAAGGCAAACGAGTGCTTGTTCTTGACGATTTAACAGAGTCTCGCGCCACTCTCGGACGCGTAACCGACGTTCTGCGATCTGCGGGCGCCTCGGAGGTTTATGCACTTGCGCTCACTCGAACAAAGTAACAACGCCGCGACGCGCCAAAAAGTCTTTGTCGGCGGATCGCGCCGATTATCCCGCCTAAACAAGGAGATAAAGCATCGCCTCGACAGTGTGATAGGCAAGGGCCTGATGGTAATCGTCGGCGACGCAAATGGCGTTGACAAAGCGGTACAGCGCCACCTGGCACACAGAAATTATGAGAACGTCGCGGTCTTTTGCATGGCAGGCGTTTGCCGCAACAATGTTGGAAACTGGGCTACTCGCGAAATCATGGCTGCGCAGAACGCCCGCCGGGACGCCGCCTTTTTCAGCACGAAGGACCGCGCCATGGGAGCTGAGGCGGACTATGGGCTCATGCTTTGGGACGGAAAGAGCCGCGGTACTCTGGCGAATATTAAGGACCTCATTGACCGACAAAAACCCGTGGTGGTCTACTTCGCTCCTAGTAGGTCCTTCTTTACCCTCCGCAGACAGGATGAACTCACCGACCTCCTCGAAAAGCACAGACCAACACCCTCCATACACTTCGTCAGAGCCTCGCATCCGCGACAATCCAATCTTAATCGTGACCAACGGCTTTTCTAGTCACAAACGAGAGAGATAGGTGGGTGCCGGTCTTGCGGCGTGCTGCATCCCTTGCGGTTTTCAAAGCCGCCGGTTGCAACCACTTCACTTGCCCTCTTGCGTGCCTTCAGCGAGATGGCGATACCAGATCTCTTCGAGGATAATGCCCAAGTACTCTAAAGCGTTTCAAACGTTGTGTGGCCGCCTTCGAGGTAGATCCAAATGATAGGTGCAATAGCGGGTGACATTATCGGATCAGTCTACGAGTGGAACAACATCAAGACCAAGCAGTTCGATCTGTTCAGTCCGGATTGCTGCTTCACCGACGATTCAGTCCTCACCGTTGCCCTGGCCGAATCCATCTTGACCGGCGCCGGCTATGCCTCCCTGATGAGGGCCTACTATCGGCGCTATCCAAACGCAGGATACGGAGGCTTTTTCACCAATGGGCGGGAGCTCGCGAATGCCAGCCTTACAATAGCTGGGGCAATGGCGCCGCTATGCGCATCAGTTCGGTTGGGTTTGCGTTCAACACGCTGGACGAAGTGCTGGTCCGGGCGGCTGAATACACAGCCGTAACGCACAATCACGCAGAAGGGATCAAGGGCGCGCAAGCAACTGCGGCCGCAATCTTTCTTGCCAGGACAGGCAGTACGAAGGCCGACATCAGGCAATACACTGCGGCAAACTTCCACTATGATTTATCCCGAAGTGTTGATGAGATTAGACCTGCATACCGGTTTGACGAGTCATGCCAAGGGACGGTTCCTCAGGCGATCGTGTGCTTCCTCGAATCAACGGATTTCGAAGATGCCATCCGAAACGCGATATCGCTTGGAGGAGACAGCGACACGCTGGCCTGCATTACAGGCGGAATTGCCCAGGCGCACTATGGCGTGCCAGCGGCCATCGCCGAGCGAGCTATGTCGATCCTCGACAAGGATCTTAGAGACGTAACCGCGCGCTTCCTGTCGGGCTACTGCCCTGGTACGCTGCCCGGCCTCTCGACTCTGCCGGCTTGAATGAGTGCCCGGTGGCAAAGCCTTCGCAGCTGTTTTTGGGCCTTGGTGTGCCGCATTCCTTGTGCCTTTCAAGGGTGCGTGTTTTGACTTTGCGGCTGCTGTTTCCCTCACTTCAATGGCTTAATCACCCGCCGGGTACACCGCCTGACCGCGAATTGTCGTGAGATTTCGCTCAATTCGCCGCTAGCCAGGGCGATTCTGTGCTGTATTGAACTGCGCTCCACAAGAACTCTGCGAGAGAGTCCTTGCACGTGCTTCTTGTCTCCCTGAACCCTCTCGGCGCGCTCTGGTAGCTAACGCCAGGCAGGATTCGCCAGTATCAGATGCACCCCTTTTACATCCCCGAAAAGCGCGACGCCTTTTTGAGTCCGTCGCGCTTTTCCACCCACGTAACTCAACAGTCAGCTCACATCTCCCCCGAAGCCAGATCTACTCACTATCCACTACCCGCTACTCACTTCCCATTCCGTCTCACCAAACTGCAATATTCTTTCCAACTC
>Ga0247669_1000242_pt1 | contig 26002 bp, 32 predicted proteins | sample CNK10_metaG_FD_182734 | JGI IMG/M metagenome (GOLD analysis project Ga0247669, IMG submission 182734) | Soil microbial communities from Purdue University Martell Research Forest, Indiana, United States - CNK10 | ecosystem: Environmental > Terrestrial > Soil > Temperate forest > Bulk soil... | reverse complement strand
CGCGGGGATTTCCTTGATGATGACGGCTGGTTTTTTGCGGGTAAGGGTGAGGCCGAGCCAGATGCCGAGAGCGGAGAAGAGTGCGGCGACTAAGGCGCCATAGATTTCGACGGAATGCTCGACGACGAGGAAACGGTATTCGGTGAGTTTCAGTATGAGGATGAGCAGGCCGCCGAGAAGGCCGTAGAGAAAAATGTCGCGGATGGCGCGACGGCGGGAAGGGTGGGGGGAGCCGGTGGACGAGTTCACGGGAGGGAATGATAGCCGAAGAAAGGATGGTTGGGGAGGCCGGGCGTAGGCGGATGTTTCGCAGGGAAATTGGGAGAAGGGAATTGGATTGCGCGCTTTGGCGGCGGAAGTGTGAAAGGTATTATGTAGAGGCTCGACGAATCGCGGATTGGCGCACGAGGAGGATGTCCGGTGCCTTTGGAAATTACGCAGCGTGAAACGAATGGGATTTATGTGCTGACGCTTAGTGGACGGCTGGTGCTGGGGCCAGAGAGCCTCGGGCTTCGCACAACGATTGACAAGCTTCTGGCGTCGGGAGCGGAGAGAATTGTTGTTGGCCTGGAGCATGTCAACTCCGTTGACAGCGCCGGGATCGGAGCGCTGATCGAAATACAACGAAAGACAAAAGCAAAAGGCGGACGGCTGATGCTCGCTCACCTCGGCCCGAAGTTGAAGCAGGCATTGGAAATGGCCCGGCTGCTGCCGATATTTGAAACATTTGCGACGGAAAGCGACGCTGTCGCCAACTTCTGAGGGGATCACATTGCCAAAATTTCTGGCCACTGAAAAGGAGAACCGATGAAGCGATTCTTGAGTGTTTGCCTGATTGCGGGCTGCGGGATCGTCTCGATCCTGGCGGCGTCACGGCCTCCTCAGAGCACTTCGATGGCTGGGGACCGAGCGAATGCTTCGAAAGCAACAATCGAGGGATTGGTTCGGGATGTTGCGTGCCCCATTCAGAACCTCGATTCATCTGCGACCAGCTTAAGCCTTAAATGCGTGAGGGAATGCGTGAAGGGTGGTTCCCCGCTGGTGATATTGACCAAGGATGGCCAGCTATATTTTCCCATCTCCGCCAAAATGCCTGACACGGATCAGCGGCAGGAACTGATGCCGTTCGTCGGCAAATATGTGAGGGCCAGCGGGACCGTATTTGAGCGGACCGGAACGCATGCGATTGTGATCGCGGAAATCAAGGAAATGAAGGAAATCCAGTTAAAGATAGATGGGCAGTAACGCAGGCAGAAGAGCTTAGCCCGCGGCAAATTTTGACGAGATATCACAGAGAACGGCTCCGGCAAGCGCCCTAGTTTTCCGGCAAACCAACCAATCAAGCCATGTCGAACACGCGTGGCAAGGTAAGATTTCCCAAACGAAAGGATCGGCCTGCGTCATGACCAAAGATGAAATTCAGCTGCTGTTTGAATATGACCGCTGGGCGAACAACAGGGTATTGCAAGCAGCATCTAGTCTTAACGCTGAGAAGTTCACGCGCGACCTGGGCGGCAGCTTACGTTCCGTACGAGATACGCTGGTGCACATAATTGGCGGCGAGTGGGGGTGGCTTACAATCTGGAAGGAGCCCGCACTTACTCCCGCCTTTGTGACAGATTTGTGGGCACAACTCGACGTTCGATTTCCTGCGAATAATTTTCCCGACCTCGCTGCGGTGCGGTTGAGGTGGGCGGAAGTGGAAAGGGAACAGGTGGAGTTTGTGAACCGCGTCACAAACGAATCCCTGGGAAAAATGGTGCCTGTTCGCACGACACAAATTAGTTTGGGGCATCTGATGCAACATCTGGCGAATCATTCCACCTACCATCGGGGCCAAGTCGCGCTACAGATGCGGCAGCTTGCCGCTGAGCCGGTCGCGACCGACTTCGCATTCTTTTTACTGGAGGGGCGCCGAGAAGCGGCTGGTGCAGGCTAGTCTCCGCGACGAATATTTGATAAGGCGAAGGCAGTCAGACGAAACAGACTGGAAAGGAAACACGGTGAGCGGCTACCTGGTGAATTCGTCGGCGGTCCTGATTCTCGTTGCAATTCCCGGCGAGGTGATTTGGTCGTACTTTGCCGGTGGAGTGGTTCTTGCGGTTGGGCTGGTGGCGATTGTTTTTCGTGGTGATTGGCAAAAGGCACGAGGGTTCGACAAGCTGATTCTGTTCGGGCCGCTTTTTTATGCGGCGCCTGTGGCCGCATTCGGCGTGGAGCATTTCACGTTGACGGAGGCAGTGGCGTCGATCATCCCAGCATGGATTCCGTGGCATCAGTTTTGGGTGTACTTCCTGGGTGGGTGCTTTATCGCAGCGGCGCTCAGCGTGGTGACGCGGATACAGGCGCGCCTGGCTGCGGGTTTGCTCGGGCTGACGTTTTTTCTTTTCGTGGTGCTGATGCACGGACCAGGTTGGGCGCAAGACCCAGGAAATCGGTTTGCATTGACGGTCGCGCTGCGGGAGTTATCCTTCAGCGGCGGTGCGCTGGCGCTGGCAGCCAGCCTCACGGGGGAGCGGCGCGAGCGCGGCCCGGATTTGCTTGCGACGATTGCGCGCTACTTGGTTGCAATCCCCGTGCTGTTTTTCAGTTTCGAGCAATTCATGCACGGCCAAAACGTTCCCGGCGTGCCACTGAAACCGCTGACCCCTGAGTATGTTTTCGGACATGCCATTTGGACGTACGTGGCGGCCGTGGTTTACGCAGTGACTGGGATCCTGTTGCTGGTTGGCAAGAAAACGCGCATCGCCGCGACATGGCTGGGGTTGACTGTCCTCTTCGTGGAGTTGGTTGTGTACGTGCCGATCGGAGTAGTGGAACGCGCCAGCCTGAGCAAGGGACTTAATTACGTGGCGGATACGCTGATGTTTTGCGGCACCGTGCTTTTGCTCGCGGGCGCGATGCCGCGAAAAATGCAGCAACGCGAAGTAGCGGCTGATCAGTAGTTACAGCCTGCGCTGATCCGGTTATCGCCTTGGGGAATTGATCGAGTACTCGAGTACCGACATTTGGTTCAGTGAGCGTATCCGCGGGTACGCCTGTCCTTGAACTAACCCTCTGTACAGCTTGCGGACTGCTGCCGGAAGCCTACTCTGACCAAGTCCAGCTATATCCCTCATGCACAGTAGAGGAGGCATTATGCGTGCCTTGAAGATATTGCGTGTCGCCTTGGCGTTGGGTGCGCTGCCCCTGAGTGCATTTTCCCAGCAACCATCAAAGCTGACTGAGGTTGTGGACAAAATTGTGGCGCAAGAGCAGGCGGAGATGCAGTCTCTGCACCAGTATTCGCCCATCGTGGAGACCTACATTCAGGTTTTGCGTTCGAACAAGATTCAGGGCGCAGTGCCGAAGGGCGACAAGTACTTTCTTGGGCGCGCGGAGTTGGCGAAGGGTGTGGAGCTCGAGCCCCTGATCACTGACAGTCACACGAAGCACAATATGTTTGGCGGCATGGGAAGATTCGTCTCGATGGAATTTCTCCCCCGCGGATTTCTCCAAATGATCTACGTGGACACAACCGGGTTCAACCGCCAGCATTACAAGTTTAATTATGTCGGACGCGAGTTCCTGGGTCAGGTACGCTGCCTGGTTTTCGACGTCGATCCGGTATCGAAGGACGACAAAGGGCGCTTCGTAGGCCGGATTTGGGTGGAAGACCAGGACTATCACATCGTGCGCTTCAACGGCGGCTACAGCAGCCGGTCCAAAACCAGCTACTACTTCAATTTTGACAGTTGGCGCATGAACGCTGGGAAGGACAAATGGCTTCCAGCTTTCATCTACAGCGAAGAAGCGAACAACCCGATGGTGCAGTCCTTCAAAGCGCAGACGCGGCTTTGGAGTTACGCCCCCACCCAGGATCGGGAAGAGCAGGAGCTAAGCAAGGTGGTGGTGGAGGCCCCCAATCCGGTGACTGATCAGACGGAAGTCGGGAACGACTATTCGCCGCTGGAACAGAAACGTGCGTGGGAACGGCAGGCCGAAGACAACATTGCAACCAAGATGGAGCAGATGGGTCTGATGGCGCAGTATGGGGATGTAGATAAAGTGCTGGAGACTGTGGTCAACAATCTTGAGGTTACCAACAACCTTGATATCGAACCGACGGTACGCTGCCGCGTTCTGATGACCTCGACGATGGAATCCTTCACGATGGGTCACACCATCGTCTTGAGTCGCGGCCTGGTGGATGTGCTGCCGGACGAGGCCAGCCTTGCCGCCATCCTTGCGCACGAACTTGGCCACATTGTGCTGCGGCATCGTATGGGCACCCAATATGCGTTTTTCAATCGGCTGCGATTCGAGGAAAAAGAGACCTTCCGTCATTTTGGCTTTACTCACACGCCGGAAGAGGAACAGGCGGCGACGCAAGAGGGGATGGAATTACTGAAGAAATCGCCATATAAGGATCATATCGGAAGCGCGCAACTGTTTCTTCAGGCATTGAATGACCGCTCGAAGGAGATTCCGAATCTGGTCAGTCCGCACCTGGGAAACAGGGTGGTGATTGGGATGACAAGCGCAGCTGCAACTCCAACCGCGGAGGCGGCGGCGTCCAAGTCAAGGGACAACCTGATTGCCGCGCTGCCGCTTGGCGGACGAATCAAGATCGAACCTTGGGACAATCGGCTGCAGATGCTCAAGACCAAGCCAGTCGGGACGGTGGCCAAGGACGAGGTGACGCCCTTCGAGCTCACTCCGTTCTTCCTGTATCTCACCCGCCAGGGAGATCCCTCATCAGGGGAAGTTCCTAGCGCAGTGGCTGTGAAGTCAGGTACGGATGCAGACCTATCGGACGCCAAACCCTAGATGGATTGAGAAGATCATCGAGCCGGAGAATCGTGGATCGGCGAAGGGGAATCTAAGTCGTCCTCGGGCGAGTAAACCTGGATTCTGGGTGAGAACGCGTAGCGGGCGGGTTGATTCCGGTACCCACTTGTCCGGCAAGGCGACTTCCAGGAGTTGTGCCGAGAGCTCGGCTGTCGTCACGGAGTCCCTGCATACAATCCTTGCCTCGAATCGTTCCTGGGTTTAATCTGGAATGGATAGGTCGGGCGCCTGCCCAACCCTTACGTGTCGGCCTTACTTCCAGCCTAAGTTTTGTGGCTTCGTTAGATTGCCCAGCTCAATTCAATCTACTTGATGGGGGCAACCATGTTCCGATCAAAAATCTTTTGGGGCTCTGTTCTGGGAGTAGTCACGTCAGTACTTATATTCGAGGGCAGAATCAAACTTGGGTACAATCCGGTATGGAGCAGAGTGTCGGAAGTGCTTACCTTGCCGGGAACGCGCTTCGCCGATGCAATCTTCTCCTCTGGCGTTCACGAAGGGGTTTGGGCGAAGTTCTGGAGCGGGCTTGCAATCACTTGTAATCTCATCGTCTATGCGTTTTTCTGGTACGGATGCATATGGATTACAAGTTATTTTCGTGAGCGACAGCATCCCTACGATCGGCAAAGCACATTGCTGCCGCCGAGCCTTAGATGAGTTGCGGAAGCGACTAAGCTCTCTGCAACGGGTCCAAGGGGTCGATAACGCGGTTACCGGAGAAGTGAGTCTCAGTACCCACGTGTCGGGTGACGCGACTTACTAATCAAGTAGAATTACTTTCGGGATCCCCGTCAGTCGCCCACAACGCGCGACTTACCGTGGATACCGACTCCTGGACCCGTTATGATCAAGGAATGAAACGCTGGCTGCGATTCTCGCTCTGGGCGGCTGCAGCTCTGACCGGATTCGTGATCATCATTTTCGTTGCTTTTGGCTGGCTGTTCTCCGTCCCGCCACGGAGTTACGAGAAGATCGGCGGCCGATGGTTTTCAGTAACCGAGACACCGCTCATAGCCGAGTCTGGGAGAAAGCCGAAATATCTCGCACGTGGCGGTGCGTTTGTTCGCAAAACAGTGGCTGAAGACATTACCGGATTTCATTACCTGGGAGATGACTGCATCGTGTATACGGTTGCAGGCTACGGACAGGACGAAATGTATGCGAGGTGCGGAGATCACGATCCGGTTTTTCTCGACCACGTTCCTGACCACCAAAAAACTTCAATGGTTTCGGACCCGCTTCAATTGAACGGGGGCACAATGCAGGTGGTAGAAGTCAAGCGCCGCGCGATTCAGGGGATCAGTAATCCAAAATAATACCCGTCGGTCCACCAGATGAGAAATCCTCCCCCAACCATAATTACAACCCAGTTTAAGAAATGGATGGCGATTGAGGACCACGGCCAACTGTTAGTCTGGTGTCTGTACGAGGTCCACCAATGAACCGTGTTGCCGCGTTCTCTGTATATGTTTCTGAATGTTGGAAACATCGTCGTCGAGTCGCGTTTCCGTTTATCTGCACGCGTATCCCGCTCGGGAACTTCGTGAAGCAGATCCACGCCGCAATCAGAGCAGCGGGTAAATCCAGGGCGGTATTCGGCCCGGCATTCGGGGCAGAACATGACCATAATCATATACCGCACGTGCTTCCAGCCGTCAGTGGGCGATAAACGCTTTCCAGATAAGTTGATGAATTATTGGACCAGCAGGGCGCTGAGGAGATCCGCGATGTGGGATTCTTGCTGGACGAGCGGCGCGCGATAAGATGTGGTGCCGTCGCTTTGTGTCAGTTGGGCGAGTTGGGCCGCCAGATGTTTCACTGCTACGTCGCGCGGTATGTAGGACCGATTCTGGGGAGCAACGACCTCCCAGCCTGACGGCACGCGACGCAACTCCCAGCGTACATTTTCCAGACGGGGTTTCCGTCGAATGGTTCCAGCGTCTATGGAAAGCTTGGACTGAACCTGCAGGCGGGCCCAGCCACGGTCGCGCTTGATTTCCAGTCGCACGACGTTGAAGTGTTCGACGATCACCACCGGCGAGGGCGACTTGAACGGATCATCCTTGAGCAACAAATTGCCGGCCGCATCATTGAGTTCGGAGATTCCGGCGGCCACCTCCTCGCGTGTGGGCAGCTTGCCTGCCGCCGCGACAATCGTGCTGGTTGGAATTTCAAACGGCCCGCTCGATTCGGCCACTTCATCAGGGGCCATCGGTCCATAGATTAACGTCGAGCGTTCGGATGCCTGCTTCGTTGGCCGGCTGAACGCGGAATTTTGTTCGCCGGAGCGTTCTTCGACCAGGGTGCCATCGCTTGGCGGGCGGTTCGGATTCGAGGATTGTCGCGGTGCAGGACTCTTCGACGCGGTCAGCACGCCGCTATTCTGCACTTTGTACCGGTAAAAGCGGGGTCTTCCCCGCGATTTCCAATATGCTCCTTCATAATCCTGCACATCGAACCCCGTGCTCACCAGGCTGGAAAAACTGTGCTGCAACGGATCGACGACGATGCCAACGTGCCCCGGCCAGACGATCAAATCGCCGGCGCGCGGGTAACGCACGCGCGTAAAATTCTCGCTCCCGGCAAACAGCTCGAACGAACTGGCATAGGGGTATTCAAATCCAGAGCTCCGGTAAATCTCATGAATCAGGTGCGAACAATCCTGGGTCCCGCGCTCTGGCTGCTCCTGCCCAAGTGCGGCGTCCGCGATGGAGCGTCCTTCTTCCGCCGTCAACAGGCGTGTGGCGGACGGCTTTTCTGACGGTGCATCGGCGTTTTGCGCCCTTGCCGACCCTACCCCGATCAGGCATACAAGGCCAAAAGCAAGGGCAAAAAGCTGCCCGCCGCCCGCTTCCCATTGGAACCGTATCCCGCGCACTCGCACCTCATGTCGAACGCCTCCGGAAAGGGAAGCGCTCTCTTCTAGAAAACATTTGCGGCTGGGGCTGGCAATGGAACTTGCCCTGAGCGTAACTACAGCGGCTGGGTGCGCATTGCTGGGGTGTTGGCTGGATTCGAGGGGAAGGTCAGAACCCGCCCAACTATTTACTCAAGGTGTCCTAAACGGACTGGGGTTTCTCTATTTTCTCTTCAAAGTGGCCACAGAGGCAACCTAGTTCTAGGCGCTTACAGGAGATTTGGGTAGTAGGATCAACATGTCCGGTTAGCCGACTTCCATGATAGGTCTTTGTCAAGAGGGCAAGAGCTCTCCTGACGCGCTTTGGGGGAGCGCGGGTGTAAATTCCCTCTGATTCTTGGCTGTGTGTGGTGGCATCTCAGTCGGGGCTCCTCTCGGGGAAAACCAGACTTTCATTTGCTGTCTCAGACCAGCGAGTGGTCTTGAACAGAAGATTGAGTTTGTGATCTCCTGCCAGTCTCGAAACTTAGCAACGGGAGCATCCGGAGCTTGCGCTTCTTCGCCGCACTCCACGGCTGTGGCAGCGCTTTCATCCAGCAGTCAAAGTCAAAACGTGTCGCGGGAATCGATCCTTCGGAGTGAAGCTTGCCACTGCTGTCCTTCACGCAGTAACTGATCTTCTGCTTGTGAACATCCAGTCCGATGTAAGACATAGGTTCCATGGGGGAGCCTCCTTGGTGTTTCTGAATCAGCGTCCGCTGAGTTGAGCCTTTGTACACCAAGCGCTCCTCCTTCGACGTATTCGTTCAAACTTATCAGGCAAGTGGAATTGAATAGGTAACACTAGCGCGTTTCGCTGGATTAATATTGAGACCGGTAAACAATGGTCGCTGGGGGCATTCGGCCAACGGCCGGTTGGCCTGTCTTTTTCCCACTTCAGTGAAACATCCGGAGAGGCGATACATCTGAAGGGGGATAGGAAGCCCTTCGCCTCAACGCTCAAAGGAGAAAAGAGATGAAACGTTTTTCCAGATTTGCGTTGGTATGGTTGGCTGTGGGTTTTGCATTGGCTCCCCTGCGGGCGCAGAACGCCCCGAAGCAAGCCCCGGGGCCGGCTCCCAGCCAGTCGGAAGGCGTGCTGGAGGCGTGGAATGACATCGGACGGAAATTGATTGCCATGGCGCAGGATTTTCCGGAGGACAAGTTTTCGTACAAGCCGCAGGCGGAATCTCGGACGTTTGTCGCGAACCTGGTGCATGCTTCGGCGTCCATGTACTTCTTCACGGATACCGCCGCGGGGAAGAAACCGCGGCCGTCAAGCTACGCCGACGACCCTAAGGACGTCGGCGTGAAGACCCGGGCGGATCTTGTGGCCTTTGTGACGAAGTGCGTGGAAGACGGCGCCGCGGAGATCAAGGCCAAGGGCGACAAAGGCTTGATGGAAACGGTCGATGATGGCGGGCCGCATCTGGACCGGCTGTACGACCTAGCTTACGGCCTGATCGGGCATTCGAACGAACACTATGGCCAGCTGGTGGTCTACTACCGGATCAACGGCCTGGTGCCGCCAGAATCAAGGCCCAAGAAATAGGGAAGTTCTCTGGATCTCTGAACTCTGGCACCTGCGCTAGCGCTTACCGGAAAAGTGGGTACTAGGATCAACATGTCCGGTTTGCCGACAAACCAAGACTCCTGGTTGCAAAAGCTGTGAGTGCAATCGCCTGGAGAGACTGCTCTGCGAAACAGGCCGAAGGGCCAACTCTAACTGCCCAGCAAGGGCGGCCCGACAAGCTTCATGCCGTGTCTCTGGAATCGACTTGGGTCGTTTACCTTGGCGTCCGGTTTACTGGTTTCCTCGAAAAAGCTTTCGATCTTCGCCGCCGGCGTGAATACGAATAACATGCGTCCAGGCTGCTCCCCAATATAAGCCCAAACATGCGGCACCTTGCGCGGAGCAAGTACCGAGTCACCTGGTTTCAACCGTATCTTTTGCTCTCCGATTTCCATAATCACCTCGCCCCCTTCGAGAAAGAAAAACCACTCCTCTTGCTCGTAATGCACATGTCTCGGCGGTCCACCGCGTACCATGTCCCTGTTTTCCATAATGAAGACGCGGCCGTTAGTTTCGCGGGTTAAGACTTTGAAATCCAGGTGGCTGTTAGCCCGGGCGGCTTTATGCGGATGTCCAGTGCGGTCAGTGTTCGACGCAACAACACTTACTTGTTCCTGACCAGGGACGCTAAGTACCCCGCGGTAGGCAAAGGGAACTGCCGCGATTGCCTTCAGCAATGAACGGCGGTCGAGTTCATTCATAGAAGTTCTCCTGCTTAGGTAGCTCAGCAGACTAGCAGAACATCGCACACAAACTTTGGGTGCAGATGGAGGAGAGTAGCGCGTGGCAATACTGAATTTCAATCTCAGTTGGAACGCTGCCCTCTAGGTCGTGACTAAGGCTGCCAGTTCGGGCGGTTGGAAGCCAAGTCTAGTTGATAACTTCCTTCACACACCTGTACCAGCGTCCTGGATGCAAACTTGACGGGATTGTGGCCCAATTCCAGCAGGCCAAATCAAGATGCATCCACCGGAACTCAAACGTCTATATGAAGTGATGGAAATTAAGGGCGTAAAGGTATTCGCTCACTGGTCGGTGATTCTCATCGGAATAGTCGTTTCGTTGGGAGCGATTTCCGAACCCGGTACGGCTATCCCGGGTCTACTGTCCTACTACGGGGTAATCTTGCTCCACGAGTGCGGTCATATGATCGCTGCGCAGCGTAAAGGTTGCGCTGTGTGGTCCATCGAGTTGTACCCCATCTGGGGAATCACGCGCTTTAACGAACCGTATTCGCGTTACGACCACTGCGTAATCGCGTGGGGCGGCGTCATAGCACAAGCGGTCGTGGCGGTGCCGATAGTGGTTTTATGCGAGACTCTCGGTTACAGCCGTTTCCAGCCGCTCAACACAGTACTGGGTATGTTTGGGTTCTTGAATTTGTTTGTCGCTGCGTTCAACCTTATCCCAGCTCCGCCGCTCGACGGGTCGATTGCCTGGGGCTTGGTGCCGGTCCTATTCAGGCGTACTGTTCACAGCCGTACCGAAAAAAGTGAACCGGGTTGGCGGTCTTGGCGATAGCGTCTTTAGAAGGACCCCGTCGCCCAGAAACAGTTCATTTGTCCGGGAAGCCGTGCCAGGCATCTTAATTCTTGAATCTGGGCGATGATGCCCGACGCAAAGTGCTTGGAGGCGTACCCAATGACTGAATCTTCTGATCTGAGGATGAAGAGAATTCAACTCAAGCACGGTGCCGGCCAGATGCCCGCACTGGGGTTTGGCACTTTAATTTCCGAAGCGGCAGTGACGATAAGTGCGACCAGGGACGCACTGGAAGCGGGATTCCGACACTTCGATTGCGCGGAACGATACGGAAACGAGCGCGAGGTTGGCACGGCGTTGCAGGCGGGACTTGCCGCGGGAGGGATTGCGCGCGAAGACATTTTTGTTACGACAAAGCTGTGGAACTCCAATCACCGGCCCGAGCGCGTCGAACCGGCGTTCGAGGGGAGTCTGGACAGACTCAGGATCAAGTATCTGGACCTCTATTTGATTCACACTCCGTTTGCATTTCGACCCGGGGAGAACCAGGATCCGCGAGATCAGAACGGTAATGTCCTTTACGACCAGGAGGTGACTTTGCTCGACACGTGGAAAGCGATGGAAAGCCTCGTGGATCATGGTAAGTGCCGGGCCATCGGACTTTCGGACATCACTTTGAACGAACTGAAACCCCTTTATGAATCAGCAAGAATCAAGCCCGCCGTGGTCCAGGTAGAATCACATCCGTATCTGCCTGAGACCGAACTACTGGAATTCTGCAAGGAGAAGGGCATTGTGTTTTTAGCTTTTGCACCATTGGGTCACGGGATGAAGCCGGGGTTGCTTGAAGATCCAGTCATTTCGGCGATCGCCGCGCGAGTGAGAAAGACGCCGGCACAAGTGCTGCTGGCCTGGGCAGTCCAGCGCGGGACGGCTTTGCTCACAACACCCAGGAGTGCGGCCCGGGCGAGAGAGAATTTCGACATCAGCGCTCTTCCGGCAGGCGCGTTTGATGAAATAAATCGAATTCAGATTCGACAGAGGCTGAATCCAGTGGTGAATACAGGCGTTCCGGGATTCATTCCGCAAGGCAGACAAACATAACAGCCAGGCCGCGTCGCAGGTTCAAAATGCCAATCAGAGCCAGCGGCCAACTGGATTATTGGGCAGGTTCCAAACCACTTTTACGGATGGCCGCATAAGCGGCGGGCGAGGCAAGCCATTGAATAAGGCGCTTGGCTGCCTCAGGGTTCTTTGCGGTTACCGGGATAGCTGCCGCAAAGAAGGTGACCCGCTGCGCTCCGGGCGGCAGCGGTCCAAAGCTGGGAGCAGGACACCTTACGGGAAAAAGGTTTGGCCTGCAAGAAGGGCATCCACAGCCTGCAGCAATACTTCACTGAGATCAGTCTTCCTGACGATTCCCTGTGCACCCGCGGATTGGGCAATTTGAGAGAGATCAGGACTCGCATCCGCCGTGAACATAAGAACCGGAACGTTTGGCAGGGCTGCTTTTATTTTCCCGACAGCACTGAGTCCATCTAGAACGGGCATTGATACGTCGAGAATGACTAATCCCGGATTCAGTTCTAACGCTTTCAGAACTGCTTCGTGGCCATCCGCAACCTCGACGCATTCCTTGAAATCTCTGCTAGAGCGCAGGAGTGAGCACACAGCTTTACGGAGGAGAGGGTGGTCATCGGCGACGATTACTGTCGCGTGAGTGGCGCTACCAATGAGGGATTGCTTTCGGACGCTCACTGTCTGATGTGGTACCAATACGGACTAGCCCGGGATGGTAGCATATTTAAACCAAATCATGTGTCAAGCTCTGCCCGACGCAATCTTCGCAAAGAGAAGCCGGGGCGAAGAATTTGCCTCGGTGCGCGATGAACCTGCCAGATCAGGGGGTCGATGCAACACCATCAACGCCGTTGTTTCGACAATGATCTCCCAGAAGAAGCGATCTGATTGGCTGTGCTCCGCCAATACCTAGCCAGGGTATGTTGGAGGGATTACCTCCGAAATGTAAGTGCCACGTCCCCGCTGCTCTTCACGGCTCTCAATGTCCCGGAATCAGGTTGATGGTCCGCCCCTGTATGGATTGACAGTTCCGAACCTGCCAACCTCTGCGTAACTCTTGGTAATGCGGTTGCGGGGCTCGGTCAAGATTCGGCCAGGCAACACGTCAAATCGGAAAGGAAGGGGCCCATGCTAAGTACTGCGTGTAAAAATGCGAGTGAGCGGATTAACAGGAGAGCATTGTCTTGCCTCATTGTTTCCATAATGTTGTTGACGATTCTGCCTGTGTTTGCCGGGGACAAGGAGAAAGACGAAGACACACTTCGGCAAGCCAACCTGGTGTTACAGGGTTTTCTCAACAGCAACAACATCTCGGTGGCGTCGTTGTCAAAGGCTAATTGCGTGCTCATTCTGCCTAGCGTAAAGAAGTTCGGTTTCGGCATCGGGGGCAGCGGCGGCCGCGGTCCTTTGCTCTGCCGCAGTGGCCAACACTTCGAGGGCAAGTGGTCCACCCCTGCGATGTATTCAGTCGGTGGGATGAGCGCTGGTTTCCAGGTAGGCGGCTCGTCGACTGATTTCGTCCTGCTGCTGATGACTCCGAAAGTTGTAAATCAGATTCTGAACGGAAAGACCAAGATGGGCACGGATGCGACGGCAGCGGCGGGCCCCGGAGCCACAGCTGCCAGTGCTTCCGACGCCGATATCCTGACCTATGGAAAGGCCGAGGGACTGTTCGCTGGCGTATCCCTGGGAGGCGCAACGGTAGAACCTGACAATGACGCGAACCACCGCCTGTACGGCAAAACGCTGACCGCAACGAACATCGTGCGAGAAAGCGGTGTCCATCCAACAACTGAAGGTAAGGCCTTGATCGCAGTGCTTGACAGCAAACTCGCAAAGCACAGCAACTGAAAAGGCTATGGCTCAGTTTGTTCCGAGTCAGGAAGACCGGCGATTTTCGCAATCGGCGAAGTGCCTGATGAACGCGGGGGTCTCAATGGGTGGAGGCACGACTTAGGTCGAACCCGACTTGCATTGAAAACCAAGGCTAAATCGCTTGCCAGGATTAAAACAGCCGGAACACTACCGTTGCCAGGTATTAATGGAGCACAACCAAACAGATCGCTTCTTCTGGGAAGGGGCGTTCGGCCAAGGCTAGTATTTTTACTAGGGGACAGGGGTATCGTCGCGCGTCACGATCGATCCGCAACATGCACGTGGCCTGGAAGCTCCCAGTCAGCGAATCCAGAAGCGCGGCCCAAAGGAGACAGCCGATGGTGAGACAACTTTTACTAATTGCGGCGTTTTGCTTTGCAATACCTCTTCAGGCCAAATCCCCGACAACGAGCAGCCCAACGTCAGCCGCAACCAGCGCAAACCAATCCGGTGGTACATCTTCTCCCGCTAAGAGTGTTGGCCTGTTTGCGTACCCGAAGAACCAGCAGAGCGCAGATCAACAATTGAAGGACGAAAACGAGTGCTTCGCTTCAGCCAAGCAACAATCGGGAATTGACCCTCAAGCTCCGGCCCCAGCCACCAAGACTGAAGAGCAAAAGAAAGCAGAGCAACAGGCAGCTGCGGACAACGCCAAGCAGGCAAAAGGGGGGCGTGTAAAAGGTGCCGCCAAGGGAGCCGCCGGAGGCGCCGCGATTGGAGCGGTTGCTGACGATGAAGCAGGCAAAGGAGCGGCCGCTGGAGCCACGGCCGGAGTCATGGTGGGTGGCGCAAAGCAAAGACGAGCAAATAAAGCTTCCAAACAGCAAGCTGCGCAGGCCACCGCCCAACAGCAACAGCAGGAGGAAGCTCAGGCAAAAGCCGGGCACCAGCAAGGCATAGACGTATTTAAGCGAGGTTTCTCAGCGTGTATGGACGCCCGCGGATATTCCATCAAGTAACAAACTTGGGCTTCGTGCGCGATTAACTCCCAAACCTGACACTTGGGTTCCGTTACCCAAGGCATGGGTAAGCTGACGAAGTGGGCGCAATCCCATCCGCTTGCAGCGACAGGAAAATTTCGGTTATACCGGTCTCGAAAAACATGCTACGCCAGGAATCGTCCTTGAGGGCCGTCTATACATCCCCGATGACACTCTGACTATGACGTGCGCACATCTTTACGGATCACCTGAGACAATCTCGCCGATCAGGACTGTAAGTTTTGCCAGTTCGATCCCACGCAAAATCCCTCTAGTCTGATTCAAGTCCAGCTAAGCGAGGAGAACTCACCTTGAGGAAGAATATCTCCGCAGTTCTGTGCTTGTCGTTCGTTCTGGCAATTTCCACCATCATTGTTCACGCACAACAGGCTGCACCCGAGCGCAAAGTGTCCGCCGATCAAGTGGCAGACGACACCGTCCAACTTATGCGCCAGGACATCCGTTCCGAAAGGAAAAAGATAGTCGCGGCCAATCTGCCACTAACCGAGGGGGAGGCCGTCAAATTCTGGCCGGTATATGATCGATACGTCGTCGAACACTCCAAGATCTATGACATCCGCTACGCCCTGCTTAAAGAGTACGCGCAAAACTACAACACGATGACCGAGGAACAAGCCAACAGTTTTATCAAGCGCTGGACTGCAACCGAGGAACAGATGGCTCAACTTCGATTGAACTGGATGCTTGAATTCGAGAAGGTGATCTCCTCAAAAAAGACCGCTATGTTCTATCAAATTGACCGGCGTCTCGGCCTCATGGTCGAGCTGCAATTGTCATCTCAGATTCCTTTGGTCAAGCCATAGACCAAAACCATGGCACGAAATGCGCTCCCGATTGACGTACTCACTAGTGAAGGGGGACCCAGTACGAACGTGCCCTGCTATGTGACTTATGAGGAGATAGCTGACGCTCACACAAAAGATGCGAGCCGGTTTTGCATTCATATTTCGCTAGCACTAAATATGGGTAGAGATAAATTTTAGGTCTTCCATGAAATACCGACTCAGTATTACTTTATCCTTTGCACTCGCTTTCCCGCTGTTTGCTCAGAACAACGAGGCAGGGCGCATTGAAGACGCGGGGAAAGCGGCGGAACAAATTTTCAATGCGCCTGAAAAGATCCCACAAGACACTCTGGACCAGGCGGATTGTGTTGTGATTGTGCCTTCCGTCGTAAAGTTCACGGCCTCTGCTGCCGGAAGCTACGCCTCAGGTGTCATCACTTGCCGCAGCGGCATTGGATTTAGTGGCCCCTGGGGCTCGCCAGCGATGGTCTCGCTTGAGAGCACTGCCGCCGAATCACAACTCAGCGGAAATGCCACCGATTTCGTTCTTCTTTTGATGTCGCCAGGCGCAGTGGACAAACTGCTAAAGGGTGGAGTTAAACTCGGTACGGATGGTTCAGCAAGCGCCGGCCCCGTGGCTGGCACCAATTCCAAGAAAACCGAAATCAATGTACAAGCCGATATTCTTACCTATTCGCGCGCGAGTGGGATGATTTTGGGTGTTTCCCTCGAAGGTTCGACGTTGCGGCCAGACAACAACGCCAACAAAAACTTGTACGGGCAAGGTAAAACCGTTGAGAGTATCGTGTTCGGCAAGCCCGTTTCGGTGCGAGATAGCGCCAAGAATTTGTTGGCCACTCTGCAGAAAGTTTCTCCGGCAAAAAAACTGAGGGCCGTACCGAAATAAGGGTTAGAACGCACTCCGGGAACTCGAAGGTCTCCTGAGCGGAGTAACTTTCCAGCGATTCCACCTTTCGCCTGTTTCGGAGCAGGCATCAGCGCGGCGTGTAGTAGCCCTTCGAGGAAGTGTTTCCAGCGCATGATTACCGCTGGGGATTCCGCCGGATTTTTGAGGATGAAGAGTTGGCTAGACTGGGGCTTTTTCGCCGAGGAGGACTTGCTCTGGCGCGCGGGTTGGGGCTTGGACATGGGCGGAGGCCGGTTTGGTGCGGCGGAGATCCGGCCATTGGAGGACGATGTCGGCGAGGAGTAGAGAGAAGGCTACGCAGGCCCAGACGATGGTTTCGGTGACGGATTCGCCCAGGTTTTCCCAGCCTGTGACACCGGCGATTACGCGGACTTCCAGAAAGACGATGGCGACGGCGAAGCTGCGGACCATCCACTGGCGATGCAACTGGACTTTGCCGCGGAGAATGAACATGAGGGCGATGGCGGTGGTGGCCATCCAGAGAGCGGCGTCGGTGGCGGCGGCGAAGCTGAAGGAACGCGGCGAGCCCATGCGCTCTTCGAAATACTGGATGTAGGTGCCGAGGGGTGCGGTGATGAAGACACCGGTGACGTAGATGCGGCCCACGACGCGATGGAATTTTGCGTAACGCTGGCGAAGGCGATCGGAAAATTGCATGGGGCCGAGGAGCAGGGCGCAAGCGCCGGCGATACCGTGGGGCAGGAGCCACCACTTGAAGGTCTGGATGTGGGGCCACTCTGGATGCCGGGGGTCGATGAGAAAGCGTTCGTTGTGGCCGAGAACGTAGGCGACCATGAGGCCGATGAAGGCGAAGAGAAGATATTTGGGACGAGGGCGGGAAAAACGCGAGAGTATGCCTGAATTTTCCAAACTTTCCTCCGTTGTCGAAACCTGGTGAGGCGGGAATGGGGGCCGACTGCCTGGGTGTTGCATGGAGCATAGCGGTTCGGGTGGGTTTACACAAATTGGGGAACGGGCAGTGAAGGAAGAGGAAAGGATGCAGGCTGAGGCGTAGGCTTTGCAGAATGCCATTCGGGAGCATGGCGTTCCCATGGTCGACCTGAAGCTCGACCGCTATTACAGCAGGGAAGTACTTATCGTGATAGTAACTGGGGTAATCCACCTACCGAGAATACGGTGGATACCCGATTTATTCGGGTGGCGAATTAGGGCATGCTGCACCTGCTTTCGATTCGGCGGAAAGGCGGAATGAACTGCCGGACGAAGGAGTGCCGAGCGGAAATTAAGGATGGCGGCTTCAGTGAGCGGAATCGCAAGTTCTCTTCCTTCCCGGCGACGGGTGATGCGTCTGCCGGCGACGCGGGATGTGTGGGTGTATTGGGAGTGCGGGGGGCGTGCGGACGTGTCTCATGTCCGCGACCTGAGTAGCGGCGGGATTTTCATAGAGACTAAGTGGCGCAGAACGAAAGGCGACCTGGTCAGGGTGCATTTTCTGGTGCAGGAAGGGCAGATCAGCATGGAAAGTGTGGTGGCGCAAGCGCAACCACTGGAAGGACTGGGATTGAAATTTCAGGCGGTGGCCACGAAAGATATTTTCAAATTGACATCACTGCTGGACCGGGTTCGCGCGGCGATGCGTGAGGAAAGCGTGCGCGGTGAGCGGGATTGAGGCGAGAGCCGGGTCCACCCTTTCTTTGTCGGGGCAGGCCTGAATGTGGACGCTGCGAGGGCAGACAGACTTCGGGGAATGCGATAGAATAGTGTTGGCTGGAAGAGTAGTGCGGCTCGACGCATAACCAGCCGAATGCTGCGGCGCCAGGTATCCCAGCGGCTAGCCTGCGGCAAAAGGTCCTGCCTATTTCAGGCAGGTATCGACATCCGGGACACCCTAGCAAACCCGGAAATATCCCAAAGCAACAAGCTAAATAAGGAGGAGGAGATTCTCATGGTGAGAACAATTGGGTTGCGACTCATGGGGTTACTGCTTGGAGTATTGTTCGTGGCGCTGCTGCCCGCGGCGGCGCAGGACGACAAGGCGGAAGTGTTCGGCGGGTACTCGTATATGCGATTGCGCGGCGGAGCCGACGTAAATTTGAACGGGTGGGAGGCTTCGGCGCAGTACAAATTCAGGGACTGGATCGGCGGGGTGGCGGACTTCGACGGGCATTATGGATCGATCGGCGGAGTCGGGACGTCCGTGCATTCGTTTCTATTCGGGCCGCAGGTGTCGTTGCCTTCGAAGGTATCGCCGTTTGCGCACGTGCTGCTGGGCGGAGCGCATTTCAGCGCATCGGGATCTGGAGATACGGCGTTCTCGATGGCGATTGGAGGAGGCATGGATTATCAAGTCAACGACCGATTCAGCTGGCGAATCATTCAGGGGGATTACCTGATGACTAGATTCTTCGGCGATACACAGAACAACGGAAGGATTTCGACGGGGATCATCTACAGATTTTAGAGAGAACCCCGGTGAAATCAGAGTGGCCGGCAGGCATTCGCTTGCCGGCTTTTCTTTTTTGCAAGGGTCCGACTTTCGTGCGCGACCAGCTGGGCAATTCCGCGAGCTGGGAGAAGAGAAAGGCGGCGAGGTGTCCAATTCAGGACAGACACGCTACCTGACGACGAGTAGGGTTCAGATAAAGCAGTAAACTACTATCGAAACATTCCGAACACCCCGACCCTGAGCGCCAAGCGAGCGCTCAGGGTGTGTAAACCCTACTGGCAGGACCGCAAGCTCAACCAATAGTTGAACCGGGTTAAATGGATGTATCTATTGAAATTGGGTATGCCGGGCGAGTAGGATAGAGGTTCCCATACAGGGTTGACCGCCGTTTGGTTGATCCCCAGCCCCTTCTCAACGGCGGTGGAAAACCCCTGTTCCGCCTGGATAGGGTGCAACATGAAGCTCATACTCAATGGAAGTCAACCCGGACGCTGCCCGGATTGCGGCAGCACCACACTTCACCGGTCGCGGAGAAAAGACTTTGTAGAGTCGTTTCTGCACTACGCGTTGTTCATCAGCCCATACCGATGCGACGAATGCTACGAACGGCATTTTCGGGTTCGGAAGGTGAATGACGCGGGACACCCGGCAACACATCGGACGGGACACGCCGCGTAGTCTTCCACGTTAGCGATCCCAACATGCATTCCGCAGGCCGCTGAGCGGTCAAGCGGACGGGTGTCTGAGAATTTCGGCGAGCGCGCGGATTCTGGCGGAGTCCGCCGGAGTTTTTGCGCCCGCAGCGTTTTTCTCGACGGATGCCGCCATTTTCTGCAGCTTGGCCACTTTGCCCTTGTTCATGTGGGAAGACTCCGCGTTTTGAATGGCGCCGCGGAGAGAAGCGATCTGCTTGGCGGGCAAGGCCGCAGAACGGGAGAGTTGATCGAGATAGGCTTTCGCGACGATGAGGCTGGAGGGCCACACGATTTTTTGCTGGTTCTGGACGTTGAGGGCGTCGGCGTGGACGGATTTGGCGGCGTCGATTTCGTTTTGGGTGAGGAGCTTCCCGGGCGTGAGTTCAAAGACATCGAGGCCGCGAGCGATCTCCGAGCCGTAGATATAGCCATTGTACCAGTAGGCGGACCATTCACCGCCGAGGACGAGCATCTTGGGGTCGATGGGACCGCGGTCGAAGTAGGCAATTTCGACGGGCTGCGCGGGGTCGGTAAAATCCATGACAGAAACGCCGCCCTGATACCAGGCCTGGACTTCGATGTCGCGGCCGGGAACGGGAACGAGGGAGCCGTTGTGAGCGACGCAGTTTTCGGAGTCGCCCTGGGCGGCGGGTAGCTTGTAATAGTTGGCGAAGGTGAGCTTGTCGTCCTTCAGGCGGAAGATGGCGTCGGCGCCCCACTTGTTGGGATCGTTTGGTCGGCAGCGCGCGCCAAGACCGCCTCCCCATTCGTCGGTGAAAACAACTTTGCTGCCGTCGTTGGAGAAGGAGGCGGAATGCCAGTAGGAGTAGTTGGGGTCGTTGACGGCGTCGAGACGCTTCGGGTGGACGGGATCTTTGATGTCGAGAAGAATTCCGTTGCCGGAACAGGCGCCGGCGGCGAGGCCGATGGCGGTGTAGACCGTGATGTCGTGGCACTGATCTGTGTCCGCGGGTTTCTCCTGACCCTTGTGAAGGCTGCCACCATTGGTCAGACCGTTGATCGCACCGGAGCGAGCATCAATGAAGAGACGGGGAGTGGAGACGATTTTCGCGTCTTGCGGAGCGGCGACGGGGACTTTGATTACGTCAATGCGGAATAGAGCGGTGTTGGGGTCTTTGTCTGGCTTTTCGCCGGAGCAGCCAGCGAGCTCTTCGGCTTGGCGCACGAAGGAAGTGCCGGAGACGTAGATATAGACGTTTTCCTTGTCGTTGGGATCGAGGACCAGGGTGTGAGTGTGGGAGCCACGGCAGGTTTGCACGGCGGCAACTTGCTTCGGATTCTTGATGTCGGAAATATCGAAGATGCGGACACCGCGGAAGCGGTCTTTTTGCGCGGCGGGGAGGCGGCGCTTCTTTTCTTTTTCTTCCGTTGCGGGCGGCGGAGGCTCAGGAGGAAATCCCTGGGTGCCGCAGTCGAGGCGGCCGTTGGGCATTTCGACGGACATGAAGAGAAGATTTTTGTATACGGAGACATCGCCCTGGCCGCCGGGGCAGACCATCGAAGTGAGCAAGGTGGTGTTCGCGGGATTGGAAATGTCGTAGATATTCACGCCGTAGAAATTGCCCATGAAGAGGTGATTGCCCTGGAAAGCAAAGTCGGAATTCGCGAAGGCGAGTTGCGCGATCGGGAGTTGCACGGCTTTGGGGAGTTTTGCGATGTTACCGATACCGAGTTGGGCGATCGTCTTTTGCACGCGGGGATCATCGGGATCGGTTGCGCCGAGTTGAAAGGCGTCGGGCTTTTTGAGGAGGAGAAGATGCTTGATGCCCACGGCGGCTTCGCCGGCGTCGTAGAGACCGGGTGCGAGTTTGGCGCGGGGATCGTAGACGTCGGAGCCTGTCATGCCGGGGGGAAGCGCGGGCGCGGGTTCGGGTTCAAACGGATTCTTGTTGTCGTCGGCGTCCGCGGCCGCGTCTTTTTTGGCCTGATCCTGCTTGGCGGCATCCGGCTGCGGCGTTTCCTGTTTGGGTGGAGTTGCCGGAGGTTCTTGCGCTTTCAACCGGCTGATGCCGGAGGATAGAAAAATCGCGGCGATAGCGACGCGAAGGGCAAGGGTTATTGCTCGGTTCATTGTTTCTCCTCAGAAGATTTTTTCTGCAGCAGGGATTCCATAATTTTGATTTCGGCGCGCTGGGTGTTGTCGGCGTCGGTGGCGAAGTTGAAGAGGTCGGCGTCCTGGCCGGCGCCGGCGGTGTCGAAAAGATCTTTCACCATGACGAGGGCGCCGTTGTGGTGTTGGATCATCCCGGTGAGAAAAAGGTGGTCAAATTCGGAGCCTTTGGATTTGCGCAACGCTTCCATTTGTTCGGCGCTGAGCATGCCGGGCATGAGGGCCATGGGGCGGCCGGAGCGGTCCATCTCCGGCATGCCGGGCATGGCCATGGAGAGGGGTTCACCGCGGGCGGCGAGCCAGCGCTGCATAAAACGGATTTCGCTGGACTGGGAGCTGCTGATTTTGGCGCCGAGGGAATGGAGGTCGTTGTTTTCGGTGTGCGAGGGGATAAGGGCGGTCATTTCGACGGCTTGCCGGTGGTGCATGATCATGCCCTGCATGAATTCGACGTCGGCGGGCGAACGGGGAGGGAGGGTGCCTTTGGTCGAGGGCGGAAGTGTTTTGGTGGGCATGCCGGGGGCGCCGGGTTGAACGATGGCGGGGGCGGAGGAGTCTTTCTGCTGGGCGTGCATGCACGAAGAAATTACGGGAAGTCCCGCGATGAGGAATGCGGCGCAAAGGGCCAGGGAGCTAGTCGATGAGCGGAATGGGCGTTTGCCGCGAAAAAGGGAAGAGCGGGACTGCGGCGGGCAGTTACGCATTCGACCAGTTGGAAATTTGGTGAGCAGCTCGCGTTCTCGCAGGCGATTCAAGCACAGAATTTATATCATGCCGGTAGCAGGAGCGGGCCAGTTATTTTGCGCTCGGTCAGCATTTGTGGTTGGCGGTGGTGGGGTCGATGACACTGGTGATTTCGGTGATTTTGGTGGCGGGGAAACCGCTGAGTTCGGCGTGGCGGCGGATGACGGATTCGTCCTTGGCGAGGTAGATGCAGAAAGTTTTGTCGCCGGTGACAAACGACTCCTGCCACTGGATGTCGGGGCCGAGCTGGCTGAGCGCATGGTTGGACCGGACAGCGGCTTCGCGCAATTGATCTTCCTGCAGAGTGCCTACCTTCGGTATTTCGCGTTCGATGACATATTTTTTCATTGCATCCTCCGTATGATGGCAAGAATTGTGCTGACCCACTGAAAATAGGCGAAAAAGGGGGTTGCGGCAAGATGGCATATTTGCCATTCTACATGGGTACTTGCGCCATGCGGAAAGGAGACGGGAATGATTGACGTGACAGTGGTGATCCTGGACGGGACGTTTTCGTCGACGGCAGTGGGGCCGATGGAGGTATTCCGGCATACGGGGACGCTTTGGAACGACTTTGCGGGAAAGGCCCCAGCCCCGAAATTCAGGGTGACAACAGCTTCGGCGACTGGGCGGCCGGTGGAGTGCGACGGGCCGCTCTACATTCGGCCGATGGCGTCGCTGGCGGCGATTCGGAAGACGGAGCTGATTTTTTTGCCGTCGACGGGGCCGAGCCTGAATGACATCGTGGAGCGGAATGGGGAAGTGGTGCCGTGGCTGCGGAAATGGCAGAAGCGGGGAGCGGCGATTGCGAGCGTGTGCACGGGGGTTGGATTGGTGGCGGCGACGGGGTTGCTGGACGGGAAACGCGCAACGACGCATTGGGGTGTGGCGCCGAATTTCCGTAAGCAATTTCCCCGGGTGAAGTGGATGCCGGAAGTGATGGTGACAGAGGACCGGGGATTTTATTGCGGCGGCGGGGTGAACGCGTCGCTGGATTTGAGCTTGTACCTGGTGGAACGTTATTGCGGGCACGAGGTGGCGATGCAGACGGCGAAAGCATTGTTGATCGAAACGCCGAGGGCGTGGCAGGCGGGATTTGGGATTGTGCCGCTGAAAACGGAGCACAGCGACGAGGCGATTTGCGGTGCGCAGGAATGGCTACACAAGAATTTTCAGCGGAATTTTCCGCTGGAGGATCCGGCGCGGGCGGTGGGCATGAGTATGCGGAATTTCGTGAGACGGTTTAAGGAAGCCACGGGAGATGCGCCGCTGATTTATCTGCAAAAGTTGAGGGTGGCCGCAGCGAAACGGCTGCTGGAGAGCGATCATCGCGGCGTGCAGGAGGTCAGCGAAGCCGTGGGCTACCAGGACGTGGCGTTTTTCCGGACGATTTTTGAACGGCACACGGGTGCATCGCCGAGCGCGTACCGGCGCCGGTTTGGATTGGTGGCTTAATTGGGCGGTTGCCGGTGGGTCAGGAGCCTTGAGCGGAATTCCGCTTCAGCTCGAGAGTGCCGGATTCGCAGGTGTAGTCGGGCATAGTGAAAATTTGGCGGATTTCGGTTTCGCCTTCCCAGCCGGGCCAGTGTTTGCGGTGGAGTTCCATGAAGAGCAGCGCGCTTTCGATGGCTTCCTGCTTGGAATCAAAATCAAAGATGGCGTAGCCGCCGACGAGTTCCCTGGTTTCGGCGAAGGGGCCGTCGAGCGAGGTGATTTTGCCTTGGGAAAGGCGAACGCGGGTGCTCATGGCGGAGGGAGCGAGGCCACCAGTTTCGATCATGGTGCCGGCATTACTGGTCTCCGCGGCGAGTGCGGCGATGGCGTCCATAAGTTCCTTGGGAGGCGGGCCGGCGTTCTCAGCGGATTTGACGAGCATCATGAAGCGCATCGTGGGGTCTCCTGTGATTTGATGTGGGCCGGGCTCGGAGCGGACTGCTACCGGGGGCGCGGCCTCTACTCATAGGACGAACGGCGGGCGGCTGAATCGACAGCCGCCTTCATTTTTTAGCACATTTGGGGAAGGCAAGGAGGAAAGATTCAACGGCGCTTTTTGGCGGCGATCAGGGCGAGGCGGGCCTTGACCATTTTTTTGATGAGGGCGGCGGGGAGAGGCTTGTCGGTGGGGAACTGGATGGTGCCTTTGGAGAGCGTATAGGGCTCCAGGTCGGCTTTGAACATTTCGATGATGCGGCCGGTGGGGAAGAGGCTGCAGTGGTCGGCGAAAGCGGCGAACCAGATGACGATTTGGCCGTGACGGAAGGCGGGGATTTTGTAGCTGATAGTTTCGGTGGCGGCAGGAGGAAGAGCCGCGCGAATGGCGGAGCGAACTTTTTGCAGGGTGGTGCGTGCGGGTTCGGGGACGCGGGCGAGGTAGGCGTCGATGGATTTGGGGGGTTTTGGGCTGGCCAACGGCTTGGGTTTGCGGGAATTAACCGTTTTCATTCGAGTGAGGCTACAAGAAGTTTGGAGTGAAGTCCATCTTCGTCTCCAGAATCCAGATTTTGGCCCGCGGCGGAGATGCGCAGCGCGCAGTCTCCGCTGAGCGATTGAGCCTGGTTACTGGATGTTGGTGCAGTTGGCCGGGGCTGGAGCGTCGATGCGACGATTGCCCCTAGCCGGATCGAAGGGAACGAGTTGGACGGCGATGGAAGATGCCGGGACCGAGCCTTCGTTGCGGATGATGTGAACGTGTCCGTGGCCCGGATCGACGAGTGTGGGAGCCGGTTGACCGGCGACAAATGTGTAGACATGGGGCGTGCAGTCGTCCTCGTACTCGGTGATGCTGCCGGAGGTGACGATGATAAGGCTGTGGCCCGGGTGGGTGTGCCAGCCGGTGGTGGCTATTGCGTGTGTGAGTGTGTTCACCGGCGGCCAGGTATTACTCAGCACGTACAGATCGGAGGGCCCTTTCGTTTTCTGCAGCGATATCCAAACATCGCCGGGAAATCCGGCAGGGAGCGAGTCCTTTGTAGCCTGATTGAAGACATCGAATTCGTCGAAGGTACCGATGGCGATTGGTGAGGCTTTGAATCCGGAAGGCGCTGTCGCCTCAACGCGCGTCGAATGATACAGAGCCACGACCACGATTACGGCGCTGAGCATTGCAAGACCCAACAGTTTTCCTCGCATACTGGTCTCCTTTTTTCACACTGACGCGACTAGATCAAGCCGCGCCAGCACACAATCAGGCAAGCAGGCGGGTTGGGTCAAACGGTAAGGGGCGGGATTGCAGGAGTTAGGGGCGGATGCCGTTGAATGCTGTACTATGCCGTTACTTGGCCCGGGGAGGTACAATCCGGCGCACGAGCTACCAGGCTTCTTTTAGCTGCCGGGAAATCAGGAGAGGTTGATGGGAGAGAGTTTTCAGGATACTGCACCATCCGCGAAGCCGGCCGAGGACCGGTTGGACTCGTGGAAGGAGATTGCGGCGTACCTGAACCGAGACGTGACGACGGTGCAGCGGTGGGAGAAGCGGGAGGGGATGCCGGTGCACCGGCATCTGCACGACAAACTGGGGTCGGTATACGCGTCCCGTTCAGAATTGGATGCGTGGACGCAGGGCAGGAAGGCTGCCG
>Ga0247669_1000238_pt1 | contig 26402 bp, 20 predicted proteins | sample CNK10_metaG_FD_182734 | JGI IMG/M metagenome (GOLD analysis project Ga0247669, IMG submission 182734) | Soil microbial communities from Purdue University Martell Research Forest, Indiana, United States - CNK10 | ecosystem: Environmental > Terrestrial > Soil > Temperate forest > Bulk soil... | reverse complement strand
TCCGGCCCACAGCATAATATCCAGAAGCCGTGCCTTCTGCAGATTGGTCAGTGATTCCGATCGCAGTGAAATTTCGAGCGCCCCGTGCAGGCAGTTGTTCACCGAATCTTTCAGATTGGTTGTGAAGAGGAAATCGTTGCTGCTTTTTCCTCGTTCTGCATCAATTTGCTCGAGGAATTCATAACAACGCAGAACAAAATGATCGCAGCACAGATCTTCATCGCCAAGGGCAGTAGCTCCATGCTCCAGGCAAGCAGCATAACGGCAAGGTTTGTGACGATGCATCGCACGTAAGTCCCCCGAATCCCCTGTGGTCTCTTGCCCTCGACGTCCTCTTACTGGTACGGCCATAACTTTCCTCTGGATTAGTCGTGTGCAATCCCCGCGAAACGTATCAGTAAAATCTAAGAATATTTCTCGGCTAGTTTGCTGCGGCCATCGCTTCGCAGCTGGTGGGATAGCTGTCAGAGAGCGAGACCATCTCGTCTGCCTTCGTTTCGCGCTTCCCTTCGGTTACTTGAGCTAGGTAGGACTGAACGCGCATTGTCTGGTCGAGATATGGCGCCAGTTTTTGGCGCAACCACTGCACTCGCCGTTCGCGCGCTTCGGCGAATCGACCTGATTGCCAGAATGTTAGGACTGTCACCAGGCGCGATTCCAGCTCGGACACCAATACCAGTGCCTGCAAAAATTCTTGATCGTTGCCAAACGAGTTCTCCAGGATCGAGTCGAGTGTTTCGCGAACTCTCGCCTCCTGCCCGGGCTTCACGACAAATTCTGCTCGCAGCGCTACGACCGGTTCGCGCCGACTTGCCTTCGACTTTCTCATTTTTTTGGAGTTTGAAACGACCGCATGTCCGGTCCCAAATTCCCCAACTACAGGTTCTCGCAACGCAGTTCTCCTCTTACCTCGCCCCAAATAAAAAGGGAGGCGGATCGGGATTGGCTCTCCCACTCAACCCCGGTCCGCCGCCTCAGGGGCACGCCAGGGAACGATTTCTCGTCCCGAGGGTGTAGGTTTCCGATCTTCAGGATTCCTATGGCCGTGTAGTGCGCCTTAGCCCACAACCGTTACACGAATTTTTTCTGCAAAACCAACGATTCATTGCCCACGTCCGAAGTCACGGCTATACTTCCCAGTCCTAAGAGCTCTCTCAGTGGAACTGTACTTATTTGATGCCGATTACGTGCAGCGTCTCCGCGACGGCGATCCCGAGACGGAGGAGCACTTTGTCAGCTACTTCCGCCAGCTTTTGCGTATCAAGCTGCGCGCCCGCTATCTCTCCGCCGACGTTATAGACGACGTTCAACAAGAGACCTTCATTCGTGTCTTCCGCGCCCTTCGAACCGAGAACGGCATTCGGCACCCCGAGCGCATCGGCTCCTACGTCAATTCCGTCTGCAATTTCGTTCTTCAGGAGTTCTACCGCAAACAAGGCAAGACCCAACCCAGCGAAGACGCCGACGCCGAGATCCCCGACAAGGTAATGAATCTAGAGAAGTTAGCGATCGCCGAAGAGGTCAACGAACGCGTCCGTGAAGCGGTGAAGTCCCTCGTCCCGCGCGAGCGCGAGCTGATTCGCAAGGTCTTCTTTCAGGAAATGGAAAAGGACGAAGTCTGCGCTGAGCTTGGCGTCAGCCGGGACTACCTTCGCGTCTTGATGCATCGCGCTATTGAGCACCTCCGTGAGGTATTGGAAAATAAGGACTTACGACCCAAATCACGCGAGGCAGTGAAGAAGAGAAAGTGAAACGATTTACGGGCTCGCTGCACTATACCTTCGGATGGAGAACATGGACCACACGGAAGCAGTGCGGATGCAAGCTGTTGAAAAATATATACTTGGCGAACTCTCGCCCTTTCACCGCGCCCAGTTTGAAGAGCACTATTTCGATTGCGCTGATTGTGCCCTCAATCTTCGTGCCGGCGTCGCTTTCGCTGCTGCGAGCCGCCAGTATTTCGCCGAATCCGCAGTCGCCGAAAAGGCCGTGCGCACTCCACGCGCCGGCTGGTTCGGTTGGCTCAAGCCTCTCGTCGCGGTCCCGGCGTTCGCCGCCCTGATCGCCGTCATCACGTATCAAAACACTGTCAGCATTCCCCGGCTTCAGCGCGAAACCCAATTTTCCACCGCAGCCGCCGTCGCCCCCTGGTTCTCACTCGTCAACGCCAGCGTCCACGGCTCTTCGGGGACTCGCATCGAAATTCAGCCGGGTCAGGCCTTCTATCTTTTCTTTGACATCACCGCCACACCGCGCCAAGCCGATTCCGTCTTCCTTTTGCAGGTTCAGGATTCCACCGGAAAGACGCTCGTCCAATCCAGCGTCCCGGCCGAACGCGCGCAAAAAAGCGTTGTGCTCCCGATTCCTCCCGGCTTCCGGGAAGGCGATTACAAACTCTTGATCCTTGATAAAACCGCTGGAACATCGGTTTCCGCCGGCGAGCTGCCGTTTACAGTTGCATTTTCGACACAAATTCAGCAGCATTAACTGCTCAGTAGTTACGTTTAAGAGGTGATACGTATGTCCCCGAAGGCGCCCCGTACGTTCCATTTCCACGCGTGTGCTCACGCCTTTAGTGCTAACTTCACTCGGCCGTTTCATCATCAAATCGACATCCAAGCGCAAAGTGCCTTGCCCGTCGTCGGCGGCCACGGCCACTCTCGCGTCGATTCTTTCGAATTCCGCAGCTTCATTTCCTTCAAGCAGGGTTATTCGCACGTCTCCGGCGGCCACCAGGCCGACGACGATACGCATAACACGCTCGCGACCGCCGTGCTCGAAGGATTGAACATGTTCGATGTCCTCACCGTCGATCGCGTCGTCTCGCGCCTCTATTCGAAACATCACGCTGACCAAACGGAAGGCAATATCACGTGGATCGGCAGCAAATTCGAAAATCTTCGCATCGCCGGCTGCCCCGTTCACATCGAATTGAATCACGACCTCTTTCACGACCTGCTAACCTACGAAGAGGCAGAATCGGCCTTTAAGAAAGGCGGCGATTTCAGGAAAATAGCCGAGGACCCTCTCGGCACCGATGAAGTCCTCAAGCCCGCCGACGTAGACGGAGTTTTCCTTTGCTCGATCGTGAAGAGTATCAAAGCGGATTGCCCCGGCGTCAAAGTTCACCGCCATTCTCTTTACGTGCCTGGCTTCGGCAAAGTATTTCTTGGCGAACTCCTCATCAAGCCCGGCGAGAAAACGCTGACTATGCTCCGCTTCGAACTAGGCTCCACAACCAGTGGCGGCGGTACTGGCGGCGGCACAAAAACCAACGGTCGGCCCTGGCCCTAGTCGTTTCGTTTGCTGCGATTTGTTTTCTGGTTTCTTGCCGGCCAAGCGGTTCTCGCGTTCGCGAACGCTACGATGCCGCTTGGGAACAGGTAAGACGTGGCGATTTGGAATCCGCGTCGAAAGTCGCACTACTTGGCGCCGAAGACTTTCCCGATATCCGTTCGGAATGGCACTGGCGCTTTCGCACGCTCCGCGCGGAAATCCTAATGCTTCAGGGCCACTACCAGGAGTCCATCTCGCTCCTCGACGCTGACCTCCCTCTAGTCCTTCACGGCTCCGATGTCGAGGCATGGCAGCACCTTACTCAATCCGCGTCCTATGGATGGCTTTCTCAATTTGATCGTGCTCGTTTTCACTTGGCCTCTGCGCAGAAGATCATCGACTCGTCACAGCAACAGTTGCTTGGCCAGCTCTCTCTCCGCCGCGGCAGTCTGGAATTCCTTTCCGGCAATACCGAAAAGGCCTACGCGGACTACAAACAGACCCGCGACATAGCCGTTCGCTCGCGCGACCCGTTTCTCGAAAGCGCCGCTTTGGGCAGCCTCGGACTTGCCGCCACCCAACTCGAACACTACGACGAGGCCTTGGACTGGAACAAGTCGGCGCTCGAGCTTTCTCGGGCAACCGGCGCTATCAACTCGATCGCTCGTGTCGAGGGCAATGTCGGTTGGAGTTATCATGAGCTTGGTGATCTCCCGAACGCTCTCGAACAATTTCAACTCGCGGAGGCCGATGCACAAAAGGCGGGCCTTGCTGCCGATCGGGCCTATTGGCTTCTGAGTGCTGGCACCGTTGAATTCGACCTGGGCAATTTTCGCTCCGCCGAAGCGAAGATCTCTCAAGCCCTCGATCTTGCCGATCATCTCCATGATTCTTCGACTCTCCGCGAATGTTTCGAAAATTTGGGTTTGGTCGCAATGCAAAACGGCCAATTCGCCCTCGCCAGAGATCGAGTTGCTCGCGCGCAGAGTTTCGACGCAACCAATCCTGACCCGAAGAGTGTGCAGTATGAAAAACTTCTCTCGGCTCAGCTTTCTTTTCGCGAGAATAAACTTGAGGCCGCCGTAAGCCTCCTCACAGAGCTGGCCTCTGACACCCATGCTCCTACATCGTTGCAATGGGAAGCCCTTGCGACTCTTGCCCAGGTTCACGCAGCCCAGCACAAGGACGCCCTCGCCGAACACGAATTTTCGCAGGCTATTGCCACTATCTCGAGAGCGCGTGATTCCGTGGAGCGCGAAGATTTCCGCCTCTCTTTTCTTTCCAGTGCCATCCGTTTCTACGACGAATATGTAGGCTTTCTTTTGGCGCAGAATCGCCCGCTCGACGCCCTCAAGACGGCCGCCCTCAGTCGCGCTCAAACTCTCGAACGCGGACTCACTCAACGCCTTGCAAAAAATGTGGAGCAAGCTTCGTCCTTCAACCCCCAAGAAATCGCCCGCACCCGGCATGCCACTCTGCTTTTTTACTGGCTCGGTCAGCACCGGTCGTACCTGTGGGTGATCAGTCCCGACAAAGTGTCTCTCCTCTCCATTCCTCCGGGTCCCGATCTCAATGCGCTCGCTCAATCCTATCGTTTGTCGTTTCTGGATCCCCGCGATCCGCTGGACTCCCTGGCGGGCGATGGTCAGAAACTTTACGACGCCCTCATTCGGCCTGCACAATCGATAATTCCCAGGAATTCCCGCGTAATTGTTTTTCCGGACGGGCGGCTCAATAGCCTCAATTTCGACACTCTCATCGTTAACGAACCGGTGCCTCACTATTGGATTGAGGACGTCACCATCACCGTGGGTACTTCGCTCGCGCTGCTTTCCCGCTCTGCCCAAATGCAGCCGCCGAAATCGCCCAACCTGCTTTTCTTTGGCGATGCGCTTCCCGCGAGCAAGGTTTTTCCGCCGCTCGCTGATGCCGGCAAAGAACTAGCGGCCCTCGAACAGCTCTTTCCTGCGGCTCGCCGCGCCGTGTTCACAAAAGCCGCCGCGGTAAGGTCCAATTATCTTTCCAGCAAGCCGCGGCAATATGACTTTCTACACTTCGCCACGCACGGTATCGCGAGCACCGCGCATCCACTGGAGTCGGCCATCATCTTGTCGCCGGAAGGCGACCAGTACAAGCTCTACGCCCGCGAGATCGTTCGATTGCCGCTCAGCGCTTATTTGGTTTCCATCTCTGCCTGCAATGGCGCCGGCGAACGCGAGTTTGCTGGAGAAGGCCTCGTAGGCCTCTCCTGGGCCTTCCTCCGAGCCGGAGCACACAACGTCGTCGCAGGCCTCTGGGAAGTCAGCACCGCGTCCGCTCCGCAAATCATGGACGATCTCTATAAAGGTGTTACCGCGGGACAAGATCCAGCCGCCGCACTCCGCAATGCGAAGCTTGCCTTGCTCCATTCAAAAGGCCCCTATCACCGCCCCTTCTACTGGGCCCCGTTCCAGCTCTACTCCGGCTCGTAGCAACTGGGCTTCGTTCTTCAAACAAACTTGAGAAAAATTCGAGACACCTTTCACGTCACGAGTAGGGGCACGACAGATCGTGCCCTCTTCGATTGCTCTGAGCGACCAGACCAATCGATCGCAACGCGCCTTTGCAGAGACGGTTTTCTAACACCGACCGTGCGGGATACCGTCCGCTCCACCCTCACTCCATCGGCAACCCAACATAATTCTCCGCCAGCGTCGTCATCCCCGCCCGCGAACTCGTCACATAATCCAGCTCCGCCATCTGCCGGCGCCGGTCAAACTCTCCATCGCTCTCGAATCTGTGCAGCAGGGAAGTCATCCACCACGAAAACCGCTGCACTTTCCACACACGCCGCAAACAAATCTCCGAATATCTCTCGAGCAGTTCCCACTTTCTGCTCCCGTAAAACTCCTTGAATCCGGCGGCTAGAACTCGCACGTCCGCCACCGCCAAATTCAGTCCCTTCGCGCCCGTCGGCGGCACAATGTGCGCCGAATCTCCCGCCAAATACAGCCGCCCGTATTGCATCGGTTCAACCACAAAACTCCTCATCCCCGTCACGCCTTTCTGAACCACCGGCCCGCGGGTCAGTGAAAACCCGTCCCGCTTCGCAAACCGCAATTGCAATTCCTCCCATATCCGTTCGTCCGGCCACTCATTCAAATCCTCTTCCGGCTTGCACTGCAAATACAGCCGGCTAATGTTCGGCGAACGCATACTCATCAGCGCAAAGCCCCGCTCATGATTCGCGTAAATCAATTCATGCGAAGCCGGTGGCGCCTCCGCCAAGATTCCCAGCCACCCGAATGGATAATTTCTCTCATACGTCTTCAAAATTCCCGCCGGAATCGCTTCGCGGCAAATTCCATGAAACCCATCGCATCCTGCAATAAAATCGCACTCAAGCTCCTTCGTCGTCCCACCTTTTTCAAACCGGATCACCGGTTTTTCCTTCTCCAGTCCCTCGACGCTCACATTTTGCGCTTCAAAAATAATTTCTCCGCCCGCGTGCAACCGCGCCGCAACCAAATCCTTGATCACTTCATGCTGCGCATAAATCATCACGCCCTTGCCGCCCGTCAAATCCGCAAAATCGATTCGGTGCCCTCGTCCGCCAAATCGGAGCTCCACGCCGTAGTGCATCAGCCCCTGCTGCATCATCCGCTCGCCCAAGCCAAGCTCGTTCAGCAGGTCCGCGCTCCCTTGCTCCAGCACACCTGCCCGCACGCGCTCTTCGATGTACTGCCGTGACTGCGCTTCCAGCACCACGCACTCAATTCCCGTGCGCTGCAACAGGTGCGCCAGTACTAGCCCCGCCGGCCCCGCTCCGATTATCCCCACTTGCGTTTTCATCTGTTTTTTGTTGCCTATCCTTATTATGTATGCTATAGTTATCAGCGAAAAGTCGCTTCAAGTTCGTTGACCGGTCGAGAATCTGCAGTTACGCAATTTGCGATTCTAACCCCTTTAGAATCTGCACTTACAAAACACAGGACTTAAAGTCCTTTGGAAACTGGAGTTGCGGGAAAAGGGGTATATACCCCTCCTCTCGCCCGCCTTCCCCGACAATGTTATCCTCTTTCCTTCATCTTCGTTCCGTCTCGGCATTCTCCCAGGAGCATCGGTATGAGTCCCGAAAATCCTCCCCGCCTCGAAATCGTTGACCGCCACGGCCACGCCATCACCGGCTCGTCCCGCGCCTTTGCCACTCTGGCCGGCCGTTCTCTCCAGCCCAATCGCGGCACCTCGCTAAATCTCGACTGGGTGGAGAGTGTCCGCGTAAATACCAGCGCCGTTGAGCGCCGCGCCGCGACACTCGGCACGCGGCGCACCGTCAAAAAAGATTGGCAGATCGCCTGGCTTCTTCGCGCCATCTCTTGCATGGATCTCACCACGCTCAGCGGCGATGACACCGATGAGCGCGTTCGCCGTCTTTGTTCGAAAGCTCGTCAACCCATTCAGCACGACATTGTTGAGAAACTCGGAATCGCGGAACTAAATATCCAGGTCGGCGCAGTTTGTGTGTATCACATGTTTGTGGAAACCGCGCGTCGCGCGCTCGAAGGCACAAAAATAAATGTTGCCGCTGTGTCCACCGGATTCCCCGCGGGACTCTCTCCCTTTGAAGATCGCGTTTCAGAAATTCGCCGCTCCGTCGCCGCGGGCGCGCAGGAAATCGATATCGTCATCACACGAGCGCATGTTTTCGGCGCCCAGTGGCAAAGACTCTACGACGAAATCGTCGCGTTCAAGGACGCATGCGGGCCGGCGCACCTGAAAGTGATTCTCGGCACGGGCGATCTGCTCACACTTCGCAACGTCGCCAAGGCGAGCCTCGTCGCCATGATGGCAGGCGCGGACTTCATCAAAACTTCTACGGGAAAAGAAACTGTAAACGCCACGCTGCCTGTCGGTCTCGTCATGACTCGCATGATTCGTGAGTACGCGCAGGAAACCGGAATCGCGGTCGGCTTCAAACCGGCCGGCGGTATCAAGACAGCGAAACAATCTCTGGAATGGCTTTCTCTGATGAAAGAAGAAGTCGGCAATTCCTGGCTTGAGCCGCACCTTTTTCGCTTCGGCGCCAGTTCGATGCTCGGCGATATCGAACGCCAGCTCGAATTTCACGCCACCGGTCGTTATTCCGCGGAGTATCGTCACCCCGTCGCGTGACACACGAAATTATGAGCGTCGTCGAAAAATACAAAACGATGGAATACGGTCCCGCCCCCGAGGACCCGAAAGAGACTTTGGTCTGGCTCGACGCGCACAAGCGCCGCTTCGGCCATTTCATCGGCGGCAAATGGCACGCTCCGTCCGAAGGAAAATATTTTGAAACGTCCGATCCCGCGACTGGAGAAAAAATCGCGGATGTCGCGCAGGGAAGCGCCGCCGATGTTGACGCGGCCGTAAAAGCTGCGCGTATAGCTCTGCCCGTCTGGCAGGGGTTTAGGTCGCACGAACGCGCCAAATATTTGTACGCATTGGCGCGGCAGATTCAGAAACATTCACGACGTCTTTCCGTTCTCGAAACAATCGACAACGGAAAACCAATCCGCGAAAGCCGCGATATTGATATTCCTCTGGTCGCGCGCCATTTTTATCATCACGCTGGCTGGGCACAGTTGCTTGACCAGGAATTTCCCGGCTATTCGGCTTGCGGTGTCGTGGGGCAAATTGTTCCGTGGAATTTTCCGCTGCTCATGCTGGCCTGGAAAATCGCTCCTGCACTGGCAACGGGAAATACGGTTGTCTTGAAACCGGCCGAGTTCACGCCGCTAACGGCGCTCGCCTTCGCGGAGATTTGCGACGAAGCTGGCTTGCCGGCGGGCGTCGTGAACATTGTTACTGGAGATGGTGCGACAGGCGAAGCGCTCGTAAAGCACCCGGATGTCGACAAGATTGCCTTCACAGGTTCGACCGAAGTCGGCCGCGCGATTCGCCGCGCAACCGCCACATCCCATAAGAAACTTTCTCTCGAACTCGGCGGAAAATCGCCTTTCATCATTTTTGAAGACGCGGATCTCGACAGTGCCGTCGAAGGCCTCGTCGACGGCATCTGGTTTAATCAAGGACAAGTGTGCTGCGCCGGCTCGCGCTTGCTGATGCAGGAAAGCATCGCGGAAAAACTTACGCGTAAAGTGCAGGCCCGCATGAGCACGCTGCGCGTCGGTTCACCGCTCGATAAAGCCATCGACATTGGCGCAATTGTTGCGAAAGTTCAGCTCGAACGCATCGACACGCTCGTCAAGCAGGGAATCGCCGAAGGTGCAATCTGCTGGCAACCGGAAATCGCGATGCCGTCGCGCGGTCTCTATTACAAGCCTACATTCTTGAGCAATGTGCATCCCACTTCGATCGTCGCACAGCAGGAAATCTTCGGTCCCGTGCTCGCTGCTATGACATTCCGCACACCGAAAGAAGCGGTGGAACTGGCGAATAACACTGCATATGGTCTGGCTGCGAGCGTTTGGAGCGAAAGCATCAACGTGTCGCTTCACGTCGCGTCGCAACTGAAGGCAGGCGTCGTCTGGGTCAATTGCACGAACATGTTCGACGCCGCATGTGGATTCGGCGGCTATCGCGAAAGCGGTTACGGCCGTGAAGGCGGCAGAGAAGGCTTGCTCGAGTATCTCGAACCGGCTTGGTTCAAAGGCGCGCGCAAACTGCTTACGGACGCTCCCGCGACCGGCGCCGCCGAAGTAGCAAATCCGTCCATCGACCGCACTGTGAAGCTATACATCGGCGGAAAGCAGGCGCGGCCCGATTCGGGCTACAGCGTCGAAGTGCGCGGCACGAATGGCCGACTCCTCGGCGAATCTCCGCTGGGCAATCGCAAAGACATTCGCAATGCCGTTGAAGCCGCGCGCAAAGCCGACGGCTGGGCGAAGGCGACGGCTCACAATCGCGCCCAAGTGCTTTTTTACATTGCAGAAAATCTTTCGCAACGCGGCGCAGAGATCGCGCAGCGTCTCTCTGCCGCTGTCGGCGCAAAACAAGCGGAACAGGAAGTTAAGCTCAGCATCGAACGCCTCTTCTCGTATGCTGCCTGGACCGACAAGTTCGACGGAGCAGTTCACAATCCGCCGTTCCGCAACATCGCGATCGCCATGAACGAGCCGGTTGGAGCGGTCGGCGTGCTGTGCCCCGCCGATACGCCGCTGATCGGATTTTTCTCCTTAGCCCTTCCGCTTGTCGCCGCCGGCAATTCGATCGTTGCCATTCCATCGGAAAAATATCCCCTGATTGCTGGTGACTTGTATCAAGTGTTTGAAACCAGCGACCTTCCGGGTGGCGTCATCAATATAGTCCCCGGCCGCTCGTCGGAACTTTTGAAAACCCTGGCGGAACACGACGATCTCGACGCCATCTGGTGCTACGGCGACGAAGCGCTGTGCGCGACTGCGAAAGCCCTCTCGGTCGGAAATCTAAAACAAGTGTGGACGAATGAGGGCCGCGCCATCGATTTTTTTGATCGTGCCCAGGGCGAGGGACGTTGGTATCTCGAACACGCGTATCAGGTAAAAAATATCTGGGTACCCTACGGCGAGTGATTTTCCAGTGGCCACGGCACAAACCGGAATTTCAGACGCGAACCACGATTCGCGAGCCGCGTTCCGCTATCCGGCGTTCAAGATTTTTCAAACCGCCCGCTGTCTCGTCGTGCTCGCCCTCGAAATGCAAGCCGTCGCCGTCGGCTGGCAAGTCTACGAAATCACCAAGCGCCCCCTCGACCTCGGCCTCGTCGGCCTGGCGCAATTCCTCCCCGGCATCGTGCTCTTCCTCCTTGCCGGCCACGTCGCCGACGTTTTCGACCGCCGCAAAGTCCTGATTAGCTGCGACGTCGGGTTTGGTTTGTGTTTTGTTCTTCTTCTGATTTTGACGGCTTCCGGAACGCGCTCCGTTTTTGCAATTTACGCGGTGCTCATTTTGCTGGGAATCGTCCGGTCCTTCAACGGGCCGGCGAGCCGCGCGATTCTTCCTCATCTTGTTCGAGAAGAGCATTTTCAAAATTCTGTTGCCTGGGCTTCGGGAATTTTTCAACTGGCGACAATTCTTGGGCCCGTTTTGGGCGGAGTAATTTACGCGATTTTTCGCGGGCCTTTCGCGGTTTATTTGATCGCTTCCGTGGTTACGGGAACGGCGATCGGATTGTTGTTGCAATTGAAAATAACGCTCAAACCGCGCGCAAAAATGGAATCCAGTTCTTCTTCCGTCTTTGCAGGGTTTCGTTACATTTGGCGCGAAAAATTAATTTTGGGCGCGATTTCGCTGGATTTGTTTGCAGTGCTTTTGGGCGGAGCGGTAGCGCTGCTCCCTGTCTATGCGAAGGAAATCTTCCAGACGGGGCCGTGGGGATTGGGACTTTTGCGGAGCGCACCGGGTGTCGGCGCGGGAATCATGGCAATCGCGATTGCATACAGGCCATTGCGAAGAAATGTGGGCGCGACAATGCTCTGGTGCGTTGCGGCATTCGGTTTTTTCACGGTTTTGTTCGGCATTTCCCGCAGCATGATGTTTTCGCTCATCGCGCTGTTTATGGTTGGTGCCACGGACATGGTCAGCGTGATTGTGCGAGGCACGCTGATTCAGGTCGCGACGCCGGACCAAATGCGCGGACGGGTGAATGCAGTGGATATGATTTTCATCGGCGCATCGAACGAGCTGGGACAATTTGAGTCGGGCGTGACGGCACAATTATTCGGCGCCGTTCCAGCGGTAATTCTGGGCGGAGCCGGCGCTATCGTCGTGACAGCGCTGTGGGCCTGGATGTTTCCGCAGTTGCGAAAAGTGAAAGAACTGAGCTTCAAGGAAAAAAGTAATCAATGAGTCGCGTGAAGGGCGGCATAGGCTGCGCCGAGAATTGGCGCATCTTCATTTAGAACGACCGCAATCGGAATATTTTGCAAAATCGGACTGAGCGGCCCCTTGTCCGCAAACGCCGTACAAAAAGAACTCTTCTGAAGCAGCGGGAGGATCTTTACCGCGATACCGCCCGCGAGATAGACGCCGCCGTAAGCGAGCACGCGCAACGCGAGATTGCCAGACTCGGCACCGAATGCGTCGGTCCAGAATTCCAACGTCTCCGCGCACGCAGCGCAAGACCCGGTCAGCGCGTTCTGCGTAATCTCCGCGGCGGATTCGCCAGCAGCGCGCGCAAAGGATGCGTGGCGAACGTCGGGAGCGAGAAATTCATGAATGGGGCGGAAGCCTCGCCCGGAAAACAGTTCCTCGCAGGAAACGCGCGCGAGGCGATGTTTCAGAAAACTGAGGAATGCGATTTCGCGATCGGAGCGTGGCGCAAAATCGGCGGAGCCGCCTTCGGATGGCGCGGCGCGATGTCCGTGGCCGTCCCAGTAGAGAACGGCTTCGCCGAGGCCTGTGCCCGCGGCGATGACGGCGATGTTGTCCTGAGGATGGTCCACACCACGATTGAGAAAAAGAAAATCTTCGGAACCGAGCTTCTGCAGGCCGCGCGCGGTGGCGACGAGATCGTTCATGAGGACGACGCGTTCGCGCGGCAATTTGAGGCGTTCGGCAAGCGAGGCGGCGTCGAGAACCCACGGGATGTGCGCGGCGTGGAGCCGGCCGTCGACGACGGTGCCGGGGACACCGAATCCCGCTGCGGTGACGGTGCGGTTGGCAACGGAGGGAAGAGCGTGTTCCGCGAAAGTTTCGATGAGGTGTTCGAAACTGGAAAAATCGCGCGTGGCGTAGCGTTGTTTGGAGACGAGTTTCAGCACGCCGCTGTGATCGACGTATGCAGCGAGATTACATTTTGTGCCGCCGATGTCGCCTGCAATGATCACGAATCTCTGTCCTTTGGCTAGGTTAGTTTTTCGGGCGTGTATTTTTTTGTCAGCTCGAGAACGCGGCGATAGTAGTCACGTTGCGTGAGCCCATAGGCGGCGTCTTCGTCGATGATGAAGGTCACATCGGGATGCAATTGTAGGGCAGAAGCACTGACAGAAGAAGAGATAGGCCCTTCGATGGCTTTGGCGACGGAGGCGGCTTTGGATTTTCCCGTGGCGAGAATAAGGATGCGGCGAGCGTCGAGAATGGTGCCGATGCCCATGGTGATCGCGCATTCGGGGATTTCAGCGCCCTGCGGAAAGAATCGTTTATTGTCTTCGATCGTTTCCTGTGTAAGTTCCTTCAAACGAGTGCGAGAGGCGAGGCTGGAATTCGGTTCATTGAAACCAATGTGGCCGTTGCGGCCGATACCGAGAATTTGCAAGTCAATGCCGCCGGCCGATCTGATGGCGCGCTCGTATTGTTCACAATAGGCGGAATAATCTTTCCGGAAAGCGCCGTCGGGAATGTGAATTTTATCGGCGGCGAAATTTACTTTCGAGAAAAAATTGGAGTGCATGAAATAGTGAAAGCTTTGCGGGTCGTCGGGCGCGAGGCCGAGGTACTCGTCGAGATTGAAGGAAGTGGCCTGCGAAAAATCAAGGCCTGTCGATTTGTGCAGAGCGATTAATTCTTCGTACATGCCGAGCGGTGTGCTACCCGTTGCGAGGCCGAGGACGCTCTTTGGGTTCGCGCGAAGAGAGGAAGCGACGATGCGCGCGGCTTCGCGACCGACTTCTTTGGCGCTTTCCTTCAGAACGACGAGCATTGGCGAGAGCGGCTCCCGGGACAGCCAACAAGGATAAACGCGCTTGGGCGACGCCGCATCAACGGAAACGCCGGATAACGAGATTGTGGCGATCGGAGCGATAGAGACCCAATACGTAGATGAGAGCTTTGCCGGTGGATGAAAAAATGACCTGGCGAATGCGAAGCAATGGATCGCGACGGGGAATGCCGAGCAAGTCCGCCATGTCCGAATCGGCGGCAGTGGCGTCAACTTCTTCGTCGGCGTAACCAAGCTTGACGCCGTAGTTGCGTTCAAGGACGGCGAACAACGATTCGCGGCCGAGCGGCGCCGAGAGAATGCCAGGAAATTCTTTTTGCGAGAGGTAACACGTTTCGAGGGCGAAGGGTTCATCGGCGGCGTGGCGGAGGCGCCTCAATTCAATGAGCGGTTCATCGGCAGGGAGAGAGAGACGCGCGGCGACTTCCGGTTCAGTTTCGATCGCTTTGAGGCTGAGAATTCTGGAAGCCGCGGTCAAGCTGCGAGCGGCCATCTGCTCGGTGTAACTCATCAATTTGTTGAAATGAATCTTGGGAGCGGCGACGAAGGTTCCGATGCCGCGACGACGCTCGACGAGGCCTTCGTGCTCAAGGGTGGCCAACGCGTGGCGGGCGGTCATCAGGCTGACCTGATGCATTTTGGCGAGGTCACGCTCGGAGGAGACCGGATCGCCGGGGCGAAGGTGGCCGGAGTCGATGCGTTTGCGGATGGCGCCCTGAATACGCTGGTAGGCAGGAACATTCGAACGCAGTTTGGGGGGCATGCCAACGACTCCTCGAAGCCGGGAACCTGGAAAGCGCCAAAAGCGGGCACAAAGTTTGACTGCCAGCGTATGCGAAACGAGAAGGAGCTTGCACCTCGGAAGCGCAAACGCGGCGGCAAAAAAAACCTCAAGAAATAAGGTTCTTCTAGTCTACCTGCTCTAGAGCAGCATGGGCAACGTGCTATAGAGTGAACTGCAAAGAGACAGTCGGAATCTTATAAATCAATATTTTCCTATTGACAAGACTATTTTGCTGCTATATAGCTATGGAGCATCGGATACTATAGCTGGCAGGGGAGAAGTGGAAGCCGGCTGGAAAAACCGAAAAAGGATAGTGGGGACACTTCGAGCAAATCGAAGAGGTTCTGAAAAAAAAGGGGTGGATATGAGTAGAAAGTGCGTATTGGGGACGCTTCTAGTAGTGGTGTTTTTGCTGAGCGCGGGAACGGCGTTCGGGCAAGACGTTACGGCAACGATTACGGGGACCGTAACCGACTCGACGGGAGCGGCAGTAGCTGGAGCAACTGTTACTGCCAAGTCCGTAGAACGCGGTACCGCGTTTACCGGAGTAACGAATGACCTCGGGCTTTATCGCATAACACAATTGCCGGTTGGCAATTACGACCTTCGCATCGAGAAATCTGGTTTCCAGAGTGCCGTTCATCCGTCCTTCAATCTGGCACTCAATCAGATTGCGCGTGTGGATGTCGAGCTGAAAGTCGGGCAAGTGACGGACACAGTGGAAGTGACTGCCGGCGCTCCCATCCTGAAAACCGAAGCCACGCAAATTGACACCATCATCAATTCGGCGACCAACGAGGCGCTTCCGCTGGCGACGCGGAACTACGTCGAACTGACGCTGCTGGCCCCGGGCGCGGTACACCCTGACCCGAGCAGCTTCAACAACGGTGACAACGTTCAGAGTGGCGCGAGACCATTTATCAACGGCAACCGCGAACAGGCGAATAACTTCATTCTCGACGGAATGGACAATAACCAAGTTTCGGACAACTTGTTGGGCTATACGCCGTCGCCCGACGCGATTGAAGAATTCAACCTAATCACGAACAATGCGCCCGCCGAATTCGGGAATTTCATGGGCGGTATCGTCAGCGCAACCCTCAAATCCGGCACCAACGCTTTTCACGGGAATGTGTGGGAGTTTCTCCGAAACGACAAGTTCAACGCCAACAAGTGGGAAAACAAGATCAACCCAACTTCGCAGATTGCGCGCGACCCGCTTCGTTGGAACATGTACGGCGCTACGTTTGGCGGACCTGTCAAGAAAAACAAGTTGTTCTTCTTTGTGGACTATCAGGGGCAGCGGTTTGACCATCCTCCGGCAGGAAACCGAATTTCCGTATTCAATGCCACCGAGCAAGGCGGCAACTTTGGCGCACTATGTGCGGGCGGCTTTGATGGAAGCGGCATTTGCTTGGACAGGACTTCTTCAAGCCTTACCCCACAAGGTCACACGTGCGCCACAGGTGAAAACACCAACGGCTGCGTTGTTGCGAATCAGCTTTACAACCCGTGCGCGGCCGGAACCGGCGTCAGCGGAACTCCTTGCACTCCTTCCTCGGCGTCTAACGCGCAACGCCCTGCCTTTGCGAACAACATAATCCCGGCCAATATGATCAGCCCCGTGGCCACTGCTTTGTTTGCTTCGGCGCTTTATCCCCAGACGATCAACAACGGCCTCACCAACAACGCCCTTCAGGAGATATCGCAACAGTTCAACAGCGACCAGGGCGATGTGAAGGTTGACTATCGCATTTCGAGCAAGGATTCCGTTTCTGGCCGATTTACCCGGGCAATGCAGACGGATCCTGGAAGCAATTCCCAGCTCCTTTATGGAAATGGTCTAGCTACGGCACCTATTTGGAGTACCGTCGGCGATTGGACTCGCTCTATTTCGAGCAGCCTAGTTAACGATGCGCGCTTTGGCTGGAACCACGTCATCCTCAATACAGGGACGACTTGGGATCCCAAGGTCGGCCAATTCGGCCAAGCCATTGGAATTGCCAACTCGAACCCTGGCTCGTCGGTCGGCCTGATGGGGATCGGTTTTGGCGGTGGATCGCCGAGCGGTCCTGGCTCGGGCACTTTGACGAACATCGGTAACAGCATGGTTACTCAGAGTTTCAACAGCCAGGTGTATCAGGGCGATGATTCCATAACCTGGATTCGTGGACGCCATTCTCTGAAATTCGGCGGCGAGTTCATGTATAACGACATCAAGGTCTTCTATTCCGGCAATAGCGGAGAATTGGGGAATATCACTTTCGGCTCCAACTTCAGCGCATCCTCGGCGGTTTGCACGGATGCTTCGACCGCTGACACCTGTGCCGCGACGAAGCCTATTGGGGGCAACGGCATGGCGGACTTCTTCCTAGGATTGCCAACCGCTTTTGGCCGCGGCCTCACGAGTGGTGGTTGGGAACAGACCTCAAAGATTTTCTCGGGCTACGGGCAGGATACCTGGCGCGTGACGGATCGCCTGACTCTTACCCTCGGCTTGCGTTACGAAGCACACACGCCGTGGGTAGAGAGCAACAACCAGCAGGTAAACTTCAACCCGGTTACGGGTCAAGTTGAATATGCGGGGAAGAATGGCTCTAGCCGTGCGCTCTATGACAGTGTGTATGGAGGCAAGGCGTTCCAGCCCCGACTCGGGTTTGCCTGGACACCGGGACGTTTCAACGGGCACACCGTTGTCCGCGGCGCATTTACGGTGTCTGACTATCTGGAAGGAACGGGAACCAATTTGCGGCTTCCGATCAATCCGCCGTTTAACGGCGGTGCGGGCAGCGGCGAATTCCAGACTCTGTACCAGAACATCGCCCTGCCAGGCACTACGTCTTCCGACGGTATTATTGTGCCACCTTCTGGCGGTACGGATTGCTCCACACTGGCCTGCTTCAACGGCGCTGTGTTCCGCATGTGGGACCAGAAAGTGCAGCCGGCCATTGACAATCAGTGGAACGTGACCGTGCAGCACCAATTCTCGAGTAACACTACACTGCAAGTCGGGTACGTGGGGCAGTGGGGCTATCACTTGATGGTTCCGTTCTTCTACGGTCAGCCCGTGGCGGAACCAAGCACTTCCTGCGCTACGCCCCCTTGCACTTCTCCAAGTCCGTTCTTTGCAAATGGACAGGGACCGCAGCTACTGTCTGAAATCAGCACTGTATCCGGTACCCAGTCGAACGGCACCATGAAGTACGACGCGCTTCAGGCTGTGTTCCAGAGAACGGAAGGCCACGGACTGCAGTATCAGGTGTCCTACACTTACGCAAAGTGCATGTCCAACAATACCGGGTACTACGGCACATGGTCCGGATCGAGAGCATCCTCGACGGCATCACCGTATTGGCAGAACATCTACGATGTGAAGACGGAATGGGCGCCATGCTACTACGACGACACACACAACCTTACTTCCTATGCTGTCTACGAATTGCCGATCGGCAAGGGCAAGAAGTTCCTTAGTGATGCGAGTGGAGTTGTCAACCAGATCGTTGGCGGCTGGAAGGTCAGCCCGATCATTACACTGCACACTGGGTTCCCCTTGGCGCTGTACAACAACGACACGGATCACACGGGAACCTCCTCGCGCGGCTTGCGTCCCGATTGCAACGGAAAAAACACTGTATTCGGACGCCGCACTTCTACGGACCCGAGCGGCGGGATTCAGTGGTTTGATCCGTCCAACTACACCAACGCGGCTGGCTTCGGGACATGCGCTCCCCAAACAGGTGGTTTGCGCGGGCCTGGTTATTACAACTGGGATGCCAGCGTACAGAAGGACTTCCTGCTTACGGAGCGGTTCAAATTGCAGTTTAGAACCGACTTCTTGAACATGTTCAACCGCGTCAATCTGGCCGTACCGAACACAACCGTCCAGACGTCGACGACCGGTCTCATTCAAGCTTCGCAACCTCCGAGAAATATCCAGTTTGCGCTGAAGCTGTACTACTAACCCCGACTGACGTACGATGGGGCAGGCCACACCCCGCCTGCCCCATTTTTTTTTGGAGCGAACTATTTTTACGAGATGGATTTTGACGAGCGGAGCTGCTTGCTCCGTTTTTGCATTTATGGCGGTTGGCCAATCGGCCAAAGTACCGGTAGCGGCGGCGCATCCGGAAGCGGTGTCGTCCGAAAAGGCGATGGAACTGGCAGAACAAGGACACTGCAAGGAAGCAATGAAGACGCTGAAGCGCACTGTTGCGAGCGGTGTGAACGGCGAACAGAGGAAGAGAGCGGGATTGCTGGGAGTGCGCTGCGCCATGACGACGGGCGACCTGGCCAACGCCGAAGAATTGTTGCAACTGTTGGGAAGGGCGTTTCCACAAGATCCGGAAGTTTTATACGTTACGGTGCACGCATACTCGGACCTGTCCACGCGGGCGGCGCAGCAGTTGGCAGCGGTGGCTCCGGAGTCGGCGGAAGCAAGAAAGCTGAACGCCGAGTCCCTGGAGTTGCAAGGCAAGTGGAATGAAGCGGCGAAACAGTATGAAGAGATACTGAAGAAGACGCCGGACGCGAGAGGGATACACTTCCGGTTGGGGCGAGTCTATTTATCAAAGCCCGGAGGGACCCCGGACGAAATTGCTCTTGGGAAAAAGGAGCTACGCGAAGAGGTTGCGATCGATCCGAAGAATACGGCCGCCCTCTATGTGCTGGGCGAAATGGCGAGACAAGAATCGGACTGGCCGGAGGCGATCGCGCAGTTCTCGAGCGCGGCGAAATTAGATGCAAATTTTGGCGATGCATTTATGGGATGGGGAGCGGCGCTGATAGCGGAGAGAAAATTTGACGAAGCGGTAGCGCCGCTGCGGCAAGCGGCGAGACTTCAACCCGGGAACACTGCGGCGCATTACAACCTGGGATTGGCGCTGCTGCGAAGTGGGAAGAAAGAAGAAGCGGATAAGGAATTTGCGGTGCAGAAGAGGCTTCTGGCGGAACAAGAGGCGGAGAAGAACGCGTTGGTCGAGGGGAATAAGCCGCAGTAGGGGGCAGACGGCGGTTCAACGCCGCTCAGCGGATCTCGGTTCAGGGTCACGATTCGGAGAGAACTTCAGCGGCAATTTTGAAGGCGTGATTTGCGGCAGGGACGCCACAGTAGATGGCGGCGTGGAGTAAAGTTTCGCGAATTTCGTCCGGAGTGACGCCGTTGTTGCGAGCAGCGCGCAGGTGAAGGCGAAATTCTTCTTCGCGGTTCAAAGCGACCGTCATGGCGAGCGTCAGCAGGCTGCGGGTGTGGCGCGATAGGCCGGGGCGCGACCAGACTTCGCCCCAAGCATAACGCGTGATCAAATCCTGAAATGGTGCAGTGAAGTCGTTTGTGGACTGGGTAGCTCGGTCTACGTGGTCGTTGCCGAGGACTTCGCGGCGGATTTTCATGCCTTGCTGGTGGCGTTCGCGATCGTCCATTTGTTTTTCCTCACGCAGAGAGAAAATTTTCCACTAGAGAAGTGAACTGGGCCGCGGCTTCAATGTTGGAAAGATGCGCGGCGCGGAGCTCTACGTATTGTGCGCCGGGAATACTTTCCGCTAGGAAGCGGCCGTCGGCGGCGGGAGTGGCGAAATCGTGGGAGCCGGCGATGACCAGGGTCGGAACAGGGATGGATGAGACGTTATCGCGAACATCGAAATCACGGATAGCGGCGCAGCAAGAGGCGTAGCCGGCGGGATTGGCCGACTCGATCATAGATTTGGCTGATGCCGCGACGTCAGGGTGGAGGAGAGCGAAGTCGGGCGTGAACCAGCGCGAGACGACAGCGGAGGAAACGTCGGTCAAGCCTTTTGAAAGGACGGCGTCGATTCGAGCGTTCCAGGCTTCGTGCGTGCCGATTGACGCACCAGTGTTGCAGAGAACGAGTTTGTTAAGGCGGGAGGGCGCGTGTTGGCCGAGCCACAATCCAGTTTGACCACCCATGGAAAGGCCGCAGAAGTGGACGCGATCGAAGCGGAGCGCGTCAAGGAGTTGCAGGACGTCGCTTGCGAGGGTTTCGATGGAATAAGGCCCAGGCGGCGCGGACGATTGGCCGTGGCCGCGCGTGCTGTAGCGGAGAAGGCGGTATCGCGAAGTGAATGCGGCGAGCTGCGGATCCCACATGGAGAGATTTGCACCGAGAGAATTGGACAGTACGAGGACAGGACCGGAGTCCGGGCCGGTGAGGGAGTAGTGGATGCGAACGTCGCTGAGATCGGCGAAAGGCATGGGTCAACCTTTTGCGGAACGCTGGTGTGATTTGCCGCGAGAGCGTGCGTTGAGAAGAATGGCGTCGATGAATGCGGACGACGAGCCGAGGTAGTTGTGCGGTTCGAAGAGACGATCGAGATCGGCAGAGGAGAGTTCGGATTGGGAAGCGAGGACGTCCCGCAGGTGACGCCTGGAAGAAATAGCCGTTTGGCAAGCGGCTTCGATTTTTTCGTGAGCGGCGGCGCGGCCGATTTTTTCGGCGAGGCTCATCGAAATGGCTTCTGCGTAAATGAGGCCGTGAGTTAGTTCAAGATTTTCGCACATGCGCGTCGCGCTGACTTGGAGATTCGGCGCGAGACCGGCAAGGTGATGGAGGGCGCCGGCGGTGAGACGGACGATTTCAGGGAGAGTGGTCCATTCGGCGTGCCACGAGCCGAGACCGCGTTGATGTTCCTGTGATTGCGTGGTGAAGATGGTGGCGACGAGACCGGGAACGCGATTTGTTGCGGTGAGAATGGCGGCGCAAGAGACGGGATTCTGTTTGTGCGGCATGGAGGAAGAGCCGCCGCGGCCGGTGGCGTGCGGTTCTGCGAGTTCGCCGATTTCGGTTTGCATGTGAAGCGCGAGGTCGTGCGCGATCTTGTTAAGGGTGCCGGCGCAGAGAGCGAATGTTGAAGCAATTTCGGCGATGCGGTCCCGATGGGAATGCCAGGGCACGGCCGGGAGCGGGAGAGAAAGTTCGGCGGCGAGATGCCTCGCGACAGCAAGACCGTGCGTCCCGAGAGCGGCGAGAGTACCAACGGCACCGCCGAATTGGAGCACAAAGGCGCGTTCGGCCAGCGAGAGCAAGCGATCGCGGTGGCGGAGGAGAGCGTCGAGCCAGCCGGCGACGATAAAGCCGAAAGAAGTGGGGAGCGCTTGTTGGAGGAGGGTGCGGGCAACGATGGGAGTGGCGCGGTGCTTTTCGGCGATGGCGGCCAGGGAATCGCAGAGAGCGTCGAGGTCGGAGAGAATCACCATGGATACGGAACGAAGTTGCAGGATGAGGGCGGTGTCGATGGCGTCCTGACTTGTAGCGCCCCAGTGGACGAAGCGGGCGGCGTCGGCGTCTTGCCTGGCGACGAGTTGAGTGAGTTGTTTGACCAGAGGAATTGCAAGATTAGCGGAGGCGGGAACGGCGTCGGCGAACGCGGGAAGGTTGAAAAGTTCTGCGCGACAATTTGCGGAGATGACGGACGCGGCGGCGGCGGGGATGACGCCTGCTTTCGATTCGGCGCGAGCGAGGGCGGATTCAAAATCGAGCATGAACTGGATGGAAGCCGAGTCCGCGAAGAACGGTTCGGCGGACGGGGAGTAGAACAGACCATCGAGGAGGGGCATGAAGAGAGTGTAAACGTTCCGGGGCGAAGGAAAAACGATTTCGTTAGGCGCGAGGGCGTAAGGTAGACTCCTCGCGAAGCGCGACACGAGGGCGAACGAGATGAAGAAGAATCGAAAAGCGATACAGGTGGAGTGGGGAGACTGCGACCCGGCGGGAATTGTTTATTACCCGAGATTCTTTGAGATGTTCGATTCGTGCACGAATGCGCTGTTCGAAAGCGTGGGATTTAAGAAACAAGAAGTATTGAAGACCTACGGGCTGGCGGGAATTCCAATGGTGGAGACGAGCGCGCGATTTTTTGTGCCGTCGAGCTTTGGGGATGTGGTGACGGTGGAGTCGGAGATCGTGGAGTGGGGGAACAGCAGCTTTCGCGTGGAGCATAAACTGTTTCGCGGAGAGGTGCTGGCTGCAGAAGGATTTGAAAAGAGAGTGTGGACGGCGCGGGCGATGGACGGGTCAAACAAATTGCAGAGCAAAAAGATTCCGCAGGAAGTGAAAGACCGGTTTCAGTAGCGGCGGAAAAAATGAACCCGGCGGAGTGGTAAGCCGCCGGGTTCGATGAGATTTGATTCGATTATCTGGCTCTGATTTCCAGCGGTGCGGTCAGCTTGAAAGTAAGAGCCGTTTCCGCGGGAAGCACGACATCGGCTTTTCCGGTGAACGCTGCCCCGCCTGTGCCCGCGCCCGCGCCGACACCGGCGCCGATCGCTGCGCCTTTACCGCCACCCGCAAGCCCGCCAATCAGCGCTCCAAGTGCGGCGCCGCCTCCGACAGCAACGGCAGTGCGCTTACCTTTGCCTTTGTGGCTGAAGCTAGGGGCTGAAGTGCTGATGTCATAAGTCTTGCCGTCGATTTCCACGCTCTTAAGCGCGAGTTCGAGCAGCGAAGCGCCTTTGAAGCGACCAGCGGCTTTGGCGTCCTTTACGGTGCCGGTTGCGCGTGTACCTTTGGGGATGACGACTTTGCCGTTGATTTCGACGGGAGTCTCGACGGTGGCCTGGAAGGATTGCCCCGGCGTTGCCGTTTTGGAGCTGAGGGACTCATCCAGGACAACTTCGAGGGCGGTATCCGCCGGAACGACGATGGCTCGGACAGCCATTGGCTCTTTTTCCCTGGCGGATCTGGATTTGCTGGAGGCTCCGGAGTCGCCCCCGGAAGCAGGATCGGTGGCGGAATCGGAGTTAGTTGCGGCCTGGTCGGCCGATTTGGAACATCCGGTCAGGGCCAGGGCGAGGGTGGCGGCACAGAGCGGGAGATAAGAGAAACGACGAAACAAAGTACACCTCCGAAAGTAGATAGATGAACTGCGGATGGCCTACAAACCATTGTTGGGGTGAATGAGCCGCGGCGCAAGGAGGAAATTGGCAGCCGCTTAGAAGGAGTTTAGAGGCGAAGGGACGGAAAGACGGCGTAGTGCTTAGGGGCTTTTAATCAAGAAACCTTCGAGCTCCAAGTGCGGCGGAAAGTTGCCGAGAAGTGCCAGGCAATCGCTGGAGAAGTCATGGGCCTCGCGAACGTGAGTTATCGAGGTTTCCCTTCTCTTTTGCCGGCACCGCCGCCACCACGCAGCCGTTCACACAAGACCAAACGACATTGGCGGCAACCTACGTCGGCAATGTCAATACGACCAGCGTACAGCTTTCAAACGGCGACGCGATCGGGGGCAACGTTCCCGGCAGCCAAAGTTTCCTGAACGGTAGTGGCAGCGTATTGGTTCGTTGCAGAGTCTTTACCCGGCGCTGCAGTCCAACAAGAAAACTGCTGTCACCCGGGTGCAAAGTGCGTTGACGCAGTTGAGCGCGCAGCGGGTCTTCTTCGGAAATGCGCTGAATCAGATTAACCCGAGTGAAAATTACTTGCGCCAGAACAAAGTCAACCTCAGCTCGGAAGCGAACGCACTGATCGCCGATGCTGCCGCGGCGGCTTCCAGCTCTCGCAAGCCCAGACGGCCTATCAGGCTGAGCTTAGAGCCACAGCGCGTGTATTGGACTTGCCGTCGCTGCCGAATTTCCTTCAGTAAGCTTATTCGCGATTTGTATTCAACGGAGCGCGTGTATTGACGCGGACTTACCTGGAAACCGAGTACGGGTCGTATGGCACGGAAGAACCCGGATAAGCAAAAAAAAGCACCGTGGGATAGGGGCTTGGAATTTTGTTTAGCAGCGGCTCGTCTTTGCCGTTCAGTGTTTTCTCGAAAAAAGCCAGGATGTAGTTGTTATAAACCTCTTCTTCGAACTTGGGGTCGAGCCCGCTCGTCTTTGTTACTCGCCTGATCCGTGAATAAAGCGGCCGGTCTGTGAAATCCAAATGCATGCTGTCTGGGATGCGAAGGTAATATCCGCCATATTCATGCAGCCATTTTGTTTTCCGGTCCCGGTCGAGTTTCTCCATCAAGCCGTCGTCGTGCACATCTTTGTTCTCGGAATTCAGCAGTGGCGCAACATCTCGAAGGCCGTCGCTGAGGAAGTAGAAAATCGGTTGCGGAGTTCCAGCGTCTCCAACCGTTCCGTAGACTGCACCATCGAGGTTTACCGCAGACTTGAATCGCCTGTCCAGGTAGCACGCTTCTACTGATGCCGCACCACCGAACGAGTGCCCAAGTGCGCCGACGCGGGTGAGATCAATTCGATCCGTGAATAAATTCCTGTTGTCGCTGCGATCGAGGTCAGTGATTTTGTCGAGCACAAACTGCAAGTCGAGGGCGCGCCGCGTGGCGAGCGCATCGAGCTTGTACATCTGCTCGGGCGACTCAAGTTCATCCGCGTCGCGCGGAAAATCCGGAACGTGCTCGACGGCCGCGACGATAAAACCATGACTGGCGAGCATTTCATAGAAGACCGCGTACGGAGATCGACCTGAGTTCCACAATGGAGAAAAAAGAAGCACAGGAAATTTCTGTTGTGAGTTGTCGACCCGCGCGCCGATCTTTGCGTGCGTCTTTACCAGCCGCAAGTATTTCGTAAAAAGGGTTCCCGCATCGGCGTCCCGGTACGGCGCGATCGGCCCGGTTGCTCCCTGTGCGGCCGGATACCAAAATTGGACCACGATCTTACGAGTTCGATTTTCGCTCGCCAGTGCCCCCGGCGTTTCCTGGCGCGTCCATACTCGCGTGTCGGTTCCGACGGCATAGGGGCCCGACGGAATTGGAAGCGAAAAAACCGGCATCAGCCAGCATGCTGCCAGGGAGCTGACAAGCAGGAAATAGCCGCTGGCGACCAGCAATTTTCCTGCGTGCGCGAGTGGCTTGCCACGAAAGGCCAGAATCGGCAGGACAAACGCGACCAGTACGGCGGGATAAATTTGCCACCGGTACGTCTCTTGGATAAGGAGAGAGACGCCGAGCAGGGGAGTGGCGAGTGCCACAATCTTGCCGCCGCGCTTGAGCTGTCCTTTTTGTTGCAGGAACAGCGACAGCGCAAAGAGGTTCAGCACAAGAACGGCGATTTCCAGCGGCGTCATTTAGTCTTGGTACTTACTGCGGGGATTTTGCTTGCATACCGCGCTGCGCGTTGGGATCGATGTTTTTCGCCAAATCTGAAAATTTGGCGTCACGTCCGTCAAACACATCTGGCCAAGATATCGTTGCACGTCAGGGTCATAGTCGATAAAACTCGTCGCTCCACCCAAGTCTTCAACCACGATTTCGGCGTTTTGCAATTGTGACAGTACCCGCTGTTTGTCGGCCGGAAACATCTGGCCCGTCCGCACGAACCATACATTCGGTGACTCAATACTCGGAAAATAATGATGCTGGCCCGTTCCATAGGAGAACAGGAATAATTTATTGCCCCGCGACAGTTGCAGTACGTCGCTCCAATCTTTCACCCAGTCGGCATGTGCATAGAGATTGGCGGTGTCCGCATTCTTCACGGACGTCCTCCAATCGATCAGGGTTCGTCGCGCTTGTGCCGCGGTTCCAAGCAACCCGATCGCCGCCAGCAGGATCAAGATTCCTTTGCGGAAAATCTCATGCGGCAGTTGCGAGGCGCCGACCAATACTGCTGCCAACAGCCATGGGCTGTACACGATCTCCTGCCCCGGTACGCCGTAGCCGTGAAATGCAAAAATAGCCTGCATCACTGCGCAGATCAGAACCAAGGCGTGCTTTGGCTGAATCTTTTTTTCCGCCCAAACTGCTCCCACCGAACGCGCA
>Ga0247669_1000237_pt1 | contig 26423 bp, 27 predicted proteins | sample CNK10_metaG_FD_182734 | JGI IMG/M metagenome (GOLD analysis project Ga0247669, IMG submission 182734) | Soil microbial communities from Purdue University Martell Research Forest, Indiana, United States - CNK10 | ecosystem: Environmental > Terrestrial > Soil > Temperate forest > Bulk soil... | reverse complement strand
GAAGAGATTTTCCGCAATTATGAGCTGCTGCAGGAGGCGGTAGTCCGCAAGCGAAAAGCGTTTACGCGCTCGGGAGGAGAGGGGAAAGAAGAACAAAATATCGCGGACCAGGTGGGAATTCAGCTGATTGCACGCGCGGGATACTCTGCGAAAGCTTTCGGGGATTTTTTCGACAGGCTGGCAGAGACGAAGGGTAAAACAGGCAACTGGCTTACCGACGTTCTGGGAGCGACGAAGCCGGACGCGAAGCGTTTGCGGGAAATTCTGAAACAAACGCCAGCCCTGGCGGCAGCGTGCGGGGCAACGGCGAACGCGGCCAATGCGGCGGAATTCACGAAATGGCAGACGGCGGCAATAAACTACGTCGGCCTGGGGCACAAAGAACAATTGCGCGGTGTCTTTTCGACGGCAAAGTTGGATCCGCCGCTGCAATCCGACATCCGGCAGATACGGTTCAGTCCGGACGGGAAATACCTTCTCGCGCAGGACGAGTCGACGATTTTTGTGATGACGCGGGAGCCGTTCGCCGCCCAATTTACGATTTATGCGCCGGACGCGCATCCCGCAAGCTTCACGCCGGATTCGGAATCGATTGTTTTTTACACGGAGAACTTGCGGGTGGAATCATGGTCAGTCGCAGATCGCGTACGCAATTCCGCGAGTGAGGTCACGATTTCCCACGGCTGTCTTCAGACGGAACTGTCTCCGAACGGAAAATACCTGGCTTGCTACGGAGAGGAATTTGATCTCACACTCTACGACGTGGCTAGCGGCAGCCAAGTGTTCCAGAAGAAAAACTTCTATACGCCGCGGACGTTCCGGGAATTCCTGATTCTGTTCTTGGCAAGGCTGCTCGCAGAAGGTTCGGTGCACATCATAGAGATGCACTTTTCGCCCGACGAACGGTATTTTCTGGCGGGTGCGCTCGACACATCGACCATCGACGTCGATGTCAACTCGATGCAGACGGTATCGATGCCCGGCTCGGTGCGAGCTCTGCTTTTGCATGATTTCACGTTTTTAGGGTCAGACAAAATCGCGGGCGTGGACTCGTATAACCCCAAGAACTCAGGCATTGTGAAATTTCCCAGCGGAGAATCGTTGCAAAAATTTGCTCTGGGGGAACAGAAACTCGATGCAGCTGCAAACAATCGCTATCTGATTCTTCGGCCAATCAAAGACCATCCCGTTGGAGTAATGGATTTGCAGTCCAACAAGGTCGTGCTGTCGACGGACAAAGAATCGCTGGACATTTTTGGAGATTATTACGTCCGTGAGCGGACCGACGGCGATCTAGGAATGATAAGCATCACGGAGCAGAAGGAGATTTCCCGGTTGAAGCTTCCGTTGGGGCAATTGGGAAATCTGCGCGCGTTTGCGATCTCACCCAATCTTCGATGGATGGCGATTTCAGAGAAATCAAGAGGCGGCGTTTGGGACTTGCTGGAACAGAAGCGCGTGTTTTACGTACGTGGATTCCGAGCAGCCGAGGTTTCGCCGGAAGGAATGGTCGATGCAGATTTTCCGGAGTACCAGGGGACAAAAAGAAGTATGGCCCATTTGGAACCCGTAAGCCGTCGCATCGACAAAGGAATAGAAATTGGCGACGCTAAAATTTCGCAGTTTGGAAGCGTGCTGATTCGGACGACGCACAACGGAAAAGACGATTGGAAGCCGCGAAATCTGTCACTGGAAGGACTGGACGTCAAAAACAACGGCGTCCTATGGAGCCACACGTATCCAAAGGAGGCGCCGACGATCTTGAGCAACCGGACGGAGGGAAATCTCGTGTTTTCCTGGCCGGCAAATTCGGACGGGGCGAAACTGGAAATCAGAAACAATGCGGACCTCAGCCAGCGATGGCCGAAGCCGGATGCCAGCAACGAAGACTATTTTTTGGAAGTGGTCGAGCCAAAGACTGGGAAAATTACCGGTGCGTCGTTTGTGCGCACCAACAAAGGAGCGTTTCGCATCCGAGAAGCGGAATCCGCCGGTGACTGGCTGGTCGCATCGGACTCTTCGAACCGGTTGCTAATCTATTCGCTAAAAACGGGAGAGCAGACGGGGATTCTGTTTGGAAGGCGGCCCGTCGTTTCCCCGAGCGCCCCGCTGCTGGCGGCGGAGAATGAAAGTGGCCAGCTGTCGCTCTACGACCTCAACAAATTGGAGCGGCGCGAACGGTACGTGTTTACTAGCCCGATAGCATACACGTATTTTGCCGCGGATAATCAGCGACTGTTTGTGCTCACAGGAAATCAGAACGCGTATTTCCTGATGTTGCCAAAGGCGGAAGCGACGGCGGCGAATCACTAAGATCCAAGGCTTTGTAGCGGCGACCAGTCACCAAGAGATTCAGTCTTCAGGCATCGCAGCGGAAGCGGTAACCGAAGCCGGGAACGGTTTCGATGACGAATGAAGAAATCATGAAAAGAGAAGGGTTTGGAGCGGCGGTGATAATGCTTTGAGTACGGGAGAAGGGGCGATGAGCCGTCATGGGACACAATTACTGGGAAGCGTTGGGGAATGGGGCGAGATTCTGAAGCGACTGGCGATCTTGTTTTGTGCAGTGATGCTGCTGAATGTTGGGGCATGCAAGAAGCCGGAACCGGCGATAGGGACGGTGCGGGGAGCGGGAAAGATCAATGCTTGCTCGCTGATTACGAAACAGGATGCGGAAATGTTGATGGGGCCAGGCGCGAAGAAGGTGCTGCACGCGGACTGGAATGAGTGTTACGTGATTCAAGCGACGACGCCGGAGGGCGATACGGCGAAGCCGTCGCCGGAACATGCGTTTGTGGCGTTGCGTGTCTATACGCGACAACGATGGGAGCAGGACAAGAACCCACATGGCGGATCGGATCAAGTGATTAATAAGATTGGAGACGAAGCGATCGATCAGGGGAGCGCAATAGCGTTTCGAAAGGGAGACAACTGTTTTATGTTGTCAGGCTGGCGGAGTTATCTGGATTCGGCCGAGCACCCAATCACGGATTTGCCGAACAAGATTTTGTCGCGAGTACCGTAGAAGGGATGCGAGAGGTCTTATGAAAAAGTGGTGTATGGGAGTGGCGGCGATTGTTCTGCTTGGCGGATGCAAGAGCAATACGACTGTGGGCGGGTATTTGGCGGGTCCAGAGAAACGGAAGATCTATACGCTGAGCGATGTGGATAAGGATATGAAGGATTCGGGTGTGCAACTGAGCAGCTCGAAAGAGGATTTGAAGAATTTTGCGAAGACGCATCCGAATTACGAGGTTTGCCAGGATACGGACTATCTTTTTGTGGCACGAATGCGGAACAGCAAGGTTGATAAGCAGGTTTCCGACCAATATATTGTGGCGACGTACGATAAAGACGGCAAGATTTTGAACCTGGAAGTTGGGCCACCAGAATTCTCCGTGGGAAACCTGCCAAGTTATTGCCACCAGTAAGCGCGGCCGGGACAGAAATTGAGGCTATTCCCAATATTGAGCTGCACTAAACTGTAGTCATGATTGACGCTCACAAGTTCTTTTTGTTTCTTGCGGCCGCGTTTGTTTTGGCTGCGACGCCGGGGGCGGGGATTTTTTATGTGTTGGCGCGGACGCTGGCAGGGGGGCGGCGCGAAGGAGTGGAATCGTCGCTCGGGACGTTTGTGGGCGGTCTATTTCATGTGATAGCGGCGGCGCTGGGAATTTCCGCGATATTGGCGGCGTCGGCCGTGGCGTTTCATACGGTAAAGTATGCGGGCGCGGCGTATCTGGTTTTTCTGGGGATTCGGATGATCCGGGCGCGGAATGAGGCGATGCCGGCGAAGACGGAAGCGCCACGCGGAAGCGCGTTCCGGCAGGGAATTTTTACGGAAGCGCTGAATCCGAAGACGGCGCTGTTTTTTCTTTCGTTCATTCCGCAATTTATTGCGCCGGTGCGCGGGCACGTGTTCTGGCAGTTTGTGGTGTTGGGCGTGATTTCTGTCGCGATGAACACGGCTGCGGATTTGGTGGTTGTATACCTGGCGGCGCCGCTGGAGAGAAAACTCAAATCGAGTGCGAAGTTCCGGCGCGGGCAGCGGGTTGCGTCGGGAGTCGGAATGATTGGATTGGGCGCGTACGTCGCGTTTGCTGATACAAAATAATAGAGGCAAGGACCCGGCGTGAGGTTGAATACTTTCGCGGCGATTTTGTGTTTGTGGCAATTTCGGCAGGGGCCAGAGCAAGCCGCACCGGAAGTCGAGATCGTTTCACCGCTGCCTTGCGGCGAAAAAGGGCACTACGAGATATCGAAGCCTGCGTTTGTGTTTCGAGATCGATATCAATCTTTCGCCGAGGTGGACGCAACGAATTTCGTGATTCACCCGTTTGAAGGTAAGAGGCATCTCATATGTGGCAGACGGAAAGCAGGTTATTGGGAATCGCGCGACGATTTGACATTAAACTCGCTTCGCCTCATGAATTCCTACTCTTTGCCGTCGAGCGATCCGAAATCAGGACTTCTGCTCGTAATCCTTGAATATAACGGAGCAAGCGGGAGCTCAGATAGCGCCGGAATTGCTCAAGTGTGGAAATTGGGCGAAAGCGCGCTTAGCATCCAGCAGCAAATTGTCTACAACAAGCATTTTGGCGGAGCCGGAGCCTATCAGAAGTTTCCGTCCAAAGGCCACCAGCTTGCTGTGCGCGCATCACACTATCTTCCCTGAGACGCGCGCTGCTGCGTTTCTGCATATGACGAATTGACCTTTCGCTGGACGGGCGCTCAGTAAGAGCTCGCCCGCATCGAGACTGGACGATTGAATCGACGGTCTGACACGGGTTCTTTCTCTAAGAAAATTAACTAACGCGGGCCCGGTTCGAAGGGCTGGATTGCGCCGCTGAAGCGTACGCTACCTGGGTTCAAAGGGCTGGATTACGGCATTGACCAGGAACGGGTCGTTGAACTCAGTCGTGTCGCCGGCGATTTTTCCTTTTACGGGCAAGAGGCGGGCGGAGAGAGGCTTTTTCCATTTGACGGCGAGGCTGGCGACGTCGGCGAGGACGAGAGTGAGTTGATCGGTGGTGATGTCGCCGGGAAGCGGAATGGTGTCGAGGCCAGTGCCGCAGACAGCGGAGTACGACAGCAGGCCTTCGAGGGAGACGCGGCCCTGGCTCCAGCGTTCGGCGAGGCGGGAGTCCTCGAGAATCGGGAGCATGAGGCCGTTGTAGCCGGTTTGTTTCACGTGGACGGCTTTGACGGCGGCGGTGATAGTGGCTGCGGCGGTAAGCGTTCCGGCCGAGCCGAAAGGTTGCGCGATGAGATTTTCGATGGCGGCGCCGATGGAGACATCTTTCAGCGGCGCAGGAGAAAGATCGATTCCCACGTACGCCCAGCCGGTTTCCATATCAATACGATTAGCGTGGCGCTCGATTTCGATGGCTTCGCTCGAGAGCATGCTGGTTAATTTTTGGCGGGCGGAATCAATGTCGGTAGCGCCGCGGAATGCTTCGGCTACGACGTTGGCCGATTCGAGGCCAATGGCGAATTGATGGCCGAAGCCGTCGACGTAGGCGGCGGTGAAAAAAGGCGAGAGCGGCGGAACGTCGGCGATGGCGCCTAGATTGAAATTGCCCTGGCTATGTTCAGTGGTGTCTTCGAGTTTTTTGATGGCGCGTGCGGCGGCGCCGATGGCGCGCCAGCGGACGCCGTCGTCTCCAGCGATGACAATGCTGCCGCGAATGTGTTTGGTGCTGGCGAGAATATCGGCGAGAAGATCGGCTTGTGATTCCGGATCGTCCGCATTCAGCATGGCGGGGCCGATGCCAGGCGCGAATTTTTCCTTTTCGGCGAGCGTATCAATTTCCTTAAAGAAAGCGACGGTTTGCTGCGGCGTGAGGCCCTTGGTGTATTCGGGGAAAGGCTGGGTAGCGATACGGATGGTTTGAACTTCGTAGCCGCGGGATTCGAAGATGGTTTTGGCGCGGCGGAGCATTTGCAGTGCGTCGGCGATTTGCTGCTGATATTGCGTGCGGTCGAGGTTGAGGAAAGCGGTGATGGTGCGAATTTTTGGCCTGGTTGGAGATGGCGCAGCGGTTTTTTGTTGCGCGAGAAGCAAAGAGCCGGACGACAAGGCCAGAAACGCGGCAGCGAAAGCGAGACCAAGGACGGAGCGGATGCGCATGTGACTTCTCCCTTAGGCACGATAACTCGCGCCTGCGGAAGATGACAAGGAAGAGGATTAGTAGGCGTGGGTCGGTTTGAAGGTCTGACCCAGTCCCACGAACCCAAAAATTTTAGACTGACCCAAGCCGGACTAGCGGACGTCGGGGTAGATTTCGTCGGCGATCCAATAATTGGCGAGGAGCATGGCGAAGAGAGTGCCGACGAGCCAGAGAATCCAGCGATGCGAGAGCCAGGACGCGCGGAGATTGGAGTTGAGAAGCGTCATGTCAACGAGATAGGCAGCGGTGTAGCAGAAATTGGCGAAGAGGGCGAGCACGGTCATGGGAACAAGGGTCACGAGATGGAGCGCAGGTCGGAAGTGCGGCCAGGAAGCGATTAGCCAGACAAGACAAACGCCGAGCAAGATGAGGTTGTAGAGGATGCGGCGCGGCTCCCAGAATCGCGCGGCGGTCAAGAGGAGTTCGCGGAAGTTGCCGGTTTGCGGAGAGGAAGCGGAACAAGTCATAGGCACCTCTTGGATGTACGGGAGGGAGAATAGCGGGAGGGCTGTGCGTTGTCAAGTACTTTGAAGCGCAAAGTATAATGGTTGGCCGCGAACTCAAGGAAGTTTTGAAGAAGTGAGGAACAGGATAGTGACGGCAACGAATGAGGTCCACGCTAACCGCGGTGACCCAGGCGGGAACGTTTTTGGCGGCGGTTTTGACGAGGGCGATGTCTTTGCCGAGCGGCGCGGCAGCGACGTTGCGGGACAGAGGTCAAATTGCGCTGGCGAGCCAAACAAACGCGGCGACGACGGGAAGCAACCCTAGCGCGCGAGGGAGCGGACCAATAGAGCGCGGCGACCGCGAGCTCTGGCGCCGCGGACCGCGGTCGCGCAGGAGCGTAACGGCACACTCCAAAATACGCTGGCGGCTGCGAGTGACCCGGGGGGGGTCCATGAAAGACCACGATACCGCAATTGAGACGACGGCGAGATTTGGTCAAAGTGCGCGCTGCCGAGATTCTAAGAGAAGTATCGACCGGAGTCGACGGCCCGAAGGTGAAACAGGCCGCTTCAGAAAGCGGCCCCTACAACCGCCAAGAGTGTCAAACGTAAGCTGCGATTCCGGTGATTTTTTCGCCGATGACGAGCTTGTGGATATCGTTGGTGCCTTCGTAGGTGAAGACGGATTCGAGATTGTTCATGTGGCGCATGATGCAGTAATCGTCGACGATGCCGTTGGCGCCGAGGACGTCACGGGATTTGCGCGCGATGTCGAGTGCGATGCCGACGTTGTTCATTTTGAGCATGGAAATGTGAGATGGATCGACTTTGCCGGCGTCTTTGAGACGGCCGATGTGCATGGCGAGAAGCTGCGCTTTGACGATTTCCGTGATCATCCAGGCGAGTTTTTCCTGAACAAGTTGGTGCGACGCGATGGGCTTGTTGGCAAATTGTTTGCGGGTTTTTGCGTATTGCAGGGCGGTGTCGTAGCAGGCCATGGCCGCGCCGATTGCGCCCCAGCCGATGCCGTAACGGGCTTGATTGAGGCAGCCGAGCGGACCGCGGAGGCCGGTGACGCCGGGAAGAAGATTCTCTTCCGGGATTTCACAATCGCTGAAAGAAAGGCCGCTGGTGACGGAGGCGCGAAGCGACCATTTCCCGTGCACGTCCCACGTTTTGAAGCCGGGCGTGCCCTTTTCGACAAGGAATCCGCGAATTTTTTCGTCTTCACACTTGGCCCAGACGATGGCAACGTCTGCCAGCGAGCCGCTGGTGATCCACATTTTTTCGCCGTTGAGGACGTACTTGTTTCCTTTTTTGACCGCGCGGGTGAGCATACCGCCGGGATTGGAGCCGAACTGAGGTTCGGTAAGGCCGAAGCAGCCGATGGCTTTGCCCTGTTGCAAGAGCGGAAGCCATTTGTTTTTTTGCGCATCGCTGCCGAAGGTGTAAATCGGATACATGACGAGCGCGCCTTGGACGGAAACAAAGCTGCGAAGGCCGGAGTCGCCGCGCTCGAGTTCCTGTGTCATAAGGCCGTAAGCGACGTTGGACATGCCGGCGCAGCCGTAGCCGTGAAGATTCGCGCCGAAAAAGCCGAGTTCGCCAAGTTGCGGAACGAGGTGCATCGGAAAGGTGGCTTCGCGGCTGTGTTTTTCGATGATGGGAATGATTTCGTTTTCGACGAATTCCCGTGACGTTTGGCGCACGAGTTTTTCTTCGTCGTTGAGCTGGGAATCGAAATCGATGAAATCCACACCGCTGTACTTCGGCATTAGACGCTCCTTAATACGTTGTATTCATTATGACATTCCTGCTGGCTTGACGCATTTATGCGCCGGACCGCAAACTGCTTGGACACACTTGTTGGCGAGGATATGTGGGCAAATCGAGCCGCGGCAAGAAGAGACAAATTTCACCGGAAATCTTGATTTTTGACGTGGATGGGGTGCTGGTGGATGTGCGCGGGACGTATTGGCGGTCGGCGCTGGATACGGTGCGGCATTTGACGGGTAAGCGCGTGACGTATGCGGAGCTGCACAAATGGAAAGCAAAGCCCGGAAACAACGACGATTGGGCGATGGTGTCGAGCTGGGTAACGTCGCTCGGCAAGCCGATGAATTACGAAGAGGCGCGCGACGCTTTCAGCAAGTTTTATTGGGGGACGCCCGGCCGACCGGGAAACGTGAGGAACGAAAAGCACATCGTGTCGGCGCGGCAAATTGAGAAGTGGGCGAAACGGTATGAACTGAATTTGTTTACCGGGCGTACGCGGCAAGAGTTTACGTATACGTTTGCAAGGTGGCCGGCGACGAAGAAATTTCGCACGGTCGTGACGATGGACGACGTCGCGAAGATCAAGCCGGATCCCGAGGGCCTCTACAAAATTCTTGGCAAGCGTGATCCGGCGACGGCGCTCTATCTTGGCGACAACATTGACGACGCGCTGGCGGCGCGGGATGCACGCGTGCCCTTTATGGCGATTATTGCTCCGGGAGAGCATGGGTTTCGGGAGCGGTCCAAACGATTCCTCGAGCTTGGCGCATTGGCACTGCTTCCGCGTGCGACCGACCTTCGCCATTGGTTGAGCTAGTCCGAAGTAATCCCTAGCAATCAGTCGGGAACTTTTTGCGGCTGTCGCGGGAAGAATGAATGGGAAGAACTATTATGCGACCGTTCAAAGCAGGGATTCGAGTTTTTGCAATCGGCGGGCTTTGGGCTGCTGGGATTGCTGTGCATGCGCAAGCACCGGCCGGGCCGATGACGCAAACGACGTCTCCGGCGCCAGGGGCTGTTTCCCCGGCGAATACGGTGAGCAGCGCCAAAGCAGGGGCAGCGGCCGACGTTCCGAGGACGAAGAATTTGAGCGGGTCTTGGAAATTGAACAAGGACGAAAGTACGCAGCCGAAAAAAAGAGACGATGACGAGTCAGGCGGGGGCCGGCACGGAGGCGGAGGGCGCTCGGGCGGCAGTTGGCCCGGCGGCGGCCGCGGAGGATATGGCGGGGGAGGAATGCATCGCGGGATGAGCGATGATGAGCGAAAACAGATGCAGGAACTTACGAGACCATCCGAGACTCTGGATTTTACGCAAGAAGGCGCGACCATTGTGATGACGGACGATCTCGAACGGCGCCGGACGTTTTATACCGACGGGCGAAAAGTGAAGAAAGCGAAGGGCGAGGACAACCAGGAATTTGACGCCGCGTGGCAGGAATACCGCCTGGTGGCGGATTTTAAGGGGCCTGACGGCAACAAAATCGAGCGGACGTTCGAGGTGCTTAGTGGAAATCAGCAGCTGCGCGAGACGATCCACTTTATGACGGGCCGGAGCCAGCGCGAAGTCTATTTGCGGTACGTTTATGACCTGAAAGACGGCGGAACTGCCGCTGCGAAATAGATTTATTCCACGCATTTTGCCGCCAAAAACCGCGAAATCGAGCGGCCCCGCCGCGTTGACGGAAATCCCCACGGATGATATAAATTGATGTTCGGGTTGGTGGTTTCAGGCCGGCTGTGCGCTCCTTCCCGGGTAGGGGTATGGCGAGCCTGCTGAATAAGGGCTTAGTCGCGGTCTTCACGCAATACGAGGTTCAGGCAAACAATTTAGATGGGTTTGGGTCACCAATTAGGCGAACTCTTCCTCGGGGCTGTGCCTACAGTCCTGATTCTGATCGTTCTCTATTTCATTCTGAAATTGCTATTTTTTAAGCCGTTGCTTGCCGTGATGGCGGAGCGCGAGAAGCGGACTGCGGGTGCGCAAAGAGCGGCCGAGGCGGCGCAGGCCGTTGCCGCCGATAAGGTGAAGCAGTATCAAGAGGCTTTGAAGCACGCGCGGACAAAGGTTTATGCGGAGCAGGAAGCGGCGCGGAAGAAGTTGCTGGACGAACGCGCGGCGCTGGTAAGGGCTTCGCGAAATCTGGCGGCGTCGGAAGTGGGCGCCGCGAAAGAGAAGATCGCGAAGGAAGTTGCGACGGCGAAGCGGGAATTGGAAGCGGGGGTACCGCAGTTGGCCGCGGAAATTGCAAGGCGCGTGATGGAAACTGCGACGCCGGGCGGAGCGCGATGAGCCTGCGCCGGATTAGCGTCGCGGCGATGGGTGTGTGCGGCGCGTTGCTGCTTTGTGCGGGCGTGGCTGCCGGCGCGGAAGAAGGCGCCAAATCGGCGGAACATACGACCGAGATCTTCAAGTGGATCAATTTTGGTGTCACCATCGTCGCAGTCGTTTGGGCGTTTCGCAGGTATGCAGTTCCCGCTTTTAGAGAACAAGCGACCGGAATCAGTTCCGCAATTACGAAAGCGGCGGCGGTGAAGGCGGAGGCGGACCGGCTGCTCGCCGACGCCGAAGCGAAACTGGCGCGCCTGGATCAGGACGTTGATGCTTTGCGGTTGGCGGCGGAGAAAGAAGCGGCCGCCGATGCCGAGAGGATTCGCGAGATGGCGAAGTCCGACTCCGAAAAGATTTCGCTGGCGGCGCAGGCAGAGATTGAAGCGGCCGAACGCGCGGCGCGTATGGAATTGAAGACGCTGGCCGCGAAACTGGCGGTGGATGGCGCGGAATCGCTCCTCGTAAGGCAGTTGACGGCGCAGGCGCAAGAGGGGCTGGTCGGCGGATTTGTCGCGTCGCTGGAAGGGAGGCCGAATTGAAGTCGGCGAGCCTCCAATACGCGAATGCGCTGGCCGACGTTGCTCTAGAACAAGGAGCGGCGGAGCCGGTGCTGAAGCAACTGAATGATTTTGCGAGTGCGTACCGAGAATCGGCGGAACTGCGGAATTTTCTGGTCAGCCCAGCGGCGACGACCACACAAAAGCATGGCGTGGCTGAAAAGATCGCAGCGCGGCTGGGTGCGAGCAAGATTTTGCGTAATTTTCTGTTCCTGGTGATCGATCACCGGCGGACGCTCATGATCCCTGAGTTGGCGGTGGCGTTTGAGAGCGTGATTCGCGAGCGGCAAGGCATCGCGGAAGCGCAGGTTGTGTCGGCGGTGGAGCTCAGCGTTGCGCAGAAGAAAAGCCTCGGGCAGTCGCTCGAAAAGAAGACAGGCAAGAAAATTGAAGCAAAGTACGCGGTGGACAAAGGGCTTTTGGGCGGCGTTGTTGTGCGGATTGGGGACACGGTTTACGACGGGTCGCTGCGGCATCGGTTAAATGAGATGCGCGCGACGCTGACGGCAGAGTAAGGAAGCTTTCTTCAGGGGCTAAAGCCCAATGTTGGGAGCGCTGAACGTCGGAGCTAGGGCTCCGACCTCCTAAAGAGAGACGGAAACAACGGAGCAGGCATGGCAAACATTAAGGCAGACGAAATCAGCAAAATACTTCGCGAACAAATCGCGAACTATGAACAGACCGTAGCGGTCGAGGAAGTGGGCGCGGTCATCAGCGTCGGCGACGGCATTGCGCGTATTCACGGGCTGGAAAAGGTGATGGCGGGCGAGATGCTCGCGTTTCCGCACGACGTGTTCGGCATCGCGCTGAACCTCGAAGAGGACCAGGTCGGCGCGGTGTTGCTCGGCGAATATACGGCGATTAAAGAAGGCGATACGGTCAAGCGGACGAACACGATTATGTCCGTGCCGGTGGGTGAAGCGTTGATTGGGCGCGTAGTGAATCCGCTCGGCGTGCCTGTCGACGACAAGGGGCCGATTGCGGCCAAGCAGCGCAATGCGCTGGAGAGAATTGCGCCGGGCGTGTTGGACCGTCAGCCGGTGCGCGAGCCGCTGCAGACTGGTATTAAAGCGATTGACGCAATGATTCCGATCGGCCGCGGACAGCGCGAGCTGATCATCGGCGACCGCCAGACGGGAAAGACCGCCGTCATTCTGGACACGATCATCAACCAGAAGAGCAGCGGCGTGATATGCATTTACTGCGCGATTGGACAGAAGCGTTCGACGATTGCGCAGGTCGTGAAGGCGCTGACCGATGCTGGCGCGATGGAGTACACGATTGTCGTGGCGTCATCCGCGGCGGAGCCGGCTTCGTTGCAATACATCGCTCCCTACGCAGCCTGCGCGATGGGCGAATATTTCCGCGACAACAAGATGCACGCGGTAACTTTTTACGACGACCTTTCCAAGCACGCGCAGGCCTACCGCGAAATTTCTTTGCTGCTCCGGCGGCCGCCGGGACGCGAAGCGTTTCCGGGCGACGTGTTCTACCTCCACTCGCGCTTGCTGGAACGCGCAGCGAAGTTAAACGACAAGCTGGGAGCTGGCTCGCTGACTTCCCTGCCCGTAATTGAAACGCAGGCCGGCGACGTTTCCGCGTACATCCCGACGAACGTGATTTCGATTACCGACGGCCAGATTTATCTGGAAGCAGACTTGTTCAACGGCGGTATTCGTCCCGCGATCAACGTCGGTATTTCGGTGAGCCGCGTCGGTGGCAACGCCCAGATCAAGGCGATGCGGCAGGTGGCTGGCACGCTGCGTTTGGATATGGCGCAGTTCCGCGAACTCGCGGCGTTTGCGCAGTTCGGCGCGGATCAGTTGGACAAAGTGACGCAGGCACAGCTCGCACGCGGACAGCGGCTGACGGAAGTGTTGAAGCAGGATCAGTACGTCCCGCTCAGTATCGAGAAGCAGGTGCTCATTCTTTATGTGGCGACCAGCGGATCTTTGGACAATGTGCCGGTTCCGGAGGTGGGGCGCTTTGAGAAAGAATTTCTGCAATACGTAGAGACGAGCCATGGCTCAATTTTGAAGGCCATTGCCGACAAGAAAGCGCTCGATGACGCGATCAGGGCGGACATCAAGAGTGCCGTGGATTCATTTAAGGAGCGGTTTACGGCGGCAGTTGCGGCTGCTGCCAAGTAGGAACTAGACAAGGGACATGCCCACACTTCTTGATTTTCGGCGTCGCATCCGCTCGGTGAAGAACACCCAGCAGATTACGCGTGCGATGAAGTTCGTCGCGGCGGCGCGGTTGCGTCGTGCGCAGGAAAACGCATTGGCGGCGCGGCCGTATGCGCGAGAACTGGCCAAGATGTTGCGCTCGATCATGGGACGCATTGATGAGCCGCAACATCCGCTGCTGGCGACGCGGGCGGAAGAACGTGTGCTGGTCATCGTGCTGACGGGCGAACGCGGATTGGCCGGCGCATTCAATACCAACATTTTGAAGAAGGCGAACGAAGTTTTTCGCCTAAACAAGGGCAAGAAGTTGTCGGTGATCCCCGTCGGGAAGAAGGGCCGGGACTCGCTGAAGCGCGCGGGATTCGAATTTGCGGCGGAATACGTCAACGTGTTGGCGAAAGTGGAGTTTTCGGCGGCGCGGGAAATCGCGAATCTGGTGACGGAGCTTTACGCGAAGGAAGCGATTGATGCGGTTTACATCGTGTTCAGCGAATTCAAGAGCGTGATGTCCGCAAATTTGACTGTGCAGAAATTGCTGCCGGTAGAAAAGATGGAAGCGGCGGAAGGCGACTCAGGAACCGATTACATCTACGAACAGCCAGTCGAGAAGCTGCTCGATCGCTTGTTGCCGCGTTACGTCGAAACGACCGTGCTTCGCGCGATGCTGGAGTCTTCGGCTTCGGAATATGCGGCGCGCATGACCGCGATGGAATCGGCAACGAAAAACGCCGGCGAAGTGATTCAAGGATTGACGCTGCACATGAACAAGGTTCGTCAGGCGGCGATTACACGAGAAATTATTGAGATTGTGAGCGGCGCGAGTTCCACCGCTTAGGAGAAGGCATGGCTGAGAAATACGCAAACATCGGACACGTCGTGCAGGTTATCGGACCCGTGCTCGACATTCAGTTTGAGGCGGGCAAACTGCCGGCAATTTTTAACGCGGTTCGCATCACGAGCGAAGGTTACAACGTGCCCTTACCGCTCGACATTATCGCGGAAGTGCAGCAGCACCTTGGCGAAGGCCGCGTCCGCGCGGTCTCGATGGAGCCGGTCGAGGGCATGGTGCGCGGAATGAAGGCGTACGATCTCGGCACGGGCATCGAAGTTCCAGTGGGCCGGGCGACGCTGGGCCGCGTGATGAACGTGCTCGGCAAACCGGTGGATCAGCTCGGGCCGATTGTGACCGACACGTATTATCCGATTCACCGGCCCGCGCCGACGCTGGAACAACAGTCGACGAATTTGGAAATGTTTGAGACGGGCATCAAGGTTGTGGACTTGATGGAGCCGTATGTGAAGGGCGGAAAAATCGGGCTTTTCGGTGGCGCGGGCGTCGGAAAAACCGTTTTGATTATGGAATTGATTCACAACGTCGCGATGAAGCACGGCGGCGTTTCTGTGTTCGCGGGCGTCGGTGAACGGACGCGCGAAGGCAACGACCTTTGGCTCGAAATGAGCGAAGGCGGCGTCATCACACCGGGCAACAGCGAAAAGTCGCGTTGCGCTTTGATTTACGGACAGATGACCGAGCCGCCCGGGTCGCGTTTGCGCGTGGGACTGACCGGCCTGACTGTGGCGGAATATTTCCGCGACCAGGAGCACCTGGATGTGCTGCTCTTCATCGATAACATTTTCCGGTTCGTGCAGGCGGGTTCGGAAGTTTCGGCGCTGCTGGGCCGCATGCCGAGCGCCGTGGGTTATCAGCCGAACTTGAACACCGAAATTGGCGAATTGCAGGAACGCATTACTTCCACGAAGTCGGGTTCCATCACATCGGTGCAGGCGATTTACGTGCCCGCCGACGATTACACGGACCCCGCGCCAGCCGCAACATTTACGCACCTGGACGCGACGACGAACCTTTCGCGCCAAATCGTCGAACGCGGAATTTATCCCGCCGTCGATCCGCTGGCCAGCTATTCGCGCATTTTGGATCCGCGCATCGTCGGCGCCGAGCACTACGCCGTGGCTCGTGGCGTGAAATCGATTCTTCAGCGCTACAAGGACTTGCAGGACATCATCGCGATTCTCGGTATTGAGGAGCTTTCCGACGACGACAAGCGCACCGTCAATCGCGCGCGTAAGATCGAAAAATTCCTCTCGCAACCGATGTTTGTCGCAGCTCAATTCACAGGTCTCGATGGGAAATACGTGAAGATTGAAGACACGGTGCGCAGCTTCAAGGAAATCGTCGAAGGCAAGTATGACGACGTTCCGGAGCAGGCGTTCTACATGGTCGGCACAATCGAAGAAGTGCTCGAGAAGGCCGAAAAGATGAAGGCGAGCGCGTAGACAGAATGCCGGGCACCATGCAACTCGTGATCGTGACGCCGGAGCGGCAGCTTCTGAGCTTTGACGTTTCGGAAGTGACGCTGCCTGGCGCGGAAGGCGAGCTTGGTGTGTTGCCGGGGCACGCGCCGTTGATCACGGAGCTGGGCATCGGCGAACTGACCTATCGTGGGGCTTACACGGATGTGTCAGTACCTCCAACTGGTGAAACGGTTGAGCAGGAGTTTCGCCCACCGGACTGGCGGCCACATGTGGCGATTATCAGGGGCTTTGCGGAAATCCTGGGCGACCGGGTGACGGTGTTAGCGGAAACGGCGGAGCGCCCCGAAGAGATTGATATACAGCGCGCGAAAGCGGCCCTCGATCGCGCGGAAAAACGTATTGCCGCCGGCGCGGGTGCACAAGAAATAGACTGGGACCGCGCGACTGCGGCCTTGCAGCGCGCACTGGTTCGCCTCAAGGTTGCGGAATATGCGCCGCGCAGCAAGCGCAGTGTTGCTGTTCCCGGCCAGTAGGTCTCCTTTGGAACCTATCACCATGTACAGCACAACCTGGTGCCCGGATTGCCGGCGCGCGAAGGATTTTCTGCAACGCCGCGGCATTGCCTTTGAAGAGATCAACATTGAGAACGACCCCGACGCCGAGGATCTTGTGATCGAGGTCAACCAGGGCAGGCGCAGAGTCCCCACGATAAAAGTTGGAGACCGATTTTTTGCCTGCAGTCCTTTCAACCCGCATCAGCTTGCCGAAGAGCTGCAGATTCCTCTCAACGTCGAAAAAAAAGGCTAAGACTAGAGCTCCGCAAGGAGCGAGCGCTTCCAGTTGCGTATCTCCGTTTCATTCCTTTTGTAAAACGTCCATTGCTTGATGCGCTTGCCTCGAATCAGCCCGGTTTGCGCCAATATTTTTAAATGTTCGCTGGCGGTGGGATGACTGACGCGAAGTTTTCGGGCGATGAGCAGGCCGCAGACGCCGTCCTTGACGAGGTCTCCGTCGGTTTGCGGCGGGAAGTGTTTGCGAGGATTCCTCAGCCAGTTCAGGATTTGCAGGCGGTTGCGATTCGCGAGCGCGCGAAAGGTGGCGTCCTGGTGCACGGCTTCTCCGTCCAAAATGGTAGTTGCGCATTTAGCTAAATGCCGAAGTACAATCAGAGTCTATCATGGAACACTTACAAAACAGCTTTGCCGTTACTCGCGAGCGGATTCGGGAATTCTATCCCACGCTCGCTCCACACATTCGGCGCACGCCGGTGATTTCTGTGGATGGAACGGAGTTCGGATTGGAGCCCGGAACACTGGCTCTGAAGCTGGAGCTGTTGCAGCACACCGGATCGTTCAAGGCGCGCGGCGCGGTCACAAATCTGTTGACCAAGACCGTTCCGCGGGCGGGAGTAGTGGCCGCGTCCGGAGGAAACCATGGCGTCGCGATCGCGTTTGCCGCAAGAAAATTCGGCGTTTCAGCGAGGATCTATGTCCCCACAGTGGCTTCGATTGCGAAAATCGATCGCATCCGCGGGTACGGCGCAGAATTGGTGATAGCTGGAGAGCTTTACGCCGAAGCTTACGAGGAAAGCCAGAAATGGGCGGCGTCTTCGGGCGCTATGGCAATTCATGCGTACGATCAGCCCGAAACGTTACTCGGTCAAGGTACGGTTGGGCTGGAAATCGAGGAGCAGCTTCCTGATCTTGACACGGTACTCGTGGCCGTCGGCGGGGGAGGTCTGACGGGCGGCATTTCAGCGTGGTACGCCGGAAAGATTCGCATCATCGCCGTCGAACCGGCTAAGGCGCCTACTTTGACGCGCGCGCTGGAAGCGGGCCGGCCGGTTGACGCTGAAGCCGGGGGAATTGCCGCGGATTCGCTTGCGCCGCGGCGCGTGGGCGAACTAATGTTTCCGCTCGCGCAGAAATTTGTAGAGCGCGTCTTGCTTGTAACCGACGACGAGATCATGCGCGCGCAACAGGCGCTCTGGAAAGAGATGCGAATTGCGGCGGAACCCGGAGGAGCGGCCGCGTTTGCGGCTCTGCTTTCGAGGAAGTATCAGCCGGTGAGTACGGAACGAGTTGGCGTGGTGATTTGCGGTGGAAATACAGATGCGGTTGATTTTTCCAAGTGAGGAAGGGTGCAAATGTCTGTCTACGACAAATTGAAATCGATGGGAATCGAGTTGCCCGATCCGGTTGCGCCGGCCGCGGCCTTTGTAATGACGGTTCGCAGCGGCAATCTGCTTTTTGTATCGGGGCACATTGCGAAGCGCGACGGTAAGGCTTGGAGCGGGCAATTGGGCGCGGAACTGGCCACACAAGAAGGGAAACAGGCGGCGCGGCAGGCGGCGATCGACGTCGTGGCGACGATGCACCATGCATTGGGTGACCTGAACAAAGTGCGGCGCATTGTGAAAGCGCTTTGCCTGGTGAATTCAACGGCGCGTTTTACGGAACATCATCTCGTGGCCAACGGGGCGTCAGAGTTGCTGCAAGAAGTGTTCGGCGAAAAAGGCAAGCACGCACGAAGCGCCATCGGCGTCGCGCAACTCCCGCTGGGAGCGTGCTTCGAAATAGAATTGATCGCGGAAGTCTCCGACTAGGGGATTGCGAGCTAGTTCGACAGGCCACGCGTCCAAACGCGTGTGACCTGTAACGCTTCGTTCAGCAACAAGATATCCGCATCGGCGCCGGTGCGCAGAGCGCCTTTCTTGAATTCGATGCCGAGAACCTTCGCCGGATTGAGCGTAAGCATGCGCACAGCGTGAGCAAACGGAATTCCAAGCCCAACAATGTTTCGTAGCGCCCGATCGAGTGTGAGCGTGCTGCCGGCAAGCTTTCCGTCGGCGTCACGGCAAACGCCGTTTACTACGGTCACATCGATTCCGCCGAGCTTGTATTTTCCGTCGGGCATGCCTGTCGCCGGAGTGCCATCGCTAATCAACACGACGTGCTCAGGACCCTTTGCCTGGAGCAAAACTTTCATCGCAATTTCGTCAACGTGGATTCCGTCGGCGATCAACTCGGCGTTAACTTCCTCAGAAGTGAGCACCGCACCGATCACGCCGGGATCGCGGTGCGAAAACGGACGCATCGCGTTGTACGCGTGCGTGGCGTGATGCGCGCCGTGCGCGATAGCGGCTCGTGCCTGCTCGTACGTGGCGTCAGTATGGCCGATGGAGACAACCATGCCGAGGCTGCGGGCTGCATCGATGCAAGGCATCGCGCCGACAAGCTCGGGAGCAATGGTGAGAATGCGAGCATTACCGGACGCCGCCTGTAGAAATCTCTGTAAGACTTCCGCCGACGGTAACTGCAACAGGCTCGTGGGATGTACGCCTCGCCGTTCTTTGCTTAAAAATGGCCCCTCGAAGTGAATTCCCAAAATCTCGGCGCAAGGGTTGTTGCCGTCAAATTGTTGCGGGATGTACTTTGCGATGCCTTCTACGGCACGAATCGTATCGTCCGTTGACGCCGTTACCGTGGTGGCGACGATCGAAGTTGTTCCGAACTGCGCGACACGCTGAGTAATAATTCCCAGTGCTTCCGAGGATCCTTCCATGACGTCGCGCCCGCCAGCGCCATGGATATGAACATCGATGAAGCCAGGGATAGCGGCGGAGTCTTCAGCACGAACTTCCGAAGCCCCCGCGGGGAGCTCGAACTCATCGCGCCTGCCAATACGTTCAATTTCCCCGTCGCGAATCAGAATTCCGGCGTCGTGGACTTCCGCATTGGGAGTGATTGCCTTGCCGACGTGTAGAAGAGTGGTTGTCATGGCCCGCAAAGTATCGTAGCGGAGGCGGCGGGAAAAACAAAACGGACGCTTCGCGAGGAAGCGCCCGTTCTAGATAACTAGAGATTGCGACTTACTTTGAGGCGGCGGCAGCCATGTCAATGCTGGTGAGTTTGAGCGTGTCGCCGTCCACCGCGCCCTTCACGGTTACGTGATGGCCCGCGTGGGCCGCCACTTTGTCCTGTGCGTCAATGGCGTAGATTTTCTTGTCTGCGTCATTCACGAACACATATTTTGCGCCGTGCTCTTTCACGCACTTGGTGGTGCATTCGCCGGCCTTGTCATTTGCGCCCTTGACGCCGCACTGGCTGTCGGAAATCCAGCCCGTCCAGCTGCCGTCGGCCGCCATGGTTAGAGCGGCTGCGAACAGAGTCGCCGCCGTCAGAGTTGCAAAACGTACTTTCATGAGTTTCCCTCCTGGAACTGCTCTGCGGTATGAAGTAGGTCCGCCGGGCTGGCCAAAAGCTTGGCACAAGGCCTTGCCCATGTCTAGACCTACCCAAACACTGTTACGGCTAAATCGGTAGCTCGGATGTTTCGCAAGCGCCCCGACACAGCACAAAAGACGCTGGACAAAAAAGAAGGGACCCTCGCGGATCCCTTCTCCGTTTGAATCTCCATTTGCGATGGAGGTGTGCCCGGCAAACTCAGTCCGATTTCTTACTGTCCGGAGCCGGTATTCGCGGCGGCCGTGGTGCCACCAGACTTCGGAATGCTCAGGTAGCCGGTAGCCGTGGTCTTGGTTACTTTGTTGACCACGAGTTCCACTGCCTGGCGCGTTCCGCCGGTGTAGAAGAAGATCGGTTCGTTGACGGAGCGGTTTTTCTTTTCGAAGCTCTTGTCGTCCGCCAAGACGTTGATCGTGTACTGATTCTTCTTGGTGTTGGTGTCCTTCAGTTCGACCTGAACGGAGCCGACGTGCTGCGCGCCGCCCTTGCGGGAAACGGTGAATTCAAAATAGTCGCGCTGGCCCATACGGCGGAGCTGATCGATTTCATCGTGGTTGCGGGCGATGAGTGTCCCCATTTCGCTCTTCGCCATTTGCAGGCTGCTATTGGTCGCGTCGAGGTCCGTGCGAACTCCAGTAACGTCCCCGCTCAGTTTTGTCACGTCTTCCGCGTTCGCCTTGCCGGCCAGCTTCTGGTTCACTTCTTGGCCAAACGCGTTCAGCTTTTTGTCATACGTCACCACAGCGCTCTTGTGCTGTTTGCGCGCTGCGATCAAATCCGCTTGCGTCACGTTCAGCTTGTCGGTCACAACTTTCAAATCGCTTTGCAGCTGCTGGTTAATCTCGTCGTCCTTGGCCAGGCGCTGGGCTAGCGCATCGTTTTGCTGCTTCAATGATGCTTGCGTTGAGGTTTCGACGCTGTTCGCGTGGCTCAACGCGCTGACACCCACACCCAAACCGAGTAACGAAACGCCTCCCAACACGGCCACGGCCAGACCAACCCACCGCGGCGTTCCGGACGTGCTTTGAATATTCGTTTCCTGATACTCGCTCATGTACTTCGTCTCCTTTGGCGATTCCGCCCTGCGCAATAAGAGGGAGCATCCCTTGAACCAAACTGCTTGGCCGTAGCGCCATGGAGATAACAGGCGTTGAATCAGTGGGTTCCAGCTGTTTGGCGGGAGGATATGGCAAAGCATATGTAGTACTAGTACGCGTAAACTTTACTTTGCCACCTCGTGCGCGGCAGTTTTTGCGGAAATCGTGATGAGGAGGAAACGGGAAGTTTTAAACCGCCGAAAATACGCCGAACAGACCAGGAATCAACAATAAGTCTTTTGAATCGTGTACGTTAATGCTTAGGCTGCTCGGGTGGCGGCCGTGGAACTGGCCTCGGTAAGCGTCGCGAAGTATTGATCCAGAGTGCTCGTCGCCGCGCTCAGAACCACTCGGCAATTCGCGCAAGACCCCAAGTGCTGCTCGATGTCCGTGGACACAGAGGGAGAGAGCTTTCCCTCTAAGTACCAACAAATCAGATGGATAGTGTCCCGACAGCTCATAGCAAGTACCCCTCAGCGAGCCCCTGTAGCGGCCAACAACTGCCGTCAGATAGGAGCAGGTGTAAGTCCAAAGCCACGCGCATTGAGCTTCCTTGTAAACGATTGAAAATAAATAAGTTGTGGATATCTGACAAAAAGATGGCCCAGCAAGCGTTGGCAGACTTTACATGGTTTACCGTAGCGGGATTCGTTCCCGTTAGAGTTGTCGTGTCGCCGCCAATTCGCGCAACGTCGCGATCCGATCCTCGAGCGGCGGGTGCGTGGTGAACAGCGACGAAAAGGTTCCGCCGATAAAGAGAGGCTTCACAATGCAGAGTGCGCTTGTCGTTGGCGAAATCTGCGCCGTGGGAATGCGATTGTTGTAAGCCCCCAGCTTTTGCAAAGCGCTGATTAAGCCGTATGGATTTCCGACCATGTGTGCGCCGGTTTCATCTGCACTATATTCCCGCTGCCGGGAAAGGCCAAGCTGCAGCAGTGTGGCGCCGAGCGGTGCCAGAAAGATCAAAAGCAGCGTAAGAATCCCGCCTCCAGCGCCGTCGCGGTCGTCGCGATCGCCGCCGCCTCTGAACCAGAAACCCATGTGCGCGAGAAATGTGATCGCTCCAGCGAGGGTTGCCGCGATCGAGGTGATGAGGATGTCGTAGTTGCGCACATGAGAAAGCTCGTGCGCAACGACGCCCTCCAGTTCGTCGTCGTTCATCAATTCCAGGAGTCCCTGCGTCACGGCGACCGAAGCGTGACGCGGATTGCGACCGGTCGCAAACGCGTTCGGCGCGGCTTCTGGGACGACGTAAAGCTTCGGCACCGGAATATTCGCCTTCGCGGCAAGCCGTTCCATTACGTCATACAACCGAGGGAGCTGTTCTCGTGACACGGGTTGCGCACCACTGGAGTAAAGCGCGACCTTGTCTGAGAAAAAATAGGCGAAGGCGTTCGACACGATCGCGATGCCAAGGCCGACAACCATGCCACCGCGGCCGCCGATGTACTGCCCAACAATGACCAGAAACAGCGTCATTGCTGTCAGCAGAAATGTCGTTCGCAAAATCCTCATCGAGCCCACGTACCTTTCCGAAACAAACATCTTCCCACTTCCTTAGATACGGGCGGCCGCTGCAGGTTGTTTCGCCGGCAAGCGTTCGAACCGCATCGCTTCGCTCTTGCCGTCACGGCCCACCAAAACATGATCGCCCGGCAAAACCTTGCCTTCGAGGATTTGCAGCGCCAGCGGATCCTGAATCATGCGCTGAATGGTGCGCCGCAACGGCCGCGCGCCGTAAGCCGGGTCGTAACCTTCGCTCAAGAGAACTTCCTTTGCCGCTCGAGTAAGCTCCAACGTGATGTTGCGCTCGGCGAGAAGCGCTTCGACGTTCTTGAGGAGCAGGTCGACGATGCACTCCAATTGTTCCTTGCCGAGCGGATTAAAGATCACAATCTCGTCGATCCGGTTGATAAACTCCGGACGAAACGCCGCACGCAGCGCTTCCATTGCTTCTTTGCGGGCGCGCTCCGGGTCGCCGCCGGATAGTTCAAAAATTGCGCTCGAGCCGACGTTGCTTGTCATTACTAGAACGGTGTTGCGAAAATCCACCGTGCGGCCCTTGCCGTCGGTTAGCCGGCCGTCTTCCAGAATCTGCAGCAGGACGTTGAATACATCCGGATTCGCCTTTTCGATTTCGTCAAACAGCACGACCGAATACGGGTGACGCCGCACCTGTTCGGTAAGCTGGCCGCCTTCCTCGTAGCCGACGTAGCCCGGCGGCGCGCCGATCAACCGCGAGACGCTGTGTTTTTCCATGTACTCGCTCATGTCGATGCGGACCATGAGCTTTTCGTCGTCGAAAAGAAATTCAGCGAGAGCGCGAGCGAGTTCGGTTTTGCCGACGCCCGTCGGGCCCAGAAAGATAAACGAGCCAATCGGGCGTTTCGCGTCGGAGAGTCCCGCGCGGCTGCGGCGAACGGCGTTCGAAACGCGTGCGAGGGCGTCCTCTTGTCCCACCACGCGTTGACGGAGGCGTTCCTCCATGTGCACGAGTTTCTGGGCTTCGCCTTCGAGCAGGCGGCCTGTTGGAATGCCAGTCCACTTGCTCACGAGTTTGGCGATATCTTCTTCGTCGACTTCTTCCTTCAGCATCCGCGAACCTTTTTGAACCGCCGCAGATTCAGTCTCGGCCTTTCGCAACTCGGCTTCGGCTGCCGCCATTTTCCCGTAGCGAATCTCGGCGACTTTCGCGAGCTCGCCGGACCGCTCGTAGCGCTGCTCTTCCGCTTTCAGCTGTTCGATCTGTTCCTTGAACTTGCGGATCTTGGTGATGGCCGCTTTTTCGGCCTGCCAACGAGCCTTTTTGGCGCTGGACTCTTCCTTGAGGGCCGCCAGCTCTTTTTCAATCTGTGCGCGGCGTTCCTTCGAGTGCGCGTCGGTTTCCTTCAACATTGCCTGGCGTTCGATTTCGAGCTGCAGAATGCGGCGCTCGATTTCGTCAATCTCTGTCGGAAGCGAATCGATCTGCATGCGCAGACTCGCCGCAGCCTCGTCTATTAGATCGATTGCTTTGTCGGGCAAGAAGCGATCGGAGATGTAGCGATTGGAAAGCGTCGCAGCGGCCAGAATCGCCGCGTCCTTGATACGAACGCCGTGATGAACCTCGTAACGCTCTTTGAGGCCGCGCAAAATCGCAATCGTATCTTCAACGGACGGTTCACCGACGAGCACCGGCTGGAAGCGGCGTTCCAGCGCAGGGTCTTTTTCAATGTATTTCTTGTATTCGTTGAGCGTGGTGGCGCCGACTGCGCGCAGCTCGCCGCGGGCGAGCGCCGGCTTGAGCATGTTGGAAGCGTCCATCGCCCCTTCGGCGGCGCCGGCTCCAACAAGAGTGTGCAATTCGTCGATAAACAATATGATCTGGCCTTCGGCTTCTGCAATTTCCTTCAGAACCGCTTTCAAGCGGTCTTCGAATTCACCACGGAATTTTGCGCCGGCAACAAGCGCGGCGAGATCGAGCGCGACAAGCCGCTTGGTCTTCAACACGTCCGGAACGTCCCCGGACACGATGCGCTGCGCGAGTCCTTCCACAATGGCGGTCTTTCCCACGCCCGGCTCGCCAATCAGAACGGGATTGTTTTTCGTGCGACGGGCCAGAATCTGCATCACACGGCGAATCTCTTCGTCGCGTCCAATCACGGGGTCGAGTTTCGATTTTCGAGCCAATTCGGTCAGGTCGCGCGCGTACTTTTCAAGCGACGCATACGTCGCTTCCGGATTCTGCGACGTCACGCGTTGCGTGCCGCGAATACCGGTCAGCGCCTGCAAAATCGCTTCGTGAGTCGCTCCTTGTTTCTTCAACAACTGTCCAGCGGGGTCGCGGTCTTTTCCGGCAATCGCCAGGAATACGTGTTCCGTCGAGACGTATTCGTCCTTGAACTTGTCGGCTTCTTTGAAGGCCTGTTCCAGCACATCATTCAGCGCTCGACCCATTGTTTGTTGTGAGAAGCCTTGTACTTTGGGCAAGCGGCCCAGCTCGCGCTCAATTTCGCCCGCCAGTGCTTCCGTGCGAACGCCAAGCCGGGTGAGCAGCGAGGGAACCACGCCATCAACCTGCCCGACCAGCGCGCCCAGTAAATGCAACGGCGCGATCTCCTGCTGCTGGTGGCGCGCAGCAATCTCCTGCGACTCCTGCATAGCCTCCTGCGCTTTCACCGTCATTTTGTCGAATCTCGGCATGGCTTCGTTACCTCAACAAACTCGTCCCATTCATTCGAGCAAAAGGGGCTGGCACCGGCCAGCCCCTTTTTCCTTCCTGTCCGGCCGTTGCTAGTTTACCGGGCACCTGCGGCGGCCGCTTGCGTACCGACGTTCACTTTAATCTGCTTTGGCTTCGCTTCTTCGCGCTTCGGGATCGTCAGCGTCAGGACGCCGTCTTTGTAGTCGGCCTTGATCGCTTCCGAGTTCACCGTGTTCGCGAGCGCGAAACTGCGCGCAAAGGTGCCATAAGACCGCTCCACGCGAAGATAGTTCTTCTCATCCACTTTCTTCTCAAACTTGCGCTCGCCGCGAATGGTAAGAATGTTGTTCTCGACGCGGATGTCGAGTTCTTCCGGCTTCACGTCGGGCAGGTCCGCCTTGACGACCAGCTCGTGCTCATTTTCAAAAATGTCCACGGCCGGCGCCCAGGACGTCAGGTTGGATTCCTGAGGGCGGTCAAGAAGTTCATTGAAGATGCGGCTGACCTGGGACTCCAGTCCCGAAGTCGAGCGAAAAGGTTCAAAACGGTTCAAAGCGTTCATTGTCAATCTCCTTTATAAGTGACTGCAAGCGAAGCATAAAATATGCGTGTATTAATGTCAAGTATAAAATATTTCCCGCCAGCTGTGTTACTAAGGCCAGTATTATCAGTCACATGGACTGTTTTCAAATACTTGCCAACTCCTTCGAGCTAGTTGGTAATTCTGGCGCTTCTGCCTGTCAAACGATGCTAAGTGCCCATCCTTCATTGGGTTAGCTCAGAGCTGCTACACTCTGAACGGCTGGCCATGCGTATCGACGAACTCGACTACAACCTGCCCCAGGATTTGATCGCACAGCGCCCCTTGGAACGTCGGGACGCTTCGCGAATGCTCGTGCTCGACCGACGGAGTGGAGAAGCCGAGGATCGAGGGTTTGCAGACTTTCCGAATCTGCTCCGCGGTGACGAGCTGCTTGTCTGCAACAACGCACGCGTCATCCCAGCACGGCTATTTGGCAAGCGAGTTGGACTACATTCAGAAGCCGCTTCAAAATCAAATGCGCACGAACACTTGCAAGGCCGAGTCGAAGTTTTTCTCGCTAAGCGTTTGGGCGCAGATACATGGGAAGCCCTGGTTCGACCGGGCCGAAAG